>Ga0256839_1005465_pt1 | contig 11735 bp, 10 predicted proteins | sample 354166metaG_FD_185968 | JGI IMG/M metagenome (GOLD analysis project Ga0256839, IMG submission 185968) | Hydrothermal vent microbial communities from Mid Atlantic Ridge, Atlantic Ocean - 354-166 | ecosystem: Environmental > Aquatic > Marine > Hydrothermal vents | place: Atlantic Ocean: Mid...
TCGGACCGCCCTGCTCATCTCTGTCCCTCCCCTGCGGCTTGACCCCACCCTGAGGCCACCCATTCGGGGAGCAAGGGAGCTGCTACTCAACCAGTCCCACCACCACCGGGTCGCCACCCCGGAGGAGCTATCCCCTCCCCTGCGCCGGCTAGTGGAGGGAGAGGTGACCGAGCGGGGGCTTAGCCAGGCGGTGCTGGTCGGAGTTGCCGGTCCCCTCTTGCCCTACTCCCTCCACCAGGCCACCCCCACCGCCGACCTGGGCTGGGTGGCGGTGCGCTACCTGTGGGACGCCCCCCAGCCGGTGGGCAGACTGCTGCTCCTCCTGCGGGTGCCGGGGGAGGAGGGGGTCTGGCTGGTGCCGGTGGGACCCTGGTCACAGGGAAGCGGTTCCTAGGGCGCTATCATTCAGCCGGAGAGTCCAGCGGCGAGGAGGCAAGCGGCGTGAACCAGGAAAAGACCGTCTTCCAGAAGATCATTGACGGGGAGCTGCCCGCCGAGAAGGTGTGGGAGGACGACAGGTGTATCGCCATCCTGGATCTCTTCCCCGCCAACCCGGGTCATGCCCTGGTGATCTCCAAACAGCCCTACCCCGACCTATTCTCCATTGACGAGGAGACCCTCTGCCACTGCCACCGGGTAGCCAAGCGGCTGGCCCGGGCCATCAAGCGGGCCACCGACTGCGAGGGAATAAACATCCTGCAGAACAACGGCTCGGCCAGCGGCCAGATCATCTTCCACTACCACATCCACATCATCCCCCGCTACACCGGCGACGGACTCCAGATCCCCAAATCCGGCCCCAAGGCGGACGAGGACTACATGCGCGAGTGGGGGGAAAAGATCCGCAGTCAGCTCAAGGGTGTCTAGCCCCCACCGCGGATCGGAGGAGTGAGGAAACCATCAGGGAGGGGAAATATGCGGAACCGATGGGTGGTCTTCGGCGCGATCCTTGTTGTACTGCTCACCTCTTCCTGTCCACGCCAGGCGGACAAGGAAACGGGAGGGCCATCCCCTGCCGCTGAGACGGGCGGGCTGGCGGCGGTAGTGACGGAGGGTAAGTGCCCCGTCTGCGGCATGCCCTACGCTACCGCTTCCACCGAGGTCCATGCTGGCGGGCGCAAATTTGACAGCTTCCCCTGCTGGGTGGAGTACGCCGACAAGAACGGCCTAGATCCAGCCAAGGGAGAGATCCTTGATTTTCCCACCCGGGGAGGGGAGCGGAGCTTCGTTCCCCTCATCCAGGCCTTCTATGTGGAGGCGGAGTTTCTGGAAAGCTCCATGCCCCCCTTCCTGGCCGCTTTCAAGGACCCCACCGAGGCGGAGCGGTTTGCCGCCGAGCAGCAGAGCCAGGTGATCACCTTTGACCAGGCCCTGAAGATCTCCCGCAACTGGTTCAAGAAACACGGCTACCGGGGCCACCAGGGCAAGCCGATGGATATGGGTGATATGGAAGGCAAACCCATGAACCACCAAGACGCCGACCAGCAGGGACGAAGCGGAGACGGATAGCTCTACCGGAATCCGTCAGATCAGGTCGCGCCGGCAAAGCAGGAGGGAACTTGACCCACCGGGCACCAGCGCCCAGAGGACCAGTGCTCCGGTTAGGGTAGCGATGGCGGTGGAGTAGCCGCCCAGCGCCTCAGCAAGCTTTGCTCCCGCCACCCCGAAGATCTCCTCCCCGCCCAGGGCCATCAGGCTTGCCACCCTGACCAGGTCAATGGGGTTTAGGAAGATGGAGTACATGAAGAGCTGGTTGGCCTCGCGCTCACTGAGCACCGAACCAAAGCCCAGCACAGCGAGGTCGTAGAGGGCGACCAGGAAGAACCAGACCAAAACCCCCAGGGCATAGCCCGCCATGGAGCGTCGAGTGACCACCGCGCAGACCATCCCCAGGCCCACGCTGGCCGCCGCCATGAGCAGGGAAAGGAAGGCAAACAGGATGTAGCCCCCCGCATCGGCTCCCCCCTGGCGCATGGCGATAACCGCCCCGGTGAGGGAGAAGGCAAACACCATCCCCAGCGCCATGGCCAGACACTGGCCGATGAACTTGGCAAAGATGAGCCGCGGTCGGGAGAGGGGCTGGGAGAAGATGAGCTCCCCCGCCCGGTCGCGCTGGGTGAGGGAGTGGACCCCGGAGAGCATCCCCATCAGGGGAACCAGGTAGATGACCAGGTTGAGCAGGCTAACCGTGGTGCGGCTAAACCCCATAAGGCCGGTGCGCTGGCTAACCGAAATGCCGAACCAGGCCACCCCAATGAGCAGGGCGGCAAAGACCAGGGCAAAGCCCATCACCCACTGGTCGCGAACCATGAGGGTTAGCTCAAACCAGACGATGTCCCTGGTGCGGAGCCGGGGAGACGCCATCGCCTTACTCTCCACTTTGGGCCTCCTCCACCACCTGGTCAATCAGCTTGAGGTAAAGCTTTTCCAGCCTGCCCGGGATCACCTCCAGGGACCTCACCCGAAGCCCTCGCCGCTCAAGCTCGCTCACCACCCGGGCGCGGCTCTCCGGGTCGGCCACCACCAGGTAGCCCTTGGCGTTGGGTGAGACTTTGCGTGCCCCCGCCTCACGGGCCACCCGCACCACCTCATCGCCATCCCCCTCCACCTCAATGCGCAGTTGCTCCATTTCTTCCACCTGCCGGTCAAGCTCCTGCCGGTCAAGATCACCCACCACCTTCCCCCCACAGAGGAAGATGATCCGGTCGGTAAAGCCCACCAGCTCATCCAGCAGGTGGGTGGCGATGATGATCCCATGGCGGCCACCGCTTCTGGCGTGGGTCTCCTTGAGGAAGTCAAAGAAGTCCTTGGCCGAGCGGGGATCAAGCTGGGCGGTAGGCTCATCCAGCAGCAGAAAGTCTGCCTCGGCAAGCAGCGCTATGGCCAGGGTGGTGCGCTGGGCTAGGCCGCCAGACAGCTCCCGGCAGAGCTTGTCGGCCTGCTCCAGCTCGTATAGCCCCACCGTGCGCAGCACCTCCTCGGTGCGCTCCGGGGGAAGCCCCCGCAGGCGGCGGTAGAAGTCCACCACCTCCCAGACGCTGAGCTCGGCGGGAAGCTCTGGCCTTTGGGGCAGGTAGCTTATGTGGCGCAGGGCCAGGGAGGGCCGTTGAAAGGGGTCGTGACCGAATACCCTCACCCTCCCCCGGGTGGGCCGGATCAGGCCGGCACAGAGCTTAAGCAGGGTGGACTTGCCACTTCCGTTGGGTCCCACCAGGGCCACCACCCGGCCCGGCTCAAGGGAAAGGGTGATCCCCTCCACCGCCACTACCTGCCGGTAGCGCTTGGTGAGCCCCTCAAGCACAATCATCGCTTTCTCCTCCTAAACCGGCCGCCTATTCCCCGCGGCCTGGCCTGCCGTCCCACCAGCAAGGCTAGCAGAATCCCCAGCCCGAGCATCAACACCCCCGCCGCCGGACTGGGTTTGGTCGCCTTGCGCTGGGTCTCCAGCGCTACCCGGGCTACGGAGGTAGGCCGCATGAGGGGGGCAGGGTCCACGGTGGGCTGGGAAAAGATGATGGGAAAGACCTTCTCCGCACTGGCCAGCGCCTTGGCTCCCAGGCTGAAGAGGTACAGCCGGGCCAGGGGCCTCAGGCGCTGGAGCTCCTCAAAGGCGCCGCTCAGGTGGTGGGGCACATCTCCCACCCCGTCAAGGTCCAGGTCGTAGCCCAAGTAGTCACTCCAGTAGTTACCCCGTCCTTCCTTGGCCCAGATCACCCCGTCAATGGGTCCGTCCACCGGCTGGACCGAGGTGTAGTTGCCGATGAAGTCGTTCTCGGTGAAGTAGACCTCACCACCACCGGTGAAGGCCAGCACTCCGACATCATTTTCAGCAAAGAGGTTCTTTATAAATTCTGAGTCATATACTAGATCAAGCTGTATCCCAATATAGTTTCCGACTACAACATTCTTAGATGCCTCAATATTCTTTGTTTTAAGAAGCACTAGTCCACTGGATAGGTACGTATCCCGGTTAAAAAGGATTTGATTCTGATTGAGTTCAATATAATCTGAGTACATCATCACTCCACCTACTGTTGATCTATAGATTAGATTTCCCTCAAACTTGTTGTAGTCTGAGTACATGTAGTGGAGTCCATAGCGCAGGTCGTGAATACGGTTATTAATTGTGGTGATTCTATTGGCATGATCAAAGTATATCCCGTCTCTAACTAGACTAATGTCGTTTCCATGTATCGTCACTTCCTCAGTATTCCAGAGGTAGATTCCATTTCCCTTCTCATCATCGGGAAGGCCCTTCTTCCCAACAATTACGTTGCCTAATATCTGATGCCCCTTTCCCCCCTCCACAAAAATACCGAAGCGGGCCTCAAGCAGGCGGTTGTCTCTGATGGTGATGCGGTCCCCCTTGATATGCACGCAGGAGGCGTTGTGCATGAGGTCATCTCCCGTACCCACCACGGTAAAGCCGGAAAGTTCAACCCCGTTGGCTAATAGCTCCACCGTGTGGGTAGAGCCACTGTTCTCAATCACTGGCCCGCCTCGCCCAACCAGCCTGAGGCCGGGGACCTTAACCACCACATGTTCCCGGTAGCGCCCCCCATCCACCACCACCACATCGCCCGGACCGGCCGCCTCCACCGCCGCCTGAATAGAGGAAAACTCCCCACCCTGCGGGGAAACGAAGATGGTCCTGGCCTGAAGTTGAGCAGGAAAAAGGATTAGGCACAGTGTAGCGGTTCCAATAACCAATCTTCCCACCCTGACCTCCCCTCTCCGACTTGGCACCCGTTGCCTGGATTCCTCCTAACTCCTTCTCAATTAGGCGGTGCAGCTTGGGTCTGGGCTGCTCCCTGACGTTGGCGCTTCAGGTAGGCTATGCTCTCGTAGAGGAAGGCGATAAGGATCAGTCCACCAGCAATAAAGAGCATCCAGCTGCCATGCCCGGGTACGCTGGTAACGGTGAAGTTGGCGATCTTCTTGGTGCCAAATATGGGTGGCATAAATGGGTCAACTTTGATCGGGGCATCTGGAGCCAGATTGTGCCCGTAATACCAAAGCTTGTGATAAAAGTCATAAAAGGAGAAGCCTCCGAAGTAGAGCATGATCACCAGCGCATCAATCATGGTCTTAAACTCGCCCAACACGGCCGCCCTGAGTAGCAGGATGACGATAATGCCAAATCCCAAAGGAAGCCAAAGAAACTCCTTAAAGTCCTCTGCCACGATGGGGTCCATCCCAATGTAGTGATTGAGGGCGTTGATCTCACGGATGTCGTCACGGTTGGGGACATCTCCTCCCTCCAGTCGGTTGGCGTAAATGTAGAGCCTAAGCGGAGGATCCTTGTACATCTGGGCCTCAAACTCCATGAACCAGAGGGGCTTGTTAAAGGCCCCATAGGCGATGAGCACCGCCGCGATTATCAACAGAAGCCTTCCGACCAGGCCAAAGCTTGAGTGGAGGTATTGGTTGATCCTCTCAAAGAAGCCCATCTCTATTTACTCCCCATATCCAAAATCAGCCTCTCCTGGATGGGGGGCGGCGATCCTTTAACGACCGCCGCCCCCCACGGAGACGGAGAACCGAGCTAGCGCTTCGGCTTCACCACCAGATAGCCCTGCATCTCCTGGTGAAGTGCAGAGCAGAAGTTGGTGCAGTAGTAGGGGTACACTCCCGGCTTATCAGCCTTGATCGTTACATGCTTGGTTTCACCGGGGTCAACAACCACATTGACGTTGTAACCGACGATCCCAAAGCCGTGAAGCTCATCGGTGGTTTGCTCTATGTTGGTCAGGTGGAAGATAACAGTATCCCCCTCATTCACCTCAACCTCTGTCGGGTAGATGGTTGACCTGACCAGGGCAACCCATACCTCTACTGTGTTCGGCCCAGTGCGCTCAATCCGGGCTTGCTCAATGGATGTGATCTTGTTGGGATCCTTGTTGTCCTTCTCCAGGTCGTAGACCTCAATGACCTTTGGCTCCAGCTCCGATGCTTTGATGGAGATGGCATAGTGTGGCTCAGGCTCAGTAAAGGCATCATAGAGCAGGCGCATCTTCTCACCCGAAATATCAATGAGTTGGCTGGACTCGGGCTGGCTGGGTCCTACCGACAGATGACGCCCGTGGGAGAGCTTGTTTAGAGCGATTACATACTCCCCGTAGGGCTCCACCGTATCCCCACCGGGAACCAGCAGGTGGCCAATGTTGTAGCTCACCTTGATGGTGTCCACCACCTTCCACTCCTCAAGCTTCCACTTGGCGATGGCACTATCAATGAACAGCGAGGTGTAGGCGTAGCCCTTGTTGTCAAATTGGGTGTGGAGCGGGCCCAGCCCAACGTTTACCTCAGCCTCCTTGACCGAGTCGTAGTTGAGCACCGGGATGTCAAACACGGTGTCGGTGAAGTCCTGGTTCTCAATCGCCTTGAGGATCTTCTCAAAGTTGAACACGGTGACGATGGAGGCAAGCTTTCCGCTGGCCACAATCCACTTCCCGTTGGGTGCCACATCTACCCCGTGGGGGCTCTTGGCAGTAGGGATAAAAAAGATGGCCCCCTTTATGTCTTTAGGCTCAAGCACCCTGACACCGTTCAGCACCCGGCCCAGGTTGGGGTTGTTTTCCAGGATCTCATCTACCTTCTTCCAGTTGACTAGCAGCGTATAGTCGCGCTCGTTCTGGGAGGCGGTCACCTCCAGTTTACCGGTGGCCATCTCCGAGTTGTAGGAGGTCCAGAAGCCCCAGCCATGGGAAATCCCATGACCCGTCGCCCCCAGATCCCAGTCAAAGGGTGGAGTGACGATCTGCCAGGGGGTAGACATCTTTCCCGTCTCTGGATCTATCCGCACAGCACCCACTACGCCCTTGTACTTTTCTTTGTAGTCCGAGACAGGGGCGTAGGTGCCAATGGGGAAGGGGATGGAGAAACGGGTTCCATAGAGTATGTACTCACTGTTGTCGGTGATGAAAGCTGAGCAGTGGGCTCCTGCCACGTTGGGGAGGTCAATTATCTCCTTGGTCTTGAAGTCCCTCAGGTCAATTCTCGCTATCCGATTGTTTGCGTTGTCGTTTACAAAGAGCCATCTGCCATCGTACTTCCCGTTGGTCTTGGACAGGTTCGGGTGGTGAACATCGCCCCAGGTGAAGCCACCCAGCATCTTTTTGGTCTCGTCGTCAAAGCCGTAGCCGGTTGACGGATAGGGAGTGAAGACCGGGATGGTGGCGATGTGGCGCATGGAGGGGATGCCAGCGACAAAGACGTTGCCCGAGTGGCCTCCGGAATAGAATAGGTAGTAATCGTCTTTTTCTCCCGGTGGAACGTAGGTAGCTTCAGCCGCCGAGACCATTCCTCCACCCCCCGTTGACGGCCGGGTTGCGGTAGGAGCTTTCCCCCGCTCTACCTTCTCCGCCCGCTGACAACTTGCCGCATAGGCGGCTATGAGCACCGCCAGCGCGAACAGCCCCAGGATCAGGCCCATCCTGACCCACGCTCTCTGGTTCCTGTTGCCCATTTCCCTTACCTCCTACTTCGGCATGGGGGTTTGCCCCAGCCGGTTTCTTTCTTGAAGCTAAAGAAATAGTCCCAGGCAGACGCAGACTAGTAAGTGACCTAGGTCACAAGCTCTACAAGTCCCCAACCTGCCACTTCTTTGCATAGTCATCCGGTTCAAAGGTGAAGAAAAAGAGACTCCCTCCAACCAGGGAGAGAGAGGAGCAAGAGCAGTCCTGGGTGACCGAAGCCGCTCCTACTCGGGAAGCTTTTTGCCCTGTTGGTGGAGATCGTAAGCACGTTTGAGAAGCTCCACTGCAAGCTTTCGTTCATCCTCGGATAGCCGAATTCTTGTCTCAAGCACCATCCTCATGGTTCCGATGGGATTCATGAGAAACTCCTCAAGATCCATTCCAAATCTCTTCCGCACATCCTCAACAGCCAGAGACAGGTCAGGTCCGATGTCCGCAGGGCTGTCAATTCCAAAGCTGGAGATGTCGTGGCAAGCATTACAACCCTTTGCTACGAACCATTGCCCCGGATCCTTCTCAAGGTCAATACTTAACGCGCCCGCTTCCTTCTGCTTGATCTCAGCCCCCGGTCTAGCCTTGTTAAAGCCTGCAGTAACCGGTATATATTTGGGAGGAATTCCCCACTCTCGCCAGCTCATAACGAGCATGGCCAGGGCCATAGCCTCTCGGTCGGTGAGGTTGAAATTAGGCATTTCCGTTCCCGGGCTGACCCGCTTGGGGTCTTTGAGGTGCTCAAACTGCCAGTTCAGCATGGAGCGGATACCTTGGACAAAGGTGTAGTCAAAGGCTTCGGGGGATTTGTCCCCCTCATAGGTCAGGTCTGGTCCTATGGTCCCACCAATTCCGTCAACCGCATGGCACTGGAGACACCCTTTCTTCACAAACAGCTCTTTGGCAAGGTTGATGTAGTTCATTCCCTCCACCTCCTTCTCAAAGAGGTGGCAGGAGTTACACCTTATCTCCAGCAAGGCCCTGGAGTCATCCAGCGGATAGCTCTGAACTAACTCCGGCAGGTCAAGAACCGGCTCCAGCCAGAACTTAACCAGCCCGTGGGCCTCTTCTTTCTCCAGTGCCCATCCCTGACCGCCATGACAGGTGGTGCACCCATAGACCTCAATAGGGTGCTTCTCAAGGATCCCCTTGGGATGGGAACGGTAGGGCTGGGGTGCATCCTCCAACCCCTCCCAGGTAACTCCAGCATGACAGGTCATGCATCTGTCCACCACACCCAGCTCCGGATTCCAGATCTGCTGAATCCCAAACTCAATCTTCTCCGCCACCTCCGGACCCCGGGTCTCATAGATGTACTGATAGAACCCCTGTTGGTAGCGCTGCCACTCCGAGTACTGCTCCTTGTAGGTAAGCCACACGCTAAGCAACACTACGGCAAGACCGGCAACCATCAGCCACACGACGTCCATCCGGTAGTTCTTCATGGCTATCCTCTCCCTAGTACTTGACGGGCGGAGCCTCCCAGGTTTGCCAAGGCCAGTACCACTCCCAGAATGGCCCCCTGAGATAGGAAGCGACAAGGATCAGAACCATGATCAGAAGCGAGATGATGATGAAGGTCAGGTTCTGCCACCTGCGTGAGCGATGAAACCAGACCCCCACCGCTTCCACCGGGGAGCGGTCTAGCCAGGGCCAAACCGCCGCCCAGAGAAGAAGCAAACCGGGGATCAGGATCCCTCCTACTAGGCCACCGCTGATGGCAAAACCTGTGCCGAACTTGATGGTAGTGATGGTGACCAGCTCCTGCAGCCAGAGGAAATACCAGGGAGCCTTGGCCGGGTTGGGAGTGACCGAGGGGTTGGCCGGGTCCTCCAGCGGGGCAGGAATGAGTTGGGTGAGCACCATGGCCACTGCCAGGGTTGCCAGCCCCACCAGCAGCACCCTACGCACCAAGATAGGAACCGCATGAACCGTCTGCTCCTCGGTGTCCACCATCACCTGCTTGACCATGGGGGTCTCACCCTTCACCAGTCCCATGATCATGTAGTTCTTGCGCTTGGCAGGCTTAACCTCCTTCTTCCTCTCCTCCAGCGCCAGGTGGTCCTCGCAGGCCAGCCCCCCGTCCTTTCTAATCCGCCACATGTGCCAGGAGAAGAGCAAAAGAACCAGGGCGGGAAGGAAGAAGACATGCAGGGTGTAGAAGCGGATCAGGGTGTTTTGGGAAATCTCGTTTCCTCCGAGCAGGATGAAGCGGATCTGCTCTCCCACCAGTGGAGCGTTGCGGGCAATCTCGGTGCCAACCGTTATCGCCCAGAAGGCCAGCTGGTCCCAGGGCAACAGGTAGCCAGTAAAGGAAAGGAGCAAGGTAAGAAGTAGCAGTGCTATACCAATCAGCCAGTTCAGGGGCCGGTTCTGGCGGGCAAACACCCCGTTTCTGTAGGCGGCGGTGAGAAAGACCCGCATCATGTGAAGGAAAACCACCCCCACCATGAGGTGAGCGCTGATCCGATGGAGGTTTCTTAGGTAGCTGCCGTAGGGGATTACATACTCCAGATCCTTGATTGATGCGTAGGCCCGCTCGGTGGAGGGAACGTAGAAGAACATGAGGATGACCCCGGTCACCGTAAGGATGAGAAAGAGGATGGCCGAGATGGTGCCCAGCCAGAGGGAGTAGGACCAGGAGAGGGAGCGGTGGCTAACCCGGTTGGGAAACCAGTGGAGCAGGAAGTTGACCACAATGGCATCCCCCTGCTCCTTTTTGCTGCGCGGCCACCACGACCAGACCACCGATCTCCAGTCAATCTTTAGCAGACCAGCCAACTCTCTTAGGACTCTTGTGCCGGCTCTCGCCATTTAGCCTCCTTCCTCCAGTCGTAGGATTGGCTTCTAGGTGAAAAACCTCCAGCCGATCTCCACCTTCCTCCGCTTGTCAACGGTTAACGAGCCATCATCCGGGGAAATGAAGACCTCGTACCAATCAAGCGGCCTAGGAGCAGGTCCAGCGTAATTGGTGCCATCCCCATAAAACTTTGAGCCATGGCATGGGCAGTGAAACTCCCAGTGTTCCTCTATCATCTCCCGGCCTCCCCGCCCCCTGACCATCTTGGGCTTCTCTAGGGGGACATACTTCACCGTGCAGCCCAGGTGGGTACAGATGGCAGATATGCAGTAGAAACGGGTTTGCTTAGTGGCCTTATCTACTTCTTTGAACACGAAAGCCCGCTGCTCCGGAATGAAGTTGACCCCCTCGGCCACCTCCTCCGGCTTTCCCACCTTGAAGCGCTTGTTGGGCTCATAGAGCACCCGGGGAACGAAGGAGAGCAGGGACAGCCACCCCTGCCAAACCACCCCCAGGAAGACCGACAGGCCGGTGGCCATCCCCAGCCAGCGTCGGCGGGTAAAGAGGGGGCGGTCAATCTGCTCAAAGTCGGGCGCTACCTCACTTGCCACCTTCTTCGGCAGACTCACCTGCCCAGCGCCCCGCTCCTGCCCACTTTCCTCAGGCGGGGACTTCAACCTCTTCATACCACATCACCTCCATCGTCATGGCCTCAGTGGGGCAGCGGATGGCACAAAGCCCACAGCGGATGCAGAGCTCATCATCCTTGAGCATCACCGAGACGGGCCCGCCATCCGATGCCCCCGCCTCTTCCACCAACCTCCTCACCGTCTCATCGTCGCAGAGGATCTCAAGCTCCATCAGATCCACCAGCTTTAGGCAGTCGGTGGGGCAGACATCCACGCACCGGTTACACATCACACACAGGTCCGGGTTGTAGACCGTCTGGATATGGCAGGAGAGACACCGCTCCGCCTGGCGCCTGGCCTCCTCCGGCGAGTAGGTCTCTTCCACCTCGGAGATGCCAGTGCGTCGCTCAAAGTCCACCGTGGGGGGCGCCTTGCGCGGGTAGTTCTCATAGCCCTCCGGCTGCTGGTAGCGGTTGATGGGGAGCTTCTCAAAGATGAAGTGGACCTCGTGGCGCACCTCCCGCTTGCGCAGGTAGGAGTCGATGGAGAGGGCGGCCCGCTTCCCGTCGGCCACCGCATCAATGATGTTCCTGGGGCCGAAGGCCACATCACCGCCCGCAAAGACCCACTCGGCGGTGGTCCTCAGGGAGTCGGGATCAACCTTGATGGTCTTTCGCGGGGTGATCTCCACCCCATCCTCCGGCTTTAGGAAGGAGAGGTCGGCGGTCTGGCCGATGGCCAGAATTGCGGTGTCGGCCTCAAACTCCTCTACGATCTCCTCGTCATACTCCGGGTTGAAGCGGCCCTCCTCGTCAAACACCCGCTTCACCCTAACCA
>Ga0256839_1005466_pt1 | contig 11732 bp, 16 predicted proteins | sample 354166metaG_FD_185968 | JGI IMG/M metagenome (GOLD analysis project Ga0256839, IMG submission 185968) | Hydrothermal vent microbial communities from Mid Atlantic Ridge, Atlantic Ocean - 354-166 | ecosystem: Environmental > Aquatic > Marine > Hydrothermal vents | place: Atlantic Ocean: Mid...
TCGCGGGGTCAGCGGGTCAACAGAGTTCGCCGGTGTCTTTATCGACCGGCGCCGAGACCAGCGGGTAGCTGGAGCAAATGACGCGGACAGGATGTTCCGCGTATCAACAGACGTGCTTATCCATCACAAGGAGATCTGAAAATGAGCAACGCTATTCTGGGATATGGGAGTGTTTTCGCTATCCATGACGGTTCCAGCACCTTCGACGCAATCGCCGAAGTAATCGAGATTTCGCCGCCGAACCAGCAGGCAGACGATGTCGATGTCACTCATATGGCCTCGCCGGGGCAGACGCGCGAATTCATCCAGGGTCTTATCGATCCTGGCGAAATGAGCATTACCATCAACTGGGTCCCGAGCGACGCCACGGATGTGATTATCCAGGCGCTCAAAACCTCCGGCGCCACGCGCCAGATGCGTATCACTTGGCCGAACAACGTAAAGTGGACATTCTCCGGTTTCATCAAGGGTTTCGAGCCCTCGTCACCGATCGATGATCGCATGACCGCCACCATCACAGTTCGCGTGTCTGGCAACACGACGATTTCGTAAGGGGGAGATAAATGGCTAATGCAAAAAAAGGTGAAGTCGGGGTTAAGTTCCGCGGAAAATCTCTGAAACTCGTCCTCGACTTCAATGCCATCTGCGAGCTCGAGGACATGCTGGGGCGCGATATTGTCACGATTGCGCGTGAGCTCGAGGCTGGCGAGAAGTCCGGGAAGGTGTCATTCAGAATTATGCGGGCGATTTTGTGGGCTTCGATGCAGAAGTCTATGCCGGACGCCGGAATCCGCGATGCTGGAGATCTGGCACAGACGCTCGGGACGGATTTTGGCGCGGTAATCGGCGATCTGTTTTCGCGTAGCGGCCTGTTCAGCAATGATGCGCCGGAGAAATCCGGGGGAAACGTGAAGAGCAGCTAGGGCCTGACTGGCTCCAGCTGCTCTCCGCTTACGCTGCAGCGGGATTTGAACCGGACGGTTTCTGGCGCCTCACCTACGGGCAGTTCATCGCCATCATGGACGGGGTGCGCGAAAAGGCGGAGGCCGAGCATGAACGCGAAAAGGGCCTTGCCTGGCACATCGCTGCGCTGCCGCTATCGAAAAAATTTCCGTCATATGACAAGTTTGTGGGGCGCAAACCCCGCCAGCAGTCACCGGAAGAGATGATGCAGATTGCCCGCATGTGGCAGATCGCTGTCGAGAAAAGGAACGCAAGATGAGTTCTGTTATCGGTACATTGCGTGTGAATCTGGGACTCGATTCTGTCGAGTTCCAGAATGGCCTTCGCAAGGCAAATACCGGGATGCGAAAATTCGCGAAAGCCGCCGGGGTAACGATGGCTTTGGCGGCGGCAACTGCGGCAGCCGGACTTGTGGCACTTGCAAGACAAAGCCTGGGTGTGATCGATACACAAACGAAGCTCGCGAGGTCCCTGCAAACGACGACTAGGTCGGTTCAGATTCTCTCGCGCGCCGGTGAGATTGCCGGAGTCTCCATGTCCGGCGTGGAGCAGGCCGCAAAAGACATGCATCGTCGGTTGAGCCAGGCGTCGCTCGGTGCCGGTCCGGCGGTCGAAGCGCTGAAAATGCTCGGTCTGAATGCCGAGGCGCTGATGGCGCTTCCGCTTGACCAGCGTATCGCGGAAATCAATGCGGCCATTACAAAATTTGTTCCTGCGGCCGGTCGTGCCGCGGTAGCTGCGCAGTTGTTCGGCGAGGAAGGTTCGATTGCAATCAGCCGGCTGGACCCGGAAACAATTTCCAAGGCAGCGAAGGAGGTAGATAACCTCGGAGTGGCGGTGTCCGAGATGGATGCAAAAGCGATTGAGCGGGCAAATGATGCGCTTTCGGCAATTGGTCTGGCGGTAAAAGGTTTCGGAAACCAACTTGCGGCGCTGCTTGCCCCCGTAATCGAGCGCGTGGCCCGTTTGATTGTTATCTGGGCGATTAAGCTCGGCGACTTGAGAAAGGCAATTTCGAATTTTTTCGGCAGGCAAAGCGAGCTGCAGGTTGCAACCGACAACCTTGTTCTGGCGCTTGGCGATGAGATTACACAGTCGGGGTTGCTGAATACTGCGCTCGGCAACAGCACCGCTATGTCTATTGATGCCGCGAAGAAAAAACTCTCTGAAGCCATTGCCAGAAACGAAAATGTGAAAGCGATTATTGCAGAAAGACGCGCACTGGCCCTTGGATCGACAGAATATTCGGGCCTGACGGAACGGATTGAAGAATTGCAGGGCGCGCTGAACGCGCAGGGGTTTCCGGCAATCGATGTAGCCGTCGCCCCGCGGGCGGATGCATTCGAGCGGACGCAGCAGGCGCTGGCCGATCTGCTGGTTCAGCGTGACAAGTTGCTGTCGTTACCAAAAGAACTGAAGGATCAGCTCAACCTGACCGAGGAGAATATCAAGACCCTCGAAACGGCTATCGCAAATGCAAGCGGAGAGATGGTCACCTTCGGAGACGCGGCTACCGAAGCGATCGAACCGGGTGCGCGTTTGAGCGGGGCAATCAATGAAATTGGGAGCTCCGCCGAGGATGCAAGTTCCGTGATGGAAGGCCAGTTGAAAGGTGCGGTTGAAAGCCTGTCCAAGGCCTTCGCAGACTGGGTGGTGCGTGGTTTCAAGGATTTCAAGGGGTTTGTTAGTGCAGTGCTGAATTCGTTCAAAAACATGATTGCCGAAATGATTGCCTATGCTGTCAAAAACAAGATTCTGGTGGCGCTTGGGTTTAGTGGCGCCGGCACAGCAGCATCGGCCGGCACGAGTCTGTCGAGTTCGGTTGGCAGCGCGCTGTTGGGCAGTTTCGGGTCGGCGGGCGTCGCCGGAACCGGTATTCTTGGCGGGCTCGGCGGCGTCTGGTCGGGGGTGTCGACTGGTTTTGCCTCGGGCGGACTGGGCGGCGCCGTCAGCGGCTTTTTCGGATCCACGGCTGCCGGAATAAGCGGTGGCATTGCGGCCGGCGGAGTCGCCGGTATCGGGGCCGCAATCGGCGCGGCCTTGCCGATAATCGGGATCGGTCTGGCGCTGTTTTCACTGTTTAAAAGCAAGCCGATCATCTCCAAGAAGCATTTTCGACAGATTAAAATAGGGCTTGAGTTAACCGGACAGCAACTTGATCTTACCGGAGTTGCGGCTCAGAAGGCGGCAGCGCAACTGAAAAAGGCTGCGGGCGGGATGAAAAATTTCGCGGCGCAAACCCAATTCTATTTCGATAATTTTTTCACGGATTCCGAAAAACGTGCCAAGGCGCTGGAATCGCTGACCGAGGTTTTCGACAAAATCGGGATCCAGCTGCCGACCACTGCGCAGCAATTCCGGAACATTGTCGAAAGTCTGGATCTGACGACAAAATCCGGCCGGACTGCCTATTCGGAAATGCTCAAGGTTGCGCCCGTGTTCACGAAGGTGTTCGGGTCGATCACGGATGCCGGCGAGGCGCTGAATTCAGCTTTCGGGGATGATGTGTTCACAACACGTGAACAGATGCAGGCGACGATGGCGGCACTCAATCGCGGAGCAACGATTGGCCAGACCCAGTTCGGGAGCGGTGTTGTCAATCTGGGCGAGGTTATTACCGTGACCGAGCGCATGAACCAGTTGCAATCGGAAACGGCGACAGCATCAACTGCGTCTGCGGTAAAGTTGTCGCAAATCCTGACCTACTTTCAACGGTGGGACGGTGACGGAATGCCGGAGGTCCGCCCGGCATGAAAATGATCACACCGATCGATGTTGTCGAGGCGACATTGATTGCCACGAGTGTCGCGGAAAACGACGCTCCGGCATGGGATGTGGCGACCACCTATGCCGTGAATGACGAGGTGATATCGACAGCCACGCATAGCCACTACATTTGTGTCACGGCGGGTTCCGGCGTGGATCCCGACACCGATGACGGGAGCAACTGGGTGCGGCTCGGCGCGACAAACCGGTGGAAGGCGTTCGACAAGCTGATATCGGACCCGGTCACCGATACAGGCCCGATCAGCTACACAATCCAACCAACCTCGATGATTTCCGGGATCGCGCTGTTCGGCGTCGACGCAGATCATGTGTCTGTCACTGTAACCCTTGGAAGCCGGTCGGAGGTGTTCCAGAAGACGTTGGTCAATCTCGACGATGTCGAAGGGTGGCATAGCTGGCTGTTTTCCGGCGTCGTACGGGAAAAGGAGGCTTTGTTTCTCGACCTCCCATATTATGGCAGCGGAACCGAATACAAGATCGATGTCACGGGGGCAGGCGTACTTCAAATCGGGCAAATTGTGCTGGGTCAGGCAGTCTCCATCGGGAACACCGCATGGGGTGCGGAGATCGGAATTCTGGACTACAGCCGCAAGGACCGGGACGCCTATGGAAATGCAATCATCGTCGAGCGGCGGTTTTCGCGCCTTGCCTCGTTCCCTATCGGGGTTGATTCCAGGCGCGCGCGGCGCGTCCAGAGAAAGCTGGAAGATTATCGCGCTGCGCCTGCCGTCTGGATCGGTGACGAACGCCTCGAGTATGCGCTGATGATCTACGGTTTTTACAAATCATATTCACACGTACTCGATCAGGACGACTGGTCGCGTGCGGTCATTGAAGTGGAGGGACTTGTCTAATGGCGGCACCAACAATCACACCTTTGCCATCTGCACCGGATCGTGCTGACGGGGCGACGGCTTTTGACGCAAATGCGACTGCATGGGCGGCGGCTCTGGATGGGTGGACGACAGAGGTTCAGGCTGTCGGAGATTTTTGCGATGTAAAAGCCGGTGAGGCCTTGGCGGCGGCCTTGGGAGGGACGCTCCCGCCTCTGACTGGTCACGCATTGAAAATGATCCGCGTTAATGGGGCTGAAACAGCTGCAGAATTTGTGGATTTGTCATTGCCGACATCCGCATGGACTGCTGGTGTTGATGTGACCGAGGCGGTTGTAAGCCCCGCAGATATTTCCGCTGCCATCACGGCCCTAACCCCGCCACCTCCTCCTGGGCTCGGGGTTGGGCAGACATGGTCTAACCCCGCACGATCAAACAATGTGGCATATCAAAATACAACCGGCCGACCGATCTTTGTTGTAATCTCCGTGTACACCAACAAACAAGTGTATGTCAGCGCGGACGCTGTGACATGGATAACACTATGTTCTGTTGGAGCTAGCCCATCAGAAAGCGGGACAGGTTTTGTTGTTCCAAATGGGTATTTTTACAAAACCAACGGAAAACGAACATGGAGTGAACTACGATGAAGGAGCGCGGGTTTTACAGTAAAAGTATTGGCTATTGGCAGACAACCGGGGACCCAGCGCCGGACATCAAAGCCACATACCCACCTGACACTGTCGAGGTAGGCTTGCCGCCAACCGAAACCAGTATATTCGATGGAACAAAGTGGGTCGACCCAGGTGCTGTGGTTTTGCCGGAAGATGTAAATGCCGAAAGAGATCAACGGATTGCAGCCGGCATATCGTTTAACGGCACGCTGTTCGGTAGTGATCCCAGATCCATCCAGAACATCACCGGGGCTGGCTCCTTGGCTGGACTGGCCGTCGGAGCCGGGGCCAAGGCAGGTGATCTGCTGTGGATGGGCGGGACCACGCCGTTTGCCTGGATAGCCGCGGACAACACGGCTGTGCCAATGGACGCACCAACCATGTTTGCATTCTCGCAGGCGGCGTTTCGGCATGTTGCCGGCATCACCTTCGCCGCCCGCGCGCTCAAAGATATGCCAACCATCCCGCAGGATTTCCGGAATGCAAAATACTGGCCGTAAATATCTGATTAACCTGCTGGTCTCGATCGACCAGCTGGCAAACACGATTCTTGGCGGCGATCCGGACGAGACCATCAGCAGCCGCGCCGCCAAGGGTCAGGACCGCTGGTGGTGGCGCTGGCTGGGGTATTTTCTGGAGTGGATAGACCCCGGACATTTGGCGCGGGTGATCGAGCATGACGAGGGCGCTGATGCGGTAATCGGCGATAAACAAAAGGGGAATCGTGGTGGGTAAATCGGTGGAATTCTGGGTGGCCATTGCGGTCGGCGTGCTGATTGTGCTGCATCGCAACGCGGACAAATCACGCCTGACACGGATCACGTTGGCGGCGATCAGCGGCGGGCTGGCATTTTCGTTCGCACCGGAATTCGCCGAATGGACCGGCCGGTCCGAAAATCTGGCGGCCGTGGTGATCAGCGCCTTCGGATACATGATCTTTGATATAGCTGCGGCTGTGTTGTCTGACCGCGACTTTATCAAGTCGGTGATTATGCGGTGGGCCGGAAAATGACCAACACGGCGCGGACGATAAAGAACCACAGTAACATCTGGACGATCCTTTTGTTGGTGCTGGCGGCCTACATGTTGTGGCCCGTAATTGATGGCGGCGATGCCACAGCTCCGGACTCGCCGCATGAACTGGCGGAGATGCAGAATGAAAAGCGTTGATCAGCTGGCCCGAGAAATCGTCGTGCGCGAAGGCGGTTATGTAAACGATCCGGACGATCCCGGCGGCCCGACGAACCACGGGGTGACGCTGGGCACCATGCGGGCGCTCGGCCTCGATCTCGACAAGGACGGCGATGTGGACGCCGATGACGTCCGTCGCCTGTCGATCGATCAGGCGGTCGAGATATTCAAGCAGCACTACTATCGCCGACCGCGTATCGACCTGCTGCCGGAGCCGCTGCGGCCGAGCGTGTTCGACATGTATGTCAATGCGGGCGGCAACGCGATCAAGATCCTCCAGCGCCTGTTGGCGCGATTTGACGAACCGGTGGCTGTCGACGGTGCACTCGGGCCGCAGACGGCCGCCGCAGCGGCGCGGGCCTACAAGCAGGCCGGATATTATCTGGTCGATGCCTATGGAATCGCGCGGCGGAATTACTACTACCGCCTGGGCGACCGTCGCCCCTCGCTGCGCAAATATGCCCGTCGGCGCGATGGTGGCAAGGGCGGCTGGATCGTGCGGGCCGAGGAGTTCATCTCGCCGAAATACGACCTGACAGAGCAGCAGCACAGAGAGAGGGTGGCAGCATGGGGTTGATCAATTTCATTGCATCGTTGTTTGGTGCCGGCGCTGGCCGCAACGTGGTCAAAGAGACGGTCGAGGTGTTCCGGCCCAATGCCGAAGCATCGGCCCGGCGGGCGGCCGAGCGCGCCAATGCAGTGCAGCAGCAGTTCTCGGCCGAATTTACCGCCCGTGAGCGCCGCGGCTGGTTCAACAGCCTGGTCGACGGCCTGAACCGCCTGCCGCGCCCGGCGCTGGCCTATGGCACCATCGGCCTGTTCGTCTATGCCATGCGCGACCCCGTGTCGTTCGGCGAGCGGATGCAGGGGCTGGCGCTGGTGCCGGACCAGCTCTGGTGGATCCTCGGCGCCATCGTGACGTTTTATTTCGGGGCGCGCGAGTTGAAATACAGCCGCGAGGCCCGTTACGCCGCGCCGCAGCTTGTGCGGCAGGTGGTCGACAATGTGCAGGAGATCCGCACGCTGCGACCGGAAAGTCCCGGCGCTGCAGTCGTCGACGCGGATCCTGCCGGAGTGGAACTCGACAATCCGGCGGTGGATGACTGGCGCGAGGCGTCGTGATGCGCCAGAGCCGCCGCGCAAGTGCGCTCGAGGCTGTGGCCAACACAGCGCTCGGGTTCTGCATCTCGCTGCTTGCCACGCTTATTATTCTGCCCGCGGCCGGAGTGGCCGCGACGTCCGGCCAGTCTGTCGCTATCACGCTCGGATTCACTGTTATCTCACTGGTGCGGGGATATACCCTGCGCCGGCTGTTCAACCGGCCGCATCCTGCCGGATTGGCGCCAACGCACTACCACATCGATAGTCGCGGCGTCAGCGTCTACAGGGGTGGTGTGCCGGTCGCCCGGATGGAGATGTCCGGCGACCAGCTGATCGGCATGGCGCAGGAGGCGCTGCGGGCCAGTCGGGAGCGTGAAACCGGCTATCCGGTGAAATAAGCGACCACCGCGTAAGCGGGGGCGGGCTGCACCAACAGCCCGGCCACGTGGCAACAGTTTACACAAGCCACGCCGATTGCCTCAACAGAATCAATCGCCCGCACCCTCGAGGGTTTCGGGAATAGATACGGATTCTTCACATGAGACAAGTGCGTCCTGCAGCACCCGTCGCCCCGTGGCTGGGCGGCAAGAAAAAGCTGCACAAAACCATCATCGAAAAAATAGACGTTATCCCGCATAAAACCTATGTCGAACCATTTGTCGGCATGGGTGGCGTGTTCCTGCGGCGCGGGTTCCAGCCTCGTCTCGAGGTCGCCAATGACCTGAATGGCGAGATTATAAACCTGTTCCGGATCCTGCAGCGTCATTACCCGCAGCTGATGGAGGTGATGCGCTTCCAGATCACGTCGCGCCGGGAATTCGAGCGGCTCCGGCAGGTTGACCCGAAGCACCTGACGGATCTCGAGCGCGCCGCGCGGTTCATCTATCTCCAGCGTCTGGCGTTTGGTGGTCAGGTGAAAGGCGTGTTCGGGGTTGCGCCGACACAGAGTGCGCGATTCAGCCTGTCCCGGATGGAACCGATCCTCGATGCCGCGCACGAGCGCCTCGAGGGTGTCGTGTTCGAGAGCTTGGACTGGGCGGAGCTGATCCCGCGATACGACACGCCGGATACGCTGTTCTATCTGGACCCACCGTACTGGGGCGGCGAGGATGATTACGGGAAGCTTATGTTCGAGCGCGCCGATTACCGGCGTATGGCGGACATCCTGCGCGAGTTGAAGGGCCGGTTTATCCTGTCGATCAACGACGTGCCGGATATCCGTGCGGTGTTCGATGGCTTTCCCATGGAGGAAGTGAAACTGAAATACTCGATTTCGGCGGGAGAGAGCACGGCGGCGGCGGAACTGGTGATCACGGACCGGGAGGTGGTGACGGGGTTGTTTTGACGGCCACTGTCCGCCGCTGGTAATAATGCCGGTTGTTTGTTTGGCCCAGATTCATATAATTTGTGTGCTTCGCGGGTTCGGAATTTTCTTCACATCAGGGCTTCTTTCGTGCATTTTCCCAATACAGGTTTCCTGCGATATTGAGGTCGATGAACTTGCCGGGCGCGTAGCTCCTCAGGGAGCCGCAGCCCTTTGGCGGATACTAGCAGTTCCTTGCCAACCCGTTTGATCTGGGCGGAATAGTTGATATCAAATGCGAATTGCCGCCTCGCCTTATATAGAGAGCGGATTTCCGGAACATTGTCGTAGGTCAGAATCCAGCGTGATTTCAGAGAAAGCAGACGGTCACGCAAACTCTCATGGTCGTTGATCTTGAAGGCGCTGGTATAAAGCTCGGCGCCTTTGGCAAAGTAGGGTGGGTCGGCATAGATCAAGGACCGCTGCGGAAGAATGTCGTCAATTGATTGGAGAAAAGTACGTGCATCCAGCGAAGAAAAATGGATCCTGCCGGAATATTTCGCGATCCGGCGAATTCGCGAGGCCAAATCTTCGCGGTTGAACCGACAGTCCATCCGGTAATTGCCGTTCTGGGCAAGCCCGCCAATCACACCGCCGGTTTTAATGATCCCGCTGCGGTTAACACGATTCAGATACAGCGCAGAAAAGCCGAGCGAAAGCTGGCCATCGCTCCCGTCCAAGTAAATCGCTTTTTGCCGCGCCCGTTCTTCAATCGAAATTGGGGTCGTCATCATCAGATCGATCAGATCTTCTGCCGAGTTCAAAATGGACATCCACAATGCTGCAATAGCCGGGTCGACGTCATTGAGGTGGATCTCCGCCACATCGCCCTTGAACAGCAGGGAAAGAGCCAACCCGCCGCCGCCGGCAAACGGTTCGACATAGTGCCCGCGGTCGATCTTGTTGAGCCGAAGTATCGAGGAGACCATCTTCAGCAGGGCTGATTTCCCACCTGGATATCTGAGCGGTGAAGCTGTCTTTGCCATTGAAATACCTGCCTTTTATGAACAATTACAGGTAATTCTAACAGAGCATCAGGCGGACGGCCAGTAAAATCTACTGGTTGGGTTTCTGATCGGCGATGTCTTCAATCATGGCCACAACGATCGGCTTCAAAGTATCCATTGCATTACAGAGCTGTGCATGGTCATAGGTTGCTGTTTGCCAGTCGTGTTTTGTTATGTTCCCACTTTTGGAAATCCAATCTAGTTGATATTTTCGTGCTTTAGGTTTAGGCGTGGATGACACTCCAAGATTTCCAACTATCCTGTTTATATAGCTGGTGAAATCATTGCCCTCATATCCGTGGGCAGCAACCATGCATTCAAAAAATGACCAGCATCCGATTACCGCGAGCAGTGCGTGTTGGGGCAGACGTACCGTCGCGAAGGACGCATAGAGGTCAATCAGCTTTTGATTGCCTAGTCTGTGCAGGGCGGCCACGATCTCGTCATCCTGATTGATGGCGGTCCTTTTGGCTGGCCGATGCCGTGCATTATCGTCAGCATTGTCATCTGCTCCCGGATTGACTACACCGTCTTCGGTTCCTTCCCCGTTTCCCGGTTCGTGGCCCGACTCGTCCGTTTCATCTTCGGCACCAGACTGAATCTCGTCTTCTCTTTGGCCGAGTTCTCCTTGTCGAACGTTTCGCAATTCGAGCCCGTTCATGGCCTCAATCTGCTGAGCATAGGCCTCGATTTCCGTACGAGAATTATGGGAGCGAGAATTGATCGCCCCGGTCGCAATATCGGTCATGAATTGACGAAGCATCAAAAGAAAATCCGGCCAGCATCTGGTGCGTTCCAGCGAGCCGTCATTCAGGCGTACCAGTCCCATAGCCTGACGGAAGCGCGCGTTTGAAATGAAGCGCTGCTGGGTCGTGGTCGTTCGGGAAAGCTGGTTCGCGGTGACAAGGCCAAGCTCAATGGCCAAGTCGCGCAACTGCGTTGCTGCGCGGTTCGTTTGATCACTCGTGTTTCGGGCCTGCTGCTCCGGAGTCCACCGTCGCCGTCCAGTGCCGTCCCTCGCACCATTGTGAAGGCGTTCGAGCCAAGGGCGGGCGGCATCCATGTTCTCGAAAACCACGCAAGGTACTTGGGTGATCGGGTCGATCTGCTGCGACAATTTATTGAAGGTTCTCACGTAGCGCGCTCTGTTCGGCATTTCCGCCGGTACAGCCTCGGGATCATCGAGCAGCATCAAAGCGCATAGCCGCCTGTTGCCCTCAGCAGCTGCATAGAATTGTTCTTCATCGTTTCCGGTCCCCTCCACCGGAAAGACGCCCAACCTTTCCATCGGGTTTATTCCGCCAAGCCCCGCAATGTCGCGCGCCAATTCGACGATTTGCTCACTCGAGAGCAATTCGATCATTGCCTCATCGCGTGCCTCGACCTCTTCGTGTCTCGGGTTTGACAGGTTTAGTTGCAATCTCTCAAGAGGGATTTCGTGCGGTTCGCCTCGTGCAGTCATATAAGAATCTCCCAATAAATAGCGCAACCATAGAGAGATACGGCGGCTGTGGCAAATCCAGTAACACTGTTGGGGTGTTTGATATTCGCGATAGTTATGGGTTTATCTGGCGTTCTGAAATCAAGTGACGCTGGCTTGTTTTAAGAACACATCCAGAACGCAGTGTGGGTCCATTGTGGGTGAGTGTGGGCGGTTCCTGTCCTGTTCTGTCCATTTTCTGCCGTTTTTCAGGCCTGTGAAATCTCGTAAGTCATTGATTTTATGGAGCGGGCGACGGGGTTCGAACCCGCGACAACCAGCTTGGGAAGCTGGTGCTCTACCAACTGAGCTACACCCGCGATAGGGGGCTTT
>Ga0256839_1005467_pt1 | contig 11730 bp, 8 predicted proteins | sample 354166metaG_FD_185968 | JGI IMG/M metagenome (GOLD analysis project Ga0256839, IMG submission 185968) | Hydrothermal vent microbial communities from Mid Atlantic Ridge, Atlantic Ocean - 354-166 | ecosystem: Environmental > Aquatic > Marine > Hydrothermal vents | place: Atlantic Ocean: Mid...
CGGTTGCGGCAGGTGATCCTGAACCTGCTCAACAACGCCGTGAAATTCACGCAGCGGGGCTGGGTGCGCCTGTCGGCGCAGGTGGAGGACCGGGCGAAGGACACCGTCACCTTGCTGTTTCGGGTCGCCGACACCGGCATCGGCGTGCCGCCGGAGCACCGGGAGACGATCTTCGACGTCTTCCGTCAACTGGACGGCTCCACCACCCGGCGCTATGGCGGCTCCGGCTTGGGCCTGAGCATCTGCGCCCGCCTGGTGAAGATGATGGGCGGCCGCATCTGGGTGGACAGCTCCCCCGGCAAGGGCAGCACCTTCGCGTTCACCATTCAGGCGCGCCTGGAGCCGGCGGCCTATGCGAAGACCCCAGAGGCGGCCCACAGCGAGCCGGAACCGCTCGAGCCGGGTCTCAGGGTCCTCGTCGCCGAGGACAACAGCGTGAACCGCAGGCTCGCCGTACGGCTGCTGGAAAAGGCCGGCCTCTCCGTCATCGAGGCGTCCAACGGGGCGGAGACCCTGGAGATCTTGAGACGGGAGCCGGTGGATCTGCTGCTGCTCGACATCCAGATGCCGGAAGTCGACGGTTACACGGTTCTCGAGGAGTGCCGCCGCGGCTCCGGGTTCCAGTCGCGGCCCCGGGTGATCGTGGTGACCGCCAGCGCCTTGGTGGGCGACGTGGAGCGGTGCCTCGAAGCCGGGGCGGACTACTGCATCACCAAGCCCTTCCGGCCCGCCCAATTGCTGGACGCAATCCGCAACGTCCTCCACCGCCACACCCCGCCTGTAAGCGGAGCCCCCAGCCGCCCGAAGGGGTGAACATTCGGCGAAGATACCGGTTCTCTCCCGCCTCCGCTGGGGCATAATAGTAATACATTCCAGCGCAGAAATGTTCGGTGTGAACTTTTTTTCCGCGCCGCCGGCCGCCGCCGCACATCCGGGCGGTGATATGTGGGTCGGAAGCTGTGGAAATCCGGCGCAGCGGCCGGTCGCGGCCTTGTGGTTCGTGCCGCTTAGGATCCACACCCAGGCCCGGGTTTCCACCGCTCTTTTAGAGAAGCTAACTCGTAGGAACCGCCTAGGTTACGGAGCGGTTGCGCGGCGGGCGGCGGGCCGGTATGGTGCGTAGAACCATGGCTACGAGGGATCTGGCTCTCGAGAAAGGCTTGCCGGCCAACGTCGATGCCGAGCGCCTGATCCTGGGCGCCATCCTCACCGACGAGTCGGCTTTCCTGCAGGTCGCCGGCATCCTGGAGCCGGAAGACTTCAGCCTGGAGAAGCACCGGCGGATCTTCGCCCGGATGCTCGACCTGCACGAGCGCGGCGAGAAGATCGACCGCATCACGCTGTCGAACGAGCTGATCAAGAAGGGCCAGCTCGAATCGGTGGACGGCTTCAGCTACATCGTCTCGCTGGACGACGGGCTGCCCGAAATCTACAACCTCGACGGCTACATCAAGATCGTCAAAGACAAGGCCGTCCTGCGGCGGCTGATCTTCGCCTCCCAGAGCGTCATCGACCGTTGCCTGCTCGGACACGAAGACCCGGAAGAGATCCTCTCCTCGGCCGAGGAGATGCTGCTGCAGCTTACCGACCAGGACCCGCGGGACACGCTGGCCAATCCGCAGCAGATCATCGAGGACTTCGAGGGCGGCGTCAACGCCTTTCTCGACCCCAGCAAGCGGATCCGGGGCCTGAGCACCGGCTTCGTGAAGCTGGACGAGATGACCGGGGGCCTGCACCCGGGCGAGCTGATCATTCTCGCGGCGCGGCCGTCGATGGGCAAGACGGCGCTGGCGCTGAACATCGCGCAGCACGTGGCCTGCAACCCGAAGATGCGCAAGACGGTGGCGCTGTTCTCGCTGGAGATGTCCAAAGAGTCGCTGCTGACGCGGCTGGTGTGCGCGGCGGCCAGGGTGGACCAGCAGAAGTTCCGCGCCGGCTACCTGAACAAGGACGAGCGGCGGCGGCTGCAACAGGCGGCGGCGGATCTGGTGGAGGCGCCGCTGTTCATCGACGACTCGGCCGGCATCAACCTGATGGACATACACGCCAAGCTGCGGCGGCTGCGGGCCGAGCACGGGCTGGATCTGGTGGTGATCGACTACCTGCAGTTGATGAGCGCCCGGGGCAGGTTCTCGAACCGGAACGAAGAGGTCAGCCACCTGTCGCGGGGCTTGAAGCTGCTGGCCAAGGACCTGGGCGTACCCTTTCTGGTGCTCTCGCAGCTCAGCCGCGCGCCGGAGCAGCGCCAGGGCGACCACCGGCCGCAGTTGAGCGACCTCCGGGAATCCGGCTCCATCGAGCAGGACGCCGACATGGTCTGGTTCATCTTCCGCGAGGAATATTACAAACCGGACCGCGAGGAGCTGCGGGGGCTCGCCGAGCTGATCATCGGCAAGCAGCGCAACGGCCCCATCGGGCGGGTGAAGCTGGCGTTCCTGCGCGAGTTCACCCGCTTCGAGAACCTGGTCGCCGACGTGGGCGAGGAGGAGGCCCCGCCCCCCGCCCCGGAAGAAGAGATCTAGCCGCCGGCCGGGGCGCTCACCACTCCGAGTATGGCGTGCCGTCGAGGGCGACGCCCTCGGCGCCGCTGCGGACGTCGAAGATGCCCGGCTCGTTCTGGTCCACCGCCGTGAGGGCGTCCTCCATGATCACCACCCAGGTCTGGTCGCTGCCGGTAATGGGATCGATGGGGATCTGCCGCAGGTAGCCCTCGTTGACGAGGTCCTCGAGCGACTGCGGGGCGCGCTTCTTGTCGTAGGTGTACTCGTCGATCACCGTGCGCAGGGTGAAGAGGTTGTTCTTGAGCACGCTCTCCTTGGCGCGGACGATGGCCCGCTGGTAGAGGGGCACGGCGATGGAGACCAGGATCGAGACGATCGTCATGACGATCAGGATCTCGATCAGGGTGAAGCCGCGTTGGGAGCGTCTCGTGGCTCTCATGGCGTCACCACTCCGAATAGGGCGTCCCGTCCGGAGCGCGTTCGGTCGATTTCGTATAGACGTCGAAGACGTTCTGGCCGCACCAGGCCATGGAATCGGGGTCGTCCTGGACGCAGCGCAGTCCCCAGTCGGTGGTGCCGGTCATGGGATCGACGGGGATCCGCCGCAGGAACTTGTACTTCTTGTCCACCGAACCGGCGGCCTTCACCCCTTCGACGAGAACCTCGAGGGTCGGAGGATAGCCTTCGGTGCCAATCTCCTGCGGTCCCAGCAATCCCATGTCGGCGGCGTCCTTGTACTTGTCGATGGCGGTGCGGATCTCGCGGAGAGCGTGCCGCAGCTCCCGCTCCTTCTCCCGGCGGACCTTGTAGCGGGCGAGCGGCACCGCCATCGAAGTGAGCAGAAGCATGATGGTGAAGGCGACGATCAGCTCGACGAGCGTCAAACCGCGTTGCCGTCTTCTCCTCATGGCGCATCATTCCTGAATCGAAACCGTCAGTCTCGGCGGCGAAACGGCTACGGGGCGCATCTGCGAATCGCGGATGGTCAGCTCCGGGACGGCCACCTCCGTCCGCCCCGGCGTCAGGGCCTGGAACGTCAGCGTCACGAGGGTGCCCGTGCCGCTGACGCCGCCCGCCCCGGGCAGACGATTCATGACGATGGAAGCCGTACCGGCATCGTTGAGGATGTTCCGAGTGAAGATCACCTGCCGGCCGTCGCCGCTCAACAGGTTGCCTTGAGTGATGCCGGTCATCCGGAGAAACTTCGGATCGAAGCGGAACTTCATCGGCGCGTTGTAGATGTCGGTGGCGTTCTCGATCACCAAAGAGACGCTGAACGTGCCGCCGCGCTTGACCTCGACGGCGGCGGGCATGAAGCGCAGCGCGGCTCCGGTTTCGGGAACGGCGGGCTTGGCGGCCTCCGGCGGTTTCGGGGCCGGCGGCTCAGGCGCGCCGGCCGGGGCCGCGGCGGGCGGCGGCGCCTCGGGCTGAGGAGTCTCTTCCGGCTCCTCTTCCTCGATGGGAGCGTAACGCACGCGCACCACCTGGTCGCTGCCGGCGGCCACCGGCTTCAGATTGATCTCGGAAATCTCCGGCCGCCGGACGATGTGGGGGATGAGGGCGATCAGCAGTTCGCCCTCGTTGCGCTCCCTGCCCTCGCTGCTGAAGCCGAGCCATTTGATGATCGGGATGTCGCCGAGGCCCGGTATGCCGCTCCTAGTCCGGGTGCGTTGATCCTGCGTCAAACCCCCGAGCAGCGTGACCTCGCCGTCTTTGACGCGAATATCCTCGGTGATCTTGCGCTGGCCGATGATCGGCTGCTGGATGCCGCCGACGTCGATGCGTTCGCGCACGGCCGAGATCTCGATCTCGATGTGGAGAGAGACCTCGTCGTCGCCGTGGATCTTGGGCGTCAGGTCCACGTTGACGCCGACGTCGGCGTACTGGAACTGGGTGCTCACCAGCGGGCTCACGCCCACGGCGCCCACGCCCGGCTGGAAGCTGCCGGTGGCGAAGGGGATGCGGTCGCCCAGACGCAGGGAAGCTTTCTGGCCGTCGGCGGCGCGCACCTGCGGGCGCTGCAAGATGCGGGTAGTGCGGTCCGTCATCAAGGCCTGCAGGAGCATTCCGGGCAGCGTGACGCGCCAGTCGTTGAAATCCAGCCTGCCGATCTGCCCGAGAGGGATGGAAGTGCCGCCGCTTCCGCCCCCGCCGTCGCCCCCATCGCCGCCATTGCCGATCGGCTGGATGGAAGCCCCGCCCGGCGCGAAGCTGATCGGCAGCGACAGGCCGGGCTTGCCCCCGGAGATGAGACTCGCGGCCAGCTCTCGGGTGCGCGTCCGGTTGGCCTCCATGACGATGACGTCCACGACGACCTCGGCGAGCGGTTTGTCCAGGTCGTGGATCAGCTTCTCGGCCAGCGCTACCTTGTCGGCCTCGCCGCGCACCAGGATGGCGTTCTGCGAGTTATAGGTGAACAGGCGGCGGATGTCAGTGACCGAGCGGACGGCGGTGGCGATCTCCTGCAGCTCTTGGACCTTGGTGATGTTCTTCAGATAAAAGACCTTGACGACCTGCTCCTCGTAGTCGCGGCGTTTGGTGACGTTGTCGTTGGTAACGAAGATGGTGTTCTCGGAGAGGGGCTTCCAGTAAGTCTTGGTGAGCACGGCCAGGTAGCGCAGCGCCTCCTCCAGAGTCGTGTTGGAGAGATCCACGGAGAGCCGCTTGCCCGGATCCTGGAAATCGGGGTCGAAGACGACGTTGATGCCGGCCACCTTGCCGACCGTCTCGTAGAGCACCTTGACCGGCTGGTTGGTGATCTTGAGCGTGTTGAGCTGGCGCGAGATGGGCTTCAAACGGGGCGGAGGTTGCAGCGCCGCCAGACGCTTGCGCGTCTCCTCGAGGATCTCCTCCACCGGCGTGAGCACTTTCGCCTCCGGTTCTTCCTCGGCCCCATTTTCCTTCTTTTCCCGCTCCCGTTCCCGCCGGCGGATCATGCGGTAGGTGGTGCGGAGCTCCTGCTCGGCGATGGTGGAGCTGGGATCGATGATGTAGGCTTTCTGGAACTCCGCCAGGGCCTCCTCGAGCTTGCCCTCATCCCTCAATTTCTTGCCCGTCCGGACGTGCATCTGGCCGGCCTGGAAGCGGGTGCGGCGCACGGCCATCTGGTAGGCGGCGTCGGCCGGGTCTTCGCCCAGGGCTTTCTCGTAGGCCTCCAAGGCGAGATCCCACTTCTCTTCGAGCTGGTAGCGGCGGCCCTCGGCGAAATACTTGTCGCCCTTCTTGGTGCGCGCGGACAGCTCGGCGGCGCCGGCGGCGAGCAGCCCGGCGACCCCCACAATCACCCCTAACTTCTTGATGCGCTTCATGTTAACGCTTCCAGAGTCTGTGCTAAGATGAGATTTCGCACGGCTCTCCCGCCTACAAATGCCTGACGACGCCGAGCGGCGAGGCGTGGAGAAGAAAATGCGCCGGCGCGTCCGCGATTCTTGACGGAGTCCCCTCGGGTTGACGAAATCGGGCACAGATCGTGTCAAGCTTCTGGCCGAGAACCGCCGAGCCCGGCACGACTACCATCTGCTGGAGAAGTACGAAGCCGGCCTGGCGCTGACGGGGACCGAAGTAAAGTCCGCGCGGGCGGGAAAGATCCAGCTCCGCGACGGCTATGCGGAGATCGTGGGCAACGAGGCCTGGCTGGTGAACGTGCATATCGCGCCATACTCCCACGGCTCGGCTTTCAACCACGATCCCGAGCGGCGGCGCAAGCTGCTGCTGCATCGCGCCGAGATCGACAAGCTGATGTGGAAGAGCCGGGAAAAGGGCCTCACGCTGGTGCCTACGAGGGTTTACGTGAAGAACGGGAAGATCAAGTGCGAGATCGCTGTCGCCCGCGGCAAGAAACTCCACGACAAGCGCGAGGCGATCCGCACCCGCGAACAGGAAGCCGAGGCCCGGGCGGCCATGCGGCGCCACGCCCGCAGGTGAGACGGCTTTGGAGGAGATCTGATGGAGACTGGAATCAACCGCAGACCGCTGACCGAGGTGATCGCCGATGCGCTCGTCGTGCCCGCGTTCGAAAAGGAGCCGCCGAAACTGGGGACGCCGGCGGATGGGACGATCGAGGAGCTCTACGGCTCCGGCGAGTTCACGGGCGAAAAGCTGAGCTTTGCGCTTCTGCGCAATCCGGAAGGGTTGAAGGCGCGGCGGGTGATTCTCGCCGGCTGCGGCAAGCGTGAGGAGTTCAACGAAGCGTTGCTCCGGCGGGTGGCCGGAGCGGCGGTGCGCAAGCACCGTTCGAAGGCCGTCAAGCGCATGGCGCTGTACTTGGACGGGAAGCTGCAGACGGCCCGGATGGCCAGCGCCGCCGTGGAAGGGGCCTTGCTCGCCGACTACGATCCGGACCGGTACAAGACCGACGAAAAGAAGAAGAACGACAAACGCCTGCAGGCCTTCTCCATCGCCGCCCCCGGCGCTCCGGCGGAGCTGGACGCCGCCCACGAGCAGGGGCGGGCCCTCGCCGAGTCTCAGAACTACGCCCGGGACCTCGCCTACGAGCCGGGCAACGTGCTGACGCCGATGGAACTGGCCCGGCGCGCCCAGGCGCTGGCCGGGGACGAAGGGCTGGAGTGCGACGTTCTGGACCGGGAACGGATGCAACAGCTCGGCATGGGAGCGCTGCTCGGCGTCGCCCAAGGCAGCGCGGAGCCGCCGGCGCTGATCGTCATCCGGTACCGGCCTGAGGGGGAGACTCTCCCGGACGTGCACCTGGCTCTGGTGGGCAAGGGCGTCACCTTCGACACCGGGGGCATCTCCATCAAGCCTTCCCAGAACATGGACGAGATGAAGTACGACATGTCCGGCGGAGCGGCGGCGCTCGGCGCCATCCGCGCCATTGCTCGGCTGAAGCCGCCCGTGCCGGTGACGGTGCTCGTGCCGGCGGTGGAAAACATGCCGGGACCCAAAGCCCAGCGGCCGGGCGACATCGTCAAGACGCTTTCGGGCAAGACCGTCGAGGTGCTGAACACCGACGCCGAAGGCCGGCTCATCCTCTGCGACTCCCTTACCTACGCCCAGCGGCTCGGCTGCACGCACCTGATCGATGCGGCCACCCTGACCGGCTCCATCGTCGTCGCCCTGGGCCACGTCAACACCGGGGTTTTCACCAACGACGAGAAGCTGCAGTCGCGGGTGCTGGCGGCGGCCAGGGCCGAAGGCGAGAAGATGTGGCCCATGCCCCTGGACGAGGAGTACAAGGACGAGCTCAAGTCGCCGTTCGCCGACCTGCCGAACATCGGCTCGCGGTGGGGCGGCGCGGTGACGGCGGCCTACTTCCTCAAGGAGTTCGCCGACCCCAAGCCCTGGGTGCACCTGGACATCGCCGGCACGGCATGGCTCGACAAGGACAAGCCGGAGATGGCCAAAGGACCCACCGGCGTCGCGGTGCGCACCCTGGCCCGGGTGGCGCTGGACTGGCGGAAAGAGTGAGCGGCGGCAGCCGGCTCAGGGCCGCAGGGTAAGCTCCGCCGTCTTCCTCACCTGGCCCAGGCGGGCCTCGATGGTCACTGTGGTGGCGGAGACCACCAGCGCCGGGGCCCGGATGGTGAAGAAGGCGGCTTGCTGGCCGGCCTCGACGACCACGAACGTGGGCATCTGGACCGAGGCCGGCGGCTGCTGTCCCAGGAAGACCTGCAAACCGCCCACCGGAGCTGGGGCCGTAAGGCGGACAGTCGCCGTGGAGACGCCGCCGCTCGAGACAGTCGTCGGGTTGAGCTCGAGCGACTGGAGCGTGGCCGAACCGGGCGAACGGAGCATCACGGCCGCGGTGGCCCCCACACCCTGGTAGCGGGCGGTGATGTGAACCTCCTCATCCTGGGCCACCGGCTGCGTCTGGACGAACTCCGTGGCCACGCGCTGGCCCAGGGGCACGGTGATGAAGGCCGGGACGACGACCGCCAGGCTGTCGCTCTGGAGCGCCACGTTCGCCCCGCCCACCGGCGCCGGCTCGGCGAGCTCCACCTCGAGAGTGATAGGATCGCCGCCCACCACCTCCCCGGGCCGGACGGCCAGGGTCACCGCCGGCCGCACTTCGAGGGTTCCCTGAGCCGAAGTGGGCGGCGCCGAAGCGATGATCGAAACCCGGACGGGCCCGGTCACCTCTGTAGTCGTGATGGGGAAGTCGGCCTCGGCCTGCCCGGCGAGGAAGACGACGTCTTCCGGCACGGCGGCGACTTGCGGCGAGCTGGAATCCAGAGTCACGGTCACCTGGCTCGCGGGGGCTTCCCGCAACCGGACGGTTCCGGTGGCGCTCCTGCCTCCGAGGACGACTTCAGGACTGATGAGCACGCTCGAGACCTCTACCGGCGACTGGGCCTCCACCACCAGAGTGACCGTGCGCACAATGCCGCCTGCCTCGGCCTCGATCTCGACGCTGCGCTGCTCGACGGGCACGCTGGTTTCGATGAGGAAGTCTTGCTCCACCAACCCGGAGGGGATGACGACGTTCGCCGGGGGCTGGGCCACCTGATGGTCCGCGCGGAGGGCCACGGAGAAGCCGTCCGCCGGGGCGCAGCCGTTGGTCCGCACCCGGCCGGTGACCGGGTTGCCGCCGATGACGCGGTTGGCGTCGAGCCGCAGATCCGCCAGCCGGATCCGGGAGGCGTCGAGGGGCGTCACCTCGAAGGCTACGTCGTTGGAGCGGAACTCCGGGGTGGCGACGGCGACCTGAACCGTGCCGGCGCAGTCCAGCTCGGCGGGCAGCGCCAGGTTGGCCTGGTCGAGTCCGAAGAAGCCGGGGGCGGGGCCGAAGTATTCCAGGGGCAGGAAGAACTGCCGGCCGTCTTCGATGGTGACGATCGCCCGCAGCTCGGAGGCGAAGCGGAAACCGGTGCCGAACAGGGCCAGACGGGTGCGCTTGTCGTCGCCGGTCTGCTCGGGCGTCTCTACCTGGAAGGGGCCGGCCTCGAAAGTCACCGCATTGAGGATCGCTCCGGGTCCGGCGCCGCTCGAGTCCTGGGAGAACAGCGCCGGCGCGGCCGTCAGAAGCTGGACCTGCCCGCTGAAGACACGGCCCATGCCGGCGCTCCGGAGCACCACGGTGACCAGGCCCGGGGAAAGCGACGAAGGGACGAGGAAGTTCACCTGGCCCGGGGAAACAAAGTGGATGCGGGCGGGCTGGCCGGCAACCTCGACCGTGACGCCGTCCACTTCGAGGGGGAATTGGCCGTCGCCGTCCAACTCGGCCACGGTAGTGCGGGCGGCCAGGCCGGAGCCGAAGGCCGATGCCCAGGAGTCCGGCGCGATAGTAGGCAAATAGCTGGCGGCCGAGACGACGGTGATCTCCTGCGCCGTGGCCGGGTGCGCCCAGCCGGCAAGCGCCAGCAGTAGAACGAAACAGCGCCTCAAATTCAATAGACGCCCGGGAGCGGCGAAAGGACCACCCCGAGACAGCGGCCCGGGGCTACGGACGGCCCCGGCTCAGTAGCGGCTCTTGAGGAACTCGAGCACGAAGCGGTCGCGGCGCTGCTTGACGGCCTCGGCATCCTTCTTCGACCAGTCGTAGAAGCCCTTGCCGGTCTTGACGCCGAGCTCGCCCTTCTCGAGCTTCTCCCGCACGAGCCGGGGCAGCCCGCGGACGTTGCTCAAGTCGCGGGAGGCGTAGTCGAGGACGCGCGAGCCCAGATCCAGGCCCACCATGTCCTGATGTTCGAGAATGCCGTAGACGGGCAGCCGGAGGCCGAAGCCGGTCTTGGCGGCGAGATCGACGTCCTCGGGGTCGGCGATGCCGCTCTCGACGATGTGGATCGCTTCGCGGACGAGGGCCATCTGCAGCCGGTTGCCGAGCTGGCCCGGGGTGTCCTTCTTGACCAGGACCGGCGTCTTGCCGCAGCGCCGCAGCAGATCGACGACGGCGGCGGCCACCCCCGGATCGGTCTTTTCGCCCTTGACGACCTCGACCAGCGGCATCAGGTGCGGCGGGTTCCAGAAATGCGTGGTGAGCACCCGTTCGGGGCGCGTGCAGGCGGAAGCGATCTCGGTGATGCTGAGGCCCGAGGTGTTGCTGGCCAGAACCGCCTCCGGCGCAGCGAGCGCGTCCATCCGGGCGAAGAGCCGCTTCTTGAATTCCATGTCCTCGGGGGCGGATTCGATGACCAGGTCGGCTTCGCGGATCGAGGGATCGAAGTCCGCCGAGGCGGAAAGCGAGGCCCGCGCCCCCTCAGCCGCCTCTTCGGAGACGAGTCCGTTGGCGGCCAGCAGATCCAGTTGGCCGAGGGCCTTCTCGAGCCCCGCCCGGGCCGTCTCCTGCTTCCGGCTCAACAGCGTGACCCGCAGTCCGCCGGCGGCCAGCGTGACGGCGATTCCCGGTCCCATCATGCCGGTGCCGATGACCACGGCCCGGTGAAATCTGTTTGCATCGGCGCTCATAACCGTTCATGGTAACAGCCCCGCCGGGGACCGCCGGGAGGTTGGCAAAATCGGCGTTTTGAAGGGTCCCGGCGGCCCGGCGACAATGAAGAGATGCTGGAGGGGCTGGTCGCGGCGGCGATTGCGATGGGGCTGCTGGGCCTGCGGGGGCAGCGGGCGCGGTTGCGGTTCATCAGGGAGAAGCTCGGCGAGAAGCCGCACCGGCTGCCGCCGGCTACGGTGATCGTGCCCGTAAAGGGCGAGGACGAGGAACTGCGCGAGAACCTGGCCGCGCTGGCTTCGCTCGACTACCCGGACTACGAGCTGATCGTCGCCGCCCGGGCGGCCGAAGACATCCCCGAAGGCGTCCTACCCGGGAAGGCGCGCGTCGTGCTTGCGGGAGAGTCTCCGCCGGGGATGGGTGAGAAGGTCCACAACCTGACGGCGGCGGTACGGGCGGCCCGGCCGTCGAGCCAGGTGCTGGCCTTCGCCGATTCCGACGGCCGGGTGCGTCCGCGTTGGCTGAAAGCGCTGGTAGCGGCGCTGGAGAGGCCCCGGGCCGGGGCGGCCACCGGTTACCGCCACTACCTGCCGGAGCCAGCCGATTTCCCTTCCCTGCTGCGCAGCGTCTGGAACGGAGTGATCGCCGGTACGCTCGCGCCGGACCCGGCGCCGCTCGCCTGGGGCGGCGCAGTGGCGATGCGGCGGGAGACGTTCGAGGCGGCGGGGGTGCCCGAGCGGTGGCGGAACACGGTGAGCGACGACTACGCGCTGGCCGCTGCCGTGCGGGAAGCCGGCCTGGAAGTCGCCTATGCGCCGGGAGCCGCCGTCGTCAGCCGCGACCACACCTCGGCCAGGGAACTCTTCGCCTGGATCCGCCGCCAGCTCG
>Ga0256839_1005468_pt1 | contig 11728 bp, 10 predicted proteins | sample 354166metaG_FD_185968 | JGI IMG/M metagenome (GOLD analysis project Ga0256839, IMG submission 185968) | Hydrothermal vent microbial communities from Mid Atlantic Ridge, Atlantic Ocean - 354-166 | ecosystem: Environmental > Aquatic > Marine > Hydrothermal vents | place: Atlantic Ocean: Mid...
CATTCACCACGCTGACAGAAACAGCCTCTTTAGCATAAGCAATATTTACAGACAACAAACCAATAATAAGTAAGCGCGCTAAAACAAAAAAGCCAATAAACATTAAATGTTCATTGGCTTTTTTGTTGCATCTAATTTTATTTACTCTATTCATATTGCTAATTGTACTAGGTGTTAGCAATAAACACTATTGAGACTCTTCAAATTAATTTAGAAACTTGCCCCAATAGAAAACTGTAAGTTTTGAATATCATCACCATCTTTTGCATTCAATGGTTTAGCGTAACTCAATGTAAATGGACCTAGTGGAGACATCCACGTTACAGAAACTCCTGCAGAATAACGGAGTTCAGCAGAATCAAACTTATCTTCAAACACATTTCCCGCATCAACAAAAGTACTCATACGAAGACCTTTTACATCTTCAGCAAAAGGCATAGGGAAGAGTAATTCTGCTCGAGCATTCACCGCAAGATTACCACCTGCAGGGTCAGTTGTTGGGTTTCCACTAGAATCTTTAGCAATAGGCCCTAAACTATTATTATCAAACCCACGTACTGTACTTATACCGCCTGCATAAAAGCGCTCGTAGAATGGAAGGTCTGTTGTCTTGCCGTAGCCTGCACCATAAGAAACACCACCTTTTAAAGCAAAGGTGATTTTCTCAGTCACTCCTTTATAAACAGCAGCTTTATACTTCAATTTATAGAATTCTAAATCACTACCTGGCAAGCTAACGTCTAAAGTTAAACTTTGTCGTTGACCAGATGTTGGAAAGAGAAAACGATCACGAGTATCATGCACATAACTCGCCTTTCCTAGAATATTATTATATGTCTCACCATTAGCAGTGGTGAAGTCCGTAATGTGCTGAGGAGTCGAAGCATATGTCGTAATTTCACGATGCTCCCCTCCTAAACTAAAGCGCAATGAATTATCTTCTGTTATAGGAATTGTGTAATTAACATCTGCGCCATAAGCATTGCTAGTATAGTCAGATATATCATCTTCACTAGCATCTGTTTGATTATAATAAACATTGAATCCACGACCTACGCCATCAACTGTATGGTAAGGGTTATTATAACTCACACGTAGACTCTTCGTTGCATCACTATTTGCAGCATTAATCGTAAGACTTTTGCCTGTCCCCATAAAATTATTTTGTGAAAGACCTACATTAAAAAGCAAACCACTTCCAGAGTATCCTATCCCCGCATTAAAACGGTTTGAAGATTGCTCTACCACTGTGACATTCAAATCCACTTGATCACTGCGCCCTGCTACTGGAGAAGTAGAAATCTTTACACTCTCAACAAATGGCAAACGTTGAATACGAACTTTTGAGCGAGCAACTTTCTCCTTTGAAAGAAATGAACTTTCAAGTTGGCGCATTTCACGACGGAAAACTTCTTGTTTAGTTCTAAAGTTACCACGAATATTTATACGCCTTACATAAGTACGCTGCCCTTTCTCTGCCTGAAAAACGAGATTAACCCGTTTATTCACTTTATCAACCTGAGGTAGAATCCCTATACGAGAATAGGCAAAGCCATCTTTAGCGATTCTGTTCTTTAGGTTTTTGCGCGTTTCAGCTAGCAATGTCTGAGAGAAAACTTGCCCTTCCTTCAAACGAACAATATTTTTCAACTCGTTTTTATTAATACCTGTATTGCCAATAACTTTAACCTTACCAATACGATACTGATCGCCTTCTCGAATATTAAGATTCACATAAACAGATTTTTTATCTTTTGATAGTGCAACTTGACTAGATAGAACTTGAAAGTTCAAATAGCCTCTATCACGATAGAATGACGTTAGTTTATCTATATCCCCTACTAATTTTTCTTTAGAATATTTATCGCGGCTACTGAAGAAAGACAATTTGCCTTTAGTGCCAGACTCCATCAATTTATTGAGCCTAGCTTCTGAATAAGCCTTATTGCCACTAATCTTGAAACGCTTGATACGCGCAACTCTACCTTCTTGAATATTGATCTTTACACTAACGCGATTGCGAGGCAGCTTCTGTATTTTTGTATCAACATTAGCAGCATAATTACCACGAGATAAATACTGTTGCTTAATCTCTCTCTGGATTTTATTTAGAGCTGACTTATCTAAAGGACGCCCCTTAGCAACACCTGCTTGCTTTAGCGCTGCAAGCAATGGTTTTGTTTCGATTATATGATTGCCCGTAACTTTAATATCACCAACAACGGCTCTCTCATGAACTTTTACCAATAAGACATCACCACGACGGCTGATTTTCACATCATCGAACAAACCAGTCTTAAATAGAGAGCGAACAATATTTGCAGTCATTTTATCATCAAATGTTTGACCGACACGGACAGGCACATTACTTAGGACAGTACCTGCTGCAACACGTTCTAACCCGCTGACTTGAACATCTTTAAGGACAAAACTATCAGCCCATACACCTTGGCTTAGTGCTAGTAAACAACCGGCAAGAGAAGCTTTCATTACTTGGTTTTTCATATTATTACCCTAACTTTCTTAATCTTTATTTTCTGGTGAAGCAATAAACCAGAATCAGTTTATCAATCGACCAATATCATTATATATAGCCACAACCATTAGAACACCGACTAAACTCATCCCTATGCGCATTCCAATCGCTTCTACCTTTTCTGAAACTGGACTTCCCTTGACCAACTCGACGATGTAGTACAATAAATGCCCTCCATCCAACATAGGTATTGGCAATAAATTAAGCACTCCAAGGCTTAAACTTACAATAGCCATTAGCGTGAGGAAGGCAGAAAAACCGACCGATGCACTCTTTCCCGCATAATTGGCTATAGTTATCGGACCAGAGATATTTTTAAGTGATGCTTCACCTGTAATCAATCTCCCCATAACTTTCAATGTCATAATAGAAAGACCATAAGTTTCTGTAAAACCAAACTTAAGTGATTCAACAAAAGATGCTTGACGAACAAAGAACAAGTCCTTTACATCCGCTTCAGAATAATCTGCCTTTAATGCAACACCTATTAAACCTCGTTTCTTACCTTCAATTTCAGTAAGTCTTGGCGTTATCTCTAATATTTTTTTACTTCCATCCCTTTCTACACCCAACTGCACAGACTCGCCTGCATGATTGTTGATGTAATCAGCAAAGAATTGCCCAGAGGTTACTTCTTTACCATCTACACTTACGAGTTTATCTTTTACTTTTACACCTGCTTCTAATGCTGCTGTATCTGGCATCACTTGCGCAACACTAATTGAATGAGGCGGTTGCCAAAAACTCATACCTGTTTTTGTAAAATAATCTTTCTCATCAGAAAGTAATCGCGTATCTGTTAAATCTAAACGTCGACTTACGTTACTACCTGACTTTGTCTCAACATGAATGGTTAAATCAGGATTAATTAGGTACTCATTTAATAACGTCAAACGTACCTGCCGCATTGATTGAATATCAATATCATTGATACCCACAATCTTATCTTTATCTTCGAAACCAGAAAGTGCGGCGGGTGTATTAGGAGAAATATTGCCAACGTAAGGCCTAACCGAATCAACTCCCATCATTTGAATAACAGCAAACGCAGCAATAGCAAAAATAAAGTTAAACAATGGCCCAGCAAGCACGACTAAAAATCGCTTCCATACTGGCTGTGTATTAAAAGCACGATGCTTTTCGGCGGGATCAACATCACCCTCACGTTCATCCAGCATTTTCACATAACCACCCATTGGGATAGCTGCTAACACAAACTCTGTACCATCTTTATCTTTGGATTTGTACGTCCACAATGGTTTACCAAAACCAATGGCGAAACGAATAATTTTAATGCCTAGCTTACGTGCCACCCAAAAGTGACCAAATTCATGGACACCCACAAGGATTGCGATAGCTACAAGGAAAGCTGCGATTGCGATAAGTATTGTCATATTTTTTTGATAAGCTCTTTAGAAAGTTATTTCTTATTATTATTTATTGTTTGCGTGTAGATAGCAACATTGTCTATGTCACCAGTAGCTAGCTACAATGCAGCCAAATAGTCATTACTAACATGACGACTGGCTAAATCTTGAGCAAGTATATCATCTATTTGATCTGGTGTCCCCGACGGGGCTTGCTCCAATGCCTTTTCTATGACAAGTGGTATACTTGTAAAGCTTATCTGCTTTTTTAAGAATGCATCAACCGCTATTTCATTTGCCGCATTTAATGCAATTGTCGCATTGCCTCCAATACGATGTGCATCATAAGCCAGCTGTAGACAACGGTATCTTTCAAAATCAGGCTTTTCAAAATCCAAGCGCGCAACATCAAAGATATTTAATTGCTCAACACCCGAATCGACCCTATCAGGGTATGCCAAAGAGTAAGCAATCGGTGTACGCATATCAGGGTTTCCCAACTGCGCTAATACCGAACCATCAGTGTACGAAACCATTGAGTGAATCATACTTTGTGGATGAATCACCACCTGAATTTGATCTTCTGGCACATCGAATAGCCAACAAGCCTCTATCACTTCCAATCCTTTATTCATCATAGTTGCTGAATCGACTGATATTTTTTGCCCCATCACCCAGTTTGGATGAGCCACTGCTTGCTCAGGCGTAACATCACACAACGTATTAATATCTCGTGTACGAAATGGCCCTCCAGATGCCGTCAGCAATATTTTCGTAACGCCAGCTTTTTGTTGTTCTCCATCAACCAAAGCAGGCATGGATTGAAAAATAGCGTTATGCTCGCTATCTATCGGTAATAATTCAGCGCCTTTATCACGATTATCTCGAATAGCATCCATAAAAAGCTTGCCCGACATAACCAAAGATTCTTTGTTGGCAAGCATCACGCGCTTACCAGCCTTTGCCGCCGCCAAGTTTGGCAACAAACCTGCAGCGCCCACTATTGCAGCCATTACATAATCAACCTCAGGAAGCACCGATATTTCTTCTAAAGCCTCCTTCCCTGATAGAACAGTTGTTCCATTGCCTGCATTTCTTAGATTTTTTTCTAATTTCTCAGCAGCACTATCATTAACCATGACTGCATATTGAGGACTAAACTTCAGACATTGCTGCTCTAATTTTTCTACATTATTATTTGCTGAGAGTGCCACCACATGGTACTTATTTGGATGCCTAGCAATAACATCCAAGGTATTTACCCCTATCGTACCCGTTGCACCCAAAATACAAATGCCTTTGGAAGGTGCTTTACTCATAGTTGTACCGCACCCCAAAATATCCCTAATGTAAATATTGGCAAGGTTGCAATTAATCCATCCACACGATCTAAAATCCCACCATGACCTGGCAAAATATTACCAGAATCTTTCTGTCCTGCTTCACGTTTTATTAAACTCTCAAAAAGATCACCTGAAACCGAAATAAACGCAACAACCAAAGACAACAAGATAAAATACAGCCAATCCGTTGCAGCCAAATCAAAAAACCAAGCTCCTAATATTGACCAAATTAGTGCACCAGCCACACCACCAAACATACCCTCTCTTGTTTTTCCTGGGCTTAATTCGGGCGCTAATTTATTCTTACCAAATGCCTTACCCGTAAAATAGGCGCCACTATCTGTTATCGCCACAAGAAAGATAAGGTACAAAACAAGAAGAGGATAATGCTGATGAAGCGTAATTAATGCTACCCAAGCAGGGACTAGCACTAAAAATCCAGCTAGCCGCAAAAGCCATGGGTAATTTTTATAAAGATATGTGCCCTGCTCGTATATTGCCAGCAATACCAAAGCCGCCACCCACCAAAGAACACCTGCGACAATAAAGACCCAGCGCAAGTTATCGATAAAATAAGCACTGAGCGCTACTATCAGTAAGCCGACAACAAATAAACTTTGAGTTGCACTATCTAGGGCAACTAACCGTGCCCATTCCCAACCACCCATACTGACCAAAACGATTAAAGAGGCAATAGCAAAGTAATTACTGGGTAAAAATAAAACGCCTAAAAACACGGCAACTATAAGCACCGCACCTGTAACAACACGCTGTTTAAGCACTGAATCCATTCACATCACCTTAATTAGAGGTCATAGCCTTATCCGCTATAACCTGCTCACTTGTCTTGCCAAATCGCCTCTGCCGTAAAGAGTAATTTCTAATGGCTTTATGCAATTCATCTTTATCAAAATCTGGCCAGAGAACGTCGGTAAAATACAATTCAGCGTATGCCATTTGCCAAATCAAAAAATTACTAATTCGTACCTCGCCACCTGTTCTAATGAATAAATCAGGATCAGGCAAGCCAGCCGTAGTTAATTGAGCAGAAATATCTTCTTCGCTAATTAAATCAGCATCCATTTCACCCGATGCCACTTTTTTTGCCAGTGCTTTAGTGGTTTCGGTTATATCCCAGCGTCCACCATAATTAGCGGCAACAATTAAACGCAAACCATTACAGTGTGCAGTGAGCTCTTCAACTTGCTTAATTTTCTTTTGGAGTTTTTCAGAGAAAAAACTTAAATCGCCGATTATTTGTAATTGAACATTATTGCGGGCCATTGATTTTGCTTCGCGATCAAGCGCCAACATAAACAACCCCATTAAGTTTTTTATTTCTTCTTCAGGTCGTTTCCAATTCTCACTACTAAATGCAAAAAGTGTTAAACATTCAATTTTTAATGCACCGCACTCTCTTACAATTTCACGAACCGCATCAACACCTTTTTTATGCCCCATGAAGCGCGGACGACGTTTAGCTCTTGCCCAACGCCCATTACCATCCATGACGATGGCTATATGGCGTGGAATATTTTCAATTTTATCCATGTGGGTAGGTAAATAGGCGTTAACTTAACGCACTAAACCTTCATCAAGTCCGCTTCTTTGATAACGATAAGTTCATCAACTTGCTTTACGTGGGTATCGGTAAATTTTTGGATTTCATCTTGAGCATTGCGCTCTTCATCTTCTGAAATTTCTTTTTCTTTTTCTAATGACTTAAAATCAGAGTTTGCATCACGACGAATATTACGAATTGCAATTTTACAATTCTCGCCTTCGTGTTTAACTACTTTAACCAAATCACGACGACGCTCTTCTGTTAACTGAGGCATAGGTATACGGATAACAGTACCCGCCGAATTTGGATTTAACCCCAAATCAGAATTCATTATAGCTTTCTCGATAGCTTGTACTAGCGGTGCCTCCCAAGGTGTTACTGTAAGCGTTCGAGCATCCTCCACACCTATACTAGCAACTTGGCTTAAGGGTGTTTGTGCTCCGTAGTAATCCACACTTATATGCTCTAACAAGCTAGGATGAGCACGACCTGTGCGTACTTTTGCTAATTCTGCCTTCAATGACTCGATACTTTTACCCATACGAGTTTGAGCATCTTTTATAATTTCATTAATCATTCTTTATCGCCTTTGTGTTATTCCTTAAACTTCGCTGGTATCGTCTATCTAAACGAGAGTATCAATATAATACTAATTTGTGGCTTTCAGGTGCAAAAGGTTTCACAATACTTTGCAGTTTACAAAAAACTAAACAGAAACTAGTGTTCCTGTTGTCTTATCGCCATTGATGATTTTTTCTAGCGCCCCTGCTTCAAACATATCAAATACGCACAATGGCATATCATTTTCACGACATAATACCATTGCCGTTAGATCCATAACACCTAGTTCTTTTGAGACTGCTTCGTTAAAACTTAGACTTTCATAGCGGACAGCATCTGGGTTTTTCATTGGATCAGAATCGTAGATACCATCTACTTTTGTGGCTTTTAATAATAAGTCGGCTTGAATTTCAATAGCACGTAAACTTGCCGCTGTATCGGTCGTGAAATAAGGATTCCCTGTACCTGCTGCAAAAATAACCACATCACCCAGCTCCAAATACTCCCTAGCTTTAAACGCAGAATACTCTTCACCCAGTTGATCTATTTTAAGCCCCGACATAACACGGCAGTTAACACCCAGCTTTTTAATGGCATCCTGCATAGCAAGTGCATTCATAACCGTCGCTAGCATTCCCATTTGATCAGCACTTACGCGATCAATTCCACCTTGAGCAAGCCCAGCACCACGAAAGATATTTCCTCCACCGATGACCAATGCGATTTGTGTACCTGACTTTAACTGGTTAACCACTTCTGAGGCTGTTTTAGCCAGCACTTCAGAGTCAATACCAAATTTTTGTTTACCCATTAAGGCTTCGCCACTGAGTTTAAGCAAAATTCTATTATATCGTTGAGACATTTTGATAAGCACCGTAATTTTTTGCATAGACTACACAAAAACAAGCAATGGGGCTAATAGAAATAGCCCACCCCCCCCTTTTTTCGATGATTTGTATCATGTGGGAGAATAAACTCACAAGAGGAGACAATACAAATCACCGAAAAAAGGGGGGGGTGGGCTATAAAGAAGTACCTTTTTACGCTTTTACCTGAATCCGTGACTTCAATATGGATAACAGGGCGTAAGATATTGGTTTAGCACGAGATTTTAAAAAATCTTAGCTTCACCCATAGGTTAAGCGGGTATTTTTTAAACTCGTGATGAATCAATAGCTTGCGTACTGTGCCGTAGTGAAGTCACGGATTCAGGTTTTAGTTTAGCCTGAGCTTAATCCGCTCAAGCTAGATACCTTTTTAGCAAGAAGGTTATTTATAACCATGGAAGGCATCAAACCATTCTGGAATAAACAATGAAATCTGTGGCACAAACGTAATCAGCATCAGGAAAGCCAATAGGAAGAAAAACCAAGGTAAGGATGCGCTAATCGCCCAGCCCATACTCTTATTGGTTATACCTGAGATGACAAATAGATTTAGCCCCACGGGTGGCGTTATCATGCCTATTTCCATATTCACGACCATGATTATGCCAAGATGAATCGGATCAATACCCAACTGCATAGCAATAGGGAATAGAATGGGCGCCATAATGAGCAAAATAGCAGATGGCTCCATAAAGTTTCCAGCTATCAATAGTAGTACATTAACTACCAATAAGAAGCCCCATGCAGGCAAACCCCATTCAATAATGACTGATGCAATTTCATGCGGAATACGTTCGGTGGTTAAAACATGTGCAAATAAAATTGCGTTACCAATAACAAACAACAGCATGATAGATACTTTTGAGGCATCTAAAATAACTTTTTTTACATCTTTATCAAAAAAGCTTTTTGGTAATGCCAATGTCATTTGAATCGTGTTACGCGTGATAGCATTGCCTGTACTTTCACCTTCTTTTCTCCATGGCTGGCCCTTTAATGGACCAATATCACGATAACCAAATACGGCGATGAAAAAGGCGTATACACAAGCCACGGCTGCCGCTTCTGTCGGGCTAGCAATACCACCGTAGATTGCACCAAGAACAATAAAAATTAGCATTAACCCGCCAAGGGCAACAAAACCTGACTTTGCTATTTTCTTAAAACCTGGGAATGGCGATGATGGCAAACCTTTAATGCGTGCGTAGATATAAATTACAATCATTAAAAATACACCCATCAAAATACCAGGTGCCATGCCCGCCATAAACATGCGCGCGGCTGAGACTTCTGTTGCCGCCGCATAAATTAGCATTACGATTGAAGGTGGAATTAATATTCCCAAAGTACCTGCCGTGCTGATAACACCTGCGGCAAACTTTTCTGGATAGCCCACACGTGTCATACCAACAATAACTATCGCGCCAATTGCCGCCACTGTTGCTGGAGATGAGCCAGACACCGCCGCAAATAACATACAGGCAAGTACGCCTGCCATTGCTAAACCACCACGAATATGACCGACAATATCAATGGCAAAATCTATAATCCGCCGTGCTACACCACCATTGGATAGGAATGCAGATGATAATATAAAGAAGGGAATGGCTAAAAAAGTATAATGCTCTGACAATGCTTCAAAGAGTTTTAGTGCAATCGACGCTAATGAATCATCCGCGAATAATAAAATAGTGACAACGCTCGAAAAGCCTAGCGATACCGCAACGGGCACACCGATCATCATAGAGAAAAAGAGTAAAAAGAACAGCGTGGGGATAACGTAAGATTCCATTACTTAGACCCTCCAATAGTGGCTACTTCTTTTTTAATTTGTTCCGCTAATTCGATGCTTTCTTTTGCTTCATCAATATGAGAGAAGCCTTCTGCCTCTCCTTTTAATATTTGAATCAAGAGTTGTACAAATCGAAAAACTAAGAATACGAACCCAAGGAATATGATACTTTCAGACATCCAACGCTCAACTTCTAAATCCTCCATTTGAAGATGATACTTATATAGTGGGCTTTTAAGATAGTTCCAAGCACCAATCATAAATACCACACAGTAGCCTATGCAGATAGCAACAGATATAACACCCAAAACTCGGCGTATTTTCTTTGGGAATAGTTTTACAAAACTATCCACGCCAATATGCGCGCCAACTTTTACACCGTAGGAGGCGCCAAAAAGTACAAACCACGCCATCATATAAAGCGTTACTTCTTGTGACCAGTCGATACCCGTGTTGAAACCAAAACGTAAGACGACTTCTGAAAAAACCAGTAAAGTCATACAGACTAATAATAATGAGAGGAAGTTTTCCTCGAATTTATTGATGATATTGCCCATTTAAAAAACCTCTGCGCAGGTTGTTGTTTATTTTTTGTAAATTATAAAAGTAAAAAACGCACCTCAAAGGAAGTGCGTTTAGGGTGACTTCTAAAAAATCACTATTACTCTTTGTTAGCTGCAATAGCGGCTGCTAGTAGATCTTTACCAACAATATCTTCAAACTCTTTCCAAACTGGCTTCATTGCATCAGCCCACTGTTGACGCTCTTCTTTAGTCAGCTCAATTACGTTTGTACGCTTGCTGTCGATGATCGCTTGCTTGTCACTCATTGCTTTTTCAGCTGCAACTTTATTACCCAATGCTACTGCTTCATCCAATGCTTTTTTAAGCTCTGTACGAATATCAGCATCTAAGCCATTCCAGAATTCAGCAGAGGTAACGACCATGTAATCTAGCAAACCATGATCAGATGATGTGATGTAAGGCTGAACCTCGTAAAACTTTTTAGAATGGATGTTAGACCAAGTATTCTCTTGTCCATCAATCGCTTTAGTTTGTAGTAGCGTAAACACCTCTGAGTAAGGCTTTTTAAGTGGTGTTGCACCTACCGCTTTAAACTGAGCTGACAATACATCAGATGACATAATGCGAAACTTCAAACCTTTTGCATCAGCAGGAACACGTAATGGTTTAGAAGCAGAAACCTGCTTCATGCCGTTATGCATATAACCTAAACCAATCAAACCTTTTGATTCAACAGACTTTAAAAGCCCCTGACCTGCATCACTTGATTGAAAACGTTCAGCCGCTGCCATGTCGTTAAACAAGAATGGTAGATCAAAAACCTGTAGCTTCTTGGTGTATTTTTTAAATTTAGAAAGTGAAGGAGATGCTAATTGAACATCACCCAGTAATAATGCCTCAAGTACCTTGTTGTCACCAAACAACTGACCATTTGGATAGATTTCTACTTCTACCTTTCCTGCTAAACGCTCATCAACCAAAGCCTTAAACTTTTTAGCCATTTGACCTTTTGGCGTATTTTCTGCCACAACGTGTGAAAACTTTAATTTTATCGGGGCTGCTTGGAGCACCATTGTGAATGACAAAATTGCCGCTGTCGTTAAACCTATTAGTGTCTTTTTCATAAAATATATTCTCCTTTGAGTAGAAATTCT
>Ga0256839_1005469_pt1 | contig 11727 bp, 8 predicted proteins | sample 354166metaG_FD_185968 | JGI IMG/M metagenome (GOLD analysis project Ga0256839, IMG submission 185968) | Hydrothermal vent microbial communities from Mid Atlantic Ridge, Atlantic Ocean - 354-166 | ecosystem: Environmental > Aquatic > Marine > Hydrothermal vents | place: Atlantic Ocean: Mid...
CCTGCGGCGGCATCGGTCCCGGCGCCGGAGAGCACTTGGAAGTGGCGGCGGCGGGGCCAGATCACGACGGCGGCGTGATGGTACCAGCGGTCGAGCGTCATGCCGGCATTGCCCGTGTATCCCTCGAAATCTTCCTGGCTCGGTTTCCACTCATCAAGCGACTCGCCGGCGACGATTTCCTCCTCCTTCAACTCGATGCGCGCCAGATGCACAATGTCGCCATGCTGGTCGGACCATTGATCGGCGTAGAGTTCCTCCTCGTAGACTTCCTCCATTTCGATCGAATGCTCGGGCTCCCCACCGTCCTCCTCCGACCAGGAGTACGAATAGCCGTATCCATGTCCATACCCGCCGTCACCCGCCAAACCTTGCTGATAGAGTGTGACGCGTGCCAGATGGGCGACGCAATCGGCCTGTTCCGCGGCCGCGAAGAGGACATCGGCCCGAGCACGGTCGGCACCTTTGAGCCGGTCAACGCGGAGTCCTTCCCGGGTGTAGCGGTGTTCGAGCGTCACGGCGAGTTTCTGGTCGTTTTCGGACGTGTCCCGCCATTTGGCCAGTTCCCTGCCGATCGATTCGACCACCGGGCCGTAGGAAGGTGCGCCGAGTCGTTCGCTTCGACGCGTCTTCTTTCCGCGTGAGCGAGCGAGTGTCAGGTTGTAGACGAGGCACAGCCGGTAGCCGCTTGTGAGCGGCTTCACTTCGTGTTCGCAATCGGCGTAGAAGGCGACGTAGCTCAGTTCGTGCCCCTCGGCAGCGGCTGTCAGATCGACGTCGTACTGCCAATCTTCGTGGGATACGACGAGCGTCCCACCGGTGTGTTCCGCGGGGAGTCCGATGACGAGCGTAGCGACCATGCGGTCGAGTTTTTCACCGTCGCGGTGTGGCAGGAAGAAGCTTCCCTTTTCGTAGAGGAGCAGTTTGTAAAGGTGGGCGTCGAGTTTTTGGGAATCCAATCCCAAGTCGTGCCGCACCTGTTCGACGATTTGGGAAACGCAGTCGTTCCATTTCGAGTTGGTCAGCTCGAACTGGTCGGGATCGAGTTCCCAAACGCGGCGGACGTCGGTATCGACGATCGTTTCGGTTCCTTTTCCGTAGGGTGCCTGGCGGCATTGTTTGATGAGTCGGCGGGCCTGACTCTTGGAGAGCGGCAGGGCGATCGTGCCGACTCGGTCGACTTTCAGGCCGGGCAGTGTGAGCAGCCAGTCGCCCGCGGTGCAGAAGTCCCCGGGCCGGTCGACTTGGGCGAGGGCCTTGAGGATCTTCTGGTGGGCTGGGGTGTCCGTTCGAGTCTGCGAGGCGGTTGCCATGCGTGATTCCTTTCAGTAGGAGGCGAACGGGATGGCTGGACACCGCGTGACGCCACCGATCCCAGCCGTTCTTTCACGGTTCGTCCCTTCATTCTTGGGAGGATTGTGTCACGTTTCGTGGGCCTCGAACAGTCCGAGTCCATAGTGACTGGCATACCCGAGTGCGATCGGCCCGGCAACCGGTTCAGCAAAGGTGATCCGGATGCCGTAGACGTTCGGTTGCGGCGGTTGCGGCTTGCCAGGCCGGCGCGTGCGCACGTACTCAAAGAACCGACGCTCGACTAGTTCCCGTTTACCCGCTTCGCCTAGTTCCGAGAACGAGTGAACCGTTTTCGCACGAGGCAGTCCGCGCACCGACAATTCTCGCTGAACGTCGTCAGACAGAGTGTAACGGCCGTTTTTGGGCTTCAAGAACCGGGCCGGGACGTACGGGGTGTAGCTGACCCAACAGTGCGACGGCCGCGGGGGAATGATGGACAGTGGTCTTTGATTCACATCGGTCAGCTGACGCCGAAACAAGTCGACATCACCGAACCCGGCGCAGGTTACAAAAATGGGGTTCTCTTCTCCTTTCGCCCAGGTCCGCCGCACTCGGGTCACAAGCCGTTGTGCGGGGGCGTCGAGTCCTGCGGGGGCGTAAACCAGAACGTGATCGATCCGACCGTCGATATCGAGATCAAGGGGAAAATAGTGTGCGTGCTGGTGCCCACTCGCCAGCCGATTGCCATCGGGAGCTCGCCCGGTGAGCACCGAATAGTCCGATTTGGTCGAATCCTTGCGGGCCATGCCGGCCAACACCTGATGAATGAATTCCATTTGGCGAATCGCACGGATCATTTTGGGCAGTCGATCGCCGCGGACCGAATCAGATGAAAGGGCCAACAAGGCTGCCTCGCAGCGAGCACGTCGCTGACCGCGCCGCCGGCGGATCGGTCGTGGCTGAAGCGTCCCGGCGGGTCGATTGTATAGCACGCGCCGTGAGCCGGGGGGTTGATTCCAACCTTGCTTCTGAAGTTCAGAGGTGTCCCGCAGCAGGCAGCCGATCAGATCGTCGGGAAACGCCGATGCGACTTTGCGGCCTTGGGCCGAAGTGAGCTTCTTGCCGCGTTTCTCTTCCTCTGCCTCCAGTGCGGCTTTCAGCGAAATCTCACGCCAGCCTTGATAAGCATCTGCTGACTGAGCAGTCAACAACGCCACTTGATCGGCGCTGGCAAGTCGTCCGGTTCTGCCGACGGCAGGACAAGCCCACCCTTCTTGTGGCAGTTCACCGCAATACAAGGCCGCGTTGCACCAGCTCTCCGCACGACCGAAATAGGTCATGGCGTTGAGCAAATCGGCGAGGAGATTCCGTTCCTCCGTCGTCAATTCGACAGGCCATCGAATCAGCAATGGCGTTTCGGGGCGTAGGCGCACAAACGAGTCGAGTACTTTGTCTGTTCCCTCGAGGTTTTTCTGTTTCGCATGAAAACTGCCGTTGGGCATGTAGTGCCTTGAATGAGCTACTTCTCCGCGCGGCAAGTGGAACTCGGGCAGGGTTGCCGCCAGCTTTCCGATCAGAGTCCGCGCCTCTTCGGGGACCTCGTTCCACCCGAGCTTATTGAATCCGACGGCAAGCAGGGCGCGCAACACTCTCCACGGATTGGGTGGCCATTCCACCCAACCTTCGTTCACGTGGCTTCCCCAAGGCGTCGAATGATAACGCCCCGCCACAAAATAGAGGGCAATCGTCACCATGGTTACCACATCCTCACTTGAAGCTGTACGTGACGGTCGTGACTCCGTTTTGTCCGGCAAACAACTTGGCATTCCCGCATGCGGCCACGGCATCAGCAACCTGTTGTTGCAGTTCCTTCAAGCTCGGCAGAACAAAGTGGGACGGCTGGTCGGCAGTTAATTCGTCGACATCGCCGTCGACGATCAGGTCACACGCCGTGCGCAACCGAAGGTCACCGTCCAGCAAGGCTCGGATCTTACAGAGTCCAAGCGATACCAATAGTCGCTCGGCTGCCTCGGGAAGCCCGTAGCTACGGATTTGCGACAGGTCGAAATTGAAGTACGCCGTGATCCGCTCGGCAGTATACTCCTCTCGAGGGAACGGGACGTTGCCATACCCTTCCGCCGCAGTTTTGCCGCTACCGCTCTCCGTGCCTGGCCGCACATGGTCATTTTTCACGCCTCCGGATGCCACGACTTCAACGTTATCGGCTTCGATAAACGACGATAGCGCCCGGGCAACTCGCAGTCGGCCTCCCACACTCTCTAGGAATACACCGTGCAACAAGGAATTACAGTCATATCGGAACACGGTTTGAAGAAACTTATGACGATTGACAGGTCGCGTGTCCTGGAATCCTGTTTCCTCTTTCAACTTCTTGTGAAATGCTCCTTTGTCGGCTGCCTCGATGTAGACGCTGTTCAGCCGGTGTGCTTCCTCGATCGAGCTGGTCAGATAATCGCCGTCGGAACCGTTGACGCGAACATAGCTGAGGCCTTTGGCAAAATCTCGCAATTCGTTCGTCCCCGAATCCCAGATCGTCAATTCCATCCGGTTCGCCATGCTCTGAGGACTCTCCACCAGCAGACAGGATGCGCTTTGATTGTCTTCGAGTGGCACCTGATAGGTGGCTGCTCCGAGATCCGGAAATCCGGTCGGCTGGAAACGGCGTCCCTGTAACGGCCGCAACGGCACAGACATCAAAACGCGTTTTTCATTGCCGAGACTGGAAAGATCGGTCGACATGTTTGCTCCTTTGGAGATTCGAGGGTGGTTGCGATTGAAACATCATGCGGTCGCAATAACTGCCGCGACCATCCGAACGTCTTACGTGGAGTTGATTTCCTACTATGCTTTCGATTCAACGAGCTCCGATGCGTATTCGGTTAAGTCGAGGTGCGGCCGAATCAGTCGCTGAGCCAATAACCTCGCGCCGTAGTCTCCGATGGGAAACGCCAGCGAAGCAGCCAGCCGTCGTGCGAACGCGGAATCTCCCACACCGTGGGTCAAGTGCGGCCGCAAACCACTGGATTTGAGTCGCCTAGCACTTAAACGCACCGCTGCCGCCAGGTCGCCACGGCCAAGCTGGGAATAGATCGACGGAGAAAGCCGAACATCGCGTTCGATCACGCGCCTGGTGATCGGCGTGTCGCGCCTCGGCTGCTCCTCCGCCGCCACAACTGACGATCCAATTGGGATTGGCACCGGCTTCCAGTAATGGCATAGCCGGAGCAATCCGAACACGGCCAGCGCATCAGCCGCTGCGCGTTCCTCGGCTGCTTGGGGAAAGACCAATTCTTCACGAACGTAGTTGCGATGCTGCATCACATCACTCCAATCAAGCGCCATCAGTGGCCGGGCCAGCGCTAACAGTTCGACTTCGTTCACCTGAGCCGAAGCGAACGCCAGAAGATCACTGAGTGAAGCTTCCGTTCCAGGCACGGGAGCCAGAGACAAGAAGTCGTCCAACGCTCGATGCGTCTCGATGATGCGGCGATACATCAAAGCGACCGCGTCACGAAGCAGGTCGCCACAGCGACAGACGACACTCGGATCGGACGCCAGTCGACCTTCCCGGCTGGCAAACCGCCTTGGGGCTCGCTGCGATTCTTTGCCGCCGGCGGGCAACTCCAGCGGCATGAAATGGCGGCGAATCGGATCGGAAGCATTCCATGTGTAATTCGCAAAAGGACCTTGCCCCGTGCGACGGATACCATGTCCGCCGGCCAGCGCCAAAGCCAAGCGAAGTTCGATGCTGTCAGCTGCTGCCGCGATCAGCCATTTGTGACTCAGTCTTCGCAGCGAGCCCAGTGGCTGCAGGTTCTGCTCCGCGGTGAAACCGGGTGATCGAATCAACGCGAATTCGGCTTCGCCCAGACAAACCAATAAGTGGCGCCAGCGACCGGAATCGTGTCCGTCTCGGCAGCACAGCATCATTGCATTCTCACATCGCCGCACCGCCCGTCCAATCGATCGAGGTGCCCCCTTGGAGTTCGCCTTTTGTCGAAGTCGATCGACCCAGCCTTCAACCTCCGTGAGCAACTCCTGGAAAGGAACAGGCGACTGCGGAACTTTCCACCGCCCAAGCGGCGTGGCAAGATTGGCCTGCCCGTTTCGCTCAATGTAGCCGTAGCGCTCAAACGCAGAAACGCCTCTGGCAATCCCCAGGCGAGCAATGGCGCGAGCCATATCGAGGGGGCGCCGTACCGGTTGATCCCCCAGTTGACAACGCCCCTCTGCAACCAGCGACTTCAGCTCACCGAACGTGAGCGGATGATCCCAAAGCGGCATCCACTGTTCGCCCCGAGACTTTTCTCCTTCAACTCCGCTGGCATAACCACTGGGTGAAGAAAAGACAGCAAAGGGGGCGGCGGCCTGGGGCAATGGTTGCGTCGACACTCGTCGGACGACTCCGGAAGCAAAGGCCACTGCACCTTCCAACATCAGCACAAAGTCCCAGTGGTTTACCAGTGAATTCCCGGAGTATCCCGTGGAACTGTTGGCACCGCCCGCGCCGCCTGGATCAAATTGCCCAATCGCCACCGACGCCAGACCAGAATGCGGTTCGCCAAACAACGCAGCTTCCAATAAGCCGTCCATACCGGGCCTGGGACCATTTCCGAGAGTCTCACAGTCGAAGATCTCCACAAGCCGTTGCATGTAATTGTTCGTAAAATCCAAACGACCATCGTTGCCACCGGTTCCGAGTAAAGCCGGATAGGCAGGACTACCGTCTTCTGCCAACACGAGAGCGGCGTTGAGCCAGTCAAGCAGGGGCCCGCGCCAACGCCGTCGACATTCGGCGATTAGTTCGCATTTCTCCTCATTCTTCGGACTCTTGTCGCGGTCACCGACAATCTCTTGTGCTGCTTTGAGAGCCACCCGATATCGTTCAAAACGCTCCGTTCGACTTTTTTTCAGCGCATCGATGCCGGTTTTCTTATCCTTGGGATAAAAGCCGCTGCCTCCGTTCCACGGGGCCACCAAGGGAGTCGGCTGGTACTCGTGAAGAAAGAACCTGGTCAGTTCGTCTCGCGAGAGTTTCGTCACCAAACAAAACACCTCTCCCTTCCAATACCCTCGCACATTCGCATCCCTCTGCTCGCAAATCAACCGCAACACACCAACGGCTTTGAGATAGCTGGCCAAGGGAGTCGGCGAGCATCCTTCCAGTTTGTGTGCGTAAACCTTCATGCCGTCGCTCCTTCTGCCAATTTGGGATCCGCGACATTAACTTGAGATCCGCGCCCGTCGGCGACTCTCAATATCGTTTCCAACAGCGCCAAGGTGGTCGGACCCCATCGGTGCAATAATTGCTGAACGCGATCAGTCCATCCTGGACCATATCGGGATGAAAGACCGGCGGCCGCCGCATCGAGATGAAGGGTAAGTTCAGGAACTGCAGCCTCGCTGCCATCAGGAAGAAATAACGTGATCGATGGAAGTGGATCACCGTCGCGGATCCCGCGGATCGGCAAGCCGCACCCCACCAAACGGTCGTCGTTGGCCGGAAAATCCTGATCATGAGGCGTCGCCTGCCACTGCCCGCGCACTTTGCCGTGGTGACAACATATCAAATACGCCAACAAGTTGAATGCTTCGGCGCTCAGGTCTTGCAATATTGCTGAGATTGAATTGCCGACTAACGTCTCGGAAGCAGTCGATGGTTCAACCACCGGCGGTGTCAAGACACCGAGTTCAACCAGTTCCCGATACGGCCCCAACAACGCATCATGGTAACGATCTATGGCAGCCATTAGTTCGAACAGGGCGAGAGTCGACGCCAATTCGTGTCGAAAACCGCGCCTACGACCATAACGCAGTATGCCTTCACGCGACTTTTGCTCCCGGGCTCTCTCGGGCCATCCGTACGCCGAACTACGATAATCCAGCCAGCGTGGTGCTTTGGCGAAATCGTGCCGCGGCGGATCGGTTTCACCAAGCCGGATGTTGCACTGGAAAGCGGCGTGAGCTTTCCCCCAGTCGTGCCACAGAGCGGCAAGCTGCAAAACCTGGTGCGCCTCTTTGGAAACACCCATGGCCCGGGCCAACTGCTCGACGACATCGGCAACATCGCGGCCATGTGTCGCAATGGTCCTGAACCGGTCACCGCGACTTCGGTCGTCACGTGCCTGGGCGTCATCGGCGAATTCGGCATCCGCGGCCGTCCGATAGCCGCCCGCGGTTGAAACAGGAAGCTCTTTTTTCTTGCGTTTTTCACCGGTGAATCCGCGATCCGGCGTATAGCCGCCATATCCGGCCACAACCAGGATCACTTGTCCCGGATAGCACCCCTCAGGCCGCAACGTTTGCCAAGCACCTCCCAGATAGTCCCAATACCACGCACTGCATCCGTCCTTCAAACGCCCCGATTGAAACAACCATTTATGGACGCGATAGACGGGTACCGGGCAAAGACCGCCGCGCAACGGCTGTATATCGGGCGTCGGAGCTCTGGTATCACTGTCAATGTGGTCTTCGTCAACCCAACACACATAGACGTCACGTTCTTCGCCACTGCGAATAAAACGGCTGACATCCAGATCGGCGCCCGACAGATCCGGGCTGGTGTCGAACAATTCGTCGAATTCCGGCCGCGTCAGCAAGTGAACGTAGTCGTATCGATAGAGACGAGCGAGTTGATCTGGCTGCTGCTTCCTTAGCGAGTGTTCGAAATCCTCGAGCGAGCCGATGGAGACATCATCGAGTTCCTGAAGAGCCTCGCGTGCCGCATCGATATCTGACACGTCGTACAGCGAGGCGGACTTCTTATCGGGTTGAGAATCGACAACAACTACCTGCGCCGTTCCGCCGTATCGCGCCGCTCTTCCAAATCGCTGAACCAAGCTGGGCCAAGGCGCCAATTCCGTGATCATAACAGTGGCAGTAATATCGACCCCCGCTTCTACGACCTGCGTAGCAACGACAATCATATTCGTCTTGGGATCTTCGCAATGCTCTCGATTGAGGAACACCTTGGACCATTCTTGCCGCTCCAGGCCGCGAAACCGACTATGGATGAGATGCACGTCGGGAGCGTCGGATGTCTTGTCATTCGAATTCTGCAACGCCGCGTAGATCTCTTGGGCTGTATCGACGCGGTTGACCATCACCAAAGTAACTCGGCCCCCACTCGATCGTTCTGCCTCGCGGTGCTCCCGGAAGATCACGTCCGCCCATCGATCGAAATGACCGCTGCCTTTCCTCTCGGGTACAATCTCTTCGATACGGCATGGTTTTCTGATCTGCCATAAGCCACCTTTCCGCTTGTCAGCCGGCACTTGCACCATCCGTCCTAACAAGCGAACCACTTCCCCATGCGTGTCCACGGTATCCAGCCAATCAGCCTGTAACGTGGCACTCATCCACCAGGTGAAGCAGGGCCGGAGTTGTTTATCGCGGTCCTGATCCCGGAAAGCCTGGAGCTGCGCGGATGTTGCCAGGCCGACGTCCATCAACTGGACTTCATCCATCACCCACAAGCAGTCTTGATTCAGCAAAGCATATTCCATCGGCCAGCGGGCGCGGCCGGAAGCATAACCGCGGTTGAGTGCGCGCGACAGCAACATGTCTTGAGTTCCGATCAGTACGGCGTGCCGTTCCGGATGCAACCACCAGCGATCCAGATCTTCGCCGCCCATCAAAAGGTACACCCGCGGTTTCTGATCACCGGAGACGCCAGCCCATTCGACCCAGCGATCGATCATCGCCCGGCACCGTTCGGCCGTCTGCTCGACCAGTACACGCATCGGCAAACACCATACCAGCCGACGCGGCCACTCGTTCCTTGTGCCACCGACGCTCTCCGGGTGCAACGCATGGAACAACCACGCAGCCAGCACGCCTTCTGTTTTCCCCATACCGGTCGGAATCCGGATCAGCCGGTTATCGCACTCGGTCGCGGTGCCCAGTGCCGTTTGCCAGTCATGCGGTCGCCACCCGCATATCGTTTCAAACCAGCGCGAGAAACCAGGTTGCGGACTCATTCGACCGATCCTCCATCACTCTCGATAATCATGCCCCGACGATGAACATGGTAAACAGCGGCTGTTTCTTCATTGCTTCGTCGCTCGCCATCGTCGACGCCGCGCATCTCGCCAAACGCCTTTTTCTTGCGCTCGTTCATCGCCGTCCAGAGAATCGTGAACTCGTCATCCGTTCCGCAGACGCGGCGGGCAGCGGTGACGAATTTATTACGAAGCTCTGGAGTGCACACCATGCGATCGACTGAGCATTCATTCTGGCGTTGAAACATCAGCCATATATCGCGTAGCACCGATTGATCGATTTCGTTTCCGCTCATGCGGCTGCTCCGTTGCACTCTGTATCACGCAAGATAGTACGCAAGCGTTTGATTGCGCGATCCAAACGCGTGTAAACTGTTTTTGGAGGAATTCCGAGCAACTCGGCAATCTCAGCCGGCTGCCGCCCTTCGAAATACCTCAAACCAATGACTTCTCGATAAACGGGCGAAAGCTTTTCCAGAGCGCTATGGAGCCAGAAGTGTTGGTCTCGCAGTAAAACCCTGCTTTCCGGCGCAATGTCCTTCTTGCGGTCCGCTATTCTGGAAAGATCACAGGGAACGAATCGCTCGGCTGCTCGAATCCGTCGCCGATGGCCATCTTTGGCTCGCAGGAACGCCCGAGCCTCGAAGTATTGCAAGCCAGATGCGTGGGTCTCGAGGTAGGCGTCATGGATCGAGTCGAAATCACCTGTCGGCGACCCTGCAGCGATGCGCGTGCATAAGTTTTGGTAACGATCATCGAATTGCATTGGGAAAGCCTTCAAGCTAGCGGAACTCGAAAATTTCTTCGGAGCCACTGAGAGGACGATTGAGCCAGCGAAAATTCTTCACTTCTCTTCTCGCGAAGCGATATTTGCCGCAAGCCGGCTCTTATGATAGGATTTCCGCTAAGCCAGTCAAGTTCCCTGACCTTGGGCCCCATTGAAGGTCTTCGCGCGACGCGATGGCCAGTTGACCACTGGCGTTTTCCGCACCCGGATCGTCCGAGTGCGGCCCCATTGAGCCTTGGGCGACTTCCGCCGCCCAAGGCATTTTTCCGTTGCCTAAACCGGCTCTTCCTGTTAACATTTATGTGAACACCATGCCGCACGTGTTCTTCATCTGGAACAAAGAACTGATCGAGTACATCGGGCAACATGGCGTGACTCAGGACGAGTTCGAGGAAGTCGTTCTGAATTCGCAGGACGTCCAGACCAGTCGCTCGTCCGGTAGGCCGATCGTGTTCGGCGAAACGAGCACCGGGAAGTTCCTCGCATGCGTGTTCGAGTATGTCGATGCCGATCATATCGTTCCCGTCACCGCCTACGAAGTGGATTGAACTCGAACCGTTCGATTTCTGCTCGAATCGATGTAACGAATCGTCGTTCCGCAACTGAATCGTCGCGGCCCCATAAAGACAGGTTCCGCGTTCAAGCGAACGCGGCACAGATCCAAATGAAGCACCAACGCCCCACCAGCGAACGCGTTTATCGAGATCTGACACCAGACGAGCAAGAACGAATTGACCGGGCTCGCGCGGAGGCCGAGAGCAGCCGAGAGGCCATCCTGACCGAAGGCCGCGTGCGCAAGACAGCCCTGGAAGCAGCTCGTCGAGAAATCGCGCGGACCGTCGCCGCTCTGAAAGCAGAACGCCAGCGGCTCGGCCTGTCGCTGGCCGACGTCGAGGCGCGATGCGGCCTGAAACGGAGCGCCCTGTCGCGGCTGGAAAACGATCCGAACGCCAACCCGACCTTGCTGACGCTTCAACGCTACGCCTCCGCCCTGAACATGACACTCTCGATCTCTCTCGAACGCGAGTCTCTCCAACCGGCGCGCACCACAGACCGTCCCGGTTAAGAAGTTCGTACCCCATCGGCCAGCAAGCTCGCTCGGACGCATAGCCGCGATTGAGCACGCGCGACAGGAGCCTATATTGAGTAACAACCGGGATGCATCCCCGAGGCCGATACCCTGGAGAAAGCGCGACAGAATATAGCGCGACAGAATATCCTGGACGCGATCGTACTCCACCTGGAACCGGCCGACGTGGTCGGCGTGCCGCCCGACAGAGTCGCCCAAGACTTGACTCTCGAAATCTCACCCGGCCCTCCCAGCCAATCGTTCCTCAGCGTGGCGCTCGGTCGCCGCGGCGGCCCAGTACTCGCTCGGCCGGCGCATCGGCCCACTACCGGCCTGAAAAGTCTCCACTACTCCGACTCCTCCAACTCCGCCGCCCCTTCTGAAACGTCATCATACGGCCACGTGTGACACGGTTGGTCACAGCCCGGGCGTTTTTTTTCGAAAAATCGGAGATCGCCGCGTGGACGGGGGTGAACGGTGAGGACGCGATGGACAGGGCGCACGTCGCGAAAGCCTATTTGAGTGCTGTTGCTCGAGGCGGCCCGCCTCAACGAATCGGG
>Ga0256839_1005470_pt1 | contig 11726 bp, 12 predicted proteins | sample 354166metaG_FD_185968 | JGI IMG/M metagenome (GOLD analysis project Ga0256839, IMG submission 185968) | Hydrothermal vent microbial communities from Mid Atlantic Ridge, Atlantic Ocean - 354-166 | ecosystem: Environmental > Aquatic > Marine > Hydrothermal vents | place: Atlantic Ocean: Mid...
ATTGCCGTCAGTCATGAGCAGGACGGCCGTCCGCTGCTTGGCTTCAGCGATCAGGCGCAGGAGTTTATTACCCGCAGTGGAATAAAATCCGCTCACCTCAGTTTGTCTGATGAGGAAGAGTATGCACTGGCGTTTGTTACCCTGCAGTGTGAAAATTGAGCAGTTACACAAGACATATTGACTACTCACGAAGTAGATTGAACTGGAACTATTTTATGAAAATAACAAGCAGATTTTTTATCGTTCTTTTCCTGGTGCTGACTGCGGCTGTTGTCGAGGCGAAAACAGCGCGTGAACATCTTGATGCCTTCTACAATAAAATAAAAACCATGCAAGCCGGTTTCATTCAGACCCGGTTTGATGAAAATGGCAAACCCCTGCAAACCAGTGAAGGAATCTTTGCGCTGCAGCGCCCGGGAAAATTTCGCTTTGAATATACCAAGCCCTATAAACAGCTCTATGTGGCTGATGGTGGAAAAATTTGGAACTACGATCCCGATCTGGAACAGGTTATTGTCAAGTCGGTTGACAGTGCTCTCGGTGATACTCCTGCCCTCCTGTTGAGTGGAAAACGTCCGCTGGGAAATGACTTCATTATTCAGCCCGTGAAACGTGACAAATCAGATTTGCAGTGGCTTGAGCTGTTGCCCAAAAAGAAGGAGAGCAGTTTCAACAGCGTCCGGCTGGGATTCAGCGACAAGGGCCTACGCCTGATGGAGGTGGTTGATATACTGGGGCAGACCACCCGTTTGCAGTTCCGTAACGTAAAGATCAATACCCAACTTCCCGCCGAGCTGTTCAGCTTCACTGCTCCCAAAGGGGTGGATGTTATTGATGGCCAATAGTGCCGTTGAGTTACTGTTGATGGAGCACCAGGGAGCCCCGGATGAACTCTGGCGAGCTGTTTCCACAGCATGAATTGAATCAGGCCGATCAGCCGTTGGCGGATCGCATGCGTCCCCGCTCGCTGGATGAGTTTTGCGGACAGTCCCATCTGCTGGGCAGCGGCAAACCGCTACGCCAGGCAATTGCGGCGGATCGCCTCCACTCCATGATCTTCTGGGGGCCTCCTGGCACCGGAAAAACCACACTGGCGCGAATGATTGCTCGCCATGCCCAGGCACAGTTTTTGAGTATCTCGGCGGTGCTTTCCGGAGTGAAAGATATTCGTGCCGCCATTCAGCAGGCCAGACAGGCGCGCGAAATTTCTGCCCGGGGAACCATCCTGTTTGTGGATGAAGTACACCGCTTCAACAAATCACAGCAGGATGCCTTTCTGCCCTTCGTGGAGGATGGCACCGTCACCTTTATCGGTGCGACCACGGAAAACCCCTCCTTCGAACTCAACAATGCACTGCTGTCTAGGGCGCGCGTCTATGTGCTCAAATCACTGCGCACGAAAGAGCTGCGTGAAATTATTGATAACGCGCTGGAAGATGAGGCGCGCGGGCTGGGCAGCCGGAATCTGCACTGTGCCCCGGAGCTGCGCGACACGCTGGCAACGGCTGCCGATGGGGATGCGCGGCGTGCCCTCAATCTGCTGGAGATTTGCGCCGATCTGAGCGAGAACAGCACCATCACTACAGAGAGTGTTCAAGAGGTGATCAGCGGCGGCGTACGCCGTTTTGACAAAGGTGGTGAAGCCTTTTACGACCAGATCTCGGCACTCCATAAATCGGTGCGCGGCTCATCCCCTGACGCCGCCCTGTACTGGTTTACCCGCATGCTGGACGGTGGTTGCGATCCCCTTTACATTGCCCGGCGTGTGGTGCGCATGGCCAGCGAAGATATCGGCAATGCCGATCCGCGCGGGCTGCAACTGGCGCTCAATGCCTGGGATGTGCAACAGCGGCTGGGCAGTCCCGAAGGTGAACTGACCATCGCCCAGGCCATCATCTACCTGGCCTGCGCCCCGAAAAGCAATGCCGTCTATACCGCCTTCAATGATGCCATGGCCGACGTTCGGCAGCACAGCTCTTATGAGGTGCCAATCCATCTACGTAATGCGCCCACCCGGCTGATGAAGGAGTTGGGCTATGGTAAAAAATATCGCTATGCTCACGATGAAGCGGAGGGTTATGCTGCGGGGGAAAACTACTTCCCTGAAGAGATGGAACCACGCAACTACTACCGCCCGGTGTCACGCGGTCTGGAGCTGAAAATTGCGGAAAAACTGAAACATTTGCGGGAGCTGGACAAGGCGCGGGATTAGTTTATGCTTTTGGGCAAGAGTGTACAGGTGATGTTTGTCCTGGATAGTGAATTGAAGGCTATCGCAGAGAGCATGGGTGTAAATATACTGGAGATATAGCGATGAGAGAATACGGTTTTACCGAAGCGCGGCAACATCTTGTCTCGCTCCCGGAGGAAGTGAAAAAAGAGGAGGTTGGCTGTATCAGGAAAAGGGATGGCGAGTCATTCTAATAAATTGTACATATCATTAACAAAGTAGAGAGCAAATACAGCTAACGCATCCAGCAGACTGCTTGGGGTGTCGCGGTTTTTGCACAAATGCAGTACTTGCCAGTTTACTCCTGAAACTGAAACGTGCCATCTCTTTGTTGGAAAGTGGCTATTTGAACTTTAAATGTCCCTTTTCCGCCTGGAGCCCCTGCTTTGTTTCAAAAGCAAGCCGGACAGTCACGCAATATATCCACCACTCGCCGGGTATTCTTGCAATAACACATGAGGTTGTTCTGGAGAAAAGATGTACAAGATTTTGACTTTAAACAATATTTCTGTCTCCGGGCTGGAGCGGTTGCCCCGTGATCGTTACGAAGTGGCATCAGAGATTCTGCACCCGGATGCCATTCTGCTGCGCTCTTTCAACATGCATGAGATGGAGATCCCGCTGACACTGAAGGCGGTGGGCAGGGCTGGTGCCGGGGTGAACAACATTCCGGTGGAGGAGATGAGCCTGCTCGGGATCCCCGTGTTCAATGCGCCGGGTGCCAACGCCAATGCGGTGAAGGAGCTGGTGATAGCCGGCATGCTGCTGGGCTGCCGCAATATCTGTCAGGCATGGGAGTATGTACGTGGTCTGGATGCAGACAATGGTGAGCTGCACCGCCAGGTGGAGGAGGGCAAGAAACGTTTTGCCGGTTTCGAGCTGCCGGGCCGGACGCTGGGCGTAATCGGACTGGGTTCCATCGGCCGGGAGGTAGCCAATGCGGCGCTGGAGCTGGGCATGAAGGTGATCGGTTTCGATCCCGGCATTACCGTGCAGGGGGCCTGGCGGCTCTCATCCGAGGTGGAGCAGGCGGAAAATATCGATGCCCTGCTGGCAAGGGCGGATTTTGTTACCTTTCATGTACCACTGATGGATACAACCCGTCACCTGATCAACTCCGACCGGCTGCAGGGAATGAAAGATGGGGTGGTGATCCTGAACTTTGCACGGGATGGTATCGTGGACGAGCAGGCGGTAGTGGAGGCAATCGATGCCGGTAAGGTGTATGCCTATGTGTGCGACTTCCCCAGCCAGCTCAACAAGAATCATCAACGGGTAATAGCTCTGCCGCATCTCGGTGCCTCTACCGGGGAGGCGGAGGACAATTGCGCGATCATGGTTGCCGAGCAGGTGCGCGACTATCTGGAAAATGGTAATGTGCGTAACTCGGTGAATTTTCCGCAGATGCGGATGCCCCGAGCGGAAGGAAGCTACCGTTTGGCAGTGGTAAATTCCAATGTTCCCAACATGTTGGGGCAGATATCTACTGAACTGGCTGAAGCGGGGCTGAATATTCAGGATATGTTGAACAAGTCCCGCGATCAGCTGGCCTATACCCTGGTGGATGTGGATCAGCCGGTTCCGGATACGGTGATAAGGAGCATTGGTGCCATAGAAGGGGTGCTGGCAGTACGAGCCCTTGATTGATGACTAAACTTACAGGCGTTTGGACCCTTTTGTAGTGAACAGTTACCGGCATGAATGAACAGCAGCAGCTCGACAAAATCCGCGATCGGATTGATGAACTGGATTGCGAAATACAACGTCTGATCAGTGAACGGGCTGCCTGCGCCCAGCAGGTGGGCCATATCAAGCAGGCACAGGGTTCCGCAGCACGCTTTTATCGTCCCGAAAGGGAGGCCCGCATTCTGCGTGAGGTGCTGGCGCGCAATGAGGGGCCGCTGGGTGGGGAGGATATGGCGCGACTGTTTCGCGAGATCATGTCCGCCTGCCTGGCGCTGGAACACCCCATGCAGATCGCTTTTCTCGGACCGGAGGGAACCTTTACCCAGGCGGCGGTGTACAAACATTTCGGCCACTCGGTGAGCACCGTTCCGTTGAGTGCAATTGATGAGGTGTTTCGTGAGGTGGAGTCCGGCAGTGCCCATTACGGGGTGGTGCCGGTGGAGAACTCTACCGAGGGGGTGGTCAATCATACCCTGGACATGTTGCTCAACTCGCCGCTCAAGATCTGCGGTGAGGTGGAGCTGCGTATTCATGATCATCTGATGGGCAAGGTGGCGTCACTGGACGAGGTCAGGAAGATCTACTCCCACAGTCAGTCGCTGGCGCAGTGCCGGGAGTGGTTGGACAGCAATCTTCCTGGTATTCCGCGCCAGAGCGTAAGCAGCAATGCCGAGGCGGCTCGCCGGGCCGGCAGTGAAGCGGGTGCGGTAGCGGTGGCTGGTGAGGTGGCAGCGGAGCTGTATGAACTGGATATTCTGGCGCGCAATATCGAGGACCACCCCAACAACACCACCCGCTTTCTGATCATCGGCAGGGATGATGTGCCGCCCAGCGGGGTGGACAAGACCTCACTGCTGGTCTCCACGCGCAACAAACCGGGTGCCCTGTTTCAGCTGCTCAATCCACTGGCACGTAACGGGATCTCCATGACCCGCATCGAGTCCCGTCCTTCACGGCAGGGGATGTGGGAGTATGTTTTTTTCTTTGATCTGGATGGTCACAAGGACGAGGAGAAGGTTGCTGCCGCCTTGCGGGAGCTGGAGGAGGATGCCTCTCTGTTCAAGGTGTTGGGTTCCTATCCTAAAGCAGTAATTTAAGAGAATGCAATGACCGATTTCATCTCCCTTGCCACTGCCGGTGTGCGGGGTCTGAAGCCCTATCAACCGGGCAAGCCCATCGATGAGCTGGAGCGCGAATACGGGGTGAGCAATGCCCTCAAACTCGCTTCCAACGAGAATCCGCTTGGCCCCAGTCCGCTTGCCGTGGCGGCGGCGCAACGGGTTGTGCAGGAGGTATGGCTCTACCCGGATGGCAACGGTTTCAAACTCAAGGAGAAGATTGCCACACGCTGTAATGTCTCGATGGATCAGATTACCCTGGGTAACGGCTCAAGCGATCCGCTGGAATTTGCGGTGCGCGTGTTTGTCTCACCCGGCAGTGAAGTGCTGTTTTCCGCCCACTCGTTCGCCATCTACCCCATCCTGACCCAGGCGGCGGGCGGCAGGGGTATCGCTGTTCCGGCCAGGGAGTGGGGCTGTGATCTCGATGCCATGCGGGCGGCGGTGACAGAGAAGACAGCGCTCATCTTCATTGCCAACCCCAACAACCCCACCGGCACCTGGCTGGATGGGACCTCTCTCGAAGGGTTCATCCGTGAGCTGCCCAGCCGTGTGATGGTGGTGATCGATGAGGCCTATTTCGAATACGCCAGCCATCCGGGCGTTGGTGCGGACGGTTATCCCGATACCATGGCATGGGTGGAGCGCTATCCGAATCTGGTTGTCACTCGCACCTTCTCCAAATGTTACGGCCTGGCCGGGCTGCGGGTGGGGTACTCTGTCTCTCACCCCCAGGTGGCGGAGCTGATGAACCGGGTGCGCCCCCCTTTCAACGTTAACAGCATCGCCCTGGCGGCGGCGGAGGCGGCGCTGGATGATGATGCGCACCGGCGGCGCAGCGTGGAGATGAATGCCGAAGGATTGCAACAGCTGATGATGGGGTTTGAACGGCTGGGGCTGGAGTATATCCCCTCGGTGGGGAATTTCATCTGCGTGGATGTGGGACGTGAAGCCGCCCCGGTATATGAAGCGCTGCTGTATGAGGGGGTGATTGTGCGCCCGGTGGCCAACTACGGCATGCCACACCATCTGCGTATCACCATCGGAACATCGGAACATAATGATATGATGCTTAATGCATTGCAAAAGGTAGTGACCCGGTGAATATCGACCGGCTGGTGATTCTTGGCGTCGGTCTGATCGGCGGCTCTCTGGCGCTGGCGCTGAAAAGAGCTGCTGTGGTGACGCACGTGGTTGGCTGGAGCCGTCGCGAGCAGACGCTGCTGAAGGCGCTGGAGCTGGGGGTGATCGACCAAGCCGAGACGGAGATCAGCAAGGCGGTGCAGGGGGCCGATCTGGTGGTGGCAGCGGTGCCGGTAGGGGCCATGGAAGCGCTGTTCAAACGGATTGCTCCCCATCTTGAAGAGCAGACCATCATCACCGACGCCGGCAGCACCAAAGGCAGTGTGGTGGAGGCGGCACGACGTGCCTTTGGCAAGTTGCCTTCCTGCTTTGTACCGGGTCATCCCATTGCCGGTGTTGAACAGAGCGGAGTGGAGGCGGCGTTTGCCGATCTCTATCGGGGGCGGCGGGTAATTCTCACCCCGACCCCCGAGTCTGACTACACCGCTGTCGCCCGGGTGCGCGCCATGTGGGAACAGTGTGGCGCAAAGGTGATGGAGATGGATGTGGCGCACCATGACGAGGTGCTGGCGGCGACCAGTCATCTGCCACATCTGCTGGCCTACAGCCTGGTGGATACGCTGGCGCGCATGGATGAGAGTGAAGAGATATTTCAGTTTGCGGCGGGGGGCTTCCGGGATTTTACCCGGATTGCATCCAGCGATCCGCAAATGTGGCATGACATATGCCTGGCTAATCGGGATGCGTTGCTGGTCATGCTGGAGCGTTTCAGTGGTGATCTGACGCAGTTGACAGAGGCAGTTCGCAACGGTGACGGGGAGTATCTGAAGCAGGCCTTTCTGCGCGCCAAACAGGCACGGGACAGATTTTGCGGATAGGAGAAATTCCCGGATTATTGAGAGAAAAAACAGAACTTATGAGCGAAAACAATATTGTGATAACGGTTGCCGCAGGTGGCAGCCTGAAAGGGCAGATACAGGTTCCGGGTGACAAATCCATTTCACACCGGGCCGTCATGCTGGGTTCACTTGCCGATGGGGTTACCGAGATTCACGGTTTCCTGGAAGGTGATGATCCAATGGCAACCCTGCAGGCATTCCGTGCCATGGGGGTGCGTATCGAGGGTCCGGAGCGGGGGCATGTGGTGGTCCATGGAGTTGGTTTGCATGGCTTGAAACAGCCGCCGCGGCCGCTCTATCTGGGCAACTCCGGAACCTCCATGCGTCTGCTGTCAGGACTGCTGGCAGCACAGCCTTTCGATATCACCCTGACCGGGGACGAGTCGCTCTCCGGCCGACCGATGCGGCGGGTCACCGAGCCGCTGGCGGCAATGGGGGCCCGGATCGGGACCAGCGAAGAGGGCACCCCGCCCCTGAAGATCAGCGGCGGCCAGCAGCTGCAGGGGATCGACTACGAGATGCCGGTGGCGAGTGCGCAGGTCAAATCCTGTCTGCTGCTGGCCGGGCTGTATGCCACCGGGCGTACTTGTGTTGTCGAACCGGGCCCCAGCCGGGATCACACCGAAAGAATGTTGCAGGGCTTTGGATATGCGGTGGAGCGTGATGGCAACAAGGTCTGTGTGCAAGGGGGGGGCGCGCTGCAGGCGATGCGGATCGAGGTGCCGGGCGATATCTCTTCCGCCGCCTTTTTCATGGTGGGTGCGGCTATCTCCGAAGATTCCGATGTGCTGTTGAAAAATGTGGGGATCAATCCTACCCGTATCGGCGTAATCAATATTCTGCGTCAGATGGGGGCGGACATCACCCTGGAGAATGAGAATGAGGCCGGGGCGGAACCGGTTGCCGATATCCGGGTCCGTGGCAGTCGTCTGCAAGGGATTACCATTCCCGAACAACAGGTTCCCCTGGCCATTGACGAGTTTCCCGCACTGTTTGTCGCTGCTGCCTGTGCCGAAGGGGAGACAGTGTTGACCGGCGCCCGCGAACTGCGTGTCAAGGAGAGTGATCGCATCCAGGTGATGGCCGACGGCCTGCTCAAGCTGGGGATTGATGCGCGTCCCACCGAGGATGGTATCGTGATACAGGGGGGCCGGATAGGTGGCGGTACGGTCGACAGCCATGGTGATCACCGTATAGCCATGGCCTTTGCCATGGCCGGATTGCGGGCCTCCTCCCCGGTTGTAATCAATGATTGTGCAAACGTGAAAACCTCATTCCCGGACTTTATCGAATGTGCGTGGCGGCTCGGAATGACCATCAAGGAGACAACATGGTAAATGTGCCCGTTATCGCAATCGATGGTCCCAGCGGGGCCGGGAAGGGGACAGTAAGCCAGCTGGTTGCCAAGCGGCTGGGCTGGCACTTTCTCGACAGTGGCGCGCTCTACCGTCTGGTAGCGCAGGCGGCAAAAAGTCATGCCATTACTCTTGACAACGTAGAGGCGCTGGAGACGCTGGCTGCTCACCTCGATGTCCAGTTTTGCGTGACTGATGATGATTTGCCGGTACGGGTAATTCTGGAGGGAGAAGATGTCTCCGCTGCTATTCGTACCGAAGAGATCGGCAATGATGCCTCGCGCGTTGCAGCGCTCCCGGGGGTACGGGCTGCGTTGCTGGAGCGGCAGCGCGCTTTCCGTGTTCCGCCGGGTCTGGTTGCCGATGGCCGTGACATGGGTACGGTGGTGTTTCCGGATGCGGAGGTAAAGATCTTTTTGACAGCCAGCGCGGAAGAACGCGCGCAAAGACGCTATAAGCAGTTGAAGGAAAAAAATCCAAATGTTATATTTAACGATCTCCTTAAGGAGATCAGCGAGCGCGACAAGCGTGATACCGAACGCAGCGTCGCGCCGTTGAGGCCAGCCGCGGATGCGGTCATCGTTGACACCACCGAGCTGACGATTGAACAGGCGGTGGAGCGGGTGATGGCCGTTTGTGAACAGCGGCTGGGAAATTTACATTAACCGTCCGGATTTTTTGCACAAAACCATCCGGGTAATTCATTAATCAACCCGTGCGGGTCCTGCTTTTGACCGGCGCGGCAACAACATTGGTCAGCATACTGCTGGCAGGGAACAGATAGCGATGAGCGAAAGCTTTGCAGAATTGTTTGAACAGAGTCTACAGAACACCCAGATGCGTCCCGGGTCGATTGTCAAAGGGACGGTGATGGAGGTTGGCCCCTCTTTTGTCGTAGTCAATGCCGGCCTCAAATCCGAAGGGGTTATTCCCATCGAGCAGTTTTATAACGAGGCGGGAGAGCCTGTTGTGCAGGTTGGCGATCAGATTGATGTCGCCCTCGATGCTGTAGAAGATGGTTCTGGCGAAACTCGCTTGTCGCGTGAAAAAGCCAAGCTGGCCGAAGCCTGGGGCAAGCTGGAGCGGGCGGTTGAAAACGACGAGATTGTAACCGGCCGTATTGTCGACAAGGTAAAAGGTGGATTCATTGTGGATGTGGGTGAAATCCGCGCCTTTCTGCCGGGTTCTCTGGTCGATGTCCGTCCGGTGCGCGATACCGCCTATCTGGAAGGCAAGGATCTGGAGTTCAAGGTTATCAAGCTGGATCGCAAGCGGAACAACGTCGTTGTTTCCCGCCGCGCCGTAGTGGAATCCGAGTACAGCGAAGAGCGTGATGCCCTGCTGGAGAGCCTGGAAGAGGGTATGACCGTCAAGGGCATCGTCAAGAACCTGACCGACTACGGTTCATTTGTGGACCTGGGTGGCATTGACGGCCTGCTGCATATCACCGATATGGCCTGGAAACGGGTCAAGCATCCAGCTGAAGTGGTCAATGTGGGTGACGAGATCGAAGTCAAGATTCTCAAGTTCGACAAGGAGCGCCAACGCGTTTCCTTGGGCCTGAAACAGCTGGGCGAGGATCCCTGGGTAGCCATCTCCCGCCGCTATCCCATCGGTACCCGCCTGTTTGGCAAGGTCACCAACATGGCTGATTACGGTGCCTTTGTCGAGATCGAAGACGGAGTTGAAGGTCTGGTACATGTCTCCGAGATGGACTGGACCAACAAGAACATTCATCCGTCCAAGGTACTGCAGCTGGGTGACGAAGTTGAGGTGATGGTACTTGATATTGATGAAGAGCGCCGCCGCATTTCGCTGGGTATGAAACAGTGCCAGTCCAATCCCTGGGAGTCATTTGCTGCAACTCATAACAAGGGCGAAAAAATTTCCGGTGCGATCAAGTCGATTACCGATTTCGGAATCTTCATTGGCCTGGAGGGTGGTATCGATGGTCTGGTTCACCTGTCGGATATCTCTTGGAGTGATAACTCTGAAGAGGTAGTACGCCAGTTCAAGAAGGGTGACGAGGTTGAGGCCGTTGTGCTGGCAGTCGATCCGGAGCGCGAGCGTATCTCACTGGGTATCAAGCAGCTGGATCAGGATCCGGTATCCAGCTATATCGGTGAACATCCCAAGGGAACAATTGTTAACGGCAAGGTAACAGAGGTAGATGCCAAGGGTGCCGTTATCGACCTGGGTGACGGTGTCGAAGGTTATCTGCGAGCATCCGAACTGTCCCGCGATCGGGTGGAAGATGCGCGCAGCATACTTAATGCAGGTGATGAGGTTGAAGTCCGGATTATCGGTTTTGACCGCAAGAATCGTAGTATCAGTCTTTCTATCAAGGCCAAGGAAGCTGCAGAGGAAGCCGAAGCAATTCGGGATTACAGCCGCTCAGCCGGAGAGGCCACCACCAGCCTGGGTGATCTCCTCAAGGAACAGATGGAAAAATAGCGGGATCCTGCAAAGCCTGGCGGGTTCAGGTGATGTTTGCCGGTGCTCTGCCGGCTTAATAATCTGGTCTGGCAGGCTTTTGAATATTCAATTATCAACGGGGCGATGTTATGACGAAATCAGAACTTATAGAACGGCTGGCCGAACGGATGCGTGCCCAGCTGCCAGAGAAGGATGTCGAACTGGCGGTCAAAACCATCCTTGATTGCATGGCGCAATCGCTTGCAAATGGTGAGCGGATTGAGGTTCGCGGCTTTGGAAGCTTTTCATTGCACTACCGCCCGCCCAGAGTTGGCCGTAACCCCAAAACGGGGGAAGCGGTTTCGCTTTCCGGTAAATATGTGCCTCATTTCAAAGCCGGTAAGGAGCTGCGCGAGCGGGTAAATGTTGGTGTCAGAAGTTAGTGTGTTACAAAAGTAACAGCAAAAGGGCGCGGTTGAATCCGCGCCTTTTTTATAAGTGTTTTCCAATGTACTCAACCCCCGTCAACCAATCCCGCATCTGATTCGAGCACGATGAGCAGATATCGCGCCGAACCTGATTACACCCACGGTGCTGATGAGCAGATTGGGGTGCTGTTGTCCAATCTGGGGACTCCGGATGCTCCAACTCCTGTTGCCTTAAAGCGCTATCTGGCTGAGTTTTTGTGGGATCCCCGTATCGTGGAGTTGCCGCGTCCGCTGTGGTGGTTGATCCTGCATGGCCGAATATTGCGAACCCGGCCACAGCGTTCTGCACAGGCCTATAAAACGGTCTGGACCGAAACGGGTTCGCCCCTGCTCGAAACCACTCTGGAGCAGCGGGATATACTACAGCGGTTGTTGTCTGAACGGCTGCCGGGGCCGATTAAGGTGGTAGCCGCCATGCGCTACGGACAGCCTTCCATTCGCGACGGGCTGGA
>Ga0256839_1005471_pt1 | contig 11725 bp, 5 predicted proteins | sample 354166metaG_FD_185968 | JGI IMG/M metagenome (GOLD analysis project Ga0256839, IMG submission 185968) | Hydrothermal vent microbial communities from Mid Atlantic Ridge, Atlantic Ocean - 354-166 | ecosystem: Environmental > Aquatic > Marine > Hydrothermal vents | place: Atlantic Ocean: Mid...
ATCGGCGCCGACTACTGTGCGGGATGGATCCAGTCCCCCGATCCGCTGGAGGCCACCATGTATTACAAGGACGTCAACCGGGGTCTGATCGACTACTGGAACGCGGGCGGCCTGGTCATCATCACGACGCATCAGTTCGATCCGCGCCGACTGCATGAAGGGGGAGGCTACCACCGATATATCGACTGGCCCAAGAAGAAGCGTCTCGACATCTCGCGGATCTACACTCCCGGGACGCTGGAATACCGCAACTTCCGCGTGATCATGGACCGGTGGGCCGAAGGGCTCGATGAACTGCAACAGCATGGCGTCGTCGTGTTGTGGCGTCCATACAATGAAATCACCAATTCATCGAAATGGTGGTGCCGGCAGCCGGCGGAACAGTTCAAGCAGCTCTACCGTTACACATTCAAGTACCTGACGCTCGAAAAGAAACTGAACAATCTGCTGTGGGTGTACGACGCCAAACCGAAGGGAAAGCACGCGCTGACGATGTCCCATTATCCCGGTGACGACTACGTCGATATTGTCGGATACACCATGAACTGGAGTTCCGGGCCGGTCCTTCAGCCGACGCATCCCTATCCGAAGAAGGTCTTCGGGTGTGTCGAGTTCAACGTGCGGTTCGATAAGAAACGGCATTCGTATCTCGACGTTCCCCGCGACTACGACTACCTGCCCAAGTTCCACTGGGTGCGCGATCATCTGCCGTACAGCTCGTTCTTCATGAGCTGGGACCGTATGAGCGGACCCTATGCGCGTGGAACCGTGGAGAGCGTCCGCCGGATGTACAACGACCCGGCGGTGGCCAACCGCGGCGATATCGACTGGAAGCACGTGATGCTGCCGTAGACCGGGCGCACGGAGCTCCCACGCTCCGCCGGCGCGACGGACGGCCTCGACCAGATGGTGTTCGATCCGTGGTCGACCCGGCGCCAGCCGAGTCAACGGTCGCCGTCGACCCGCAATTCCCTTTCGAGCGGGACGAATCCGAGCGACGCCTCGAACCACACGCCGCAACTGCACCCCCCGCCCGCCTCGGGCGAGAGGACCATGCCGAACGCCGGAATGGTGCTCAGCCAGCAGTCGGGGCGCAGCCGCCGCCAGCCGGCGAGTTTTTTCGTCTCGGGCGACCAGGCCGAGACAGTCTGGTGCCGGAAGAAGATCATCTTCGAACTGCACGCGTAGGTGCCGCATTTGCCGTAAGGCAATCGGATCGCCAGCCGCTTGCCGCGGTGCAACTCGAAGACATCGGGCCGGACGAAGACGCGGTCGCCGACGATCGCCGGACGCGCCAGGGCCTTGCCATGGTCGCCCTTCCCTTCCGGCCAGCCGGTCGTCGCCTCCCACACCGGCTTTCCGGTCGCCGCATCGACGGCGATCGTGGTGACCACCTTGTCGTGCGAGGCGGTCGTCACCACGCGATCGGACGCCGCCGCGACGAAGAAGGCGACTTTGCCCTGCGGTCCGGTCCAGGGCCGTTCCCAGCGCATTTTGCCGGTGTGTCGGTCGAGTGCCACCAGGACGAGGTGCGGCCAGAGCCGATCGCTTCCCAGTCGCCGGACCGGTTGCGACTTGATGGCCGGATCGAGACACTCGGCGAAATAGACGGTGTCGTCGGTGATGGTGATCGTGGGGTGCAAGATGACCCCCCGTTCGTATCGCCACTGCGGAACGAACGTGGTACTGTCGAAAGCGAAGAGGCGGTCGCCGCATACGTATTCGGTCTCCGGTCCGCTGCGAGCATCGTACCAGCCGAACTTGCCCCAGTAGTCGCGGAAGGGCGCGTCGGATCGGACCGCCGTGCCGAACAGCATGCGACCTGCCCGCGCGACATAGCCCCAGGCGAACGAGTCGTCCGATCGGTCTTTGCTCGGTAGTCGAACGGTGCGCACCAGTTCCCCGCGGGCGCCGTCGATGACGATGCAGCGGTCGCGCAAGGCCACATAGAGGCGGCGTTCATCGGCGCACCAGTTACTGCAATCGCGGGGCAGATTGAAGCGGTTCAGGCCGGGCAGTTCGATTCCCCATAACACTGTTCCGTTGTATGCGTTGAGTGCGGCGATCCGGTCGAGTCCTTGGACGTACAGCCGTCCTCCCGCCGCCAGGGGCGATGGTTTCCGCCCGGTGCGATCGGGCTGCGCCCGCGGGCCGGGCAACCCGATCCACTGCACGCGGAACTGTTCCACACTGGTCGCGCCGCCGAGCGTTTCCCCGGTGAAGCTCGTATTGTCTGGGCGGCCGTAAAGGTGCGTCCAGTCACTCGAACCGGCCGGCGCCGGACGTCGCCACCTGCGGTAGGCCGTGCCGTCGATCACCACCCGGTCGCCTGCCGCGGAAGGAGCTTCGGTCGGCATCTTCTCGGGGAGCCACAGCGTCCCGCCGTCGGGCCGCACCAGACGCTTCAATGCCCGCCGATCCTCCGGCGAGAGCTTCACATCGGGGGGCGCCACGACCAGGTCGGCGACGCCCGCCGGCCATTGGCTCCCGCCGGTCCAGGACCGGACGGCGATCCGCAAACCGTACGCTCCTTCCTTCACCAACGCCCGTCGCATGGCGGCGGCGCGGTCCGCGTCACGTACCACGGCCGTCACGCAGAGGCGACTCGACGCAGCCAGTTCGATCAGCCGCTCCGTCGAGCGGGCATCGAAGACGATCGCCACGCCGGCCGCCGCGCGGTGCTGCCGCCCGATGAAGGCAGCCCACGATGGCCGCTTCGGCGGTGTACGAGAAGGCAGACCGGGGAGCGTGTAATTGAAGTTGGGGTCGAGTTCGAAGCGATCGGTTGTCCTTTGCCGGTCGGCCGGTCCCTCCTCGATGACGAAGCGGACGGTGCGATCGATCCGCGGCACGTCGAAGGTGACCTGTCGCAGCCGCTGCCCGGCATCGCTCGACACATCGCCGTTGGCGTTCCCCTGTTGCCAGCGGAGCGCGCTCGGGATTCCCGGCTTCGTCTCCCAGCGCACTTCGATCCGTCGCGGACCGGTGTAGCGCATCCAGGGGCCGGCCGCCAGTCGGGCTTCGCGCGGGATCCGCCCGGCGGTCGCGCGATAAAGACGTTCGATCTCCGCACTCGACAACGCCCGTTTGTAGATGCGGACTTCGTGGACCATCCCCTGCATACGGAAGTCTTCGTTGCGGTCGCGGTAGGCCCCGATGACGACCGGCGCCTCGGCCGGATAGTCGATCGGGCCTCGCTGCACCGTCGCTTCTGCGGCCAACTTGCCGTCGACGAAAACCCGTTGCGTCTTACCGTCATACGTGCCGACGACGTGATACCATCGCCGCAGTTCGAACCGTTGTTTGGCCTTGAGATAGGTCAGTCGCCCGGGGCCTCCTTGTGAACATAGCCCGAAGACCATGCTCTGGTTGACGTACCCCAGGAGGATGCCATGTTCGTCGCTGCCGTTGTCTTGCAGCGCGCTGAAAATACCGCCCCAGGGGAGCGGCTGGTCGACGCGGGCCCATGCTTCCACCGTGATCGACTCGCGCGGCAAGCCGGCTTCACGTGGGCTCGATGCGATCGAAACATACGACTGTCCGTCGAAGACCTGGGCTTCGATCCCGCCTCCCTGCCAGATCGAACGGACGCCCTGAATCCGACCATGCCGGTCCCCGACCTCGTCCCGCACATGGCGGGGTGGATCGGGAAGTCCGCGGCGAACGGCGTACGCCTCCATGCCGCGCCGGAAGTTCCACCAATGTGTCATGCCTGCGAGTCGCGGCGGTGCCGGCTCGCTCGTCCGCGGCGCAGCGGCCCGGGCCGACTTGCGCGGTCTGCTTCGCGCTGTCTTGGCGACCTTCCGCGGTGCGTCCTCGGACGCTTCGAACTGGTACAGGCTGCCGTCGTCGGTGGCCGCCACGAGGTAGCGTTCGGTGAGGGCCATGCTGAGGACGCGTCCCGACACGGGCCAGCGACGCTGCGCGGCGCCGCTTCGTCGGTCGAGGGCGACAAGTTGGTCGGTGGCGCCGACCCATATCGTGTGTGGACCGGCCGCCACCGAGGCGGCCCCCGAGACGGGTGCCGACCAGAGGACGCGACGAGCCGCCGGTTCCCATGCAACGACTCGCGTGGGGCCTGCAAGATACCAGGTCCGGTCGGTCAGCGCGGCCGCCACGAACGACGCGTGCTTGACCGGCTTGGGCGGCTGCGATCCTGCCGTCGGTGCCGGCGGAGTCTCGACGAGCCATCCGGTCTTGTTGCCGGGACCATGCAGGATCGTACCGCCATGGGCGACGGCGACAAACGATCCGCCGCCTCCGGACAGGGGGCGGCCCGGCTGGAAGGTCGTTCGGTCGAGCACCAGCGGCTCGATGCGGCCGCGCGGTATGATGAGTTTCGTTTTCCAGACCGCCATCGGTCCTTCGAAAGTCTCACCCGAAAACCGGCGCAGTCCCTCGATACCGCCGATCGGTGTGCCCGTTTGCAGGTCGAGCCGGGCGAGATACGATTCGCGCCACGGGAACAGAGCGAAGGCGGCGTAAACGGTCTGCCCCGCCACCACGGCTCCCGTGCGACACGGCCAACGCGAAATGAACCGGCCGTTGTGCAGGACGAGCGGCCGGTCGGCGATTGGAGCGGGACGGTAGCGCCACAAGCGTCGTCCATCACGCAGATCGAAGGCGTACAAGTAGCCGTCGTCGGAACCGATGAGGAGTCGATCACCGGCCACGGCGGGAGAGGAGCGGATCGGTCCGCCGGTCACCGATCGCCAAAGGGTATGTCCCGTTCGCGCATCGAGGCAGTGGACGGCGTCGTCGATGGAGGAACCGTAATAGACGCGGTTGCCTACCACGACGGCGTGGAATGCCGCATCATAATCCCGCATCCAGGCGAGCTGCGAGACGCGGGCATAGGCATCCCACCTGGCCGGCCCGGGCCACGCGGTGCGCGGACGACAGGGTGACCGTTCGATCCACCCGGCACGCAGACGATCCCATGGCGGTTCGACGGCGGCCTCGCCCCGTCGCTGCCATCCGCCTCGCAAGGCGATCCAGTCGGCGGCCTCGACGCTGCCCACTGCGAGCAGCATCAGCCCGACCGCGACGCGGCATCCGCTCCAGCCAAAGGTGCCCCACTTCGCGGAACGAGTCGGTCGGAGCTTCTGCATCCGGCGAGCTGCTCGATTCTCCTGTCCCATGGCTGAAGCTACTCCTCTCGGGTCTGCCGACATCCGGCAAGGCGTTTTCCACCGATGCGCGCGTCTTGGCGCACCGTCCATCGTTTCCGAAGCAATGGTCTGTGAGACGACGTGCCGGCAGCCGCGCTCGCGGTTCATGCAAACTCGGGATAGTCGTCGATGTCGGGGGCTGGCTCGGGGGCTTCTTTCTTCTGTTTCGCCTGGCGTGCGCGTTCGGCGTATGGGTCGAGGACTTCGTCTTTCTTGAACTGGCCGGCGGCCGATTCGCCCGACCTCGCTGCTCCGGCGCAACGGTTGGTTCGGGGGGCTTTGCGTATCGTTCGGCCGGACGCTGCTTGTTCGGCCTGCAGTCGCGCAACGAGGCCAGCTAACGTGCCGCCAGATTCAGCAAGCAGTCGTTCGCGGATCGCATGTAATTCATCTAGAATTGGTTGTTTCCTCGTCATTGGAATCCCCACCAAGGAACTCGGCAGGCGTGCAAATCAGCATCTTCCCCAGGCCTTCGCGATCAAGCAACTCGTAGATACGTATAAGTTGATGTGCGTTGGCAATATGCCTGCAATTCAGGGTCAGCAGATATTGTACGCCGCCGAGCGCGGCAGCGGCAACATGCAAGGCGTCAGTTGCCGCCTTTGGCGGAATGATGTGAGCGGCAAGCAATCGTGCCGCGAGGGCTTCCGTGTCATGATTGATGTCCACCAACGGCAGTCCCTCAAGAAGCTTCAATCGATCGGTTGCCGCCGTTGGATCGCCGGCTGCCGCTTCATCGAGAGTCAATTGCGACGTAACAAGGTCGAATTTCGGGCCCTCTAGTGCCGACCAGTCTCTCGCTTGTTGCTGCAGTGCGGCTGTTTCAATGTCACGGCTCGGCCGCGCAGTTGCGTAACTGACGATCGACGTCTCAATGTATACAGTGTCCATCACGGCATGTTATCACGATGAACGCCCAGGATCAGTGGTCCGTGAGACGACGTGCCGGCAGCCGCGTTCGCCGTTCATGCAAACTCGGGATAGTCGTCGATGTCGGGCGTCGGCTCGGGTTCTTCCTTCTTCTGTTTCGCCCGGCGTGCGCGTTCGGCGTATGGGTCGAGGACTTCGTCCTTCTTGAACTGGCCCGCCATGTAGAGATAGGTGCTGGCCAGCAAGGTTCCGGCCAGGGGCCAGAGGAAGAAGATCCCGATCCCGACCAGCAGCGCACCGGCCTCGACAAGTAGTCCGCCGACAAGCGGCACGACGAACGCCAGGAGCATGTTGCCCTTGGTGACTCGCTTCGCATTGGAAAGCGCATCGAAGACACCCTGGTTCTTATCGACGATGAAATAGAGTGCCGGCCAGCGCGTGGTGGCATAGAGGATGCCCGGCACGATGAAGAGAATCATCCCCAGATAGCACATCAACGAAAACCAGAGGGTGAAACCGAGCACGGGAAGGATGCAGTGCCGAGCGTCGATGAGCCGTCCCAGGCGGACCGGCTTGCCGCGTGCCGCATCGAGCCACGAGATGGTCCAGGCCGCCACGATGCCCGCCGCCACGATCTGGGCGACGAGCATGCCGATGAGAAGAATCCCGATCTGCATCACGACCGCATTGCCGCCACCGCTGCTGCGGCTGCTGTCCGCCACGGCCCGCTGGGCGGCGGCCAGGCCGACCGCGATGCCGGCCTGAATGGGAACGGCCAACACCAGTACCGCGATCGTGGCCGCGACGAGTCCGCCCAATCGCTGCTTCCAGGCACTCACGGCATGTTTCCACACCTGACCGAAGGTCACCTGTTCGACCGGAGCCCACCCCGACTCGTCGAACCAGGGCGGCTTTTCGGCGACTCGTGCCGCCGGGTCCATCTGTACGATGGCCCGCGACCGGGCGGGAACTTTCACCGAGGCACCACAAGCCGGACAGCGGGCGGTCCGTCCCGCCGCACCGTCGGGTACGCGAAGCCGCTTGCGGCACGTAATACAAATCAACTCAATCGCCATATCATCCTTCCGACCGGCTTCGCTCGGTCAAGCTCGTAGACATGCTTTCCGTTCGACACGACCGCCGATGACCACTTGCATCCAGGCGAAGATACCGCGACGGGGGAACGTCACGACACTTCGATCGCCCTGCTCCTAAGGATGCCCGTCGCTTGCCGCATAGTTGCGGTAGAAGCGGACCACGTCGCCTTCCTTATGGTCGCCCAGGTGGAGCAGGACACGATAACGCAGCGTAAAGGATTCGCCTTTGGCCAGTCGATACGAGCCGTCCAGCGAATTGTCCCGACGGAACTGGTGCCACCCGAACGGGTTCGCCGTGAAGAGTCCGTAGGTCCGTACGTGCCAATACGTGGGAAACCGGAAACTCGACGGGTGATTCATGATGGCGATTCCCACCGTCTCACCCTCGACGGGACCGTGATAATCGACCCACTCCGCCTGCTTGCCCCACGCCGCCTTGTCGCGATGGCCACGACTGTTGACGATCGTCCCGCCGTCGGGCCGTTCCGTGCGCATCGACCCGGCGACGCGTACCCCGAAACTTCCCTCCTTCGTGTCGCCGAAGGTGACCGGTCCGTCGCTCGCCATGACCGTCAGCTCGACGTCGATCCAGCGGTGCTTGTCGTCGGCATGGAATACGAAACGCCGCCGGTCCTGGCAGAATCGCTTCCCGCTGGGACCGATCCAGTCGTTCAGCGTCTCCAGTACGCCTTGCTTGCCTCCTTCGACCTGCAAGTACTTGCGGTGTTCGATATTGCCGTGCCCTTTCGATTCATGCCAGAAGCTCACGCCGTTGACGTCTCCGTGCGTGAACCACATCGAGCGGTGATGGATGTGGTCCTTCTTCTCCGTGGCGATCGGCTCCCGCATCGGATATCCGCGAGTCATCTCTTTGCCGGAGGGTCCGATCACCGGCCAGAAGATCGGCTTGGCACCCGATCGTTTGAGATATCGCGTGAAGAGTTTGCCGTCGACTCGAACGGTGACCCCTTGGGCATCTTTGACCAGTTCGAACTCGGCGGCCCGCAGCGACGGGCAAAGCAGTAGAAAGAGTAGCAAGACTGAACCGGCAAGTATCGCGGCGTGCAGTCGGCGGTCGTCCCGATGCCCGATGTGTTCCATTCGGTCGACTCCCTCGTCTCTGGTTGAAGTATCGGTCGCGCGGCCGTGGCCCGACCCGGGCGGCCGGCGCGATGCCCAGGGCCGCTCCACGTCATGGTAGTAAGTCGCCGGGCGGCTTTCCATCGGGCGGTCGCGTCGATCGCACGCCGCTGTCGCCGGCGTACCATGTCGAGTCGAGCCGCAATTGGAAGGGGCCCGCGGGACGTGCCCAGGTACGGCCTCCCGAAGCCAGGTGGACGAAGAGCGGGAGAAGCGACAGCGCGACGGCCGATCCGAGCAAGGCGAGGCTGACGAGGGGAACGAGTCCCACGACCCATGCCACGATTCCGGCGAGGAAAAGCCAGTTGGGGGGCCAGACGAGCCATGACGCCGTCCGCCGCCACTGCGTCACTCCCCACAGGACAAGTCCCATGACGCCGATCATCAACGTACCCATCCAACGATAGCGTGCGGCTTCGGGCGTTGATTCCCAGTGGAGCCGAACCGGCCACATGCTTTGTTCGAGCGTGTACGTGACGTCCATTCCGCGCCGATCCATGGAAGCGGTGAAACCGATCGGCCGGTCGTTGACCGTTACGTACTGGCCGGTTCGCCCCACCACGACGCCCCGTATGTTCTCGATTTGATAATGGTCGAGTCGCGGGATGGTCATCGCATGAGCGACTTCCCCCGCGACTCGTCCGGGATCGTCCCGCGTACGACACTCGACCACCAGTTTCCGTTGGGCGAAGGAAGCCCCCAGATCGATCTCCCAGCGGTTGTCGTCTCGTTTCTCCACTCGTGCCGGTTTCCCGTCGACTTGAACGGCCACCAGTTGCAGGTGATCGTCGAGCACCAACTCGGTTGCTTCCCCCCGTCGCGCCACCACGTCAAACTCGGTCCGTATCCAGCCCCTGTCGCTCGACGTGATGTCGGCCCGCCACCGAACGTCGGCGCGCCCCGCCTGCCGGGCATGTTGCGGTTGGGCGTACAGCGTCACGGTCGGTTGTGCCCGGAAGGCGACGCGGAAGGTGAGCCAGGCGTGGTCGCGCGGCGCGGCCAGACGCAACGGAAGTTCCTTGGGAAGCCGGGCGGCTCGGACCCCTTGCGCGCGCCAGCGCATGGGCACGCCCTGCAGGGTGCGCGGGAGGGCGAGATAGGCGTCGAAGCGGGCATGATCCAGCCCACGGATGATGGGAACGAGGATCGGTTCCTCGGCTTCCGCGCGTCGCAGGACGAGGTTCAGCGAGAGGGAAGTATCTTGCGGCGTATGGGGGACGAGGATCAGGTGGCGCGACGTCTCTTGGGAGGCCGCTTCCCATCGCGCGGTCCACTGCGGCGGTACCCGTTCAAGCGCCGCCCAGGCCCGCGGTACGACGAACCGGAGATGCTCCACGCGAGCCGCACCCGCATTGGCCAGTCGGCCTTCGTAATGCAGCGACATCGACCACTTGTCTCCTCGACGCTGCGGGATCGTCAGGAGCATCCCCTGCAAGTGCGGTCGGTTGCGGCGAATCTCGATCGAACCCTGCCCGGCATCGGATTTCACGAGGAAGATGCCGGCGTGCCGTATCGCCGGCCCGGTCGCCGCCCTCCCGGGCTCCGCCCTCTCCGGCTGCCGGATCAACTGGTCGGTCGACAGGAGGATGTCGTCTCGATAATCGATCGAATAGCGGTCTGGTTCGACCGTTAACATGGGCGTCACGACGCGCGGCAGTGTCACGCGCTGCGAACGGCCTTGCGGGTGCCGAATCGACATGCCCGACAACGCCAGTTCGAATGATCCGCGAAGGGGGCGATCCCAGAACAGGGTCACGCGATCGGGGCCGTTGACGAATCGTGCGGCCCGTCGTCCCATGCCGTCGCGAATGGTGGCGGCCGTGACGTGCAGCCCGGAGAGTCCTGTCAGTTCGAGGTGCTGCATCGCGCCGTGTTGCAGTTCGCCCGCCAGCTCGACGCGCCATTCGATCCGGCGCCAGCCGGCCAGCAGATGCCATCGCGGAACGAGCCGGCCTTCGGTCGGTCGGGGTCGAGTCACCACGGTCAAGTCGGCCGGCGACTCGCCACGGTCGAACTCGAACACACGCTGTTCGGCGTCTTCCGCCGGCTCGATCGGCAGAAACTCCCGCATCGCATCGCGCGCGGCGTTCTTCCGCTCGGGCCACCGCACTTCCAGTTCGGGTGCTACTTCGAAGCGGGCCACCCGCCGCACGACATCGACGCCATCCGCCTCGATCGCCGGAACCCGCCACTGCCCGACCCCTTTGTATCCGACCCACAGAAATCGCAGCGAGACGACGCGCGGGTGCAGCATTTCGCGATCGACATGCAACCGCCACTGCCGCCGTCCGTCCCGTTCGCCGACCGGTTCGGCCCGCACGCCGTCGGGGCGCACGGCGAGCAGTTCCAGCGATTCGTCGGTGGTGATCTGCGGCCAGCGATCGGCGGCATCGGCGAGGGCCAGTTGGTAGTCGACGACGACGGAATGAAGCCGCAATCGCACCCCGATCAGCTCGCTGGCCCGCCGCTTCGGTCGGGCGCCGGCAAGATCGGTCACCGGCGGCATGGCGAGTTCGATGCGCGACGCCGGACCGAGCACGGCCCGCAGCTCGCCCCGCTCCCTTCGAACACGCTGTCCACCCCCGGGCGGCGCGATGCGAGGTACATTCGGACCGGCGGGAAAACTGACGTGCAACTCGGCCTGCGGCACCGCAGGAACCGCCCGGGACAACACCTCCTCCCATGCCAGAGACTGCCGGCCGATGCGGCGCAATTCGAGCTGGTGCGCACCCGGATCGGCAATCGTCAACCGGACCAGGCCGGACGGCGACTGCGAAACCGCCTGGGGGGCGAGCGTGATGCCATCGAGTCGCACTTCCAGCCGTCCCGTATCGCCGCGCAGCGGCGCGAACGGAATGGCCACGACGACGTCGCCGGCAAAGGTCTCGATGCGGTACCGACTGCCGCAGGCAATCACATCCCACGTCGTACCTTCGGTGGTCCAGTCGAGCGATATCTGGTGTGCCGCCTGTTCGATGACCCAGTCGCTTGCCAGTCCGAGCGGTCGGCTGTCGGCACGCCGCAACGCCTCGTACAGCTCCTTCGGCACATAGTCGTGCGTACCGCTCGGCGCCCCGTCGGCGTCGATCGGTACGATGATGGCGACGATGCGCCGGGCGCCGGGCGGCGCACCGATCGCCGCACCGGCGGCCGCCACGGCCACGCCCACGACGAGCCAAATGCCGATCGACGGACGAATTTGCGTCACCGTTGACGGCAATCGGATCAATGACCCGCTCGTGGCACTTGCCGGCACATCGAAACGGAGCGAGAGGCCGGTGATGACCGTGCGGATCATGGTCACGGCGACTCCCAGCGCCGCGCCCCATACGAAGCTCGATCCGAGCCACGACCAGGAGACGGGCAGAAGCCAGGCCAACCAGACCGCCAGGCAGGCAGCCGGCGGAAGCCAACGACGTCCGTAGCGTCCCAGCCGCAGGACGATCG
>Ga0256839_1005472_pt1 | contig 11724 bp, 7 predicted proteins | sample 354166metaG_FD_185968 | JGI IMG/M metagenome (GOLD analysis project Ga0256839, IMG submission 185968) | Hydrothermal vent microbial communities from Mid Atlantic Ridge, Atlantic Ocean - 354-166 | ecosystem: Environmental > Aquatic > Marine > Hydrothermal vents | place: Atlantic Ocean: Mid...
TCCAGCATTACCGCTACGACGTCTGGGGCCGCATCAGCCACATCACCACGCAAACACCGGAACAAACGTTAGCCGACGCGCAAGCCCACGCCACCACCCAATACCACTACACCCTCAATGGCCTGATTCAACGGATCACCCATCCTCAAGGCGAGCACAGTGATTTTGACTACACCCCCGGCGGCCACCTCACCCGCCACAGCGACGGCCAGGGCCGGGTCACCGAATACCGCTATGACGACGGCCTCAGCCAGCCCAGCCAGCGGACCGACCCCGCCGGACACACCCTAAAATACGAATACGACACCGAACGCAATCTCACCGCCCTGATCAATAACAAACCAAAACAACAAACCAAAACAACAAACCAAAACAACAAACCAAAACAAGACAAAACAAGACACCCATCAATTGATTGACATCAAACCAAAACAAAACCAAAAAACCAAAACAAGACACCCATCAATTGATTGACATCTAAACCAAAACAAAAACCAAAACAAGACACCCATCAATTGATTGACATCTTGGCCGGTCTTCTTTAGATTACAAACCACACTATCCCTCACAAGAAAAAGCAGGAGGCACGGATGCCAACACCCCGTAAAAATCAGGTTTGCCTGGAATCAACCCCTTACTATCACTGCATTTCTCGCTGTGTCCGCCGAGCTTTTCTTTGTGGCCAAGATGAGTTCTCCGGCCAGAATTATGAGCATCGTAAACAGTGGGTGGTGGATAAGTTTGCTGAGTTAGCCGATGTTTTTTCTATCAACATCTGTGCCTATGCCGTGATGAGTAATCATTACCATTTAGTCCTACACATCAATCAGCCCCAAGCTCTGGAATGGTCTGATGATGCCGTGATTGAACGCTGGACTCGGTTATTCAAGGCACCACTGTTAATTGAACGAGAGAGGAAAGGTGAGCATCTGAGTGTGGCAGAGAAAAAACGGGTTGCTGAGCTTGTACAGGAGTGGCGTGGTCGTTTAACGGATCTGGGCTGGTTCATGCGCTGTTTAAATGAATCCCTCGCCCGGCAAGCCAATGAAGAAGATAACTGCACAGGGCGATTCTGGGAGGGACGGTACAAAAGTCAGGCTTTGCTGGATGAGCAGGCTTTGCTCACTTGTATGAGCTATGTAGACCTTAATCCCATACGGGCCGGTATCAATCCTACTCCGGAAGCATCAGACTACACCTCCATTCAGGCTCGGATACAGGCGCATCAGACTCCAGCCGTTGAACGTGATCAGTCTCAGTCACCAACAACCGGGGTACAACCACCTCAAACCGTTCAACCACCCGTCAGGCTGTTCAACTTCATCGGAGATGAACACAATAATCAGCCTGAAGGTATTTCCTTTTCCTTCCCGGATTATCTGAAACTGGTGGACTGGACCGGTCGAGCAGTACGTGAGGATAAAACCGGGGCTATTTCCGATAGTCTCCCGCCTGTTTTGGCCCGACTGGGAATGGAACAACAAGGTTGGCTGGACAGCATCAACCACTATGAACAACGGTTTTTCCGGGCAGTGGGTGCCATGGGCAAGCTCAAACAGTTTGCCCACCGGTTGGGGCAATGCTGGTTGAAAGGACAGTCTTCAGGTAAGTGTGTTTATAAACAACCATCACCCACGTAGTCCCCTCACCTAATCGGTTTCATTTTTTCATCGTTTCGTTCTGTTTTTCCGGCCATCTAAGCAAACGGGAGAAAATTTTTTGCCGAAAAGCCTCTGGCTTGCAGGCCTGTCGGAAAAAAAATATCGTCGTCCCCCGTGTAAACTCGTCCAGCAGAAGTCTGCTGGACTTTCATAAATGGAAAAGTATTGTTATTAATGTGATTTCTCTTAACTTAATCTGATTACCCACAATTCTCAGCCACGTTGGACAAATTAAACACCTATATATTCAATTTGTTACGCGCAAGAACTAAACTCACCCTACCAGGATATTGACGTAGTGAAGAAAATTGACCTCATCGGGTGACACTATTTCATGTGGATATTCATGTTTACAGGGACAGCAGCCGGTTACGAGGCTACCTAATGGCTGAGAATCATGGATAATCAGGAAATGCTAAACCTAAAGCAGCAGCATCCACAAATGCGTCACTAATGCAGGTACAAGTATCACGTTTGTAGAGGAAATGCGTCGCGACAACAGTGGGGCATACGTTATCGTGACACTGGAAAATGACGTGTTATGAACGCAAAGATCGCAAAGGCGCAAAGTGTATTCATTGCCTATGAAGCACAGCCATAATGACGTCCACACCATAAATAATGGACTGAATGAATGAGTAACAAAATAATACTGCCCGGCAATGGCTGAGATTCAGACATAATCAGGCAGCTTGATATTTTTCTTTGCGTCCTCTGCGACTTTGCGTTCTTTGCGTTCTTTGCGTTCTTTGCGTTAAATACTCACCTGATTACTCACAACTCTCAAACATTGTATAGTCCCAAAAACAGGCTGTAGGCTGCTTAGTAAACATGCTATGCCACCCTGAGTGATAGGGTTTGTTGCAGTGGATTTCCGCTTAAATAGTCATGTGTGAAAATGTTACTACCTATTGTTGCTTATAACCCATTGAATGCCTTTTAATTAATTTTTATCAGAATGGCTGAGAGTTGTGGGTAATCAGGTAACTTAATGGCAGTGACGCAGGAGCATGGGGACGAAAAGTGATTAACTGAATGACAGTGGGGGGTCGGAAATTCATACTCATTGATTTATCTGGAAAAGAAAGCAATCTCTTTACCGCCTAGCCTATACTAAAGAACCCTTTCGCTTTGCCGCTACCCGGCAGAGATATTGACCTCACAATCACCCAAAAGGATTGGACATGGCAAATGCAGACATCGGCCTCATCGGCTTAGCGGTAATGGGACAAAACCTGGTACTGAACATGGCGGACCACGGCTTTACCGTTGCCGTGTACAACCGCACCACGGCAAAAGTGGATGATTTCACCGCTGGCCCGGCAGTCGGAAAATCCATCATTGGCACCCATTCTCTTGAAGAGTTTTGCCAGTCACTGAAAGCCCCCCGGCGCATTATGTTAATGGTGAAAGCGGGCAGTCCGGTGGATGATTTTATCGAATTACTGAAACCCCATCTCGATGAAGGCGACATTATCATCGACGGCGGTAACTCCCTGTACACGGATACCCAGCGGCGTGTCGATACGCTTGCCGAGCAGGGTCTGCGCTTTTTAGGTGTGGGCGTTTCCGGTGGTGAAGAAGGTGCGCGTCACGGCCCCGCATTAATGCCGGGCGGCGATCCCGCAGCCTGGCCCGCAGTAAAGGATATTTTTCAATCCATCGCTGCCAAGGTGGATGGCGAAGCCTGTTGCCAGTGGATGGGTGAAGGCGGTGCAGGCCATTATGTGAAAATGGTACACAATGGTATCGAATACGGCGACATGCAGCTGATTTGTGAGGCTTACCAATTATTGCGTGAAGGCTTGAATATTCCTTTTGAGGATTTACAAGGCATTTTCACGCAATGGAATGAGGGTGTGCTGGATTCTTATCTGATCGAAATCACTCGCGACATTCTCGGTGTACGTGACGATGATGGAGAGCCTTTGGTGGATAAAGTGTTGGACACCGCCGGGCAAAAAGGCACGGGCAAATGGACCGGTATTAATGCACTGGAAAGTGGCATCCCGCTCACGCTGATTGGCGAAGCGGTGTTTGCGCGTTTTCTCTCGGCATTGAAAGACCAGCGCGTGCAGGCTTCGACGCAATTGCAAGGCCCGGAGCCCGGCACAAACGATGTGCCCTCCTCCATGACTCAGGACATTCACGATGCTCTGTATGCTTCAAAAATTATTTCTTATGCCCAGGGTTTCATGCTGCTGGCCAGCACCTCGGAGGAAAAGGGCTGGAACCTCAACTACGGCAATATCGCTTTGGTGTGGCGCGGCGGCTGTATTATTCGCAGCCGCTTTCTCAACAACATCAAACAGGCATTTGAAGCTGACCCCAAGCTGAACAACTTGCTGTTAGATAATTTTTTCCGCGATGCCGTGCATGCCTCACAAACCGGCTGGCGCAATGCTGTCCAGTTTGCCGTGGGTGCGGGCATTCCTGCACCGGCCTTTTCCTCGGCACTGGCATTTTATGACGGTTACCGTTCAGCCATCCTTCCTGCCAATCTGTTGCAGGCGCAACGGGATTATTTTGGCGCACATACTTACGAACGTATCGACAAACCACGCGGTGAAGTATTCCACAGCGACTGGTCAGGAAAAAATCATGGTGAATGAACCCTGTACTTATATTATTTTCGGTGCCACGGGCAATCTTTCCCGTCTCAAACTAATGCCTGCGCTGTATCATCTTGAAGCTGAGGGACGGCTACCGGATGGCACGATGATTATGGCCGTTGGTCGTCGTGAAATGGACAACCAAGGCTGGTTGAATGAGCTGCGTGATATGTTGACGGATAAAGCACGCGGCGGGCTGGATAAAAATGTGTTCAAACGTTTCAGCGCACGCATGCAATATCACCGGGGTGATTTAAACCAGGAAGCGCTCTACAACGGTATTCGCAATACGCTTGATACCGACAGCGCTTTTTCAAAAAACTGTGCTATTTACATGGCCCTGCAACCGGCACAGTTCGGTGTGGTCATTGACAAACTCGCCGAAGCAGAGTTACTTGACGAGGCACACGGCTGGCGGCGTATCATTATCGAAAAACCGTTTGGTTATGATCAGGACAGTGCGCAAATGCTGGAAAAACGTCTGCACCGACATCTGCGCGAAGAACAGATTTATCGCATTGACCACTACCTTGGCAAAGGCACCGTGCAGAATATTTTGGTTTTCCGTTTTGCCAATGTCATGCTGGAACCGCTGTGGAACCGGAATTATATTGATCATGTGCAAATCACTCATTCTGAAACAATGGGGATTGGTGGGCGTGGTGATTATTACGACCACTCCGGCGCACTGCGTGACATGATTCAAAGCCATCTTATGCAATTGTTAACATTGGTCGCCATGGAACCTCCTGCGGCCATGGATGCAGAGTCACTACGCGACGAAAAGGTAAAAGTACTGAAAGCTATCAGGCCTATCCCTACCAGTGCGGTACATGCGCAATCCTTTCGTGCGCAATATGCTAATGGCCTCATTGACGGTCAAGCCGTGCCCGGCTATCTGGAAGAAGACAACATCGCCGAGCACTCCACCACAGAAACCTACGCGGCAATGAAGCTATACATCGACAACTGGCGCTGGCGTGATGTGCCCTTCTATCTGCGCACGGGAAAACGTATGGCAGAAACCAAGTCCGCCATCAGTATTCGCTTCAAGCAGCCGCCACAACATTTGTTTCGCAACACCCCTGTTGAAAAAATGAAACCGGACTGGGTGATCATCGGCATTCAACCCAAGGAATGTCTGCGCATTGAAATGCAGGTAAAAGAACCCGGGCCCAGCATGAAAACACGCACTATCAGCCTGGATGCCAGCCTGCGCACGGAAGATGAAGAAGCCTATGATGCTTACGAAGATTTACTGCTTGATGTCATTAAGGGCGATCAAAGCCAGTTTCTGCGCTTTGATGAAGTCAATGGTGCCTGGAAAGTGGTAGACCCTGTATTGCGCGTGTGGGCTACCGAGCGTGATTACATTCCTACTTATCCAGCAGGCACCTGGGGGCCGCAGGAAACACGCCGCCTGTTTGAGCGTGAAGATCAGTTTTGGCGGCACTCTTTGGAACCGGATGCTGAATAAACGTTCCTGTGGCAGACTGACGAGGGGTATTAACCTCGTCACATCACTCCGCCTAAAAACATGCCAGAATGACGACATTCGCCACAAAGCCATTTTTATAAATTTCGCTGCAAGCAGCGAGAAAATTAAACCCTCAAAAAGGGAATGCGTGATTGCGCGTGTCGCTTACTAAAAAGCCTCACGAGCTCATGAATAACTCCAGCATAAGAAATTGCTAATAAAATCTCTGATCAAGACATGACATGGAGCATGGATCCATAACTGCAATTTGTAAGTCAGGCTCCGCTTAAAAGCACTTTTTCTTAATGACGCAAGGAACATTTCATCCAATATATTCGTTTACCCTAGTTAAGGTGAACGTTTTTACTCCCTCCCCTAGGCTACCATATTCTGGTATCATATACTTGACATAGGCTGTCTTTTAACGGTTAACCCAGCAAGCATATTTGCGGTACACTGGTACTGCACTGCAAATAGAGCCATAACATAACTGCAACATATGTTCCGTATTATGTTCCGTATTCGAAAATTCCACATTACTTATCGTAATAACATTGACTCTGTACTGCGTACAGTGCATCGTCACTGTTTTACCCTACACCCTAACCATAGAAGGAACTATCGTGATTAATCAACCTATACCCACTTTGGCAACTGAACTTTCTTCCAAGCCCACTGTATTTATCGTAGACGACGATGATGCTGTACGGCATTCATTACAAACGCTGGTAGAATCCATGGGCATCCCGGCTTGCGCTTTTGCTGACGTGCAGTCATTCCTTGACGCCTATAATCCAGAACAACCCGGCTGCCTGGTGCTGGATGTGCGTTTACCACAGTTAAGCGGGTTGGAATTGCAAGAATATCTGCAACGACAAGGCATAAAAACCCCTGTCATTTTTGTCTCCGGACACAGCACCGTTTCCATGGCGGTACGTACACTCAGAGCAGGCGCTATCGATTTCCTGGAAAAACCTTTTGATGATCAAGCGTTGCTAGATAGTATCCAGCGAGCATTGGAGTCTGACCGACGTATACGGTTGGATGAGCAATGGCGACAAAATATACTGGAGTATCTTGACCAGCTGTCACGCCGCGAAGAAGAAGTGCTACGTTTATTGATCCAGGGAAAAGCCAACAAGACCATTGCCCACGAAATGAGCCTCAGCACAAAAACGATAGAAACACATCGCGCGCATATCATGCGTAAACTGGGAGTCAATTCTCTAGCAGGCTTGGTATGGATGGCATTGACATCCGGCGAATATCATGAAGTGCCTGAACATTTGCCGTTTCCGCTACCAGAACAAAACCCGGCCCTGTTGTCACTGCGCTGATAGCAATTTTAGTGTATTTAAACAACCAGCTGAAATAAAAACGCCGATGTGAGTCATGAGCGAAATTTTAGATTCAGATTACCCCGCTTTTTCGTTCAGACTTAATCGGCTGTTCTCAGGTTAACGTTTACGTTTAACAAATTTCTTCAATCGCTGGCGTTTATCAATTTGACGCTTGCTCAACTTGTTTTTTCTACCTTCAAACGGATTCATACCGGTCTTGAAATCAATACGCACTGGCGTACCTTCCAGTTTTAGCACCTTGCGAAATGTGTTTTGCAAATAGCGTCTATAGGCATCCGGCACATCTTTGGTCTGATTACCGTGAATCACAATCATCGGCGGATTACGCCCTCCTTGGTGGGCATAACGTAATTTAATGCGCCGACCTCGCACCAACGGTGGCTGATGATTATCCACAGCGGTTTCCAGAATACGCGTCAGCTCTGGTGTGGAAAAATGGCGGGTCGCAGAAACATAGGCTTTCTGAATAGGTTTGAACAAGTCACCAACACCGGTACCGTGCAATGCCGAGATAAAAAATAGTTTTGCAAAATCAACAAACTGTAATTTCCGCCCCAGCTCGTATTTCACCCGCGCCCGTTCAGACGCCTCCAACCCATCCCATTTATTAACCGCAATAACCAGCGCCCGGCCTTCGTCCAGCACAAAGCCCAACAAATGGGCATCCTGATCACTGATGCCTTCGTGAGCATCAATCACCAGCACCACCACATGTGCCCGCTCAATAGCTTGCAGCGCCTTGATTACGCTGAATTTTTCCAATTTTTCATGTACTTTGTTTCGCCGCCGTACACCAGCGGTATCAATAAAGGTATATTTTTGGCCGCGACGTTCAAAGGGGACAAAAATACTGTCGCGTGTAGTGCCGGGCATATCAAAGGTCAACACACGCTCTTCACCCAAAATGCGGTTGATCAGTGTCGATTTCCCTACATTGGGCTTACCAACAATGGCGATTTTAATGCCCAGCTCTTCTTCATCTTCATCTTCGTCGATTTCAGACTCGGGCAATTCAGGCAAGACCTCTGCCATCAAATCACGTACCCCACCCCTCTGGCTGGCCGTAATACCCAAGGGGTCACCCAACCCGAGCCGATAAAAATCGGCGACTACCATAGACAGCTCTGCACCATCAATTTTGTTCACCACTAGATGCACTGATTTATTTGCCGAACGCAAACGCTTGGCAATATCCTGATCAGCTGCCATCAAACCATCACGCGCGTCCACCAAAAACAACACCACGTCGGCTTCTTCAACTGCCAGCCAGGCCTGATCTGCCATTAATCCATCAATGCCTTCCTTTTCGCCACTGAGGCCGCCAGTATCCACGACCAAATAGGGATAATCACCCACACGGCCTTCACCATATTTTCGATCACGGGTAAGGCCAGGCTGATCAGCCACCAGCGCATCACGCGAGCGAGTCAGACAATTAAATAAAGTGGATTTGCCCACATTAGGGCGACCAACAAGCGCGACAACCGGTTTCATAATTTTTAATGTGCGCCTGTAATGTGTAATAAGTTATTTTGAAGCAGCTTGTTTTGGAATAACAAACGCGGCCAGTGCGCCGGTATTATCACGCACATACAATGTGTCGTCTGCCACCAAAGGAGAAACGCTGATAGAGCGATAAACCTTGTCAACAGGCTCATCATCACTGTCCCAGACATGGCGCAGTGTTGTCCATACTCTATCAAGACTTTTGCGGGCGACAAAATCACCATCATCCCGCGACAACCAGTGTACAAACCCATCATAGTCAGCAACCACCACTGTATTCCCCAACACCACTGGCGTGCTCAGTTCCCGCCCAAGCAGGCTGTCCTGTCGCCACAATGTGGCACCCGTGCGCCCATCCAAAGCCCACACTCTGCTAGTCGCATCAGTGATGAAAATTTGTTCTCCACTCACCGTCAGACCGGTATACGACGACATGTCCCGCGCCCACAACACATTGCCATCCGTAACAGAAATCGCCACCACCCGTCCCTGATAGCTGCTCACATACACCACACCATCGGCAGCACGAAACAGACCATCGATATCCACTAAGCGCTCCAGATCGGTACGCCCATGCGGCACAGCAATAGTGGTCTCCCATAGCAATTCGCCAGTAGCCAGACTGAGGCTCAACAAACGCCCGTCAGAAAAACCGGCCAACACAGCTCCCTCTACGACCAAGGGTGTACTGGTACCACGCAGCGTCAGTTTGGGAATACTACGTTCATACGACCACCGTTTTTTGCCCGTCGCCGTTTTGTACACGCTGACTCTGCCATCAATAGTCTGCACAACCAGCAAATCCTCCACTACAACCGGAGTGGCCAACATTTCACTACTGATGTGCTGACGCCAACGTTCCGCGCCATTGTTTTTATCCAGAGCCACCAGCTCCGCTTCACGTGTACCCACAAACAATAAGCTCTCGCTGACACCAGGCCCCCCGGTCAGAGCTTCACCCATATCAATTTGCCACAGCACATCACCATCTTTTGTTGCATACGCAGCCACAGCACCCCCGCGACTTACGACATAAATCTTTTCGTCCTCTGTGCCTTCGGTATCCGTATCAATCACCACAGGCAATTGTGCATGCGCGTACTCTGGCACCTCGCCAGTAGGTTTTGCCCACAACGCCTTGACTGACACCGTTGTGTTAATTGCTTGCAAGGGCGTTGCATCAGAATAATCCTTCGGCGATGAGCCGCAAGCAACCAGCAACAGACTGGACACCAACAACACCGGCATCCGATATATTGTTCTCATACGCAACAACATCATTACGACACATCACCCGAAACAGGTTGTCCAAGGTCATCCAGTTTCATTTGCAACAGTTCGCGGCCACGCTCTTCCGGAGCGGCGCTAGCGAGGGCACGCATGAATGCAGTACGTGCAGATTCCGGCTGCCCCATCGCGATATAAATATCGCCCTTCAGTTGCTCATACGTTGATTCGTAAATCCCTGCCTCAATGCCATTCAGGAAATTCAAGGCGTCATCATATTTTCCCTCTGCCACCATAAGTCTGGCCAAACGTAAACGTGCCTCATGACGCACGGCATCATTTTCAGCATTGTCCAGCGCCCAACGCAAATGCGCGCTGGCAGCGGCGGCATCCCCCCCCTCTACCTTCGTTTTGGCCATCATCAGAGCAGCCAAGGAAGCGTAAGCAGTATCTGAAAACTGGCCCAACAGCTGGGCACCCTGTTCCGCCGCATCCTCATTTTTGCCCTGTGATACATTTTCCAGCATCTGTTGATAAACAGCAGATGCTGCCTCTGAATAGACTTGCTGATTGTCCAGCCAGGCACGACCACCCCATAGCGCACCCACGCCAATGACCACGCCACCAATCAGTGACCATTTATTGTCATCCCACCACTTTTTTATGGCAGCAACCTGTTGCTCTTCTGTTGTGTATATATCCACGGTACTCTCCGTACATTACCCGGCGGTTTTCCGCCAAAAATTAGACCTAATATTATAGTCCTGTCAGCTTTCCTGCCAGCCACGCTGGCAAGTCATTCTGCGCCAGAGCTTCCTGGTGTTGGGAATGCTCGCCGCGCAAAAACTTAACACTCACCGTTTTTTGCGCCACTTCATCCTCACCCAACACCAGCGCAAGCTGTGCATTGCACTTGTCGGCTTTTTTAAACTGGCTTTTAAAGCTGCCACCACCGCAGTTGGTCATGATGCGTAACGTCGGCAACGCATCACGCAACTGCTCAGCCAGCAACACGCCTTTTTTCTGTGCCGCCTCACCCACCAAAACCAGGTAGAGGTGCGGCTTGTTTTCAGGCTGAAGGTTTTCACGCACCAACACCAGCAATCGTTCCAGCCCAATGGCGAAACCCGCCGACGGCGTTGCCTTACCACCCAATTGCTCCACCAGGCCATCAAACCGGCCACCCGCACAAATCGTACCCTGTGCGCCCAGTTGATCCGTTACCCATTCAAACACCGTGCGACTGTAATAATCCAGCCCACGCACCAGACACGGGTTAACACGATAGGTAACACCTGCGTCATCTAACAGACCACACAAGGTCTCAAAATGTTCACGCGATTCATCGTCGAGATGTGCCATCAATTTGGGTGCATCGGCCACTACGTCCCGCAGCGCAGGGTTTTTTGTATCAAGAATACGCAGCGGATTGCTGTCCAAACGCCGCAAACTGTCTTCGTCGAGCTGGTCTTTATGCTGTTCAAAATAACCCACCAGCTCTTTGCGGTACACTGCGCGCGATTCGCGGGTACCCAGCGAATTCAGTTGCAGCTCGACATGATCCAGGCCCAGCTGTTGCCATAAACGTGCCGTCATCAAAATCAGCTCGGCATCCAGATCCGGGCTGGCCATACCAAAGGTTTCAACGCCCACCTGATGAAACTGTCGATAACGCCCTTTCTGTGGACGCTCGTGACGAAACATCGGCCCCGTATACCACAGGCGCTGCACCTGATTATACAGCAAGCCATTTTGAATGGCCGCACGCACGCAGGGCGCGGTGCCTTCAGGGCGCAAGGTCAGATTGTCACCATTACGATCCGCGAAGGTGTACATTTCCTTTTCAACGATATCGGTGACTTCACCAATGGAGCGCTTGA
>Ga0256839_1005473_pt1 | contig 11723 bp, 9 predicted proteins | sample 354166metaG_FD_185968 | JGI IMG/M metagenome (GOLD analysis project Ga0256839, IMG submission 185968) | Hydrothermal vent microbial communities from Mid Atlantic Ridge, Atlantic Ocean - 354-166 | ecosystem: Environmental > Aquatic > Marine > Hydrothermal vents | place: Atlantic Ocean: Mid...
TTGCCTAAACTGCATTGTATACCGGCCGACCAATATTCTTGGTCAGACTGGAGCCGGCTATGAAAATGCGCCGGAAGGGACTGCCACACGCCATTTTCACCTGCCCATATAATCTCGACTTGTTTATGATAATCGAGGTCGCTCAGCGACAGAAAAAAACGTAAGTGCTGTTGTAATTGTTTCTTTTTGCGGAAAATGACATTTTCTATATAGAGTAATTTAACGGCTTGCATATGGCATTGTACTCCTGATTAAGCGGGCTAAGTGACAGGTTTTAGAGGCACTTTATATCGGGGCTTGGAAATCCCGAAAATCAATCGCTGGGAATATATCATCCAATATCTCTAAAGCACTTAAATAACGCGCATTAATGGCATTGGTTTGCACACTTTCCAATAAATAATGAAAACGCGCCAAATGATCGTTAAGGCGTTTTTTGGCATAAGCCACTGTGGTACCGGTTTGCAAAATAAACGGCCAATCTGAAGCCTGTGCCAATAAAAGTGAGCGTAAAGCCTGATTTAAAGCCCGCTCTTGTAATGGATTGACGTAACTTCCCTGCAAAGCACGCACCAACTTTTCTAAATCTGCCGCCGCTTGTTGCAATAACGGATAAATCCAATCATTATTGGCATTCAGCCAATGCTTGGAATAGCCTTGCTCACCCCAAGTAGAAGCGGACGGCGTAGCCACTTGGTGCTGTGTGCAATGCTGGGTATAATCGCTACCCGTACCGGTTTGCAAGCCAGCATCACTTGCCGCCAATCGCAAAACCCACTCTAACCACTGCGGCCCTTCAAACCACCAATGCCCAAACAACTCCGCATCAAAAGGCGTGGTAATGATGGGCGGGCGATCCATATTTTCTGCCTGCTGTGCCATGTGTTGCCGGCACTGGTTAATAAAATCCTCGGCATGTAAACGTGCTTTAGCGGCGGCCTGTTGCGGCTGATACAAGGCTTTAGGCAAATTATCACCGGTGACGCGGTGATACTTAATACCGGTATTGATGCGCACGTGCTCATCTAAAATGTAAGGTGCAAGATAATCCAAATCTAACTCAAAACCAATATCACTATGGTATTCACGATACAGCGCATCGCCGGGATAACCCGTGCCGGCACTCCAAACCTGTTGCGAGCAAGCAGGATGCCGCGCAAATGCCAAAACAGCATTGCCGCAATCTAAAGGAGCATATACGCCATAGCGCGGGCGTGTGCCGGCATGTTCTACACCATGCGCATCCACAAAAAAATACTGCACGCCGGCACGCTGTAAATGGTTTTCTAAACCCGGATAATAAGCACACTCCGGCAACCAAAAACCAGCCGGCTGCAAACCAAATTGCGTGGCAAAGCTGGCAATGCCCGTCTCAATTTGGCAGCGCACGGCCGCCTCTGAATTTAACAATGGCAAAAAGCCATGGGTGGCCGCAGAGCTGATTAATTCAAGATGGCCGCTTGCCTGTAAGGCTTGCACAACTGACAAAATATCACAGCCATATTGAGCTTGATAAATATTCCGCGTGTCTACATATAACTGCCGATAAAACTTAGCCAAATCATGATAAGCCGTGCCCTGCGTGCGTATCACTTCCTTTTCCGCCAACTCGATTTGTTTATGCAGATGTGCAAGGTAGCGTGTTTGCAACAACTCATTATTCAGCATCGCCATCAATGGCGGCGATAATGACAGCGTTAAGCGATACTTGACCTGCTCTTGACTAAGCCGGGTCAACATTTGCAATAATGGGATATAGCACTCGGTGATGGCCTCAAACAGCCAATTTTCTTCAAAAAAATGCTTATATTCAGGGTGACACACAAAAGGCAAATGTGCATGCAGAACAATATTAAGAAAACCTTTAGGCTGGGACACGACTAATTTAATCCTGAAATATTAAAAACGCAATGGCGCGTTCTGTTATTGGTTGAGCCGGTCATCTGCTGAAAAAAAGCGGGGGCATCCTCTGCATAGTCAAAGCAAGCATCGGTATGATGTGCTTGATAAGGTGCGTGGATAGCAATCGGCGTACTTTTTTGTGCAGGGTCAAGTCGTATTACCTCCGTCGGCTTGGTATGCGATTGGGGCGTATGCGTCCGGGTAGGTTTTGGGGGGGCAGGGTAGAGTGGCGGCACGCTAATGCTATCGGCGCTTGCCAAAATCGTCAGTTTATTATCAGCATCGCGCTCTGCAATCACCGCTGCATACGATAACCCCGCACTCGGTAGGTGTATAAGTTGCCGGTTTTGCAAATCGGAGACCGGTACATCAAACATTAACCGGACTGATGCAGGCGTGGCATACACCCGCAAAACCAGATCGCCGGCCTGTTCGCTATTAATATTCCAATAAGCGTACACGCTAGTCGGGTCAACCGGCACTAACGTCAATTCAGATTGTCGGGTGGGCAAATGCGGGGCATAACGCTGCGTAATATCGGTACTAATCGCTAATAACTCGTGTGTTTGTAAAGCCTGCTGGGGGGCGTGGCGCGAGCGTAAACGCTCAATCGGCAGTATGACTGGGCTGGAAGGCGTATAATTTTGGCTAATGGTCTTATCAATAGCAAGTAAATCTTGCGTAGAAAATGACATATTAGGATGATGCCTTGATTGCAAACGTGTCATTGGAGTACCTGTGGGCAAGCTTTATAAGAACTGATGAGATTGGATTATACAAGTTACGGCTTGCCGTCGCACTATTGATAGCACTGCAAGCCTTTAATATCCAATATTTCGATATATTTCCCTTCAACCTTAATTAACTGCTCTTGCATTAATTGTTGTAAAATTCTGGAAAAAGTTTCAGGGCGTATCGAGAGCCGGGATGCCAAAACCGTTTTAGGCGTATGCCACTGTAATTGATAAGGCACTTCTGAGTTGGCGGGTATCTCACGCAAAAGAAATTGAATGGTGCGCATTTTTGCATTTTGTAAGGATAGCTCTTCTATTTCTTGCACCAAAGCATGTAAACGCCGGCTCATATGGCCGAGTATTTTTAAGCTAGTTTCAGATGAATGCTCCAACAAGCCTCTAAAAACCTGCATATTAATGCAAATTAAACGGCAGTCGCTTAGTGCTTGTGCATTCACGGGGTAAACACGGCCATGCATAAACATTACCGCTTCGGCAAAGGTTTGTTTTGCCCTAATCAGCTCGATGACTTTTTCCCCACCTTCCGGCGACAAGCGATATAACTTAATATCGCCTGACTGCAAAAAATAAAAAGACTCAGCGGCTTGTTGTTGTGCAAATAACAATTTACCTTCTTTTAAATTGATGCTTTTCGCGCTCTGCACCACTTGTTGAAACTGTTTGTCATTCAATGCGGAAAACAGTACATGCTGACGTAATATATCCATTTTTTTAGTCACTTGATTTAAGTCAAGGACAGCCAGAACGCTTGCCCCTATAGTAATTACCTCATTATACATAATTGATTTGGAGGTTTTCATGTTTTGCTATCAATGCGAACAAACAACACGTTCTGACAACGGCGATGGCTGTGGTACTGCAAATATTGGTGTTTGCGGTAAAGATGCCACAACATCGGATTTACAAGATTTATTAGTCTATGCGATTAAAGGTATCGCCCAATATGCCACTCTAGCGCGTGAACTGGGTCAAACAGATAAAGAAGCCGATGCGTTTATTTTATACGGCCTATTTACCACATTAACTAATGTTAATTTCTCTGCTCCCAAGTTTGTTAGCTTGATTCAAGAAGCCGCAGCGCATCGTGATCGTATGCAAGCCCTTTATGAAACAGCGGCCAAAGAACAAGGGCATACGCTTGCTAATTTGCAAGGTGCAGCCACTTGGAAACCTGCTACTACACAAGCTGCATTACAAATACAAGCTGCCTCCGCCGCTATTGATAAAGACTTGGATACGGTCGGTGCAGATATTATTGGCTTACGCGCCATGATGTTATATGGCCTAAAAGGAGTTGCCGCTTATGCTTATCATGCCTATGTATTAGGCGGAGAAGATGAAGCCATTTATGCCGGTATTGAAAAATCACTCGCTTTTCTTGCCGGTGAACCAAGTGATGCCGGTGCTTTGCTTAAAGCCAACTTGGAAGTCGGGCATATCAATCTAAAAGTAATGGAAACGCTAGATGCTGCCAATACAGGTAATTTTGGCGCACAAGAGCCGGCGGCAGCACGTATTAGTCCCGTTAAAGGCAAAGCCATTTTAGTCAGTGGGCATGACTTAAAAGATTTATATGAATTATTGGAACAAACCCGAGACAGCGGTATTAATATTTATACCCACGGTGAAATGCTCCCCGCACATGCCTACCCAAAATTACGCGCTTTTCCGCATTTAATCGGCAATTATGGCAGTGCATGGCAAAATCAACATGCCGAATTTGCTGCTTTTCCAGGCCCTATTCTAATGACCTCAAACTGCTTGATTGAGCCGGCTCCCGCCTATCGTAGCCGTATATTTACCGCAGGGCCTGTGGGCTGGCCTGGTGTACGCCATATTGAGAACCATGATTTTAGCCCCGTCATTCAAGTTGCCAAAGCTATGCCTGGTTACCAAGAAGACGCAGAAGAAAAAACGGTTACGGTCGGCTTTGGTCGCCATGCGGTATTAAGTGTGGCCGATAAAGTGATTGCCGGCGTAAAAAGTGGTGCCATTCGTCACTTCTTTTTGGTTGGAGGCTGTGATGGCGCGGCACCAGGGCGTAATTATTACACTGAAATTGCCGAACAAACACCAAAAGATTGCGTCATTATGACCCTTGGTTGTGGTAAATACAGATTTCATGAGCAAGAATTTGGTGATATTGACGGTATTCCGCGCCTATTGGATATTGGGCAATGTAATGATGCTTATTCCGCTATCCAAATTGCAGGGGCATTAGCGAACGCTTTTGAATGTGATGTAAATGAATTGCCGTTATCCATGATGATTTCATGGTTTGAGCAAAAAGCGGTCGCCGTTTTACTATCCTTATTGGCATTGGGAATTAAAGGTATTCACTTAGGGCCTACGCTCCCTGCCTTTATCACCCCAGCGGTATTGGATATTTTAGTTGAAGAATTTGCTATAAAAGCCAATGGCATTGCCCGCGATGACTTAGCGGTTGCTCTACAACAAGCAGCGTAAGTTGGTATTACGCAGGATAGGGCGAGTGTTCTGTCTTGCGTTGTCATAAAACCATCGGCAACGGAAACTTCTATGAGTTACAAAATTACCTTAAGTACACGAGATAAACAACAATTTGAATTTACCTGCACAGCAGAACAAACTGTGCAAGAAGCAGCAGAAGCCGCCAGCCTATACCCGCCATTTAGTTGTAAATCAGGTATCTGCGGCGCTTGTTTGGCCACCTGTAAAACAGGCAAATATAGCCTTGCATCTTACAGTGATGAGGTACTCTCAGCAGAAGCGGTAGCACAAGGCGATATTTTACTATGTCGCACCATTCCAAAAACCGATTTGCATATCAGCGTACCTTACACTGCTGACAATATTCCGCAACATATACATAAACCACGTACTGCACAGATTATTGCATTGGATAACATTGCCGAGCGTACTGTTAAACTGGTCTTGCAATTAGAAGCAGACTCAGAATTAGGTTTGGCATTTGACTTCGAACCCGGCCAGTTTGTGGAACTGGAAGTGCCGGGTACTAAGTTAATGCGTGCTTACTCGCTAGCCAATACCCCTAATTGGGACGGGCGTTTAGAATTTTTAATTCGCCTGCAAGAACAAGGGCAGTTTTCGGCATTTTTACAACAAGCAGTCATTGGGCAGTCGCTTTTGGTACACGCTCCTTCCGGTGCTTTTGTACTGAATAAACAAAGTGCCAATCCACGTTGTTTTATTGCCGGCGGTACGGGGTTATCCCCATTTCTTGCTATGCTGCAACGTGCTGCGGAATGGGGTGAAGACCATCCCACACAATTATTTTTAGGAGTCAACACCGAAGCGGAAATTATGTGTCAAGCTGAGTTAGCAGCTTTACAACAAAGCTTATCGCATTTAGCGGTACAGATATGTGTCTGGAAACCGGTAACGGATTGGTCAGGTTTTATCGGTACACCGGTAGATGCCTTGCGTAATTATCTGCAACAACATAACAGCACGCAAGATATTTATCTTTGTGGCCCACCGCGCTTGGTTGCAGGAGCAAGCGAAATCGCTTTAGATGCGGGGATAGATAAAGCGCGTATTTATAGTGAACGCTTTGTGGCCTCATAATGGTGATAAAAGGGGCAATTACAAGGATTGCCCCCTACGTTAAAATTGTAGGGTAATGCTTGTCATTGCCCTTGCTTCTCTCCGTACCCCATTAGCCCACCCAGCCATTTATTTGTTGTAGGCATAAAAGAATTAAATGCCTTGCCACTTTCACCCTACATCGAATTAAGGGATAATTAGGCGTATTTAATCTTCTTTAATCTTTGGATACGCATGAAACAACAGTTAGAGTCCCTTGTATTGCACGCTGTAGATACCTTAAAAACAGAGGGTGTGCTGGAGAGCGAATTACAGCCTAAAATAACGATTGAGCGTGCCCGTGAGCAACAACATGGTGATTTTGCGAGCAATATCGCTTTGCTGTTGGCAAAACCGGCCAAAATGAACCCGCGTCAGTTGGCAGAGAAAATTGTGGCGCATTTGCCTGCGGCGGCGGCAGTCATTAAGGTGGAGATTGCAGGCCCTGGATTTATTAATTTTTTTATTGACCCCGGTGCGCAATATCAGGTGATTACGCAAATTCATGCTTTAGGCCAGCAATTTGGTTTAAGCCAAGTGGGGGCGGGTAAAAAAGTACAAGTGGAATTTGTCTCGGCCAACCCGACAGGGCCTTTGCATGTTGGGCATGGGCGTGGGGCGGCTTATGGTTCGGCGGTGGCTGATTTGTTGGCTGCGGTGGGGTTTGAAGTACAGCGTGAATATTATGTCAATGATGCCGGCCGCCAAATGGATATTTTGGCGACCAGCGTGTGGTTGCGGTATCTGGAAGAATGCGGGGAGTTATTGACGTTTCCGAGTAATGGCTATCGCGGTGATTATATTCATGAGATTGCGGCAGATTTGCGCCGTGAAGTCGATAATGAGTATCGGCATCCGATTGCTTTGGTATTTGAAGATATTCCGGCGGACGCGCCACAAGGCGGCGATAAAGAAAAGCATATTGATGCGTTGATTGCGCGCGCTAAAACATTGTTGGGTGATAAACAGTATCGGGCTATTTTTCAGGCGGGGCTAAAGGGCATTTTGGCCGATATTCGACAAGATTTAAGCGAGTTTGGCATTGAGTATCAAACGTGGTTTTCAGAGCGGAGTTTAATGGAAGATGGCTCGATTGATGAGGCTTTAAAGCGTTTGGATGCGGCAGGGTATTTATACGAAAAATCGGGAGCGACTTGGTTTGCTTCCAGTCGTTTGGGGGATGAAAAAGACCGGGTGGTGGTGCGGGATAATGGCCAAAGCACCTATTTTGCATCGGATATTGCCTATCATATGAATAAGCTGGATCGAGGCTTTGACCAAATTATTAATATTTGGGGCGCAGACCATCATGGATACATTCCGCGTGTTAGAGCCGCGATGCAGGCTTTAGGTGCCGATACGGATAAATTGACAGTGCAGTTGGTGCAATTTGCGGTGTTGTATCGTGGGGGTGAGCAGGTGCAAATGTCCACACGTTCCGGCTCGTTTGTGACTTTGCGCCAGTTGCGTAATGAAGTGGGGCAAGATGCGGCGCGTTTTTTCTATGTGATGCGCAAGGCAGAGCAACACATGGATTTTGATTTAAAATTAGCGACAACAAAAACCAATGAGAATCCGGTTTTTTATGTGCAATATGCGCATGCGCGTGTGTGCAGTGTGTTCAAACAGTTGGAAGATAAAAATTTACAGCGCGATATTCCTTTGGGTGAGCAAAATTTGGCCAAATTGACCGAGGCGCAAGAAATTAAGCTGGTGATGACTTTAAGCCGTTACCCTGAAGTATTGCAACGAGCCGCTTTGCAATATGAGCCGCATTTGCTGATTAATTATTTACGGGAGTTGGCGGCGGATTTTCATTCTTATTATAATGCACATCAATTTATTGTTGAGGATGATGCCGTGCGTAATGCGCGTTTAAATTTAATCAGTGCCGTCAAGCAAGTGTTGGCCAATGGCTTAGGTTTGCTACGGATTAATACACCGGAAGCGATGTAATGCCACGCGATTATAAACACCGAGCAGAGCCGGAAGGCGTACAGAGAAAAAAGCCACAATCCAGAGTAAAACAGAAGACGCGCACCGGCCGACATACGGAGCAATCTGCGGTTGTACCGGCTTGGCGTTGGCTTGCCGTGCTGGCATTGGTTGCGGTGTTTGCTTATTTTTTAAGCACTTTGTCGTCATCGCCGCAAGAGGCGAAAACCGGCACACAAAAAGCCCGGCCTTTGCCTCTGCCACAAACTCCGCCGCGTGTTGAGCCTAAACCTGAGCCTAAAGCCAGTAAGGTGGCGGCACAAAAGCCGCCTAAACCGAAAGTGCAGTTTGATTTTTATACCATTTTACCTAAAGCCGAATTTGTGGTTCCAGACCATGAGGTAAAAACCCGTGTGCGTGAAGAGCGGGTCGGCAAAGAAAAAGCCGGCGTACAGTATGCCGTGCAAGCCGGTTCTTTTCGGCGTTATCAGGATGCGGATAGTTTAAAGGCTAAATTGTTATTGATGGGATTTTCGCCCAAAATTGAGAAGGCGAAAATCGGGGCAACAACGTGGTTCCGCGTTAAAATGGGGCCTTATCAACGCTTGGCTTCGGTTGATGCCATTCAGTCGCGTTTAAAAAAGAATAACATGGATGCGCTGGTGATGGAGGTCAGGCATTAGCGGTTTTTAGGCTGATGACCAAGTGGAGTAGGGGTGTTTGGCCAGTTGGTTATTGTAATAGCGTATCTCTTCGGTTACTTCTTGACCGAGCCAGTCGGGTTTGTCAAACGCTTCATCAACATGGCGTAATTCAATTTCGGCGACAATCAAGCCTTGGTTTTCGCCGGCAAATTCGTCAATTTCCCAAGTATGTGCGCCAATGGGGACAAGGTGGCGGACTTTTTCGATTAAAGGTTTGTGGCATAGTGTGCTGAGTAGTTCATGCGCATCGTTTGCGGGAATATCGTATTCATATTCTTGCCGTTGTGCGCCAATGGTGGCACTTTTAATATTAATCTTGGCGGTATCATCACTGACGCGTATGCGCACGGAGCTGTGCGCATCACTATTTAAGTAGCCTTGTCGATAATGAATCGAGCGTGAGACGAGTGCGCGCCAAGCATCATTGGCGAGTAAAAATTTACGTTCTATTTCTGTTGCCATTTATATTTACTCAAAGCCGTTGGGGTTTTGCTGTTGCCAGCGCCAGGTATCTGCAACCATTTCATTTAAGCCTTTTTCTGTTTGCCAATGTAGTTCACGCTGTGCCAGGCTAGGGTCTGCATAGTTTTCTGCCACATCGCCTGCTCGGCGTGCTACGATTTTATAATGAATTTTTTTGCCGGTAATGCGTTCAAATGCGGCAATAATTTCCAGCACGCTATAACCTTTGCCGGTGCCTAAATTATAAGCCCGACAGCCGCCATTGCCTAGTGCTTTCAGTGCTTGCATATGGCCGTTGACCAAATCGACCACATGAATATAGTCACGCACTCCCGTGCCATCGCGGGTGGGGTAGTCATTACCGAAGACGGAAAGTTGCGCTAGTTTGCCAACGGCGACTTGCGCGACATAAGGGATTAAATTATTAGGAATGCCATTGGGGTCTTCACCAATCAAGCCGCTGCTGTGCGCTCCAATGGGGTTAAAATAGCGCAGTAACATAATATCCCAAGGATTTTCGGACTTGTTTAAGCGATCGGCCTGGGATAAATCGCGCAAGATTTCTTCCACCATGGCTTTAGATTTACCATAGGGGTTGGTTGCACCATACACCGGTAAATCTTCTGTGTATTTTACGGTTTCCGGTTCACCATAAACGGTGGCGGAGGAGCTGAAAATGATTTTTTTGACACCAAAATCCTGCATGACTGTGGTGAGTATCAGTGTGCCGTACACATTATTTTGATAATATTTCAGTGGTTGCACGCAGGACTCGCCCACCGCTTTTAAGCCGGCAAAGTGCATGACGGCATCAATATTATGTGTGCTAAAAAGCGTTTGCAGTGCGTGTTTGTCTTGTATGTCGGCGTGTATAAAGGTAAGGGGTTTGCCGGTAATTTTTTCGACCCGGGCTAAGGATTCGGCTTTGCTATTGGATAAGTTATCTATGACGACCACAGAATAGCCGGCTTGCAAGAGTGTGACACAAGCATGACTGCCGATATAGCCGGCACCGCCTGTGACTAAAATGGTTTGTGTGCTCATTTGTTTAAATTGAGTGTTGGGGGTTAAAGCTTATTACGCTTATAGTATAGTCAAATCTGGTGGCTTGTGGTGATTTTGCCTAGTTTTACGTGTCGGCGGCGTTAAAGTGCCGGGGATAAAAAAATAATTTTGTATTGTTACCTATGCTATAAAGAGCTTGCTGTCGTTTTTTAAATTGAATCGTATTCCATCATGACCCGTCATATTGTCGAACCTGTTATATTGAGTCGCCTGGATCAGGCATTTGCGCAGTTTTTAATGCAACGCAGTCGTTTGCAAAAGGCGCAGGCTAAGGTATTTGAGCGCATTGTGGCGCGTTTATCTTATGCACAAAGCCAAGGACATAGCTGTATTTCGGTGAGCGATACGGAGGCGGATTTGTTGATAGCCTCGGGTTTGGTGGATACGGCAGGAAGCGGGCCTTTGGTTTTAGAAGAGCGGCAATTATATTTACAGCGTTATTGGCAGTATGAACAACAATTGGCGCGTAAAATTCAGCAATTAATCGGTGATAAGCAAGAGTGTACGCTGGATTTAAGCCTTGTGGAGAGTTACTTTCCCGGCAGTTTGGCTGTCGATTGGCAAAAGGAGGCGGCAAAATCGGCTTTGCTCAATGCGGTCACGCTGATTACGGGGGGGCCAGGTACCGGTAAAACCACTACGGTAGTCAAAATTTTGGCCTTGTTGCAAGCTTTGGCAGAGCGGCCTTTAAGCATTGCATTGGCCGCGCCGACAGGCAAAGCGGCCATGCGTTTGCAAGAGTCTATCGGTCATAATAAACAGGCTTTGCCTTGCTCGGATGCCATCAGGGATTTAATTCCGGAAACCGTACAGACTTTGCATCGTTTATTGGGTAGTCGGCCACTTTCGCCTTATTTTAAATATAATGCCGACTTGTGTTTGCCTTATGATGTGGTGGTAATAGATGAAGTCTCTATGATTGATTTGCCGTTAATGAGTAAATTATTGAGTGCTTTGCAAGTGGGGACACGTTTAATTTTATTGGGTGATAAAGAACAGTTGGCTTCGGTTGAGACGGGTTCGGTGTTGGCTGATTTGGTGCTGGCATTGCCGCAATATACGCAGGAATTAAAAGTATCCTATCGTTTTACGGGGCAGATTAAGCAATTTGCGGAGGCGATTAATCAACAACAGGCTGAGGAGGCGTGGGCTTTATTAAATGCGGCAGGCGAGGAGGTCAGTTTGTTGGCTGATGCGGATTTGATAGATTATATTGTTGCACAGCAGTTGGGCTATTTGTCTTTGATACAAAAGGGGGCGGATTTTGTGGCATGTTATGCGGCGTTTAGTACGTTCCAAGTGTTGTGTGCGGTGC
>Ga0256839_1005475_pt1 | contig 11720 bp, 10 predicted proteins | sample 354166metaG_FD_185968 | JGI IMG/M metagenome (GOLD analysis project Ga0256839, IMG submission 185968) | Hydrothermal vent microbial communities from Mid Atlantic Ridge, Atlantic Ocean - 354-166 | ecosystem: Environmental > Aquatic > Marine > Hydrothermal vents | place: Atlantic Ocean: Mid...
CTGCACCCGATGAACGGCGCGCCGCTGCGGCTGGTCTATCCGGGCTGGCCGGGTTCGTGCTCGCACAAGTGGCTGCAGCGCATCTGGATCCGCGATCAGGTGCATGACGGCCCGAAGATGACCGGCACCTCCTATCGCGTGCCCGCCTACCCGGTGGCGCCGGGCACCAAGGTGCCGAAGGAGGATTTCGTCATCATCGAGCGCATGCCGGTCAAGTCGCTCGTCACCTACCCGGCCAACAACACCGATCTGGGCATGTCCACCGAGGTGCGCGGGCACGCCTGGTCGGGCGACCGCACGATCAAGCGGGTGGACATCTCGATCGACTTCGGCGCCACCTGGATGCAGGCCGAACTCGACCAGCCGGTCAATGAGGGGGCCTGGCAGAACTGGCGGCTGAACGTCGATTTCCCGGTCGCCGGATATTACGAGATCTGGGCCAGGGCCACCGACAGCGCCGGCGAGATGCAGCCCTTCGCCATCAACTGGAACCCCAAGGGGTATCTCAACAACACCATGCACAGGGTCGGCGTGCGCGCCAGCTGAAACGCGCGGCCGGGCGCGCGCGCACTCCCGCGCGCGCCCTTCTCCCTCCAGAAGGAACGCTCCCCGAGACAACGGAAATCACGCATGATCCACACAGCCTTCCGGGTGGCTCTTCCGCTTGCGGCAGCCATCCTTCTCGTTCCGCCTGCCGTTGCCGGTTCCGATGCCGACCCGGCCGGCGAAGAGCCCGAATTCGGCCTGCTCAAGGAGGCCCCGGGAGTGGAAACGACCTTCTATGCCTGCACGGCCTGCCATTCGGAAAGGATCATCGCCCAGCAGGGGCTGACCCGCGAGGAATGGGGCGAGCTGATCGAGTGGATGGTCGAGGAGCAGGGCATGGTGGAACCGGAGGAGGCGGAGCTGCGCGAGATCCTCGACTATCTTGCGACCCACTACAACGTGGACCGGCCCAATTTCCCGACCCGGCATTCCGCGCCGGGGGGCGGCTAGGCGGCGCGGCGGCGCGTGCTGTCCTGCCCGGGAGAGGCATCTTTCCCCGGTCGGCATCGCTCCGGTGGCAGTGCGGCGGGGAGAGTGCGCTCGGGGCACATGGTGCCGGGCGTTCAGGCCGTCCGCCGGCGCGGAAGGGGTTCGGGAGGGCGGAGTTCCGGGGGCTGTAATCGAGGCGTCAACCGGCGCTGGACACCGCCATGCGCAGCTGTCGGAACGGGCGGTCGGCAGCTGGTCAGGCCTTCCCCTGCCGGCAGGAGTTTGTCCTGCGGGTGGCATCGGCCAACGCCAGCCGGGTGTCGGGCGGGTCGGCGTGGCGGGTAAGCTGCATCAGATAGGTCGTGATGGCGCGGAATCTTTCCGGATCCATGCCTTGGGCAACGATTGCCAGATGGCGCGTTTCGCTCTGCCATGTCGCGGTGCGAAGCCCGGCTTCCGGGCTCAGCTCCACGGGCGCGGAGGTGTCGAAGAAGGTCAGCCGGCATCCGTTCAGCCCGGCGTAATGGGCTGCGCTGCCACCCTCGATCCGGCGGCTGGCCACCAGCGCCAGGCGCGCCGGGGCGAGGTTCGGCAGGTCCGGGGTCGTCGCGGCCCGCAGCAGCATGGTCTCGTCAACCGGAAAATCCTGCGCCACGAAGGCGGCATGCAGCGCCATGGCCGGATTGTCCGGCCTCGGAAAAGCCAGAAGCAGGCCCAGCGCCAGCGAAGCGGCCAGCATGCCGCCCGCGGCGATCCGGCGCCACGGGCTGTGCAAGACGCGCGGGAGGGCAGGCCGAGGCGGCGCGGAAGGCAGCGCCTTCAGCTCTGCGGACAGCGTGCGCAAGCCGGCCAGGGCCTCGGCCAGAGCCGGCTCGCGGCGCAGGCGTTCCTCCAGGGCGGCGCGCTGCGGCGCCGGCAGCTCGCCGTCATGGTAGCCGTTGAGAAGCTGCCAGTCCCGTTCGCTCAGATTCGTCATCGCCCTGCCATCGTCTGCCCGTTCGCATTGCGCTCGTCATCGATCAGCTCCAGCAATGCGCGCCTGGCACGGCTGATCCGGCTCATCACAGTGCCTGGCGGCACATCCAGCACCGCGGCCGCTTCGGCATATTTCAGACCCATGATATCGACAAGGACCAGAATCTCGCGGACTTCCGGGCGCAGTTTTCCGAAGGCGCGGCGGATCATGATGTCCCGCGCGGGATCGGCGGGGCAATCGCTCGCCGCCAGGAGGGGTTGCTCCGCTGCCACGAATTTCTGCCGGATCCGCCGCTTTCGCAGCGCATCGTAATGGAGATTGCGGATGACCCGGAACATCCAGGGGCGCAGCGCCTCGGCACGTTTCGGTCGGCCGCTGGTCCGCAGCGCGCGTTCGACAGCATCTTGGATCAGGTCTTCTGCCTCGTCCGGATCGCCGCACAGCGCGTGCGCATATGCGCGGAATTCCGGGTAGAGGATCTCGATCACTGTCTGTCGCGCCATGTTCGCACTTATACACGAGAGCATGAACGAAGTCGTGCTCAAAGGCGATGCGCGCCCGGCCCGGCGCCCGACGACGCACCCGGTCCTGACCGGCCGTTGCGGCGGCGTTTCCGGCAGCCTTTCCGGGAGAACTTGAAACGCGGGCCCGCTCCGGCTATCAGGCGCCCGGCGGGTGATTAGCTCAGCTGGTAGAGCGCTTCGTTTACACCGAAGATGTCGGGAGTTCGAGTCTCTCATCACCCACCAGACCCTGCCGGAATTCCGCGCCTCGCTTCGGGTTCCACCTGCCGGGGCATCGGTGCCGGCGCGGCAGCGCGCGCCCGCTTTCCGGCCGGTTAACCATTCGCCGACAGAGTCCGGCCCTGTTTGCAGGGTGTGTTCCGGGAGCGGAGAGCGAGCACCCGAACCGGAGGCAGCGAATGAAACTTTCCCTCGGCCTGTCGCTGGATGCGCGCCGCGCCGGTGCGCCCCTCGTGTCCGCCGCCCCGCCAGGTGTCTTCGGGCCGGCGGAGTGGAACCTCGCCGACAGTGCCACCGGTGGCACGGTATCCGTCAGCATCATTGCCCTTCCCGCCGATGGCGGCGCACCGATCAGCGCCATCGAATACCGGGTCGATACCGGGCCCTGGCTGGTTTCCGGGCTGAGCGGACCCGGCAGCTTCCAGATCGGGGGGCTGACCGACGGCCAGCAGGTCACGGTGGTATTGCGGGCGCGCAATGCCGCGGGCGCCGGGCCGGCGAGCGCCGGGAAGACGATCATCCCCAGTGCCGATCCCCCGCCCACGATCGCCTCGGTCAGCGTCAACGCAGCTCTGGGCAGCGTCGATTATGCCGGGGTCAGCGAACCGGGCACCTTCTTCGCGCTGGTGAACGGCACGCCCGCCCCGATTGCGGGGGCCGAGATCGAGGCTCTTGTCACGGCCGGAACGGCCCTTGCCGGGGTCTCTTTTCCCCTGAACAGCGGCGCGAATTCCGGCGTTCTGGACAAGTCTGCGGTGCCGCAGGGCAGCGCCTGGCTGCATGCCACGGTGCGCGATTCCGCCGGCAACTATGCCACCGATCCGCCGGTCGAATTCACGCAGCCGGCACCCGTGTCCCCGCAGCTTTCGGCGCCGACCGACGCGGCCAGCGGGCAGACGGCATCAAGCGGATCGGTTTCGGTCAACCTGCCGCAGGGAACGCTTTACGCGGTTGTCACCACCGGCGCGACGGCCCCGAGCGCGGCGCAGGTGAAGGCCGGGCAGGACAGCGCAGGCAACCCGGCGGCGTGGAGCGGCGCGCAGGCGGTCGCCGGTGCCGGCACCCAGACCCTGAACCCGGCCCCGAGCGGGCTCAGCGCCGGAACCGCCTACACCACGCATTTCATGTTCGAGGATCTCCTGGGGGCGCAGTCCGCCGTCGCCTCCGCCTCCGGCTTCACCACCGACGCGGCCGATCCAGCGGTGCGCGCCAGCGCCACCACCGGCAAGGCAAGCTCCGGCAGCGTGGACGTGAACCTGCCCGCCGGCATCGTCGCGGGCGATCAGCTGGTCATCGCCATCGGCCACTACAGGGGCCGCACGCTCACCGCCCCGGGCTGGACGCAGCTTGGCACCACCGTTGAACAGCCCTCGGGCATCAACCGGGCGCTCTCCCTGTTCCACAGGGTCGCGGACGGCACCGAGGGGGCGACGGTTCCCTTCACCTTCTCGGGCGGCTGGAGCGCCTCGGCCAGCGTGGCGGTGGCGGTGCAGGACGCTTCCGCCGTCGGAACGCCGGCCACCAACACCGGGGCCACCGGCACCACCCACACCGGCCCCTCCGTCACCATCACCAACGCGGGCGGCATGCTGTTCACCGCCTTCCTCCAGAACACGCTGCTCAGCGGCACCGGGCTGGTGGCCGAGATCGACAACGGATCCGAGAGCGTGGGCGTGTTCGCGAGCACCTCCCACCCGGCAGCCGCCACCCCGACCCTGACCGCGACCGCCGCATCCGCCCAGACCTGGGCGGCGGCAAGCGTCGAACTCGTGAAGTAGGAGAACAGACATGGCCGCAACGCTCGACCAGCTTCTGCCAGTCGCCGCCGACCGGACGAAGCGGCAGGCGATGGTGGACGCGCATTTCCCGCCGAACCCGCCCGCCGGCTTCGAGGGCAACTGGCGCGGCACCGCGGACACCACCGGCTTCACCACGATCACCTGCGCCAGCGCCGATGCGCTCGCCACCGAGATGAACAACGCCGGCCCCGCCGACAGGCTGGTGCTTGAGTGCGCCTGGAACGGCATCACCACCAGCGGGCAGCGCATGTTCGGCTATATTTCGAGCCAGCTTGTCGCCAACGGCGCGGTGGACTGGGGATACGACCGCCCGGCGGCGGAGATCCTCGTGCGCCCGGCGGCGGGCTTCAGCCCGGTCTACCAGAGCACCTATTCCAACGGCGTGATCGACCTCGTTGGGTTTTCGAAGCTGACCTTCGAGAACATGGAGTTCGAGGCTTCCTCGCTGGTGTTCAACATCACCGCCACCTATCCCGGCCTTGCGATGGTGGCGGTCAAGGGCTGCACCTTCCGCAATTCCACGGGCAGCAACACCGGCGTGATCCGGCTGGGCAACGTGCGGGTGCTGCACATCGAGAACAACGACTTCATCGACTGCGACGCGGGCTTCATCGGCGGGGCGAACTTCGTCCGCTCCTGGAACAACCGCTTTCGCGGGCTGGCCGACAACGACGTGCACGGGCTCCGGGGCGCGCTCTACGGATCGTGGACGACACACGCCTGGGTGGCGGGCAACATCGCGTGGGACATGAGCGGGCGCAAGCCGACCAGCGGGCTTCACTGCGACTTCCTCCAGACCAGCCACCCGAACGACAGCCACGTGGGCTACGAGGTGCTGGCCGAGTGCAACATCTTCCACCTGAACCGGCCCTCATCCTCGCCGGGCACGCAGGGGTTCTTCGGGGACGACGGCAGCGGCTACAAGGGCGACTGGCTGGTGCACAACAACCTCGGCATGATCGGGGCCTACCACGGGTTCTCCGGCTGGGATCCGAACGACAACGAGGACAAGGTGTTCACGAAGAACATGCTGCTGAGGCAGGCGAACCCGAACGCGAACCAGGACGCCTACCCCTGGGTGCAGGGGGCGCGGTTCGCCACCGGCACCGGCTCGCTGACGGTGCGCGACAACTACGCGGCGGCCTTCAACACCGGGCGGGTCAACGGCGAGAGCTTCACCAACAACGTGGTGGTGAGCCCGCGCGTCGGGGCGACGGCGGGCACGCGCTACCAGGACGTGCTGACCGGCAACGGCTCCTGGGGGACGGACCCGAACACGGGCTACCTGACCTTCGTCAGCCCCGATGCCGGGGTCGCGGACGCGGCGACGGCGCGCACGGCGATTGCCAACTTCGCGAAGCCGCTGGCGGGCTGGGAGAGCAACGGCGTCGGCCCGGTCGATCCGCTGCAATGGCCGCAGAACATCGACTGGAGCACGCTGGGCAGCGGCGGGGGCGGGGGAGGCACGAATGCCCCGAGCCTTCCAGGCAATGCCCTGCTCCTGAATGTCAGCGTGCTCTGAGCCCGGCCGGAGGGGAGGGCAACAGGAGGAGCGGCGTGTCGCAAGCGGAAGAGGCGCCCGGGGAGGGGGCCGTTCCGCTGTGAAACGGCAGTTGGAGAGACAGCCGGGCGAGAAAACTTCCGGGCAGGGAAGCAGCCCGCGAGAATGCACGGGAGAATGCACGGGCCGGGAGGATGTCCAGGAAGGTGGCTCCGGCGGCAGGGATCGAACCTGCGACCAATTGATTAACAGTCAACTGCTCTACCGCTGAGCTACGCCGGAATACCGGAGGTGGATATAGCAATGCTTGGCGGGGTCGTCCAGAGGGTATTGCGCAAATTCACGCCCTGAAACGGCGCTTTTTCAGACCCGCGAGAAGCGCGCGGCAAGCGACAGTTCCGGTTCCGCCCGGACCCGGGAATGGCGAACCAGATCAACGAGATGGGCGAAGGCGTTGCGTTCGGCCATGGGGCGCATGCGTGCCGGGATGTCTGTGTAGACGCGGGCGGCAAGCTCGGCCAGCGTGGCCGGCCCGCCCGCCAGTGCTTCCAGCAGCGCCGCCTCGCGCGATCTGCGGTGCTCCAGCAGCCATCGGATGCGCTGGCCGGGGCGCTCCACCGGGGCGCCGTGGCCGGGATAGTAGATGCGGTCGCGGCGGGCGGCCAGCCGCCTGGTGGAGGCCATGAAGGCGGTCAGGTCTCCGTCGGGGGGCGAGACCAGCGAGGAGGCCCAGCCCATCACGTGATCGCCGGTAAACAGCGCATCGCCCAGTGCGAAGCACAGGTGATTGCCGAAATGCCCCGGCGTCCACAGCGCGGTGATCCGCCAGCCGGGGCCGGAAATCACCTGCCCGTCGCGCAGGCGCTCGTGCGGGGCGAAGCCCGCATCCACCCCCTCGCCGCCGCCGCTCAGCCCGGCGCGCGCCAGCCGCTCCATCACCTCGCTGCGCCCGGCGCGGCTGTCGCCGAAGGCCAGCACCGGCGCGCCGGTGGCCTGCGAAAGCGGCCCGGCCAGCGCGGAGTGGTCCAGATGCGAATGGGTCACCAGGATATGGGTGATGCGCTCGCCGGGGGCGAGGGCGTCGAGAATGGCGCGCAGATGGGCGGGCTCGGCCGGCCCCGGGTCGATCACCGCCACCTCGCCCTCGCCGATGATGTAGCTGTTGGTGCCCCAATATGTCATCGGAGAAGGGTTCGGGGCCAGCACCCGGCGGATGCCGGGCGCGAGCCTTTCCACGGTTTCGGGGCGGGGGGCGTTCATATCCGCTTCCTTCCGGGGCACTGCTGCGGCTACCAATAGGCATGAATTTCGACTGGCTCAAACGATATATGCCCCGCGGGCTGTATCAGCGCGCAGCGCTGATCCTCGTGCTGCCGATCGTGACCCTGCAGATCGTGGTTTCGGTGGTGTTCATCCAGCGCCATTTCGAGGATGTCGCCCGGCAGATGACCCGGGCGCTGACCCTGGACCTGGCCCTGCTGCTGCAGGAGGTGGGCGCCGCGCCGGAACCGGAGAGCGCCCGGGCGCGGCTGGCCCGGCTGGCCGGGCCGCTGCAGATGGGGCTGAGCCTTCCTGCCACGCCGGTCGAGCGGCATTTTTCGCGCCGCTTCTATGACCTGTCCGGGCGGGTTCTGATCCTGACGCTGCAGGAGCGCGTGCCCGAGCTGCGCGCGGTGGACATGGTCAGCCGCCCGGGGCGGGTGCTGATCTGGCTGGACACGCCCCACGGGGTGCTCGGGATCGACATCAGCCGCGACCGGGTGACCGCCTCGAACCCGCATCAGTTCCTGGTGCTGATGCTGTTCGTCGGCGCGCTGATGACCCTGGTCGCCTTCCTTTACCTGCGCAACCAGCTGCGCCCGATCAAGCGCCTGGCGCGCGCGGCCGAAGCCTTCGGCAAGGGGCGTGTGGTCGAATACCGCCCCTCGGGCGCGATCGAGGTGCGCGCCGCCGGCAGTGCCTTTCTGGACATGCGGGCGCGGATCGAGCGCCAGATCGAGCAGCGCACCGCCATGCTGTCGGGAATCAGCCACGACCTGCGCACCCCGCTGACCCGGCTGAAACTGGGGCTGTCGATGCTCGACGAGACGCCGGAGCGGGAGGAGCTGGAGCGCGATATCGCCGAGATGGAACGGCTGATCGACGCCTTCCTGGATTTCGCCCGCGCCGATGCGCTGGATGAGCGCCGGGAAACCGACCTGACGGCCCTGCTGCGCGATTGCGCGCGCCGGGCCGCACGGGGCGGGGGGGAGATAACCCTGGGCCGGCTGGATCTGCCGGAGCGGGTCTCGCTGCGCCCGATGGCGGTGGCCCGGGCGGTGGGAAACCTTGTCGAAAACGCCCTGAGATACGGCAGCAGGGCGCATGTCAGCGCCGTTTCGGGGGCGCGTTCGGTCACGATCAGCATCGAGGACGACGGCCCCGGAATTCCGCCCGGGCGACGCGAGGAGGCGTTGCAGCCCTTCTCGCGGCTCGATTCGGCACGCAACCAGAACCGGGGTTCCGGGGTGGGGCTGGGGCTGGCGATCGCCGCCGACATCGCCCGGCGTCACGGCGGCAGCCTGCGGCTGGGAGAAAGTGCGGCGCTGGGCGGGTTGCGGGCCGATCTCGTCCTGCCGCTGTGATGCGATGCCGCTCCGGGGCGCCCCTTCCGGCGCGCCGAGTCGCCTGCCGCGCCCGGAGTGCCGGGTCGCCGGCCGCGCCGCTCCCTGCGGCGGCGGTAGGCCCGGAGGGACTCGAACCCCCAACCAAAGCGTTATGAGCGCTCTGCTCTGACCAATTGAGCTACGGGCCCGCCCGCGGCCGATCACTAGCAGACCGCATGCCCGCGTCAAGCGCGCACGCCCCGTGCCGGCTCAGCGGCGGGTGATGAACTGGCCGAAGGAATCGGAAGGCCCGATGCCGCTGAACAGCCCGGCGGCGACGCCGGCGGTGCTGCCGTAGAATTTGCCGGCGAAGTCGAAGCCGCTCGAACCGCTGAACCCGGAGCCCGAAATCGTGCCGCTGGCGGTGCCGTTGACACTGCCGGTGAGGCTCAGCTGCACGGTGCCGGCGGCGAAATCGACGCCGAGGCTGGCGCTGCCCTTGCCGAACGGGTTGGTTCTGGACAGGTGGCGGTATTCGCCGGTGAAGACGGCGCTGCCGCTTGTCGGCATCTGGGCGGCGGTGGTTTCCGGAAGCCCGCTGAAGCTGTTGCTCCGCAGGTCGTAGGAGAGCCCGGCATAGGACCAGTCGCCGGGCAGGCTGCAGCCGGCGGCAAGCAGGGCCAGCCCCAGGGCGGCCGGGATGCGGCGGGGGGTGCGTCGGGGGATGATCGGCATGGACTCTCCTTTCCTCGTGTTCCGGTCCTCGCGTTCCGGTCCTCGCGTTCCGGTCTTCGCGTTCCGGTCCTCGCGTTCCGGTTTCCCGTGCGTTCCGGCCGGGCCTTCGTCGCAGCTTGCAGGATGTTCCCGCACGGGGATGAATAGGTATCAGGTGGTGAAGATGCGGTGAAGATCTGCCGAGGATCTACCGAGGATGCGGTGAGGATGCGGTGAGGATGCGCCCCTGGCGGGCAGATTCCCCGATGTGCGGAGATGCTCGCGGGCGTGGACTCTGCCCTGCGCTTGGTCTAACCGGGAACGGAATTTCCGGGGGCAGCGATGAGCGACGCGAAAGAGGGGCTCACCTACGCCGAGGCGGGGGTGGATATCGAGGCGGGCAATGCGCTGGTGGAGCGGATCGGCCCCGCCGCGCGGCGCACCGCCCGGCCCGGGGTGATGTCGGGGCTGGGCGGCTTCGGTGCGCTGTTCGATCTGAAGGCCGCGGGCTATGACGACCCGGTGCTGGTGGCCGCCACCGACGGCGTGGGCACCAAGCTGCGCATTGCCATCGACACCGGCCGGCTGGGCAGCGTCGGGATCGACCTGGTCGCCATGTGCGTCAACGATCTGGTCTGCCAGGGGGCGGAGCCGCTGTTCTTCCTCGATTATTTCGCCACCGGCAGGCTCGATCCGGAGGCGGCCGCGCGCATCATCGAGGGCATCGCCGAGGGCTGCGCGGCCTCGGGCTGTGCGCTGATCGGCGGCGAGACGGCGGAGATGCCGGGGATGTATGCGCCCGGAGATTTCGATCTGGCCGGCTTTGCGGTGGGGGCGCTGGAGCGCGGGCAGGCGCTGCCGGCGGGGGTGGCCGAGGGCGACGTGCTGCTGGGCCTGGCCTCGGACGGGGTGCATTCCAACGGCTATTCGCTGCTGCGCAAGGTGGTCGCGGGCAGCGGTCTGGGCTGGAATGATCCCTGCCCCTTCGGCGAAGGCAGCCTCGGAGAGGCGCTGCTGGAGCCGACGCGGCTTTACGTGAAGCCGGCGCTGACGGCGGTGCGCGCGGGCGGGGTGCATGCGCTGGCCCATGTCACCGGCGGCGGGATCACCGAAAATCTGCCCCGGGTGCTGCCCCGGGGCCTGGGCGCCGAGGTGGATCTCGGTGCCTGGCCGCTGCCGCCGGTCTTCGCCTGGCTGCGGGCCGAGGCGGGCCTGGAGGAGGGGGAGCTTCTGAAGACCTTCAACGCCGGCATCGGCATGGTGCTGGCGGTCGCGGCGGAGCGCGCCGATGATCTTGCCGCGCTGCTGGAAGGGCAGGGGGAAAGGGTGCACCGCATCGGCCGGGTGGTGGCGGGCGCCGGCGTGCGCTACCGGGGCGCGCTTTCGTGAAGAAGCGGGTGGCGATCCTCATTTCCGGCGCGGGCTCCAACATGGAGGCGCTGGTGCGCGCGATGGCCCGCCCCGGCTACCCGGCCGAGCCGGTGCTGGTGCTTTCCAACCGCCCCGGCGCCGGCGGGCTGGAGAAGGCCCGTGCGCTGGGGGTGCCCACGGCGGTGGTCGATCACCGCCCCTTCGGCGAGGATCGCGCCGCTTTCGAAGCGGCGCTGGACGAGGCGCTGCGGCCGGCCCGCCCCGACATCCTGTGCCTGGCCGGGTTCATGCGCATCCTCACCGAGGGGTTCATCGCCCGCTGGCGGGGGCGGATGCTGAACATCCACCCCTCGCTGCTGCCCCGCCATCGCGGCCTCGACACCCACGCCCGGGCCATCGCCGCCGGCGACAGCCAGGCGGGCTGCACCGTGCACGAGGTGACGGCCGAGCTCGACGGCGGGCCGATCCTCGGCCAGGCGCGGCTGGACATCCGTCCCGACGACACCCCCCGGACCCTGGCCGCACGCATCCTGCCGCTGGAGCATCGGCTCTATCCCGTGGTGCTGGAACGTTTCGCCCGCGGCGAGCGCGGCCGCATCGAACTTGCCGTCGAGGAGTGACTTTCTCCCGGGCTCTGGCCTTTGCCCGCGATATTGCCTATCAGGGCCGGCAACCGGCGCGAGAACGAAAAAGCGACCCGAATGATCACCATAACCACCACAGATGCCCTGGCCGATTTCTGCAGGAAGGCCAGGGGGCATGAATATGTCACCGTCGATACCGAATTCCTGCGCGAGCGCACCTATTATTCGCGCCTGTGCCTGGTGCAGCTGGCGGTTCCGGGCGAGGCCGAGGGTGACGCGGTTCTGGTGGATCCGCTGGCCGAGGGGCTTTCGCTGGAACCGCTGGTGGAGCTGCTGCGCGACGAGGGCGTGGTCAAGGTGTTCCATGCCGCCCGGCAGGATCTGGAGATCTTCTTCATCGAATACGGGGTGATCCCGAAGCCGCTGTTCGACACCCAGGTGGCGGCCATGGTCTGCGGTTTCGGCGATCAGG
>Ga0256839_1005476_pt1 | contig 11719 bp, 8 predicted proteins | sample 354166metaG_FD_185968 | JGI IMG/M metagenome (GOLD analysis project Ga0256839, IMG submission 185968) | Hydrothermal vent microbial communities from Mid Atlantic Ridge, Atlantic Ocean - 354-166 | ecosystem: Environmental > Aquatic > Marine > Hydrothermal vents | place: Atlantic Ocean: Mid...
TTAACCCTCGGTAAGGTTAACAGGAAAAATCGCGGGCGCAAAGTGCTGGTTAAGAATTCTTCGCGGCAAGGGGGATTTATTGGTGAAGGGTGTTGCATTTGTGAGCATATTGGCGCTTTGCTTTAGAAAAATTGCCGTGGCAGATAGCGGCAGCTTTGGCAGGAGAAGGATAGAGCTATGGGTAAGCTATTGAAAATCATTGTGGTTTTGGTCGGGCTTTTAGGGCTCGCCGGTTCGCTATTGCTGTTTTACTGGCTGCCGCAACGGGTCGACAAGCGTATGAATCTGGTGCTTGATCATCCACCCTATGGGATTTCAGAAAAAGCTGTTGCGCTGCACAAACAATTACAGGTTGCAGACCTTCATGGGGACACACTTTTGTGGATGCGCGATCCGCTGAAACGACAGACCCGCGGGCATATAGATGTGCCGCGCCTGCGAGAAGGGGGCGTAACGCTTCAGGTTTTTTCGGTGGTGACCAAAGTGCCCAAGGGGCTGAACTATGACGCCAATACCGCAGACAGTGACGAGATTACCCTGCTGGCCATTGCCCAGCGCTGGCCGGTGGCGGCATGGGGTTCGATTTATGCGCGCGCGGAATATCAAGCAAGGCGCTTGCACAAAATCGCCCGGCGCTCGGATGGCCAGCTTCGTATAATCCGTACACAAAGTGATTTGGCGGAATTTTTGGCCGCCCGTGACAATAACCCCAATTTGATTGCGGGTCTTCTGGCAACCGAAGGGGCGCATCCGCTGGAAGGAAAAATTGAAAATGTGAAGCGGCTTTATGATGAAGGCTATCGTATGATTGGCTTGCAGCATTTTTTCGATAATGAACTTGGCGGGTCTCTGCACGGGGTTTCCAATGGCGGGCTCACCGATTTTGGGCGTGATGTGGTTGGCGAGCTTGATCGTCTTGCGATCGTCATTGATGTGGCGCATTCTTCTGAAGCGGTGGTGCGCGATGTGTTGGCGCTCACCGATCGGCCGATCATTGTTTCCCATACGGGGCTAAAAGGCATGTGCGATGTAAAGCGCAATATTGACGAGGCGCTGATGCGGGAGATTGCCGAGCGCGGTGGCCTTATCGGTATTGGCTATTGGCAAGAAGTAACCTGTGATGACAGCCCTGAGGGCATTGCCAAAATTATCGCCTATGGGATTGCAGAATTTGGGGTCGATGCCATTGCTCTGGGCTCTGATTTTGACGGGGCAATTACCACACGATTGGATACATCCGAACTGGCAGCGTTGACCGATGCGTTATTGCGTCAGGGCGTCAGCGAGGACGATATTAAAAAAGTGATGGGGGGAAATGTCTTGCGGTTTTTTGCACAAAACCTTCCTGTTGAGGGCGCTCAATAATCTATAGCGCGATAGATGGGCTTGCCGCCACCAGCAACGGCGTCCCGGCTTGGAGCCTCTTGGCCCAGACGGGCGCGATAGACCCAGATATTGCTCATGACCTGTTCGACGAAATTGCGGGCTTCCCGGTTGGGGATGGATTCCAGCAATAATAATTGATCGGTAATGCCGGTCTTGTTTTTGAAACGGCGCAGATTGCCGGGGCCCCAATTATAGGACAGGGCCATTTCAAACAGATCGCCCCCGGCCTGTCGCTGCAAAAGATATTCCACATAGGATTGGCCCAATTGCATATTATAGGCGGGGTCAAAAAGACGTTTGCCTTGGGAGCGATAGCGCAAGGAGCGGTCTTTGGCCATATAGGCAGCCGTGCGCGGCATGAGCTGCATCAGCCCTTTGGCCCCGGCGCGGCTATTGGCCTTGGTCATAAATTTGCTTTCCTGACGGATGAGCCCGAACAGCACCGCCTTGTCGATAGTATAGCCGCCATTGGGGGCATAGGGGGGAAGGGGATAAAGGGCAGCATCAAGAAAAGAGCCGGGGGTGGCTTTACCGCCAGAGGCCAGCGCCATGGTGACTTGCGCCGAGGGGAGTTCCAGCGCTTCTGCGGCGGCAATCAGCCTGACATCATCATCGGCAGCTAATTCCCCATGGGCCCAGCGCAATTCCTGTTGGGCGCGATCAATTTCGCCAATTTGTGCAAGGGCGGCAGCGCGGCGAATGCGCGGAGCGGCATCATAAAGCTTTTGCCAATCCTCTTGGCTGATCGGGGTTTGTTGCCAGTTAAAGGGCGCCTTCTGGCCTAATTGCGCCAGAGCCAGCTGGCCGTAAAAGGTGAAAGGTTTCTGGGCGGCTATTTCAAGATTGGGAATGACATTTTCGGCCTCGCCAGCGGCAAGGGCAGCACGGGCGGCCCAGAAGCCGGCCCCGGCGCGCAAATTGTCCTGCTGCCATGGCAGGGCTGCCTGCGCGGCGAAATAATTACTGGCGGCGGCGAAATTTCCTTGCCGGAAATTGATCAGCCCTGCAATCCAATAGGCCATGGGGGCGCTGTCACCGGTCTGGCGGGCGACGTCTTCGGCGATGGTTTTGGCTTTGCCGATTTTTTCATTGTAATAATAGGATTCCGCAATCCATGACCGCATGCGATTATATTGCGCCTTGGTCATAAGGGAGCGCTGGCGCTTGTCATTGATATAGTTCAGGGCCTGTGTTGGCTCGTCCTCGCGGCAGTGATAGCGCACTTTGGCTTCTATGCGCCGCAGGGTTTCTTTTCGGCGGGTGTTTTCATAATCGGTGGCGAGTTGCGGGTGCAGGGGGGCTTCATCCTGCAGGCGCCAGCGTCGGGGTTGATATCGTTGCAGGCTGGCGCCTCTCGGGCGGCGTTTCCGGGCCAGGCGGTAAATTTCTTCCGCCTGCGGATGGTCTTTATAAAGCCGCAGCCAAGTGGATAATTCCTTGAAGCTCGAGCGCCATCCGGTCGGGTGCATATAGCGTTGGTGCTGAACATGGCCGAGGAGGATTTTGTCCTCCAGCTGCTTGATATGGCGGTCGGCTGTCTTCCAGTCGGATTTTTCCTGGGCGTCAAAAATAATCCGGTAATGCTCGGCATCGGATTGCGATAGGGGCTGGCTCAAATCCTGCGCCATGGCCGGGGGCAGAGCGAACAGAAATAATGCAGACCACAGAATTGAAAAATATTTGAGCATGGTGCGGTTGAAATTCCCCCGATGAAAGGCATGAAAGATGAGCGGATTGGCTTTGGGCCTGCCCCAATGGGAGAGATTAGCAGGCTTTGTGAGGATTAAAACAGGATAAGGGTTAACGGCTTGCTATGGGGCGCAAGAGGATTTTAAGCAGCGTCCAGTTTTTTGCGCGCTTCAACGAGATCGGCCCAGGCAAGGCGTTTCTGGCCGGGGCTGCGTAAGAGATAGGCCGGGTGAAAAATCGGCAAAGTGGCAAAGCTGTGGCCGTTCTGGGTGGTAAACTCGCGCCATTGCCCCCGTGCGCGGGTGATGCCGGGCAGGCCTTCATGGAGGCCTTGGGCGGGGGTGTTGCCGGCCAGCAAGATGATTTTGGGGGCGTTCAACTCGATCATCCGCTCCACAAAGGGACGGCAGATGATCAGCTCTGAGCCGGTGGGGCTGCGATTTCCCGGCGGACGCCAATAGACCATATTGGTGATGAAAACATCGCCCATGCCATCTTCGGCCCGGCGCGAATAGCCAATGGCGGCCAGCATCCGGTCCAGTAATTGTCCGGCGCGCCCCACAAAGGGCTTGCCGATACGGTCTTCATCGCGCCCCGGGGCCTCGCCGAGTATCATGAGCGGAGCCTGTTCAATGCCGTCATCGGTGACGGTATTGCGGGCCTGTTGTTTTAGGGCGCAGCCGTCAAAACCGGCTATGGCCTCTCGCAATTCGGCGATGCTATTGGCGCTGGCGGCGATTTTTTGTGCGGCAGCATAGGCTTCGTCCGCGGGTTGCGGGGCTGTTTGAGGCTTTGGGGCAAGAGGGGATGATTGGGCAGCCTGTGTGGGCTTAGCTGGTTGTGGGGGCGCTTTTTGAGGCGGTTTGCCCCGCCATTGGCTCATATTGCTGGGGGTGTCGCCGACTACATCGCTAATCCCCATCTCCTGATACCAGATGAGAAGGGCGCGCAGGGCCTTTGTGTCGTTTATTTGTTCTGTTTTGGTGCCGCTATTCATGGGCGACAGATTGGCGCCGGGCGGGGGCAAAAGCAAGCGGGGTGTTGGGGTTGCAGGATCTTCCATGGGGGGCGGGCTTTATGGGAAGTGCGGTTCGTGTGTTTCCATTCCTCGAGGCTCGCTTGCGCCGCCGTTCTTCGACAGGCTCAGGTGGAGATGGGGATCAGCCGAGAGCGTAACGCCCAAATAATCGCAACCAAAAAACCACTTACATATTGGTATTTTGGAACGATTTGCCGTAAATGCTGTGGGGAGAAGCAGAAAATCATCAAGAGATGGATATAGGCCGATGAGCGAAGCGATTGAACGCGAAAGCATGGAATTTGATGTGGTTATCGTCGGGGCGGGGCCAGCGGGCCTGTCGGCGGCCATTCGTCTCAAGCAATTGGCCGAAGCGGCAGGCCGCGAGGTCAATGTGGTGGTGGTGGAAAAGGGCTCCGAGGTCGGCGCGCATATTCTGTCCGGTGCGGTGGTGGACCCCAAAGCGCTGGACGAATTGATCCCCGATTGGAAACAGGCCGGATGCCCGCTTGAAAATGAAGTGACCAAAGAAAAATTTCTGGTTATGGGGCCTGCAGGCTCGCTGCCTTTGCCGGTCTGGGCGATGCCGGATATGGTCAAGAACCATGGCTGTTATATTGCTTCCATGGGCAATGTCTGTCGCTGGCTGGCCGAGCGGGCCGAGGCCATGGGGGTCGAGATTTATCCGGGCATGGCGGCCTCGCAATATTTGCGCCGCGAAGATGGCTCGGTGTCGGGGGTGATTGTCGGCGAGGCGGGGCTTGATCGCGAGGGCAATAAAACCGCCCATTATGAACCGGGCATGGAATTGCTGGGCAAATATGTGTTCATTGCCGAAGGGGTGCGCGGGTCTTTGGCCAAACAGCTAATCAAGGAATTTGCCCTTGATGCCAAAAGTGATCCGCAAAAATACGGCATTGGTCTGAAAGAATTATGGAAAGTGCCCGATGACAAGTTTCAGCCCGGCCTTGTGCAGCACAGTTTTGGCTGGCCGCTTGATAACAATACCGGCGGTGGCTCTTTTTGCTATCATTTTGGCGATAATTATGTGGCGGTCGGTTTTGTTCTGCATTTGAATTATAAAAACCCCTATCTGTCGCCCTATGAGGAATTTCAAAAGTTCAAAACCCATCCGATCATGCGCGAAATGCTGGAAGGGGGTGAGCGGATTGCTTATGGGGCGCGGGCGATTACCGAGGGCGGTTTTCAATCGATCCCCAAGCTGACCTTTCCCGGCGGGGTTTTAATCGGCTGCTCGGCGGGTTTTGTGAATGTGCCGCGCATCAAAGGCAATCATAATGCCATGAAAACCGGCATGATGGCGGCTGAAGCGGCTTTTGCGGCCTTGGGCGAGGGACGCGCCGGGGACGAGCTTTACGGCTATAGCGAGGCGTTTGAGCAAAGCTGGGTGCGCGATGAGCTTTATCGGGTGCGCAATGCCAAGCCATTATGGAGCAAATTTGGTACTATTCTGGGCGGCATTGCTTTGTCGGGGATGGATTTATGGACCAATACATTGCTGCGCGGGTTTTCGTTCTTTGGCACTTTGCATCACCAGAAAACAGATGCCGAGGCCACCGAGCCCGCAGCCAGACACAAGCCGCTTAGCTATCCCAAGCCGGACGGGGTTTTGACCTTTGACCGGCTGACCAATGTTTCCTTTTCTGCGACCAATCACGCCGAAGATCAGCCGGTGCATTTGCATCTTGCTGACCCCAATATCCCGATCAATGTCAATCTGCCGGAATATGCAGAGCCGGCCCAGCGCTATTGCCCGGCCGGGGTTTATGAAGTGCTGGTGGATGATGATGGCAGCAATCCGCGTTTTCAGATCAATGCGCAAAACTGTGTTCATTGCAAAACTTGCGACATTAAAGACCCGTCACAAAATATTACATGGGTGACACCACAAGGGGGCGATGGGCCAAACTATCCCAATATGTAACAATGAGGTGACAATCTTGCGGTTGCATCAAGCGCGCGGCTAGGCTCATATGAAGGCCTTGGACCAAAACGAAAAGGCTGGATTTATGCTTTCAGTGGCAGGCAATAAAAAAAACGGAGCCCATTCCCGTAGACGGCTGCGGTCAGGGCTGGTTTGGGGGGTGGGGATTGTCGCCCTTGTGCTGTCAGGCTGCGCGTCCATCGGTAGTAGCGAGGCCCTGGCGATCGGCAAAATATGGCCGAGTACTAAGGTTGGCACGAAAACTACGGCCCGCCAGGAACTGCCCTCGCTGACCGGCGATTATTTAAAGGCGCGCTATTCCGCCCGCGAGCAGGTTCTGGATCAGGCAGCCTTGTCCTATAATCAGGTTGCCAGAAAATTACCCGAGGATGCCGTTTTGCAAAGCCGCGCATTCTTTTATGCCTTGGTGGCCGGTCATGAAAGAAATGCGCTTTCTCTAGCAAGAAAAGTTGTGGAACAGCAAAGGGTCGCCGAGGATGGAAAAGGTGATTCCCTGCCCCGGATCGGCACATTGAATGAAGGGCTGCCGGAACTTGTTCTTTATGCAGATTACATAAAGGCGGGTCGTTTTGATGAGGCGGAGACCATTCTTGATGGTGTTGATCGCTCCATGTTTACGCGCTCCATTGCGCATCTTTTGCAAGCATGGCTTGCCTTTGAACAGCAAGGCCCCGAAGAGGCGGTGCGTGCTGTGCGCAATCCGCAAGGGGCGGATATTTTCGGGGGCTTTGTGCCTTTGCATCAGGCTTTATTGATGGATCAGGCGGCGCCGGAGGAATTGGTCTTGTCAGCCTATCAGGCCGCCCTCAATGGCTATGGACAGGAAGCGGCCATACGCGCTTATGGCCTGTGGCTGGAGCGCTCGGGGGATCGTGAAAAAGCGATTGATCTTTATACGGCAATGGTGCGCGATGCGGGTATTTTGCGCAGAACCGGACGCATGGGGCTGGCGCGTCTGGAGGTGCCGGTCGAGGGTGAATCGCGGGCGCTCATTCGCCATGCCAAGAAAGCACCGCTTTTTCTGGCGCAAAATGCCAGCCAAGGGGCGGCTTTGGTGTTTCATAATTTTGCCTGGTCCGCTTATGAGCAGGCGATCTCCGAACAGGCGGCTGCGCGCAATGCCGGCTTTGGCCGGTTTGAAGCCTTTTTGAATACGCCGCTTGCCTATGCCCGGGTTGGGCTGATGCTGAATCCGAAACTGGATGAAGCCCATTATCTCATTGGCTCGATCTATATGAATTATGATCAATATGAGGCGGCAGAAAAAGCGTTCAAAAAAGTGCGCCCGCAATCGGCCTATTATGAATATGCAGTGATTGATCGGGCTGAAGCCCTGGAGAAAATGAGCGAGGGCGAGGCGGCCATTCGGCTTTTGGAGCGTCTGGTCAAAACCGACCCTTACGCCCTTGATGCCATTTTGCGTCTCGCCAATTTTTATGAGCAGGCGGACCGGTTCGCGACAGCGGAACAGACCCTGACCGATGGCATGGAAGCGGCCCGGCAATTATTGGTGGATCCGGAAAACCCTGAAACCGAAAATGCTTTATGGCGCTGGTATTTTTCCCGCGGGGCGATGCGCACCGAAAATGATAAATGGCCAGAGGCCGAAGCCGATTTTATCGAGGCGCGCCGCCTTGCCCCGCAAGAGCCTTTGGTGCTGAACTATCTTGGCTATTCATGGGTCGAGCGGGGGGAAAATTTGGAGGAAGCCTTTGCCATGATCGAGCAGGCGCTGGCGCTTGACCCCATGTCGGCGGCGATTACCGATAGTCTTGGTTGGGCCTATTATCAAAACAAGGATTATGATCAGGCGATATTCTATCTGGAAAAAGCCGTGCAGATGGAACCGGATGATCCGGTGATTACCGATCATCTGGGTGATGCCTATAGTGCCAAAGGGCGCTATCGTGAAGCGCTTTATGAATGGCGCCGGGCGCTTGATTTTAAGCCTGAAAAAAAATTGCGTCGTGAAATTGAAGCCAAGCTGTCTTCCATGGCCGGTATTTTAGCGGAAAGCATGCATTAAAAGAGGCGTGCCATGACAGACTCTGAAAATGCCGCTTCTGTGCTGGCGCCTCTATCATTGCTGGCCCCTATGAAAATCAATCTATGCCTGCATGTGGGCGCTGTTGCGGGCGATGGTTTACACGAGCTTGCCAGCCTTGCACTATTCGGGGATGTTGGCGATTGGCTGACCATTACACCTTCCAAAGCCTATGGTCTGGAAATTACAGGGCCCTTTGGCCGGGCGCTCAAAGATCTGCCGGTTGAAAAAAATCTTGTCACCAAAGCGGTGAAGGCTCTGGCGGAAAAGGTTGAGGGGGCGGATAAATTTCATATCAGCCTTGAAAAAAAACTGCCGCCTGCTTCGGGCCTTGGCGGCGGGACCATGGATGCGGCAGCGGCTTTAATCGGTATTGCAAAATTGCAACCGCAAATATCCCGTGACATGATTTTGGATATTATGACGGCGCTTGGGTCCGATGGTCCGCTTTGTCTTGCTGCATTTGATCAAAGTAACACAAAAGCCCGCAGTTATATTGTGGGTGGTACCGGCGCGCAGATTTTACCCGGGCCGCAAATCCCGGAAATATTCTTATGTGTGGCCAATCCCGGTATTGAGGTTTCTACGGGGGAGATATTTGCCGCATTTGACGCCGCAGACGCTGACCATTCGCTGGCATTGCCGACAATGGGCGCAGCCACAAAACAAATATTGGATATGGCCGAATTCAGTGCATTTCTTGGCAAGACCCGTAATGATTTGGAGCCGGTGGCCGAGGTGCGCTATCCGGTGATTGGTGATTTGCGGCGGTTGATGGCGGCAAATCAAGCTTGTCTGATGGCGCGGATGAGCGGTAGCGGGGCCAGCCTATTTGGTGTTTTTGCCCGACGCGAAGAGGCTGTCGCGGCGGCGGCTGGCCTTAAAGATGTGGCCCCCTTTGCGGAGGCTGTGGGAATTTATTTGGGATAGGGTCTTTTAGCCTTGGCACTAGTCAAGTATCAGACAAGGGAGATGAGTATCGAGGGTAAAATATTTATACTGACAGGCGCGATTATCTTCTGCGCGGTGGCAGGGTTCATTCTTAGCCGCCTTGCTGCCCGTTTTGTTGTGTTTGCCGATCGGGTAAGTGATCGCTCCAGCCATAGGCGGCCAGTATCGCGGGCCGGGGGCGTTATCTTTCTGACATTAATGCTATTGGCTTTGTCGCTATTGTGGCAGCTCTACGGGGATGTGGTGTCGGCGCCATGGTGGACCCTGTTATTGCTGGCTGCTTTTGCAACGGGGATGGGGCTGCTGGATGATGTGATGGGCCTGTCACCCTTGATGAAGTTTTTGGGGCAGGCGCTGATTGCGGTTCTTGCCGTTATTTTGATCGGGCCTGTCCTCAGCCTGTCTCTGCCGCTTTTGGGGGTGGTATCCTTGCCATCATGGCTGGGCTTGGGGCTTGGGGTCTTGTGGATGATCGGCTTTACCAATGTGTTTAATTTCATGGACGGGCTTGATGGCATGGGGGCTGGTGCCGGGATTGCTGGCGGGCTGGCGCTGGCTCTGGTCTTTGTGTTGTTGGGCAATATTGCCGGGTTCAGCCTTGCGCTTATCATGGTCGCCGGGCTTTACGGATTTTTGCCGGTGAATGTTTCGGGCGAGGGCCGGCCAAAGATCTTTATGGGAGATGCGGGAAGCCATGGGCTCGGGGTTCTGCTCTCCGGCGCGGTTCTTGCGGGACAGTTTCCTGCGGTCGAGGGGCAGGCCCTGCCGCTTTATTTTGTGCCGACATTATTTTTGCCATTTCTTCTTGATGCCGTGGTCACATTCTTGCGCCGTGCGGCACAGGGGGAAAAACTGCATCAGGCCCATAAACAACATCTCTATCAGCGCCTGCAACAATCGGGTCTGTCGCATCGGCGGGTCAGCCTCTATTATGCGCTGGCGCTCATCGGGTCCGGGGCAGGCGCATTTTGTCTGTTATGGCTGCCGGAAGATTTGCACTGGCTGGTGCCTGTGCTGGTGGGCGGGGTGTTGGTTTTGCTTGGGGGCTTTGCGCAAAAGCGTTTGTTATAGTTCGTGGATAGCCCGGATCAGGCCGAGCGCATCACGGAATAATCGGCAATATCGGCAAGGGTTTGCGGCAATTTGCCGGACGGTATTTTCTCCAGCGCCTTGATTGCCTCATCCGCAAAACCCCTTGCGGCTTCAACGGTTCTTTCCAGTGAATTGCAGGCCTTCATATAGGCAATGGCTTGCGCCAGATCACTCTCTTCTTGCTGGCTATTGCCGATAGTGCGTTGCCAAAAGGATTTCTCTTCATCGGTTTTTGCTGCCGCGATGGCAAATACGATGGGCAGGGTCATTTTGCCTTCACGGAAATCATCACCAACGGATTTTCCCAAAACCCCCTGGGCACCGGAATAGTCGAGCACATCATCAATGAGCTGATAGGCAATGCCCAAAGACAGGCCATAATCATAAAAGGCTTTTTGCTGCTCTTGGCTGGCATTGGCAATGACCGCGCCCGCCTCGGCGGCGGCGGCAAACAGGGCGGCGGTTTTGGCTTTGACCACATCGAGATACATAGCATAGCTGGCATTGACATTGTTTTGGGTGGCAAGCTGTAAAACCTCGCCTTCGGCAATTATGGCCGATGCCCGGGAGAGAATATCAAGCACGGTGATTGAGCCGGTGCGCACCATCAGTTCAAACGCCCGCGAAAAGAGAAAATCCCCGACCAGCACGCTTTCTTTATTGCCCCAGATAATATTAGCAGTCTCGGCCCCCCGGCGCAAAATGCTTTCATCGACGACATCATCATGGAGCAGGGTTGCCCCGTGAATCAGTTCAACGGCGGCGGCAAGGTCAATATGGGCTTTGCCGTCATAGGAAAAACTGCCTGCGGCAGCGAGGGTCAGCATTGGCCGCAGGCGCTTGCCCCCGGCATTGATCAAATGGCTGGCCATTTCGGGAATGAGTGCCACTGGCGAGCGCATGCTGTCCATGATCGCGCTATTGACGGCCTTTAATTCATCGCCGACCAGCCCGTGCAAATGCTGAATGGCACCACGAAAATCGCTGTCATTTTTGATGATTTTGGCAGGGGCTGGCAAATCGGGCTCCGTCAGTCATTAATTTGACGCCTTACTTAGCACAAACAGCGCCGGGGAAAAGCTGCCATTTGCCCTCTGGCATGGAATTTAGAAGCAATATTTTCGCCAATTTGGCTTGTAAATCCGGGTTTGGAGCCCTAAATCCCTGCCCATGAGCGAAAACCCGTCTTTGATCAAGAAAATCACCCGCAAACTTCCCCTTATCGGCGACAAACCGCCTCTGGTCTCGGTTCTGGACTTGCAGGGGGTCATTGCCGCGTCCGGTCGTGGCAAGGTTCTCAATCTCAAAAAGCTGGAAAAGCCGATTGAAAAAGCTTTTGCCAAGCCGAACCTGCAAGCGGTTGCCTTGCGGGTTAATTCTCCCGGCGGCTCGCCGGTGCAATCGCGCTTTATCATGAATCATATTCGTGAAATTGCCGCGGAAAAAAAGATCAAAGTGCTGGTATTTGTGGAAGATGTAGCGGCGTCCGGGGGGTATATTCTGGCTTGCGCCGGCGACGAGATTTTTGCCGATGAAAGCTCTATCATTGGTTCTATCGGTGTTATTTATTCGG
>Ga0256839_1005477_pt1 | contig 11716 bp, 15 predicted proteins | sample 354166metaG_FD_185968 | JGI IMG/M metagenome (GOLD analysis project Ga0256839, IMG submission 185968) | Hydrothermal vent microbial communities from Mid Atlantic Ridge, Atlantic Ocean - 354-166 | ecosystem: Environmental > Aquatic > Marine > Hydrothermal vents | place: Atlantic Ocean: Mid...
GGGCGTGGGGGGTTGGTCGGTTGGCGCTTCTCCGCACCCACGCGCTTCTCCTCCTTCAAGCCCCCAAGCCTCCACGCCTCCAAGCCTTCCAAGCCCTTCCTGTTTGCGCTTGTGCGTTCCCATCGGCTTCTCCTCTCCTATCGGCTTGCGGCTTGCGCTTTGTGAGGAAACGCTTGTTCTTGGGTAAACGCTTCCTCGTCAGCAGGCGCTTGTTCTTGTCCACGCAGGACGCAGGACGCAGGACGCAAGACGAAAGACGCAAGCCGCTTACTCACACCACGTAAACGGTCGCTTTTCCCTGGGGCGGCTGGCAGCTGGTTCTGCCCGGATCGACCGGAACGGCCAGCCCGTGCAGTTGTTCCAGCGTGATGCACTCTCCTTCGAAATCCTTGAGGAACCCGGCAGTAACATCAAATGCCGTACTGCAGAGATTAGAAACCCGAATATCCACGCGCACGATCGGTTTATTGAGAAACAACTTGTTCAGGCAAAGATAAATGTATTGTTGTTCATTTCCAAACTGGTAATACCAGAGGCAGGTGCAGCCGAACATAAAGAAACGGGGATCGAACTCCAGAAAATACGTGCCGTTGAACAGCTCATCGCACCTGTCTCCCGGGCAATCCGGGTTGGAAGCAGGCACTTGGGCAAGCTCGACGTCGATCCGCAGGTGAGCCGGTGCCCGGTTCTTGTCGCAAAACGCTTCGCAATAGACAAAACCCACACTTCCCGGGGGCGGAAGAAACGATCCTGGTGGCCAGCCCGAGGGGAACTGGCCGCTTTCGGCTCCGCTTAGCGAGGAGCCGAACCGTTCCTGGCAACAGCAGGGGTATCCGCCGGTCATGGGATTTTAGTCTTGGGTCTTGGGACTTGGGTCTTGGGCAGGCAGGGATGAGGCTTTTTCTTGATTGGGCGCTTCGGCCAAGCCCCCGCGTGTTCTCGCACTCCCCAAGACCCAGGACCCAAGACCCACGACCTTTGGGACTTGGGTCTTGGGCAGGCAGGGATGAGGCTTTTTCTTGATTGGGCGCTTCGGCCAAGCCCCCGTGCTTTCTCGCCCTCCGCAAGACCCAGGACCCAAGACCCACGACCTCCTCAACATTCCAACTGCCACAAAATCCAAAGTCCGCTTTGGCGGTGGAACCAGGCCAGGCCGCGTTTGCCGGGGGTGCCTTCCATCGAGCCGACCACGTCGTGCACGGTGATCTCTTGGGTAGTCTGTTTCCAGGTTGAGCCGTCGTAGTGCAGCACCCGCGCCCTGGCCGAGCCGCCCAGGGCCAACGTGGTGGTCAGCTGCACCACCTCGGCCGCCTCGGGGGGAGGCGCAACAAGCTGCAAGCCCCCAGGATGCTGCAACAGTTTCAACGGGGCGGCGGCCGAAAGACGGTTTTTCAAGCCGGTTGTCATTGGGAAAAACGGAGAAAAGACTTTTTGAGATTTCCCAAAAAGACTGCCTTTGGTTTCTCCTTGCCCGCTATGGCGATTGGAACTGGAACAGCGGCGAAAAATCGACCGGCCTGTGCATGGGACGCGATTGAGAATCCAACACGCGTACCCAGTGCTCGCCGCCGACCGGTTGCTCCTTGAACAAATGATTCCAGCCCACAAGAGTGCCGTCGCTCAAGAAGCGCGAAGTTTCCTGGAATCGATATTCCACGCACCAGAACCCACCTTCCTGAAAAAAATGAAACTGACGTTTTACTTCCGCTCCCAGGAAAAGGAGGGTTTCCGGAGGGCTGTCCAGGAACTCCGTGGCATTGACACACCCCCGCAAATCCCGAATCGCATTCCAAGGGGGCATGGCCACGCGGTACCAGCGGAGCTTGAGCACGGTTTGGGGGATGAGCATGCCCACGGGCGTGTCGGGACTCAGCGGGGGATTCTGCGGTGGATCGTCCCAATGCCACAATCGGGAAGGCGTAACAAGTGTCTCAAGTGCGTGATCGATCTCCACGGTGAGATAAGTTCCGTCGGGCACCTTGGGCAGCTTGCTTCGCGGCTGGTTGTCGGCGTCGTACAGGGTGCGATACTCCGCCTCCACCAACGCCCCGGCCTGGCCATAACGGTTGATTCCGCTGCGGGGACGGAGCAGGTTCTGCTTGTCCGGCACGGCCGGCTCGAACGGCTCCACCCGCAGGTGCTGAACCAGCAGATTGGGAAACCCGGGGAACGGCTCCGGGGGCTCAAACACCCACCGCCCCCCGACGACCCGGTAGTAGCCCACCAGTTGCCGGGCAAACGACGGCCACTGGTCCCAGGCCACGCGGAAGCGGCGCCGGGCCACGATTCCCTGCTGGGTGATCTCCAGTTGGGGAGAACCTTCCAGTTCCTCGAAAGGAACGCTCATGAGGACTTCAATTCCAACTCGGGCGAGTCCAACCGCCGATATTGACAAACTCGAACTTCAACTGGTCCGGCTCCCCGGAACGCTTCGACTTGAGAACCTCCAGACGAAAAACCATTCCCGTAAGGTCGAAAAAACGGGATGAATCCAGGTGCAACTTCAATGTCACCGTGCTGCCCGGGGACAGCGCATTCAGCGCGTCGAAGCCCGTATTAAGCAGCAGGTGGCAGCTTCCCTGAAGACGTTTCTTGCCGGCGATGACTCCCGGTATGGAACCGGTGGCGGAGGAGGTATAAGCATGAAGCTGCACTTCTTCTCGCAGCTCCCACTGAACCACGTCCACGGCTTCGTTGCCGTTGAGAAAAACTTTTCCTTGATTTCCATGAATCAACGACATGGCAAGAATGCTCCATGTCTTTCTAAACTATTTTCGCCGGTTATCTTGAACCTCAAAGGGCACGGTCAAATCGAGGTGCCCACCAGCACGATCTGGTAGTCCAATTGGGTGGTACCGGGATTATGAACCTTTAGAATCTTGGAGGAGGACGTCACGTTCCAGCCATCCAGGGGGGCCGCCTGCATCCAGTGTCCTCCGGGGCCGATCTGCACCAGGGCGTTTGCTTCTGCGGCAAAGGGTTCCGTCCAGCCGTTGGCCACTCCGCCCGGTCCCGCCTGGAGCACCTGGCCGCTGCTTCCGGCCAGGTTGCGGACCAGCAGCAGCTTCACCTTGGCGAACTGGACACTGCCGGTGGCTCCGAGGACCGAGCGGGAAAGGGCCGTCAAGTCCAGCAGATCGTCGGCCCCGGCGGCCAGGGTGCGTTGCGCGTGCCAGAGCAGATCGGCCTGTTGTTCTCCGGTCCCTTGAGCCAGGGCGAGCGCGTTTTCCAGTTGCCCGCTGTCCTTGATGGTGGCCGTTGCTTGCGGGTCGGTTTGCAGCCAGGCCACGGCGGCCCGGGCGTCGATGCTCAGTTCCATCGCCTTGCCTCATGCCAGAGAATGGGCCAGGGCCAGCAACCCCTGGAAGCAAATAACTTCTTCCCAGAGTTCCTCTTCGTGCTGTTGGGTATGTACGCCGGCAAAACGTAGCCAGAGCACCTGGTCATCGCTGCCGGTAGGCTGTGCTTGATGAAACGCCTGGCGCACCTGGTCGGTCACCTGGCGCACTTGTTCCAGCCCCGCGGCCAGCACGTGCCAGCGCACCTCCACCCGATAGACGTGATGGTGGCTGGTCTGCACCACCACCGCCTGCCGCTCCACCTGGAGGCTTGCCAGCGGCAGGGCCGTTCCGGCCGGGGCCGGGCCGGTGAACACGCGCTCCAGGGGCACCAGAGCCGCCAGCGAGGGAGCGTTCCCCCAGTGGGTGCGGAGAACTTGTTCCAGGTTCATGCTTCTCAATCAATTTCTCAATAGGCATTCCACCAGTTGAAAGTCCCCTTCCGCGTCCAGTCCCACGGTCTTGATCACGTCGAACGTGCGATTTAGATCGTCCCGGATGCGTTGCCCGGGCTGAACTTCCAGGGAAGTCTCAAGCAAAATGCGATAACGCGGAATCTGCCGTACGAGCCCGGAAAGCGGCACGTGACGATTTTCTTCAAGCTGAACTTGTGCCCGAAGTCCGCCGGCCGTGGTGCTCCAACTGCGCGTGGCTCCGCCCAGGGTGTCTGGCGACCACTGGGGAGAAAGCAGCTCCACGGTGCGCGGGTCTGCCGGGAACAATTGCCAGCCTCGGGCGTCCAGGCGATACGTGCCGGCCGGCTGTTGTTCGGCGACCCGATAGACGGTCCAGCTCTGGCTGCCGCGGAGCACGCGCCCGCCGGGCCGGGGTGCCTGGGGAAGCAGTTCGCCGGGGACCAGCCAACTGCGCCGCACAAGCAGCAAGCCTCGCCGCCTGCCCTCCAGCGCTTCGTCTTGTTGTTCCACCGGCAAGGCGCCGGCGATGGGGGTCGCGTTGCCCTGGGGGTCTTCGTAGGTGATCGTCTCGGTTCCCTGGGCCACCTGGGCGAAATCGCCTTTGGGAGTCCAGCTTGTGGTCATGGGGTGTCCCCTTGCGTGTGCAGCTCGGCCGGTTCCAGGGCCTGGATTTGCCGATCGCACCAGGCCAGCATCCGTTGCAGCGCCTCCAGGTACTGCTGCCATTGCACTTGCTGGCCTTGCAGGGCGTAGCTGGGCTTGGGCTGGGCGGTGATTTCCTGGATGCGCTGCAACACCTGGCTGCGGATCAGCTTCAACGTGCTTAGATCGTCGCTGCTCATCGTGTTGGCTTTACGCGAGGGAGCGTACGGGGAGAGCCGCCGCGAAAGCCAACCGGACTCGGGGAGCGACTTCCGCAGCGGCAGCTCTTGGGACGGGATGGCCTTATTACTGCACCGCTTCGATTCGCGGGGTGTGATCGCTACGGACGATCCCCCGCAGGCGGCAGTAGTTTTGCCAGGCCTCTTCGGGCGAGGCGGCTTCCAGTTCCAGGGTTTCTTCGTGGGGGAGGGAGACCCGGTAGCGCCGCCTGGGTCGGGCGGAAGCGGAAGTGTTTTTCTTTGTAGAGGCGGTTTTGCGTTTCATCGGTGGTGTTTCTCCTTGTGCAAGCTGTGGTGGAGACAGCGACAAAACCGCATTACGGCGTGTTCTTCACCACGTAGCGGGGGTTGAGCACGGCCGGGGTGCCTCGTTCGCTGGCCTTGAAGCGGATGAGGATGTCGTGAGTGAACTCCGCCTCGCTGCCAGCGGGGGCCTGGGTGACGGTGATGGGCCAGTTTTCCATGTAGGCGAACGCCTGAGCAAAATCGCCCAGGAACCACCACTTTTCCGCCTCGCTGCTGGGTACGCCGGAGGCTTCGATCCGCCGCAGCATCTGGCGGCTGACCACCACGCGGTACTGGTCGCGCCAGGGGTTTTGCATCACGGTGACGGTGGAGCCGTCGGTGTGCCGCAGCTCCAGGGCCTGGAACACCTTGGCCGCCGCGTGCCGCAGGGCCGGGGAGATAAGCACCGTGGTCGCCTCCACTAGCACCGGCTCGCCGGTGGCCGGATCGACCATGCGGGCCAGCAGCCCTTCGGCCTGGTCGGCGTTGGAGTAATCGTTCAGCGGGTTGTTCTGGGCCCAGTTGATCCAGGGTCCGCTGGTCAGGTAGGTGTTGTAGGTGGTGCCTTTCCACTTGAAGGTGTTCACTGCGCCGATGATGCAGTCGAGGATGCGTTTTTCCTTGTTCAGGCCCAGGGCCTGGCCCACCTCGGAGGCCCGTTGCAACACCAGGTGCGTGCGGTCGAAGAAAACGGCCTCGCGGGTCACCGGCACGATGAAGCCGTGCTTGGTGGTGGAGGGGGTTTCGATGTAGTCCTCGCCGAAACCGTAGGTGGGGTAGGGCATCCCCGGATGCACTTGCTCGGCATGGTCGCCCAGGCGAGCCACGCCGGGAATTTTCTCCCCGTCCAGCCGGGTGGGGACCGTCTGCACCAGCTGCGAGGCCACGAACGCCTCGTGCCGGAACCCCTGCAGGATCTTCGCGGAGATCAACTGGCCGGTGATGTTACGGAAGGCGGTCACGTCCACCCCGTCGGCGGAGTCTTCCAGCAGGTGGAAGCTGTCCCCGCGGGGGTCGAGGCAGCGGACCCACTCCGGCCCGCAAAACTGTTCGGCCAGGTCGCGGAGGCTGAAGTCCTCGGGTTTCAGGTGCCCCTGGTCCAGGGCCTCTTGCAGGTGGCGGCAGGTGGCCCGGGGGCCTTCCAACTGGTAGCGGCGTCGCAGTTCCTTGGCTTTCACCAATGGCATGGATTGGTTCCTCCAGGAATTAAGAAACGGAAAATGCGCATTCCGTGGTATTGAGGAAATTCGTTTAGTTGAGGCTAAGGTGTGTAAACTGTTCTTTAAGTGTTTTTCTCAATGCGTCTTATCAACTGCTGGAGGCCACGAGTGCCCGCCAGGTGGTGCCGTCGCAATAGAGATAGGCGGCCTGGTTCTGCCCCACGGTGCAGATGGTTGTGCCGGCGTCGTCTTTGACGGTGAGGTTCTCGGCCGCGTCGGCGGTGTTGTGCAGGTAGAAGTCTACGCCGGCGGAGGCTTCTTCCGGAGGGAGGGTAACGGTGCGGCCGGCGGCGGAGTTGGGGTCCAGGGCCTGGATGCGGGCGTCGGCCGGGGTGAGCGTCTTGTCGGCCGAGAGGGTTTCCACCTGCGAGCCCTGGCGGCGCTCCAGCCGCAGCAGCTGCAAAAGCGAGCCCGGGCGGCTCACCAGCCGCACTTTCACCCGCGTGGTGGGCGCCGGGTAGTCCTGTACCACGTAGCCCAGGGCCAGTTCGGGCCGGGAAGTGGGGGCCACTTGCTGGTTTTCCAGGGCCGTGCCGCTTGGCTGCTCGGCCGCAGCCACCAGGTCGCCCAATTGCCAGGTGGTCGAGGCGCAATCCATCTCGAACACCCCGTCGCTGGCCACGCGCAGCAGTTGCGTGCCGCTGCCGGTGGTGGCCTGCATGGCCACCCCCAGGTAAAGCGTGGCAAAACGGGCCTGGTTGGCCTCCGGAGTGCCCTGGTCGGGCAGATCCGCCGCCGGGCGGAGCTTGCCGGAATCCAGATAGACCAGGTCCCCGATCTGGACCGTGGCCCCCGAGGCCACTTCGGCCACCAGGTGGTTGAAATCGGTGTGTCGCAAGCGGAATTGATCGGCCATGAGTAGTTACCCCTTTAGAATGGAGGAAAATCTATATATTTTTTGTTGAGAGATGCAGATTTGTGTTTGCTCCCCCCGCTTACGCGGGGGGCCTGGGTTTGATTGCCCTTTACGGAAGGCTACTTGAAAATAAAACCTTTTTAGATTTATAGCTGCCGCTGAAGAGCGGCTCGGCAGGAGCCTCGCCCTCCCAGGCTTGTGTTTTTAACGGGCTGCTAGGTGAGCGAGCGAGCCCAGTGGCGGATGTCCGGCTCCTGCCGGGGTGGTTCCGGGGGAGCGCTTTGCACGGGAGTGCCGCCGCCCTGGTAGTGCATCGCGGCGATCCATTCCTGGAGTACGGCCAGAGCTTCATCAGGGGGCTGCCGGAGCAGCAGTCGCCACAGCCGGGGGGGAAGCATCGAAGGGGAACAACCATGCTGGCGCAGCGCCTGCTCCATCAGTTGCTGCAACCAACCGCGCTGCTCCGGCAGCCAAGAGGGGCAGTCCTTGCTCGTTTCGGGAAGCGATGCAGCCCGGCCCTGAACGCTCTCGAACAACCCGGTGGTCGTAGCCGGATCGGCCACCAGATCCACACTGTGCACTTGCAGAATCTCCTCCACCAGCCAGCGATCATCCTGCTGCTTGAGCCGGGCGCGGATGTTGTGGCTTAAGCCCACGTTTTCCGGGGCGTGCTGGGCGTCCCAGGCCAGTTGCCGGGCCACGGCGTGATGGGGATTGAAGTGCAGGTCGGCAAACAGCCCCTGTTCGGTCACCCGCACCTGGTCCAGGTAGCCCAGGCGGTCCTCGTAGCGGCGTGGGGCGGCCGGATCACCCTGGGGATGGTTGACGTTGACCCGCACCCGCTGGTAAAGCCCCACGGCCTTCTCCATCGTTTGCCGCGGATACACCCGGCCATTGCGGCTGACCGGTCCCAGCACTTTTACGTTGCGGATCACGCCCCGGTCCGGCTCCACCTGGGGCGAGGAATCGTGGGAGGTGACAAACTCCACCAGCACAACTTCCACCACGGAGGAAACTTGCTGGGGCTGTTGCGGCTGGGCCGCCGGGGGCAGGGTGAGGTTCATCGCTGCTTGTCTCTCCTGCACGGGGGAAGGGAGATGCCGCAAGCGGCGCTTGCCCGTCGATCGTGGGGCGGATGATCGCCGTAACCTTGGTGCGCAGGCAAGCGGTGTTTTTGTCCGCCGGGGGCTTTTTTCCGGGGTGCTTGTGTGCCGGGGCAGCATGGGCCAAGATGAGGCCGGTTGCAGGTGTCTTTCCCCAAGCCCCCAAGCGAGAGCAACGCATGGCCGCCGATCCCGACGCACGCCCCCGCTACCTGGTCTTCGATGTGGAAAGCGTGGCCGATGGGGAACTGGTGAGCCGCATCCAGTATCCCGGCCAGGGGCTTTCCCCGCAGCAGGCCGTGGCCCGCTACCGCCAGGAGCTGCTGGAAGCGCACGGGCACGAGTTTATTCCCTACACGTTCCAGGTGCCGGTTTCGGTGGCGGTGGCCAAGGTGGCGGCCGACTTCCGGCTGCTGGACGTGGTGGTGCTCGATCCGCCGCAGTATCGCCCGCATGTGATTACGCGGCACTTTTGGGTGGGCTGGGCCCGCTACGGGCAGCCCACGCTGGTGAGCTTCAACGGCCGCAGCTTCGATGTGCCGCTGCTGGAGCTGGCGGCGTTTCGCTTCGGGATCAGCATTCCGCAGTGGTTCGACCTGGCCTCCCCCGGCTATCAGCAGAACCGCAACCGGTACAACCTGCGGGCTCACCTGGACCTGCACGACCTGCTGACCAACTTCGGGGCCACGCGGTTCAGCGGCGGGCTCAACCTGGCGGCCAGCCTGCTGGGCAAGCCGGGCAAGATGGACGTGCAAGGGCACATGGTGCAGGACTTGTACGAGGCGGGCCAATTGGAGCAAATCAACCAGTACTGCATGTGCGACGTGCTGGACACCTACTTCGTGTTCCTGCGGGCGGCGGTGCTGCTGGGCTGGCTGAAGCTGGAGGAAGAACAACGCCTGGTGGAAGCCACGCGGCAGTGGCTCCAGGGGCGGCCGGATGTGCCCGCTTTCGCCCAATACCTGCAGCACTGGTCCCCCTGGCCCAATCCCTGGCAGGAGGAAGTTTCCCCGCGGTGTTGACCGACCGGGGGGAGCGTTATCATGGGGGGCGTGTTTGCGGCGGCCGGCCCTGGGCACGGCCGAGGCGTTTCTCCCTATCTGCCCATCCAGCGGAAGGACGTGAAGATGGCCTTGTACTCGCGGCAGGAGATTCTGGAGCGGCTGCGGGCCAAGGTGGCTCGCGGCGAGGTGATCATCGGCGGGGGGGCCGGCACGGGCATTTCGGCCAAAATGGCCGAAGCCGGCGGCATCGACCTGATCGTCATCTACAACTCTGGCCGGTTCCGCATGGGCGGTCGCGGCTCGCTGGCCGGGATGATGCCCTACGGGGACGCCAACCAGATCGTGATGGACATGGCCCGCGAGGTGATCCCCGTGGTCAATCACACGCCGGTCATCGCTGGGGTGTGCGGCACGGACCCGTTCCGGGTGATGAAGCTGTTTTTGAAGCAGGTGGACGCAGCGGGTTTTTCCGGCGTGCAGAACTTTCCCACCGTGGGCCTGATCGACGGCGTGTTTCGCCAGAACCTGGAGGAGACGGGGATGGGCTTCGGGCTGGAGGTGGACATGATCCACACGGCGCACGAGCTGGGACTGCTCACCACTCCCTATTGCTTCAATCCCGAGGAGGCCGAAGCGATGGCCCGGGCCGGGGCCGATATTCTCATCCCGCACATGGGTCTGACCACCAAGGGGACCATCGGCGCCCAGACGGCCCTCACGCTCGAAGAAGCCGCCCGGCGAGTGCAGCAGATGCACGACGCGGCCAAGCGGATCAATCCCGAGGTGCTGGTGCTTTGCCACGGGGGGCCGATTGCCGAGCCGGAGGACGCCCAGTACATTCTCGACCACACCGAGGGCGTGGTGGGCTTCTACGGTGCCAGCAGCATCGAGCGGCTGCCCGTGGAGCCGGCCATCCGCAATCGTGTGCGGGAGTTTACGCAGTTGAAGTTCAAACGCAGCTAGCCTGCTGCCCCTTGGGCCGAGGATCGCCGCCGTGGAAAACCAACGCCTGCGATTGGCCGGAGCCCGCCTGGTCGATCCCAGCCAGAACCTGGACCGCGTGGCCGACCTGGTGATCGAGCAGGGCCGCGTGCTGGGCGTGGACCTGCCGCGGCAGGAAAACGAGCAGGTGGTGCCCTTGGAGGGCAAGGTGGTGCTGCCGGGGCTGGTGGACCTGTACGCAGAGTTTCGGGAGCCGGGGTTCGAGGAGGACGAAACGATCGCCACCGGCGCGCTGGCGGCGGTGCGAGGCGGCTTTACGGCCGTGGCCTGCGCCCCCAACACGCAGCCGCCGGTGGATAGCCAGGCGGCGGTGGAGTTTTTGTTGCACCAGGCGGCCCGGGCCGGCCGGTGCCGCGTGTGGCCGGTGGCCTGCGCCAGCCGCGGAGCCCAAGGCGGGGAGCTGGCCGAGATCGGGCAGTTGGTCCAGGCCGGAGCGGTGGCTTTCAGCGACGGCGATGCCCCGATCCGCGATCCCGGCCTGCTGCGGCGGGTGTTTCAGTACTGCGGCATGTTCCAGCGGGTGGTGCTCAGCTTTCCCGAGACCCCGGAGCTGGCCCAGGGCGTGATGCACGAGGGGAACGTCTCCACGGTGCTGGGCTTGAAGTCCATCCCGGCCGCGGCCGAAGTGGTGGCCGTCAGCCGCGATGTCACCCTGGCCGAGGCGACCGGGGGGCGATTGCACCTGACGCACGTCTCCACGGCCGGGGCGGTGGAGGTGCTGCGGCGAGCCAAGGCCCGCGGGGTGCAAGTCACCGCTTCGATCACTCCGTTTCATCTCATCTTGACCGACGAGTGCCTGCGGAGCTTCGATTCGCGGTACAAGCTCCGCCCGCCGCTACGTAGCCAGGCCGACGTGGAAGCCTGCCGCCAGGCGGTGGCCGAGGGGACGATCGATGCGATCTGCTCGGGCCACTCGCCCCGGTGCGAAGAGAAGAAGGTGCAGGACTTGGACCTCGCACCCTTTGGGGCGGTGAGCCTGGAAGTGACCCTGGCGGCGGTGATCACGCACTTGATTGCCCCGGGGCACTTGAGCTGGCTGCAGGCCGTGGAGCGGCTTTCGACGGCCCCGGCCCGGATTCTCGGGGTGCCCGGCGGCACGCTGGCCCCCGGCGTGGCGGCCGACGTGACGATCGTGGACCCGGAGGCTCGCTGGCGGGTCGATCCGGAGCAGTTCGCTTCGCGCAGCCGCAGTTGCCCGCTGGCCGGGGCCGAGCTTCAAGGGCGCGTGGTGGGCGTGCTGGTTGGGGGCCAATGGCGTCTGGAGCCGGAGGGGTGAGGTGGAGGATCAGTTGCAGATTTCATTCGCGTTGTGCACACGAGCAGGTGTTGAGAGGACATGTTCACTTTGAGTGGACCGAAAAATCTCGCCAAGTGGGTTCACAGAGCGCACCGGGTTCCGCGTCGCTGGTTGCTTAGCAGCCCGTTGAAAAAGTCCATTTGAAATGAAAACGCGTTATAAGATTCCCTGCACATCCTGAAAAAAGCGGCTCGGCAGGAGCCTCGCCCTTGTATCTTGAAATTCGCCCCATTCCAGGACAAAACCATGCCAGAAGTAGGTGACCAGTTCATGGGTAAGCGGGGGGAGAGGCTGTTCCGCGAAGCGAGCCGTAG
>Ga0256839_1005478_pt1 | contig 11714 bp, 8 predicted proteins | sample 354166metaG_FD_185968 | JGI IMG/M metagenome (GOLD analysis project Ga0256839, IMG submission 185968) | Hydrothermal vent microbial communities from Mid Atlantic Ridge, Atlantic Ocean - 354-166 | ecosystem: Environmental > Aquatic > Marine > Hydrothermal vents | place: Atlantic Ocean: Mid...
TATTTCCCCCAGACTCAACCATATAAATCTCTTCACCGGGGCGGCGTGTGACCGTAAGCGGGTTATTTAATCCACCTTGATTGCGAATGGAGTCTTTGATGTCGTCAAAAAGAGGATTACGTTCACGGCGAGGATTGCGGTCATACAGTTTGACCTGTTTTAAGGTCAACAGCATGGGTGTGGGGGCAATAGGATCGGACGCAGGCAGTTCACCGCCTTGGCCGAAGTGAGGCGTTTTTAACAAGTTTCCTAACTGTTCATCGCTTGGGCGTCGATTCATGGCAACGCTACATCGCTGAGATGAGGGAAGAGTTCGCGCACCAGACTCAACATGGTCTCTCGGGCACTGGCCGATGGCCCAGAGCGTCGCCGTTCCCATTGATGAACGGGGACTTGAGAGGTAGCCGCTTCTCGATAAGCCACAGTCGATGGAATAACGGTATCGAGAATTCTGATCTGCCCACGGCTGGGGGCTGATTCACGCCGCAATTCTCGTGCAATACGTTGCGCATCAACGGTACGATCCATGCGGTAGATCAGGCCATAGAGTGGCCCTACGGGAGCGCCCATATAGGTCATGGGTTGCAGGCGGTCGAGCATCCCCAGTGTGCCACGAGTAAACTCACGGGCAGATAGAATCTCCGGTGGAATCGGCGAGAGCAGCATGTCGGCAGCCAGCACGGCCGCATCTTGCAAAGGGCCGACCGCGCCTTGGGTATCAATCAGAATGAAGTCGTAATTGTCGTCAAATTTGCTTAATAGATGCTTCAGGCGAACACGGCCATCAGGCGTATGCAGTATCCAGTTTTGTAATGCGCTTTCGGGGTCGTCGGAGAGAATGATGTCCAGGTTTTTCATGGCTGTGTGACTGATTACACCATCTAACTTGGGGCCGGTAATCAAAGCAGAAAGACCATTAGGCGCTTGCTGTTTCAGCTCAAAATAACTGGAGAGTGTGGGCTGCGCATCGGCATCCACTAACAATACGCGCTGCCCAAGGTCGGCGAGAATTCCGCCGAGATTGGCGGTCTGAGTGGTCTTGCCAACCCCGCCTTTGGTGCTCATGATGGTGATTTTAAGGGTCACATCAATCTCCTGTTATTTGTGTGTAGTGCTATTGCGTTGATGCAGCCTCGGTTACCCGAAAGCCGCATCAACGCAATTTCATCTGCGATCAAAACGACCTCACTCTTGCTTCTATTTGTTAGCACAATTTTCACAACACAAACGAGGGCGGCCAACGGTGTAAATGGTGAGTGCTTTACCACACTGAGAACAGCGAAAGCGGTGGTAGATTCGGCAACCCGGACAGCTATTACCAAGATTTTCATCTACAGATGTGAGATAGAATTTTTGGCAATGGTTGCAGCGCTGAGGTTCCCAGACCGAGGTCATCACCAACTTCAATACTGTTTCAATGCGCGATAGATCCAACAACGGCTTGCTTGTGCTGTTCAAATAGAGGTCATAAACATCGAGTAGAGTGCGGGCTTCACTACGTCCCAGTGGCACAACCAAATTGTGAATACGCCAAACGGCGGAGGCATGTAACATGCGGTGCTCACTTTCACGGAACCAAGCGTCAGTGAAGGCCGTCATTCCGCGTGGTGAAGGTTCTCCCCGCAATTCAAGGTAGATCCGTTTCACATACTTGTTGGGTAGCTCTGTCAATTGGCAGACTAGAGTTTTCCGAGCACCCGCCTGAATCAATCTCACGGCCTCATGTGTTTTTACCGCGTATGAACAGGGCTGCACGTTACATGAGTAACAGTCCTTTTTCGTTCGGCATTTCGGAACAGTGGGTGTGTAAGTGGCGGTGTCGATAAGCGATAGTCCTGTCTGCATCAATCCATACTCCCTTTTGGTGAAGTGGTTACAAAACAAGCGTGCTCGACAATCGCTTCAATCTCCTCTTGCCTGCCATCACCTACGGCTATAAAAAATCGTTCCCACCACCAGTTTTCTGCTCTAAGCATGAGTAACGGCTCTTTTATTTGCATGAGTGCTGCAAGGGCAGGCGCAGATATTTTGGCTAAAGGTTCAGCTAATTCTTTTGGTATGCCCAATAGGGCGACGACTAAATCTGGATCTTGCCTTGCTATGTCTCGTGCCTTGAGTAAAAATTGATAATTTATGCTGGAAAAATCAGTATCTGAATTCATATTTCCTTGCCCCCCATTCCTGAGTATTTTTGCGGTTATTTAAGAGGGAACGTTTGTTTAAACGACCGAAAACAAACAAATGAGCAAGGAAGGCTATTACACTTAAATCAGATGGTGATTTGTAGATAGGCAACGAGGAATGCATGTGAACAAATGTCACGCAACGTGGCAATTCCACAGCATCTGATTGTTGCTTTGATAGCCAGAAATTCATGTCGGGAAACGTGCTCTATGTGAGTTAACTAACGATCCCTATTTTAGCTGCGCTGCAAACATTTAACTCCCCGACTAAGTTGACCCTAGGGTGCCATTTTCGAACCTTTATTTCTGATAAACGATGCTGCTGTGGTTGGATCGCATGGCAGTTATCGTATAGGCACGTTCGGTGGCGTATACTTGAGTGCGATGAGGATTTATTAGGCTATTACCGAATCGGACGTACTGAGGGGGTATGACAAGAAAATCGCTCAAACGGTTGGTTGATATTCCTAATATTCGCAAGGCAATGGAGCGAGATTTAGTCTTGCTTGGTATTGAGCACCCGGTTGATCTGATTGGCCGAGATCCGTATCAGCTTTATGATAAGCTTTGTCGCGTGACACAGAAGAAGCATGATCCCTGTGTTCTGGATGTTTTTATCTCTGCGGTGAGGTATATGGAAGGTGGCCCACCTAAAAAGTGGTGGGAGTTTACGGAAGAGAGGAAGCGGAATTTTGAGCGGTGAGGGAATGATTTTTGTTTTGGCGTGTTGGTTGGTCTTGAAGTGATGAAAATTTAACAGTGCTTGACTCACTTGAGGCATTGACTGGGGTCTAAGATAATGAATTTCAGGATAATGAAAAATTGCCAACAGGAATCAAGTAGATGAGCATCGCGGGAATTCTTTCCAATCGAGGTGATGGTTACCAGACATTAGTGGCATTTGATTGGGCGTTGACTGTAATTTCCGATCCTGACTTTCAATGGATTGAAGTAGATTCTATATCGTATTCTGTAGACGATGTAGTGGTCGGGAAGATTGATGGTTCTCTGATTTGTTGCCAGTGCAAAAAGAACCAAACCGATTTCAAACCATGGACAATAACTGACCTTGCAGATGAATTAGTAAAGGCAGGCAGTCTACTCGTTGAAAAAAATAATGTTGAAGTTCGTTTCTATTCACGCAGTCCCTTTAGTACGCTAGCAAAATTGCGTGAATACGCAGCTGCTCAATCCGATGAACAAGGCTACCGTGCGAAGTTAAGCAAAGAGCATAAAAAAACTGATGCAATGTTGTTAGCGAAAATTGTCACTCAGGCCTCTGGCCTCTCCACTTATGAGTTCATATGTCGAACGATATTCGTGACTAGTGACGAACTGGATCGTATGACTGCTTTATTGCATGAACGGTTGCGTCTTTTAGTGAGTAACTCAGAGGCAGCATACAACGCCCTATGGACAAGCATTGATAATCTCGGGGGGCGCATGAATGGCAGCAACGTATCCACTTCCCCACAGCATCGTTTGACTAAAGAAGACCTCAGAGCCATCCTTCAACATGCAGGAGCAATGCTGGCTCCGAGCATGAGTCTTGCAAAGGTGCGTGATTCGTTTTCCAGCACTTCGGCTATTGGTAGATCGTGGCAACGAGATATTGCGGGTCAACGCATTACTACTCCTATTGTAAGCGAGCTACTTGCAGCCATTGATGCAAGAAAACGCGCTATTTTACTCACTGGTCTCCCAGGCTCTGGTAAAACTTGTGTGATATTAGCCGTACAAGAAGCATTGGAACAACGAGCGCAAATTCACACAGACATTGTACCTCTCTTCATTCAAGCGCGAGAATTTGCAGATCTGGCCACGATGCAAGAACGCCAAGCTCTGGGCTTGTCCGAGCAGTGGGTAGAACGAGCTGCCCGTATGGCTGAAGAAGCACAAGTGGTCGTAGTTATTGATTCTTTGGATGTACTGTCCATTGCCCGTGAACACAGCATACTGACATATTTTTTGGCGCAAATAGATCGCCTGCTATTGATCCCAAATATTGCTGTGGTAACTGCCTGCCGTGACTTTGACCGACAATACGACCGTCGAATTGCCGAGCGGGAATGGGATTGTGAATTAAAGTGCCCTCCATTGGATTGGGAATCCGAAGTAGCTTCGCTACTTAACGTGCTTGGCATTCACACGGCGACCATAGACGCTGTTACCCGAGAGCTGATTCAGAATCCTCGCGAACTGGCATTGTTTGTAGAGCTTGCACAACGAGAGGGAAGTTTCAACGTTGTGACAAGCCAGGCGTTGGCGCAACGATATCTCGATACTATAGTGCGAGCTGACAGCAAACTAGGTGAGTCGGCAATGCAAGCGATTGAAGCCGTCGCTGATGAAATGCTAAAATCGCGCAGCTTGGCGATTCCTCATCAACGCTTTAGTGCCTCACAAGATACTCAAAGGGCGCTATGCAGTCTCAATGTGCTGCAAGAAACTCAAGATGGGAAATTGACATTCGGGCATCAAACGTTGCTGGATGTGCTGGTAATCAGCGGGGCTATGCGCCAGGGGGTCACGCTGAATGAATTTATTCAAGGCTTGCCCCCCGTACCCTTTGTGCGCCCCAGTATCCGTAGTTTTGTCGCACAGCTGGTAACTGGGGAGCGTAGCGAATTCAGAAAACAGTTGAGAACGGTATTAACTGGTACCGCTGCCTTTCACGTTCGTCGTTTGGTTGCGGAATCGTTTGCTGAACAGATGCCACAGGATAACGACTGGCCTCTGGTACGTGATTTACGTAATAGGCATCGAGAGGTGTTTCAGGTGATTTATACTCAAGCGACGCAAGTTGATTGGCATCACTTTTGGGTTAGACATCTGATACCGGTTTTGATGGATACGCGAGACTCCGAGGGACTGACGGCGCATGTGCACCGCATCTCACAGTGGAAAAATGAAGATCCCGAAGATGTTTTGCAGTTGTGGACGAAAGCATTATCACTGGATTGGCTCGATGGTAAAGAAATTTCTGATCAGCTAGGCCATTATTTATCTGAAATCAATTCAGAAAATTTGGCGCTTGCCACACCCTTGCTTGAGCGGTTACTTAGTATGCCGCGACGAGATCACGAATTTCTGGGGCATACCATTGCTCGTTGTGTGACAGCAGGGGTTATAGATGATGTCTGGTTATGGCGCTATGTGGCAGGTGACATCAACGACGACGATGTAATCAAATATCGGTTAGATAACAAACTACGTTGCCAACCCCATGAGCTTGGGGGGAGCAACGACGACTTCTTCTGCCAACGAATGGAACAATCCACTGCATTGTTGGATTTGGCATTGGAGTCTATTGAACAGTGGAGTCTAGCCAAGTCATCGCGCTGTGGAGATGTTCGCAGAAGCTACCGTAGCGAATTCTTGGCAGAAACCTCATACAAAGATTCTCATAGCCAACACGATACACGGCATGTCGATAGTGAAAATATTCTGTTGGATGCGATAGAAGCAGCCATTCTTAGTCATGCTCAAGCACACTCTAAGTGGTGGAAAAATAACAGAGAGCGCTTGTGTTTCAGCCACGAAGGTGCTTTGCGCTATTTCGCCATCCTCGCTTGTACGATTTCTCCACAGGAAAATATTGATTTTGTTGAGCGTATGTTACGCGATAAAGAGTTATTGGAATCAGACCTGTCATATGAGCTGGGCACGCTGGTGCAAGCGGCATTCATTTATCTCGATCCGATTTCACAAGATGCGATCATGGTGTGCATACTGAGTGTATTGGATGAAGATTTAGAGGATGGGCAGCACCGTTTCTGGATATTGAAAAAACGGGTGGAATTGATTGTCCCTATTCCTTGTTATCTGCGCTCATCCGAGGCACAAGCAGTGCTGAACACTTTTGAAAAGAAAGAAGGGGTATTAATTCGCCTACCTGACATTCGGTCGTGGGGCGGCACAGTTTCAGCTCCGTTTTCATATGAGGTGTTTCTTAGTTCTAGCGATAGTGGAGTATTACGATTGCTGGCGCACTACACAGAACAAGGCAGAGATTTCGAGGACTTTCTGGTTGGTGGAGAGCGAGAAGTTGGTTGGCAACTGCGTGAAGCAGCGTCTCGCCATCCGATACGCTTCTTGCGATTGTTGTCCACCCATTGGGCCAAAATTTCCGAAAGGTTCTGTGATGACATTATGGATGGCACAGCTACTTATCTGAATCACCGTTACGGAAACTTGCAAACTAATGGTTCATGGACACCAATTGATGAGCCAGATGCCTACGCATTGGCAGGTCATATCATTGATGAAATGGAAAGACATCCTAATCACTGGCATCACAATCGTGTTGCATCAAATGCTCTTCAAGCCTGTGCATATGTCATACAAGACACGCAAAATGCTGCGCGGCTGGTGTTTATGGCAATAGGTTTTGCAAGTCTTCGGGAGAAAAGTTTTGTCAAAGATGGTTCGGGTGACTTGCTCACAACTGGCATCAATATGATAGGTGGTCGTATTGCTGAAGCCTTGATGATTTTAGCCAATAAATTCCAAGAAAAGAGTGTTCTGTTTCCTGAGTTGCTTTCGCCCACACTACGTCGCTTTGCTGGGCATGAACATCCCGCGATTCGCGCGTTGATCCTAAGGCGCTTACCCTATTTACAGAGCCAAAACCCTGTGCTGGGCTGGGATTTGTTCGAACGTGCTATGAAAAATGCTATTGGACTTTGGCAGACCGCAGAACGGTGTCTTTATTACAGTTATCGTAATAATTTTGAAAAAATTTCTCCCATGCTTAATCGTATTTACCGAGAGGGAAGTAGGGAAGATATGGAAACCTGGGGGCGCGTATCTGCCTTGTCAGCCTTGTCTAATCGTATCGACTTTGTTGTTTGGTTAGAGAGTTTGAAAACTCTGGATGCCACCAAGGCTTGGCAGGGAGCGGCAAGTGTATGGACACATCCTGAAAATATCAAACAACATCGGAACCAGTGTCTTGTTGGTATCGAAGCTGGTTTGAATGCCAATAGCGCACATGCCAACATAATCGCACAGAAGATGGAAAAAATATTCCGAGATAACACGCCAGTTATTTCTATCCCGATAGAACTGGTTCGCCTATTTTTTAATATATTGGGAAGCGACAGTGAGAATAGGCATCACTCCCTCTTATGGTTTGGTAAATGGCTTAACGCTACAGCGCATTGTGATCCAGAACAAGCAATAGCTGCAACTGAGATTTATCTAGTCTATGTCAAACGTGCCAAGCCGTATCTGTACGATCATGAAAATAACCTCACCCAACTAATGACTCGCCTATTTGCAGAAGCAGAGGAACGAGAAGAATCTGACCACGGTAAGATGCTACAACGCGTGGTATCGTTGCAAGATACGTTATTGTCATTAGGCTTAGATAGCATTAACGCTTGGCTTAGAGCCGCTGAGCGACCATGAGCACAATTAAGTCGGTATTTGCGCTTGAGTAGAATAGTACAAATCTCCATTCTTGACGCGTCCCAGAAGTTGCTACGCTTTAAATTCAGCAAAAAAACCGCCAAACAAAACGCTTGGCGGCGCAGTCGATACTCCATCTCAGTTGATTAATTGCTTAGCCAAAGCCACCTCAATAGAATCTCCATCCTGATTGAGCACATCCAGTCCAGTATCCGGCATATCACCCGATGTGGATTGACTGACGGCAATCTTCTTAGCCATCAGCGATAGACACGCCATTTGTGTCGAACCACTGTAACCAAGGAAGTAGACATCCACAGGTTCCATTTGGCCAATACGCCACGAGCGTCGAGCCGCTTGCTGTAACGTGTAGGTATTAAACCCACTCTGCATAAACACAATGCTCGGAAAGTCCAACAGATCCAGACCAGTCTTAACGAGTTCAGGGTTGGTGATCATCACATCCACCCCGCGCTCAACCTGATCACAGATCCAATCTTCCCGCTTGCATGTATCCACACTCGCTCGCAGTACCGCAGCCTTGAACCCTTCTGCCTCCAGCAGGCTTTTCAGTCTGGCGGTGGTGTCACGGGTTCCGGTGTAGGTGGTGTAGACCAACACACGGCGGCCACGGGCTTTTTCTGCTTTGCATAGGCGCAGCAGCTCGGCCTCTTTCGGTGAAGGTACTGCCCCAACAGTTGTCGGCACGAATGCCAGCAATTGTCGGGTGCGTGGATGTTTCACCACCTCCTCACGAAAGCAGCAATCCGGCCACGCCAGCAGGCAGTTCAGCACCACACCCAGGAGACTGTTGTCGCCAAAGCGCAGGGCTTGTTTCAACTCATCGGTGAGTTTGCTTTCCAGCTCACGGTATCGTTCGCCTTGTACCTCCGTCATTGCCACTTCTGTAAAATGCTCTTGGTAGGGTGGTAACACATTGTCACCAATATCCTTGAGCTTCAGAAAGGCTGTGAACGGCAGTACATAACGCGCAACACCCAACGGGCCAAAGCCCGGTGCTTTTTGAGTACGAACGGAGATGCTTTTTCCCCGCGCCGTGCGATGATGTTTCTGCTCGGTCTCCTTGTAGATATCTTTCAGGATGCCGTGTTGACGCATAAACGCCATCGCCGCCGTACCCAGACTGCCGCTCTTGGGGTTGTAGCGGAAGCCATCCTCGATCATCCGTTGCGGCATGATGCGCCACAGCAGAAAAAAGAGATCATCAGCATAACCGCCCATCAACGTACCTGTGAGCAACAACACCTTGCGCACTTTATTGGCCAACACACCCATGGCCTGTCCTTGAGCTGAACTGTCGTTCTTAAACTCATGACCTTCGTCGATAATCAATAGATCAAAGTATCCATTTGGTAGGTACCTTTTTATATACTCTGTTGCTTGATAACCGCCTTGGCCAAACGACAGCTCCAGGGTTGCCATTGCACGTTCCATGCGGGTGGCTTGCCTGTCGGTAAAGACCAACTCCCCATTCTCATCCATCAGATTGATGAATTCGTAAAGGTTGTCAGCCAACATGCCGGAGAGTAGGTCTTCACCAAAACTGCCGATCAGCTTCTCCGCTGTCTTTTTGCCGATGGTTGGCAATTGACACATCGCATCAACCACCAGCTCTTTACGGCTTTTCTGTCTGCGGCCTGGACGGATTAGTGTCCAGAGCGGTTCATCACATTCCGAACAGTGTTGCTGCCGGTCTGTTGTGAAACGAACTGGCTCCACCGGATCACCTTCACCATCAACGATGAGGGTGCCGCACCTGGGGCAGCTTGCCTGCTCCAACGTTGTCACGAAGTTCAGCGATTGCTCATTGCCTTCCTCCGACTGTTGACGCAGATGACGCTTGCTCACTGCAAAGGCCGGTTTCCAATGTGACCCCATGCGCATACGCACACGACCGAGGATGAAAAACTCCGGCCCCTCATGCTGAGTAGCTTGATCCAATACCGCCCGTAACTGTAAGAGCTTACGCATGGTATCGGGGCCGTTGAGTATCCAGACACGGGCATCAGGCACCGTCTCCAGAATCTCCCGCCGCCACTTGTAGACCAAGTGAGGTGGCGAAATCACCAGGGAACGGTGATAACCTTCGGCGTGCATCACCGCCGCAGCGGCAATGGCCATCATCGTCTTGCCCGTCCCCATTTCGGCATTGATAACCGCTGCCTTCTCCGCTTCATCGACCAACAGACGAGTGACCGCCTGCACAACATCGGCTTGGGCCGAGAAAGGTTTGCGTTTGAGTCCGGCCATCACCAGGGCTCGGTGCGGGTTGGACTCGCCGTTGTAAACCGGAGGATTCTGCCGTGAGACCGCAGCCAACAGATCATCACCAAAATCGGTGACAAACTGGGTCAGTGGAATCACATTGGGTGTTTCCTCCTCAACATCTAATTGAACTGCTTCAGTTACTGCATTCATCTGCCTTCTCCTGATTGGAAGTAAAAGAAAAGGACAGCGCTATCCCCACAAGGGGTAACGAACTGCCCTTGTGGGTGTGAAAATATGAACCGATGATTCCGTCAATAGCTGGAATCACTGCGCCTGTTACACGGTTCGACGAAGACGCTGGGGTGTCTGATGACTCAAGAGCAAACAGACAAGGGTGCTACTGAAACCGCAGTAGCCACGGGTGAAAACGCCTTTCCAAAACACAGACACTCTGTGCTTTGGAAAGGCCCTGCATAAAGCAGGGCGTGGATTAATGTCGATGTTGAATGCCGTGGCGAATCGCCGCTAGCTGGCCACCCAAATGGGTAACTGCTTCAGAGGCAAAATCGTCACGAATACCGAAGATTTTGTACTCCACCAAAGCACCCGTCGCTTCAGATTCAGTCAACATGCCGACCTTACGCATGGCACGAATCAATCGTGGATATCGTTGCAAGAGTTCATCACCCATGGTCATGGTTAGTCCTCCTGCGGCAGCATGATGGTGATTGCCGGCTCGCCAGCATCACCGGGGCCACTGACCAGTTTCAATGTTGTCAGCCGTGCCTTGGTGCGCCGTCCACCTCTGGGCAGACGATAGAGTTGAAAGTTGATCTCCGTACCGCCGTTGGCGCTGCGGATCGCAATAAACGCCATCCACAGCACATCCCACAAACGGCCCGATTCATCCTGGTAGGTTTGTCGCCGACTGTCGTCATCCGACCATTCGACACAACCCTTCCAGGCGGCATGAGTAATAGCAACCGGCCAGCGAAAACCAGCCTCGGTTGCCATCTCTGTTACATCGATCAATACGCCATCTTCCAACGCCTGAGCGCGGGTATAGCTGTATATGGTTTCACCGAACAGTTCGGTGGTTGCATTGGTTTCGTTCATGGTGACTCTCCTTAATGTGAAAGAACGGAGAGACCACCACCCCAACGGGAAGACGGTCTCCCCAGGTGGGTTAAAACAAATGGATAAAAAGCTATCTGATCTCCACCACGCGGGCGTAGTTAGCGCCTGGTGTGAAATCGATAGCCCGAGTGGTTGGCACAAATTTGTCGGTGAGAATGGTGGTGGAGGTCAGCGTATTGTCGGGCTGAATCTCCTGGCGTACCTCTCTCATCTTCTCTTTGTGCGTTCCGCCCTTGATTAAAAACTGACGACCATCCTGTGATCGGACGACGCCAGAGACTTGACCGGCGGCCAGCGCAAGCGCCAGATGCCAATTCGACATCGGCCTTAGTGGCCGTCGTGAACTCTCCAACGCCAGTCGCCGGAATTTGAGATCGAATTGATCCCATAGACAGGGGTTGCGCTGGATCTCATCGGCCAACTGATCCGCATCCAATTTGACGTAGTTGAACTTGACCTCACCACCCGGTGATGCCGGTACCTCGAAAGGTTCCAACGACCACTGTTCGGGCAGTTCATCAAGCTCAAGCTCACCCGCGACGATGGATAAAAGACGCTGTTTAGCCCCGGACTTATCACCCACGGCTTCCTTGGTACGGCGTCGAACACCGAACAGTACGATCTGTTTGAACTGCTGTTCAGGTGCCTTGAACACCTCAACCCGATGGAAGTGGGTGGTGATCCAGGAGACAAGTTCCTTATCCAACGTGTAACGCGGAATAATCAGCGCCAGGATCCCCCCGAATTGCAGGG
>Ga0256839_1005479_pt1 | contig 11711 bp, 11 predicted proteins | sample 354166metaG_FD_185968 | JGI IMG/M metagenome (GOLD analysis project Ga0256839, IMG submission 185968) | Hydrothermal vent microbial communities from Mid Atlantic Ridge, Atlantic Ocean - 354-166 | ecosystem: Environmental > Aquatic > Marine > Hydrothermal vents | place: Atlantic Ocean: Mid...
GCAGGCTGTTCGCGACGTGGCTGCGGCTTTTGCCCACCATGCGGGCGATATCCTCCTGGCGGCGGCCGAATTCCTCCACCAGGCGGCGGTAGGCCCGCGCCTCCTCGAGAGGATGCAGTTCCTCCCGCTGGAGGTTCTCCACCAGCGCCACCTCGAGCACCTCGCGGTCCTCGAGCGTCCGCACCACCACCGGCAGTTCGCTCAGCCCCGCGCGCTGGGCGGCGCGCCAGCGGCGCTCCCCGGCCACGATCTCATATCCGCTCGCGAGCGCCCGCGCGGGCCGCACCAACAGCGGCTGCAGCACGCCGTGTTCGCGGATGGAGGCGGCCAGCGCCTCGATCTCCGCCTCGTCAAAGCGCCGCCGCGGCTGCAGCGGCGACGGCTCCAGGTAGGAGATCGGCACCTGCTGGACGGGTCCCTCCGGGGCAGCTTCGGAGGGCGCCTCGCCGAGCAGGGCCGAAAGCCCCATGCCCAGCCCGCGCCGCGTACTGCGGCCCATCAGGCGGCGCTCCGCTCGCGGCGCAGCATCTCCCCGGCAAGGCGCATGTAGGCCTCCGCGCCGCTCGAACGGTGGTCGTAGAGCAGCACCGGTTTGCCGTGGGAGGGGGCTTCGGACACCCGCACGTTGCGGGGGATCACCGTCTCGTACACCCGTGCCCCGAGGAACCGCCGCACGTCGTTGGCCACCTGCTGGGAGAGGCTGTTGCGGCGGTCGAACATGGTCAGCACCACGCCCTGCACCTCCAGCATGGGGTTGTAGTTGTGCCGCACCCGCTCGATGGTGCGGAGCAGGAGCCCGAGCCCTTCGAGGGCGTAGAACTCGCACTGCAGCGGCACCAGCACCGCATGCGCCGCCACCAGCGCGTTGACGGTGAGCAGCCCCAGGGAGGGCGGACAGTCGATGAAGATATAGTGGTACGGTTCGCGCAGGCCCCGCAAGGCCTCGCGCAGCCGCCACACCCGGCCCGCCTCCCCGGCAAGCTCCATCTCCACGCCGGACAGATCCACCGTGGCCGGCACCAGCTCCAGTCCGGGAACCGCGACCGGGAGCCGCACCTCGGCCAGGCTCAGCCGGCCGGTGAGCACGTCGTAGCTGGTGCGGACCCGCGCCTGGAGCGGACAGCCGAGGCCGGTGCTGGCGTTGCCTTGGGGATCGAGGTCGATCACCAGCACCCGTTTGCCCACCGCGGCGAAGGCGGTGGCGAGGTTGATGGCGGTGGTGGTCTTGCCGACCCCGCCCTTCTGGTTGGCGACCGCCAGCACGCGGCCCTTGTGCGGGGGTTCACGGGGCTCCGGCATGGGTGGGTTCGAGGTCCCGTACGATCAGGATCCGGCCTTGGGCTGAGGACAGGCTTTCGCGAAGCTCCGCCCGCATTCTCCAATGTTCCCGGGCCCGGGTCAATTCGTCCCGGACCGAAGCCCCCTTGAGGAACAGGCCCACCGTGCCGGGTCCGAAAAACCGGTGCGCATATCCGAGCAGCTCCGGGAGCGGGGCGAGCGCCCGGGCCACCACCGCATCGGCCGAGAAGGGCGCAAGCGCCTCGATGCGCCGGGCGTGCACCGTGACATTCCAAGCGCCCGTGATGCGGGCCGCCTCCCTCAGGAACGCCGCCTTGCGCTGGTCCGCCTCCACCAGATGGACCTCGACCTCCCGCAGAATCGCCAGCACCAGACCGGGAAAGCCGGCACCGGAGCCGAGGTCCACCACCCGCCCGACGCCCGGGGGGAGATGGCGGAGCAGCTGGCCGCAGTCGAGATAGTGGCGTCGCCAGGGATCCCTGAGGGTGCTCGATGCCACCAGGTTGATGCGGCGTTGCCAGCGGCTCAGCAGGTGGAGATGGGCCCGGAGCCGATCCAGGCGCTCTTCGTCCACACCCAGCAGGCGTGCGAAGGCCGAGGGCTCGAGCGGCGCCTCACGCGGCCCTTCGGACATAGCGGTAGAGCAGCACCAGGGCCGCGGGCGTCACGCCGGGAACCCGGGCCGCCGCTCCCAGCGAGGCGGGCCGGCTGCGTTCGAGTGCCGCCCGCACCTCGCTCGACAGCCCCGGAATGGACCGGTAGTCCAGGTCCGGCGGCAGCAACAGCGCCTCCTCCCGGCGAAAGGCGGCGATCTCCCGCAGCTGGCGGTCCAGATAGTGGCGGTACTTGGCCTCCACCTCCACCTGTTCGGCCGCATCCGGGCCGAAGGCGGCGAGCTCCGGCCAGGCCCGCGCAAGCTCCCGGAAGGGGATGTCGGGATGGGCGAGCAGCTCGAGGGCGCTGCGCCGTCGCCCGTCCCGCTGCACCCTGAAGCCGAGCCGGGCCGCCTCGCTCGGGGTCAGCGAGAGTTCCCGAAGTCTTGCCTCGAGCGCCTCGATGCGCCGGCGCTTGTCCCGCACCCGGGCGAGGCGAGCGCCTCCGACGAGCCCCAAGGCCGCTCCCTTCTCGGTGAGGCGGAGATCGGCGTTGTCGGCCCGCAGCAAGAGCCGGTATTCGGCCCGGCTCGTGAACATGCGGTAGGGCTCGACCACGCCCTTGGTGGTGAGATCGTCGATCAGCACCCCGATGTAGGCGTCGCCGCGGTCGAGCACGAAACGCCTGTCGGTGCGCGAAGCCGCGAGCGCGGCGTTGGCGCCCGCCACGAGCCCCTGGGCGGCCGCCTCCTCGTAGCCGGTGGTGCCGTTGATCTGGCCGGCCAGGAACAGGCCGGGCAGCCGTTTGAGCTCCAAAGCCGGGGTGAGCTCGCGCGGATCCACAAAGTCGTATTCGATGGCGTAGCCGGGCCTGAGCATGCGCACCCGCTCGAGCCCCGGAATCATGCGCAGCATGCGGAGCTGGACCTCGGCGGGCAGCGAGGTGGAGATGCCGTTGGGATAGAGGGTGAGGTCCTCGTAGCCTTCCGGTTCGAGGAAGATCTGGTGGCGGCTGCGGTCGGCGAAGCGCACCACCTTGTCCTCGATGCTCGGGCAGAAGCGCACGCCGGTCGCCCGGATGCCGCCGCTGTACATCGGCGCCTCGTGGAGGTGGCGGCGGATGAGCTCGTGCACGCCGGGATGGGTCCAGGTGATCCAGCAGTCCAGCTGGGGCTGGCGGATGCGGTCGGTGAGGAAGGAAAAGGGCGGCGGCGGCTGGTCGCCGGGCTGGCGCTCGAGGCCGAGGAGGTCCACCGTCCGTCCGTCCAGCCGCGGCGGCGTGCCGGTCTTGAGGCGACCCATGGCCAGCCCCAGACCGTAGAGAAAGCGGGCGAGCTGCTCCGCCGGCCGCTCCCCCATGCGCCCGGCCGGCCAGCGTTGCCGTCCCAGGTGGATGGTGCCGCGCAGAAAGGTGCCGGTGGTGAGCACCACCGCCCCGGCCCGCAGCTCCCTGCCGCAGGCAAGCCGCACGCCCGCCGCCCGGCCGTGCCGCTGCAGGAGCGCCACCACCTCCCCTTCCGCCACCTCGAGGCCCGGCAGATCGGCGAGCAGCTCGCGCACCGCGGCCGCATAGCGGCGCCGGTCCGCCTGCGCACGCGGTGCGCGCACCGCAGCACCCTTGCTCCGGTTGAGGATGCGGAACTGGATGCCGGCCCGGTCGATGGCCCGGCCCATGAGGCCGTCGAGGGCATCGATCTCGCGCACCAGATGGCCTCGGCCGAGCCCGCCGATGGCCGGATTGCAGGACATGGCGCCGATGGTGGCGCGGTCGTGGGTGACAAGCAGGGTGCGGGCCCCCATGCGCGCCGCCGCCGCGGCCGCTTCCGCACCGGCGTGGCCACCGCCCACCACCACCACGTCGAAGCCCGCGAAGTCCGTCATCACGCGCTCTCGCCCGACTTCCCATCCGGTCGCCGAAGCTGGGATGCCAGAGCGTCGGGCTCAAGGGCGGGCAGCCCGCACACGCGACCCCGGCACACAGAGGCAAAAGCCCGCGCCGCCGCAGCCGCACGAGCGTCCGCCGGCCCGCGATGCACCAGCACCGAATCGAAGGGCGCCTCGCTCGCCGCGGTCCGCCACAGCTCCCGATAGGCCACGGAATCCCGCGCTCCCACCAGCACCACCGACACCCCGCCCTCGATCGCCGCCAGCACGCGCAACAGCGAGGCGTGGCCGAACGGGTCCTCCAAGGCCCCGCCCGCAAAGCGTCCGAGCAGCCGCTCGGCCCGCTCGCGCCAGATCGGATCGTCGAGGGCGAGGTGGAGCGCGAACATCGCTTCGGCGAAGGTGGCGATGGGGGAGGGTGTGGGACCGTCGCGGGCGGTGCGCAGCCGCACCGGCGGTGCGGCGGAATCGCCCGGGTCCAGGAACAGGCCGCCCGCACCGTCCGCGAAGTCACAAAGCGCCCGCTCCGCCCACGCCCTGGCCTGCTTGAGGTAGGCCTCCTCGCCGGTCGCGGCATGGAGGGCGAGTGCGGCCCGGGTCATCTGCGCGTAGTCGTCGAGGAAGGCCAGCTCCAGCCGCTGTCCCCGGCACCAGCTGTGGTAGAGGCGATCGCCCGCGCCGAGATGACGCACCAGCCGCTCGAACACGCGGGCGGCGAGCGCGATCCAGTCCCGGCGTTGGAGCCGCAGGCCCGCCCGGGCCAGGGCGGCGATGGCGAGTCCGTTCCAATCCGCGAGCACCTTGTCGTCGCGGGCGGGGCGGGGGCGCCGGTCGCGGGCCTGAAGCAGGCGATGGCGCAGCGCGGCGAGCCGTTCCTCCTCCTCCGGCTCGAGCAGCCCGTCCTGGTTGCGGTGGAGGATGTTGCGGCCCTCGAACTGGCCCTCCGCGGTCACCCCGTAGACGGATCGGAACCACGCCGCCTGATCGCCGAGCAGGGAGTCGATCTCTTCCGCACTCCAGAGATAAAAGGCGCCTTCCCGGCCCTCGCTGTCGGCGTCGAGACTGGCGCAGAACCCCGCCTCGCCGTCCATCTCCCGCACGAGCCAGCCCACCGTCTCCTCCGCCCGGGTGCGGAACAGCGGATCACCGCTGACGCGGAAGGCCTCGGCCAGCAACTCCAGCAGCAGGGCATTGTCGTAGAGCATTTTCTCGAAGTGCGGCACCAGCCAGCGGGCGTCCACCGCATAGCGGCAGAAGCCGCCGCCGAGATGGTCGTAGATGCCGCCCTGGCACATGCGCCGCAGGGTGAGCAGGAGCCGCGCGAGGAGCTTCTGGTCGCGCCGCCGCTCGGCCTGCTGCCAGAGCAGGAACAGCGCCGGTGCTTGGGGAAACTTGGGCGCACCGCCGATGCCGCCGTGGACCGGATCCATGTGCTCCCGAATGGCCTCCACGACCCGGGCGATGAAGGCGTCGTCGAGACTGCCCTCGCGCGGCCGGTTGAACCGCTGCAGCGCGTCCATGAGCGCCTTGCGGTTGGCTTCGATGCCCTCCGATCGCTGGCGCCACAGTTCGGCGATGCGGATCAGCACCTGCTTGAAGCCCGGGCGGCCGAAGCGGGGCTCGGGCGGGAAGTAGGTGCCGCCCCAGAACGGTTCCCCTTTGGGAGTGAGGAACATGGTGAGCGGCCAGCCGCCCGGCTCGCCGAGCAGCTGCAACGCCGCCTGATAGACCGCGTCCACGTCGGGCCGTTCCTCGCGGTCGACCTTGACCGGCACGAAGTTGCGGTTGAGCAGCTCCGCCACCTCGGGATCGTCGAAGCTCTCGTGGGCCATCACGTGGCACCAGTGGCAGGCGGCATAGCCCACCGACAACAGGATCGGCACACGGCGGCGCTCCGCCTCGCGGAACGCCTCCTCGCCCCACTCCCACCAGTCCACCGGATTGTCCTGGTGCTGGCGCAGGTAGGGGCTCGCAGCGGCGGCAAGCCGATTCGGCATGGCTCGGGCCCGGTGTTCGGTTCACGCATCCCCGGTCTATATTGGCATGCGGCTCCTTCGAAGACAGGATCGACCATGAAAATCCACATCGAGATCGACTGCACGCCCGAGGAGGTGCGCGCCTTTTTCGGTCTGCCCGACCTCCAGCCCGTCTACGATGAACTCCTGCCGGTGGTCCAGGAACGGTTGGCGGAGGCGCTCCGCTCGATGGACACCCGCACCCTGGTGGAACAGTGGCTGCCGCTCACCACGCGCGGGATCGAACAGTGGCAGCGCTTCTGGACCCAGCTCGCCGCCGCCGCCATGCGGGGCGAAGGCGCATCCGGCAAACCGGGCGCGGGAGGTCGGGGAGGAGGCGCGCGCAAGGAGTAGCGCCCGCGATGGCCGCAACCATCTACGCGCCGGCCACGGCCGTGGGGCGTGCGGCCATCGGCGTGATCCGGATCTCCGGCCCCGAGGCGCCGGATGTGTTCCGCGCGCTGTGTCCCGGCCGGACGCTGCCGGCTCCGCGCCGGGCCACCCTGTGCCGCCTTTATGATCCCGCGGACGGGGAGCTGCTCGATGTGGCGGTGGTGATCCGCTTCGCCGCGCCGCAGAGCTACACCGGCGAGGAGATGCTGGAGATCCACCATCACGGCGGGCTTGCCGTCAGCCAGGCGCTCTTGGACGCGCTGGGCCGCCTGCCCGGTCTCAGGCTGGCCGAGCCCGGCGAATTCACCAAGCGCGCCTTTCTCGCGGGCAAGCTGGACCTCACCGAGGCGGAGGCGGTGGCGGATCTGGTGGCGGCCACCACCCGGGCGCAGGCGCGCTTGGCCCTTTCCCAGCTCGACGGCGCCCTCGGGCGTCTGTGCCGGCGATGGCGGGAGCAGATCATTGCGGCTTTGTCCCGGATCGAGGCCGAGATCGACTTCGGGGCCGAAGAGGGGGACGTGCCGGAGGACATGCGCCGGGAGGTTTTGGCCTTGGCCGCGGAGCTCCGGCAATCCATCGCCTCCCACCTCGCCGACCAGCGACGCGGCGAGCGGCTCAGGGCCGGCGTCACGGTGGCGATCGTGGGCCCGCCCAACGTGGGCAAATCGAGCCTTCTCAACCGGCTGGCCCGGCGCGAGGTGGCCATCGTCACCCCCATCCCCGGCACCACCCGCGATCCCCTCGAGGTGGCGCTGGACCTGGACGGGCTGCCGGTGGTCCTGGTGGATACCGCCGGGCTGCGGGAGAGCCCGGATCCCGTCGAGGCGGAAGGGGTGCGCCGGGCGCGCGAGCGCGCCGAGCGTGCGGATCTGCGTCTTCACCTGCTCGATCCCTTCATCCCCGCAAGCGCGTGGCCCGAGGAGGATCCCTGCGGTCTTCTGGTGGTCAACAAGGTGGACCTGGCGCCGCCGCCTGCGAGCCCGCGCCCGTTTCTCGCCATCTCCTGCCGCACCGGTGCCGGGCTCGCGCAGCTCGAGGCGCGGTTGCGGGAGCGGGCCGCGGAGCTCGTGGGCAGCGGTGATGTGGCGGTGATCACCCGGGCCCGTCACAGGGAGGCCCTCAGCGAAGCGCTGGACGCGCTCGCCCGGGTGGCGGCCGACGGCGAGAGCTGTGAACTCGCCTTGCTGGCCGAAGAGCTGCGCATCGCCGCCCGGGCGCTCGGCCGGGTGGTGGGGGAGATCGGAGTGGAGGACCTGCTCGACCGCATTTTCGCCGAATTCTGCATCGGCAAGTGAAGTGAGAGGCGAGGGATGAACACCGGCGCGCCACCGAAACGGCCTCTCCTGGACGCGGACCGCCCTTCGGGCCGGTGCGGGCCGTGCGTATCCCGGCGGACCGCGCTCGGTGCGCTTGCGGCGGGAGCTGCGGCACTGGTGGCACCCGGCCGATGGGGCCTGCGGGCAGCCCCGGTGCGCAGCTACGAGCTCGTGGCCGAGCCTGCACGCCGATCCCTGCTGGGCGCGCGGCCACAATGGTGGCTCTACAACCGCAGCCTTCCGGGACCGGTGATCGAGGCCCGGGAGGGGGAGGTGGTGCGCATCGCCTTCACCAACCGTCTGCCCGAGCCGACCAACCTCCACTTCCACGGCCTCCACATCCCGCCGCAAGGCCGGGCCGACAACATCTATCTCGACATCCCGCCCGGCGGCCGTTTCCTCTACGAGTTCCAGCTTCCGCCGGGGAGCGCTGGGCTCTACTGGTACCATCCCCATCGCCACCGCCTGGTGGCACGGCAGATGTGGCGCGGTCTCGCCGGCGCCCTGGTGGTCCGCGGACCGGAGGACGCCTTCCCGGCCCTCGCCGCCTTCGAGGAACGGATCGTGCTCTTGCGCGACGTGGCGCTTCCGGAGGGCGAGTTGTCTCCCCATGGGGTGCGGGACTGGCACAAGGGCAAGGAGGGGGACTGGGTGGTGGCGAACGGTGGCATCGAACCGGTGTTCCCCGTCGCCCGGGGCGGCGTGCGGCTGCGGCTCGTCAACGCCAGCAACGCCCGGCCGTTGCATCTGGCGCGGGGGGACGGACGACCGCTCGCGGTGGCGGCTGTGGACGGGCGGCTGCTGCCGCGCCCGCGGATGGTTGCGAGCTATCTGCTGCCGCCCGCGGGGCGCGTGGATCTCCTGGTTCCGCTCGGACGCGAGGAGGAGGTGCCGTTGGTGGCCCTGCGCTACAACCGCGGGGTGCCCGCGCCGCGGCTTCGGAACCGCTTTCTCCTGGGCCTTCGGGGCGAGGGCTCAGGGCCGCCGCTTCCTCTGCCCGACCGGCTTCCGGCCCCGCCGCCGCCTCCCGCGCCCGAGCGGGCGCCCGAACGGCTCGCGCTTTCGATGTTCTTCATCAACGGTCGCAGCTACCGCCGCGAGCGGGTGGATGTCCGCCGCCGGCTCGGGGAGGTGCAGCTGTGGCGGGTGGAGAACGTCGGCAGCATGGACCATCCCTTCCACCTCCACACCTGGCCCTTCTATGTGCTGGGCAGCAACCGGCGGCCGGCCCCGGTGGCGGGCTGGGCCGACACCGTGAACCTGCGGCCGGGCGAAGTGTTGGAGCTGCTCGTTCCCTTTGTCGGTTATACGGGCCGCACCGTCTTCCACTGCCATGTGGTGGAGCACGCCGACCGCGGCATGATGGGAACGGTGGAGGTGGTGGAGGGCTGATGGGGCCTTCGGGCCTCGCCTTGGGGACGCACCCGGTGTTTGAAGGGCGACGGCCGGCGTGGCCCGCCTCGCGCGTCAACGCCCGCATTTGGCCGAAGCGAACCCGTCCTCCCCGGGCGGCAGCAGGCCTTGCTGCTGCATCTTGAGGATCAGGCGGCCGCGCACCTCGAGCACGTTGGCAAGCGGACGCTTGCGCGCCTCCCGCACCTCCTCGGCGGTGAAGGGAACGAAGTCGGGTGCCAGCTGCTCGGCGCTGTAGGTGCGGAGCATCCAGTTGAGCACCGCGGCGAGCCGTTCGTCGTCGAGCATCGCCCACACCACCCCCGGCACCCGCATGAGATACTCCCGCCCCTCCGGGATGCGGGTGAACAGGCCCACGAAGTCCCTGGCCCTGGGCACCGCATTGCAGGCGCCGAGCCCGTCGGCCCGATGACAGCCCTGGCAGTTGCGCGAGAAATCCTGCGCCACCCCCTCCACCACCGTCACCTGCGCCCATGCGGCCAGGGGCGCTTGCAAAAGCGCGAGGAAAAGTGCTGCCAGGGCGATCAGGCGCGGCCCACGAGCGCTGCTGCGGTGCAGTGGTAGACCATGCTGCGGGCCCCGAAGCACCAGGCGATGTCGTTCGACAGCTGGGGCCGGTAGATGGGCATCTCGCCCTCGGTGGAGAGACACGGGCATTGGCCGCACACCCCCTTGCCGCAGCAGTCCCGATAGGCGATCAGGTAGAGCTGCCCGTCTGCGGGATTGAGACAGCTGCCCACCCAGGAGGTGGGGGCCGGATCGGATCCCGGCGGGCAGGTGTGGAGTCCGCCCCCGCAACAGGTGCACAGGTAGCCGTCCATGGCGCAATAGCGCCAATAGTTGCAGGCGGTGGGATCCTCGGCCTGGGCGTTCTCGAAAAAGGCCTGGGCCCGGGCGCTGTTGATACGTCCGCTGCGGTCCACGGGCAGCAGCGGCAACAGCGCCCCGCCCGCCACCAGCGCCCCCAGGCGTGCCAGGAGGCCGCGGCGGGAGGTCCGCTGCGCCATGCCGCGGCTCGCCCTCTCCACCCAGCGGTCCAACAATCGGCTCCCTCGCATCAGCCTTCCCCCCTCTCCTTGCGTTCACGAAGCGGCCTGCTCCGGGTCCCCGGCCTTGGCCGCGAGATAGGCCTGGATACTCACATAGCCGGTCTCCTTGGCGACCAGCAGGCTTTCGAGATGTTCCCGGCTGTTCACGAGCCCCTTCGAGCGCACGATGCCCTGGTCGTCGATGAGGACGGCATAGGGAAGCTTGCCCACCTGGAACCGCATGCCGACCTCGGGTGCGATCACGAGCGGCACCTGCCCGAGCCCGTGGGCTTCCAGAAGCTTGCGATGGTCCTCCGGATCGCCGTCGCCCACCAGCACCAGATCCAGGCTGCGCCCCTCGCTGCGCATGAACCAGCGCACCACCGGGAGCAGCTTCTTGCACACCGGACAGTTCGGCGCGACGAACAACAGCAGCGTGCTCCGCCCGCCCTCCCGGCGTCCGCCGATGGTCACCGGCCGCCCCATCACGTCGGTGAGCGCAAAGCGCGGCGCCGCGTCCCCGACCTCCACGCCGCCGTCCACCATCAACGCCCCGAGGGGTGCGATGCGTTCGTGCAGCACACCGATCTGGCGCGCGAGCGCGAACACCACCGCCGACAGGGCGAGAAACACGACCCAAAGCAGGATCTGCGAGGCGACCAGAAGCTCGGTCATGATTCGGGCCCCCGCGCCGGTGTGCGTTCCACGAGTTCGGAGAAGGCGAAATAGGCGAACAGCAGGGAGAGCGCGGCGGCCGCGGCGGTGAACAGGTCGAGCTCGGTGGCATCCCGGCGCGGCTCCGCCGCCGCAAGCCACAGGGCACCCAGGGCGAGCAGCAGGTTGCGCGCCACAAGCGGCCAGCCGATGCGCTGCTTGAAGGCGCCGATGAAGCAGCCGCAGTCGATCTCGCGCCGCCCGCGCACAAGGTTCCAAGCCATCGCCCAGGCGAACAGCGCGAGCAGCGCCGCCACCACGAGCGCGGCCGCCGCCGCGCTGGTCTCGAACAAAAGGCCCAAAGCCGCCCCACACTCCACCACCGGCAGCACCCGGGCGAAACCGCCCGCCATGCGCTCTGGAAGGATGCGGTAGTTGCGCACCACCCCTTCGAAGGCATCGAGGGACCTGAGCTTGCTCAACGCGGCGGCCCCGAACACGCCTGCGAGCAAGAGCCGCAGCGCCCACAACAGCGCCGGATCGCCCCACACGGCCTGCATCGGGCCCCTCCCTCCGGGCTACTCGGCGAAGGCGTGCAGCAGAAACGGCGTCACGCCCACCCCCTCGATCCTGCGCGCGAGCTCCCCGCTCTCCAGATCATAGACCCCGAGCACCCCGGTATCCGTGAGCGCCACCAGCACCGGATCCTTCTCCGGGGTCACCAGGATCGACACCGACGGCTCCTCCAGGGAAAGGCGCTTCACCCGGCGGTTGGCCTCCGGATCCAGCACCCACACCTCCTCGCCGGGGAACTTGTGCGACCAGCGCGGCCCGCGGTGCATCAGCACGTACACAAGCCCGCTGTTGCGGTCGTAGGCCATCAGCTGCCAGCCGCCGGGGCGCCAGCTCTCGGCCCGATCCGCCTCCCCCACAACCGACCAGCTGTCCACCACCCGGGTGCGGCCCTCTTCGAATACCACCTCGTAGAGCATGCCCTCGTAGGAAATCCAGTATCCCCGACCCTGTTCGGTGGCCAGCGCGGCATGTTCGAACACCGGATCGTTCTCGGAATCGAAGAAGGGCTCGTTCTGCATCACTTCGGCCCCGCCCTCCTCG
>Ga0256839_1005480_pt1 | contig 11710 bp, 9 predicted proteins | sample 354166metaG_FD_185968 | JGI IMG/M metagenome (GOLD analysis project Ga0256839, IMG submission 185968) | Hydrothermal vent microbial communities from Mid Atlantic Ridge, Atlantic Ocean - 354-166 | ecosystem: Environmental > Aquatic > Marine > Hydrothermal vents | place: Atlantic Ocean: Mid...
CGGAAATATCGCGCAGTGCCAGCCTTTCGAGGACGACGGCAACGGGAAGGGAGATATCCATCAGCTCGAAACTCGCGTCTTCCGGAACCTGCGCTGCGGTAGACTGCGCTGACATTTCAATTCGGATATGATCGGCCTCCAGTAAAGAAATGTGGATCTTACCGCCAAGCAGATTGCCTGGCCGCCAGTCCAGATTCAGCTTTGCAATGCTGACGAGGGTCCCATTCTTCTGGAGCCGGATATCCCGCAGACTGACAGGCCCAAGCAACCGCCCCTCGACAGAGGCGACAGAGAGTTCGGCCGGCATGGATGCCAATGCACCCCTCAGAACCCAGCGCAACCCGGCCTCGCTGTTCAGGAAGAAACCAACAGCCACCGTAGCGAGTGATCCGCAGGCCAGGAAGAATAATGTCAAACGGCCAGGGCGCTTCATAGTTCGGGCCCGAAAATGATATGCAAACGCGGCTCCTTGTCGCCGACGCTGACTGGCCACGCCACATCGATGCGTAGCGGCCCCACGGGTGAGTACCAACGCAAACCGAATCCCGCCCCGCGCTCCAGGGTAAAGTCGTTCCAGTTATCAAATGCATTACCGGTATCCATGAAAGCCGCTATACTCCAATTTTCCCTGAAGCGATAGTCGTATTCGAGGCTCCCAATTAGCTTCTGCCTGGCTCCAATAGGATCACCTCTGCTGTTTTTTGGTCCAAGCTGCTGGTAGCCATATCCGCGAACGCTGGTATCCCCACCTGCATAGTAACGCAATGACAGGGGCAGCTCACCGAAGCCACTGATCACCGTGGCGGCAGCGTCCCCTCGCAACAACAGGCGGTTCCTTTGGGTTATGCTCTGTATGATTTTGACGGTCAGCAGAGGCTGAAAGAAGGAAACATCGGAGAACAGTTTTTCATGTCCCCCCCTGAATTCCAGGGTGATACGGTTCCCATCCTGTATATTGTCTTTTGATTTACCCTTGATGCGATCAATGGTCAAACCAGGAACCAGCAGTTTGCTTTCACCGAATTCGTCACTGAGACGGAAGGAGTCTCTACGGTAATCCAGATACCAGGTTTCTATCCAGTTCTTGCGTGGACTGGTCTGGCGGCTTACGCCGAGAATGTATGAATCCTCCTCGCGACCATTGTCAGGGTTTTCGTTTCTCATTGTTGCCATGATCTCCCAAAAATCCGTCCTTGGGTCGCGAAAAGGAACGATATAACCGGCTGACAGACTCTTTCTAAGACGGGAAAAGCGCAGAGTGGATCTAAAACGATGCCCCCGGCGATTGATGCGGCGATTGTTATAACCCAGGCTGCCGCGTAATTTCGTATCGGTGCCATAGCCGATACCAATGCTGTAGCGGTGGCGTTTGGAAGGCCTCAGATCGACGAATACCGGCACCTTGCGGCCGATGGCGGCATCGGGACGGGGCGTCACGTCGACCTGGGAAAAATAATCACTGTCGAACAGGGCGTTCTGAAGGTCAAACAGCTTCTGGGTTGCGTATGGCTCGCCGTCTTTGATATCGGAAAAACGCGCAAGGAGCTCCGGCTTGACGACGGCATCGCTGAAAGTGACTTTTCCGAAGTGATAGCGGATGCCACTGGCCAGAACGAGGCGAATTTCAGCGGCATGTCTTGCGGGATAGATGCGCACCTGATGCTCGACATAGCTGCTGTTGAGATAGCCATTGTTGAGGGCCCGGCGCAGCAACAGGCGCTTGCCTTCTTCATAACGCGCGTGAATGAAGACATCCCCCTGTTGCAAAGGGAATCCACCCACGAGGGCGGCCAAATCAGGGTCTTCCGCCCCTTCACCGAGAATGACGATGTCTACTTTCGTCACCCGCACCGGCTTGCCCGGATCAATGCGATAAACAGCACGCCACCCCTCTGCACTCGCCTCCAGGGCCGACTCCACCTTGGGAGTATAGTAGCCAAACGGCTGCAAGGCGATATGGAGTTCTTCCAGGGACTTATTGTACAGGCGACGCACACGCGGCCCTGTCAGTCCGCGGCTTTTTTCTTCCCGGGCAATAGACATGAAGGCGCGGACATTTTCCTCCATCGCCTTGTCCACCCCGGTGATCTCGATACTGAGGCGCTGTGCCGCACTGAAGGCAGGGAAAGCGAGGACCAACAGCATAAAGACTATACTAGTGATTCGCATTCGCACACTTGAGGTTGGCCTTGGCTGCTTTTGAGGATTTCCATGAAAATAACAGGATAGAGGCTAGTCCCGGAATTTGCATGTAATTTTTCCATTTGGGACATTCTTTTTCCGCTGCAGGAGGTGGCTGTCATCGAACCAGGCGCACTCAGGCATCAGGCGGTAAGCTGACGGCGCGTCAGTAAAACCCTGCCTTTATTAACCCGGCAACCATATATATCGTATTCAGCCATTGCGTTCCGGTTCGCTGCAAGGCGGCGAAAGGCCGCTGTAGTCATTCTACAGCAAGTTTCGCCAACGCAGTCAGCAGGCCGGACGCAATGGCCTGTCCTTTGATTTCAATCTGTTAGGGACTTCAGGCCTGCGCCGGCACGGCGTTGCGGCGCTTGCCAATGGAATGACCATTGCCTGCGCACCGCGCCTTGTTCCAGCACAGGCCTGAAGTCCTGAATACGATATATATGGTTGCCGGGTTAATAATGACGGGATTAGGCCAACCGCTCGCGAAGACGCGTTTCCAGGGCCTCCTGCATATATTCCAGGGTATTTGCACGGAACTTGGAAGCGGCGAAGTGATAGTAGTTGAGCTTGCATTTGACCGGCAGGTGCAAGGCATCGCGGTGCTGGTCTTCAAAATCAACCCACGCCAGAATGGGCAGGTCGTTCTGCCTGAGATCTGCACACACCCATTGATCTTCTTCGAGAATCAGGATAATTCCCTCATGATCCGACAAAGGTAATCTCATGGGAAATTTGAAATGCAGCCTGGCCCTGCGCCACAGGTTATACAGCTCAGCCGGGACCTCATCCTGGCGCTGTGCATATACTGGAACTTCACCGACCCGGCTCATACCAGCCTCCTGTGCCCTGCCAACACCGGCAAATGAAAAACACCATCGTTCCGCCTGACCCCGGCATGCCGGGTCCAGCCAAACCCTGCATACGATTCTTTCAGCAGTTCGTCAGCGTGTCAAACTGGCAAACAGGACAGGCAGCTTCTCGGGAAGACGCTCGACGTGGTCGATAATGGTGTAATTGTTGATACCGAAGATGCGCTTTACATAGTGATCGGCATTGGGGTCCAGCGTCAAACAGTAACTCATCACCCCCTTGCCGGCCAGCTCCTCCACCGCCTTTTTCGTATCGAGGCGGAGATGCTGTGGATCCCGTTCATCGATGTCCGCAGGCTCACCATCCGTCACCAGGAGAATCAGCTTCTTGCGCTCGGCCTGGGACAGCAGGTGACGGCCTGCATGGCGCAGGGCCGCGCCCATGCGCGTGGAGAGCCCGCCCTGAATACCCGCCAGACGCGCCTTGGCCTCGTCGTCCCAGGCCTGCTTGAAATCCTTGAAGCGGTAATACTGTACATCGTGGCGTCCATCGGAGGCGAAGCCATGGATGGCAAAAGCATCGCCGACACCGTTGATGGCCGTGGCCACCAGCGCCGCGGCCTCCCGCGTCAATTCCAGTATGGTCTTGTCCGAACCCGCCACTTTCTCGTTGGTCGACTCGGACAGGTCGAGCAGCACGACGATGCTCAGATCGCGATTGTTGAGCACATTGCGCATGGTAATGCGCGGGTTGGGCTGCTCCCCCATGCGAATGGCGATCATGGCGTCGATAGCGGCATTGAGATCGATCTCCTCCCCGTCCTCCATGTTGCGCATCCGTTGCACCCCCTGGGGTTGCAGCATGTCGATGATCTGTTTGATACGCTGGGTGACAGGCTTGTTCTCGAGGAGGATGTTATCGATGACCTCCGGGTCGCCCTTGGATTGGCGGCGTTCATACACCGTCACCCAGTCGGGGCGATGCAGCTGTACCTGGTAGTCCCACTCATGGTAGTGATAGGGATCGGATACCGGCTCCTTGCCCCACATGTCATTGAAGCTGACGGTGGCCTCGCCCGCATCCTCATAGGGCATGAACTCCGTAGAACAGATCCAGATCTCCTGGGCATCGTCTCCCGCCAGTTCACAGTCCACCTCGTTGGCCATCTCGATGGCCGAGACGTGGCGGCGCACCTGGCGCTGGCTCGCGGCCATGTACTCGGCACTGTCCTGCCAGGCAAATTCATCAAAATCCCATAACAGGCGGTTGTCGTCCCGGTAGGGGATGCGCAGTGATTCCAGGATGCGCAGACTGGGCACCTCACGGCGATCCTGCAGCAGGTTGAACACCTCCAGCCCCATGTGCCAGGAGAATTGGGGGTCGTCCTTGTTCGCCTCGATGTTGGCATGGAATTTCCCTGCCAGCGCCGCCAGGCCTTCGTCTTCAATGCGAACCGCCGGGTCGAGCAGGCTCAGGGCCATTTTTTCCATTAGAACGACCGTAGGATGCAGCGGCTGACTGTCATACTCCGCGCGTAGCAGGCTGCCCCACAATTTCTTCAGACCGGGAAAGTTCTGCACCGCGCGGTATTCCACGCGCGCATCGTCCATGAAACCGATGAAGAACATCTGCGCGGGACTGAGCTGCTCCGCCGACAGCGGCTCCGGGGTATACATCATGTGGGCGGCCAGATGCACTGCCATGGCGCGGTACAGTTCCTGGCCGGTGACACCGCTGATACCGTCGACGGCGTCGGGCAAGTGCATGACGCGCGCCGCGAGATAGGGTTTGAAGCCTTCGTGGTCGGCGGCCGTGGGACGCAGAAAGAAATCCCGCCCCCACAGGGCGCGCAGAAAGAAGTTGATTTTGCGCTGGCTGTCGATGAAAAGAGTGCCGCGCCGCTCCTTCTGCAGCATGGCCTGCGCATCCTCGGTCTGCAGTCCAAAGTACTTGGCCTGACCCTGCAAGTCACGGGCATAGGCCTGGGCGCCATACAGGGCCCAGCGCCGCAGACCGCTGAGGGTCAGCTTGGACAGCAATTCATCCATGACACTCAGCATGGGTCGCAATCCCCGCGAGGATTTCGCCGACAGTTGGTGAATGAGTTGCAGATAACTGCGCAACAACTCGGGATCACCCAGGCGGCGCGCCACCGTGGGCAGAGAAGAGAACAGCAAGGCGATCACCTCCCCCGAGGTCATGGAGGACAGTTTCATGGCCGCACTGATGCAGTCGCGTATGATATCGTCGCCACATTCCTTGACGACGGCAGGCATCTCCGAAAGGAAACTGACGACCAGATTGCCGCCACGCCCCAGACTCGCCAAACCCTTCGCGCCTTCCAGGTAGTCGTGCAGGCCCGCGACGGACATGTTGCGCGCCGCCTCGTGAAAGGTGGCGTCAAGGGTGCCCTTCAGCTCCGGGGCGGCCTGTTCCAAGGACTCACGGTAATCATCAAGATTGACGCTCATTGTCTCGCCCTGCCATGCCGAGCGCTGGCGGCTGTCATTCGAAGAAAGTGGAGACGGCCGCGTCCAGGGTATCCCGCATGTCCGGATCATCGGTCAAGGGACGCACCAGTGCAACGCGGCAGGCCACCACAGGCTTGAGTCCACGGGCAATGAGCTGCGCCGCATACACCAGCAGGCGAGTGGAGATGCCCTCATCGAGGCCATGCCCCTTGAGGTTGCGGCCACGCTGGCCGATCTGCACCAGCTTCTCGGCCATGTCTTTGTCCACCCCGCCTTCGCGGATGATGATCTCGGCTTCAGTGTCTGCTTGCGGATAATCGAAGTCGAGGGCGCCGAAACGCTGTTTGGTGGACTGTTTGAGGTCCTTCATCAGACTCTGGTAACCCGGATTATAGGAGATCACCAACTGGAAATCCGGGTGAGCCTTCAATAGCTCGCCCTTTTTGTCCAGAGGCAGCTCACGGCGGTGATCCGTCAGGGGGTGGATAACCACGGTGGTATCCTGCCGCGCCTCCACCACCTCGTCCAGGTAGCATATGGCGCCGATACGGGCCGCCAGGGTCAGCGGCCCATCGTGCCAGCGGGTGCCATCCTTGTCGAGGAGAAAGCGGCCCACCAGATCGGAGGCGGTCATGTCTTCGTTACAGGCCACAGTGATCAGGGGACGGCCCAGTTTCCACGCCATGTATTCCACGAAGCGCGACTTGCCGCAGCCGGTAGGTCCCTTGAGCATCATGGGCATTCGCGCCGCATAAGCCGCCTCATAGGTTTCCACTTCATCACTGACGGAGCAATAGAAGGGCTCTTCCTTGATTTGGTACTGTTCAGCCGGATCGGTTTGGTTTGCTTCTGTTCTTGGGTTCATGACCTCTCATCCTCTGTTTCCGGTAATACCTTATCGAGGCACCCGCGGCTCAAAATCCGCAGTTGCCTGGATAAGGCAGGCAGGAACCCGGCCGTACCGGGTTCCATGCCTTATCCCACCTTCGTCAGGCGGCCTTGGCGCGATAGATCACCATGGACGCGCCCTGAGACTGGGCGAAGTTGTCATAGCCGATGAGGCGCACATGATTGTTGGGGTGCGCCTTGTGACAGGCCTCGGCCTCCGCCAGGATGCGTTCCACATCGGTTTCACCGAACATGGGCAGCTTCCACATATACCAGTAGTGGCCAAAGGCGTTCTCCGGCTCGGTATGCTCGATGGCCGGGTTCCATCCCTGGGAGACGATGTACTGCACCTGCTGCTTGACCTGCTCAGGGCTCATCTCCGGCAAGTAGGAGAAGGTCTCGAATTTACGGCTCGAGGTATCGCTCAAGCTGGATTTATAGTCTTGTACTTCACTCATTGTCAGTTCCTCATTAAGTGTCGAATTCAATTTTGGCGGCAAGGGGCGATGCGTGACACCACCCCATTGCACTAACGGTCGCAGGCCTTTTATTTATGGGCCACGTCCAGCTTGTCCACCGTATCGAATTCAAATTTGATTTCTTTCCAGGTTTCCATGGCCATCTTGAGCTCAGGGCTGGACTTGGCGGCAGTGGTAAGAATCTCCTTGCCTTCCTTCTCCACCTCACGGCCTTCGTTACGGGCCTGGACACAGGCCTCGAGGGCCACGCGGTTGGCTGCCGCGCCGGCGGCGTTGCCCCATGGATGACCCAGTGTACCGCCACCGAACTGCAGAACGGAGTCGTCACCGAAGATATTCACCAGAGCCGGCATGTGCCAGACGTGGATGCCGCCAGAGGCCACCGGTATGACGCCAGGCATGGAGCCCCAGTCCTGATCGAACATGATGCCGCGGCTGCGGTCTTCCTTGATGTAAGAGTCACGCATCAAGTCAATCCAGCCCAGCGTGGCTTCACGGTCACCTTCCAGCTTGCCGACCACGGTGCCGGAATGGAGATGATCGCCACCAGACAGGCGCAGCGCCTTGGTCAATACGCGGAAGTGAATACCATGGTTGGGGTTGCGGTCGAGCACGGCGTGCATGGCGCGGTGAATGTGCAACAGCATGCCATTGTCACGGCACCACTGAGCCAGGCCGGTATTGGCGCAAAAACCGCCGGTCAGGTAATCGTGCATGATGATGGGCGCCCCAATCTCCTTGGCGAACTCGGCCCGCTTGTACATCTCTTCAGGTGTGGGCGCGGTTACATTGAGGTAGTGGCCCTTGCGCTCGCCGGTCTCGGCCTCTGCCTTCAGGCAAGCCTCATGCACGAACTGAAAACGGTCACGCCAGCGCATGAAGGGCTGGGAGTTGACGTTCTCGTCATCCTTGGTGAAATCCAGACCACCGCGCAGACATTCATACACGGCGCGGCCGTAGTTCTTGGCCGACAGGCCCAGTTTGGGCTTGATGGTGCAGCCCAGCAACGGACGGCCGTATTTATTCATCTTGTCACGCTCCACCTGGATACCGTGCGGCGGTCCATTACAGGTCATGACATAGGCCAGCGGGAAGCGCACGTCCTCCAGACGCAAGGCGCGCACGGCCTTGAAACCGAAGACGTTGCCCACCAGGGAGGTAAAGACGTTGACTACGGAACCTTCCTCGAACAGGTCGATGGGATAGGCGATGAAGGCATAGAAGGCCTCGTCGTTGCCGGGGACGTCCTCGATGGCATAGGCGCGCCCCTTATAGTAGTCGAGATCCGTCAACAGATCGGTCCAAACCGTGGTCCAGGTCCCGGTGGAGGATTCCGCGGCGACAGCTGCGGCCGCTTCCTCACGAGGCACTCCATCTTGTGGAATGACTTTGAAACAGGCCAGGATATCGGTTTCCTTGGGCGTATATTCCGGCATCCAATAGGTTTCGCGGTATTCTTTCACACCCGCGCTGTAGGTTTTTTCAGCCATTGCTTATATCCTCGTTATGATATAGAAGTTGAATTCTGTTTTGACGTGGACCATTCCACATCGGGTAAAACGTCATCCCGGCGTGCGCCAGGGACGCTTTACGACGGGTATGAGAAATATACCCTTACGGCATTGAAAACAAAAATTAATCGTTGTTATAATATTCATTAACATATGTTTATAACCAGGAAGCGCCCGTGCACCTGACCCTGCAACAACTCAAACTCTTTGAATCGGTGGTGAGGAACCGCAGCTTCACCCGCGCCGCAGAAGAAATGCATCTTACACAACCCGCTGTTTCCATTCAGTTAAAGCGCCTGGAAGAACAAGTCGGCCTGCCCCTGCTGGAAAATGTGGGCAAGAAAATCTTCCCTACGGCCGCGGGCAAATCCATGTACGCGGCAGCCACCGACATTCTGAATCGCGTGGCAGACCTGAAACGTGAAGTGGAAAGCCTGAAAGGCGAGGTCCGAGGCCCCCTGCAACTGTCCATCGTCACCACGGGCAAGTACTTCATGCCCCATCTGCTGGGCCATTTCCTGCACCAGCACCCCGGCGTCGTACCCCTCCTCAACTTCACCAACCGCGCCCAGGTAGTAGAGAGACTGATGAATAACGAAGACGACTTTGTCGTTATGGGGCAGATTCCAGAAGAAGAAAACCGCCTGGTCGCCCACCCCTTCCTGGAAAACATCCTCGCTATCGTCGCCCCCCCGGATCACCGCCTGGCCCAACGCAAGAATCTGCAACTGGAGGAGGTCATCCGTGAGCGTTTCATCGGGCGTGAGCCAGGCTCAGGGACACAAATGGCGTTCAATCGCGTACTGAAGAAAAAGGGCCTCACGATCGTGCCCTATATGGAATTGGGTAGCAGCGAGGCCATCAAGCAAGCCGTCCTGGGCGGTCTCGGTATCGCCGTTCTCTCTCTGCACAGCATGCGCGTCGAGCAGGACGCAGGCAAACTCGTGATCCTGGATGTCGCCGGCTTTCCCATCAAACGGCGCTGGTATGCCGTGCACTTGAAGGGCAAGAAACTATCCCTGGCGGCCCAGAGCTTTCTCGATTTCATCCTGGAAGAAGGCCACCGCGTTCTGTCCAGTTGAGACTCAGCCACAGGCAGGAGGCGCCATGAGACGGATGCTGATCAAGGCAACAGGGGTTTGGCTTATCATGATGATTGCCGCTATTCTCAATGGTGCATTAAGGGAAAAGGTGCTGAACCCGCTGCTGGGCCAGGACTGGGCGCTGCCTCTCAGCGGAATTGTCCTGTCACTCATGGTATTCCTGATCGCCTGGCTCATGACGCCCCTTATCGGGGCGACGCGAACGCAGGGTTATATTGTGACCGGGTGCTTGTGGGTTGCATTGACACTGGCCTTCGAATACCTGTTTGGACATTTCATCGCAGGCAGGCCCTGGCATGAGATCAACCGGGTCTTCAAGCTGGTAGATGGCAATCTCTTCGTCCTTGTCATTCTGGCGCTGGGAATGTCGCCCTGGATGGTTGCCAAACTGAGACGCCTGAAGCCCTTCGAGGACGATACGACGTCAATATAGAAACTCAAGTTTTGGATTTCGTTTTTGATTGCGCTCAAAAATAATAACCTGTTGATTTGACGTGCATTACGGGGCCACAAGAAAAATATCTCGGGCCTAAATGGCGGGAATACCCTATAACTTGAGAATACCGAAGTTCTGTCATTCCTGCGGAGGCAGGAATCCAGAACCCATTGATTTTCCTGGATTCCCGCCTTCGCGGGAATGATCATAATGCAGCGCTCGCAGCTTGAGGTCGGGCGGGTCAAAACATGATGTCTAGCGCAGCACGGCGATGCTGGCCTATCTTCCCAGCATTATCACCCCAGCCCCACTATTAACCCGGCAACAATATATATCGTATTCAGGACTTCAGGCCTGTGCTGGAACAAAGCGCGGTGCGCAGGCAATGGTCATTCCATTGGCAAGCGCCGCAACGCCGTGCCGGCGCAGGCCTGAAGTCCCTGACAGATTGAAATCAAAAGATAGGCCATTGTGTGCCGGCCCGCTGACTGCGTTGGCGAAACTTGCTGTAGAATGACTACAGCGGCCTTTCGCCGCCTTGCAGCGAACCGGCACGCAATGGCTGAATACAATCACTGCTGTCCCGTTAACTTTCACAGCAAGGCCATCTGATTAATATCGGGCTGATTGTCACGCGGTGGATCACCTCTGAGCAGCGCCATCAAGTCCCGTTTTTCAAATAGATTGAGCTGCAATAATCGTAAAATCTGTTGCGTACTCTTCTGTAACTTCGACTGGAATTTGATGAAAGCCAGAAGCAAATAAACACACAGCGCGATCCAGATCTGTGTCATAACCGCATTCTTGCTGGTGCCCACAAACGATTTGATCTTCAGGTTTTGCTTTATCCATTTGAAAAACAGCTCGACCTGCCATCTTGCCTTGTAAATATCAGCAATGGTTTTGGCCGACAGCTTGAAGTTGTTGGTCAGAAACACATAACGCTTTCCGGTTTCCGCATCCCGATACGCGATGCGGCGTAACTGAACAGGACACTTCTTTGCTGTCTGAGCACCGGTAAACTCGATCGTTTGATCGCAGATCAAGCCCTTGCTTTTTAATACAGAACGACGGCATACCGTGCGGTATTTCGCATTGGTCTTGAGTCGGGTGACAAAATATATTCCTTTCTCTGTCAATTGGTTATACCAAGTGTAGTCATTGTACCCCTTGTCAATGGCAACAATGCTGCCCTTGGGGAATTTCAGTGTGCGGCCCACAGTCACGTCATGGTTCTTGCCTTCGGTGACCGTTACAAACTCGGGCAGATAACCGGCATGGTTCAGCCCAACATGGAGTTTTATCGCCCCCTTGGTGGTACGGAAATCCGCCCAGGGGAAAACCGACAGGCATAAATCAATCGTCGAAGCATCCAGAGAGTACAGCGGGTTTTTGAAGCGAAAGTCATGGCCGGGAACGACACCTTGGCAGCGGGCCAACAGCTTTCCAAATAATGCCTCGTAGAGGGCGTAAGGTTTCCCGTCATTGATGCGGGATAAATTGGACCGGGATAATTTCGCACTGCCCAGATGATAAAGACGATGGGCCTGTGCTGAGATATTATCGATAATATCCCGCAAACTATTCCGACCGGCCAGCTGTGCCATGGCCATGGTTATGAACTGCGACCACCGCGAGGCAGTGCGGAAAGAACGCCCGGAATGGTGCCGCTTTGCAAGGGTCTCGAATTCATGTCTGGGGATAAATTTGAGCAATTGTGAAAAGACAGTGTTATGATGGGCCAAGGCTTAAATCTCCTTCTATTACAGTGTTTGCTTGCACTTACTATTGTAACAGTTCATTGAGATTTAAGCCTTTTTTC
>Ga0256839_1005481_pt1 | contig 11710 bp, 9 predicted proteins | sample 354166metaG_FD_185968 | JGI IMG/M metagenome (GOLD analysis project Ga0256839, IMG submission 185968) | Hydrothermal vent microbial communities from Mid Atlantic Ridge, Atlantic Ocean - 354-166 | ecosystem: Environmental > Aquatic > Marine > Hydrothermal vents | place: Atlantic Ocean: Mid...
CCTTATTGGAATATTCCTAAAAGCATTTTAATAAAAGAGATTTTGCCACTATTAGAGCAAAACCCGGAGTATTTAGCACAGCACCATATGGAAATTGTCGCACGCTTCACACACAATGCCACTCCCATCCCTGCTACCCCTGAAAATATCGCGCGTTTATCGACTGGTGAATTAAAATTAAGACAGCGGCCTAACTCCCGCAATGCCCTAGGAAGAATTAAATTTATTTTCCCTAATGATTACAAAGTCTACTTACACGACACACCCGCACGGGGCTTATTTCAGCGTGCACAACGTGATTTGAGCCATGGCTGCATTCGTGTTGCCAATCCTGAAGCACTAGCAGATTTTGTATTGAGCACACAGGCACAATGGGATAGCAAAGCCATCAAAACCGCCATGCATGCCGATACCCCCATCATTGCCAGTGTAAAACAGAAAATACCGGTGTTAATCTTTTATACAACCGCGCTAGCCAATAAGGCAGGCGTTTCTTTCTATCCCGATATTTATACCTACGACCCGCCCTTACAAGCCGCACTAACAACGCGCAGTCAATATTTGGCTAATTCCGTCTTACCAACGACGCACACGACCCGTATCAATATGCACAAAATTGGAGCGGCGATACAAGCCCACGCCTCCCCGCGCTAAACTCAATGCCGCCGCCTGAATGGTTTGTGCTCGCACACCGGCAATACGAATATCAATGGCCTTACCCTGCATATGCAAACTTTTATTAGCGACTCCCTTACTGTTACGATGTAAGGCGGCATTCGTTTTGGGCGAGCGGTAACCCGAAATGACTTGAAAAGCTTGCTCAGTTCCTAGTAGCGTTTTTAAATCATAGAGCAAATCTATTAACAAAGGATCCATGACAGAGACATCACCTGTTCTATGGTCACGCAATAAATAATTAATATCCTGCAAAGCACCTGCAACATAAGTTCCCTGCTCAAAATAATTCAGCGATACTTTTTCTTCCGTATGCAAATTATGCAAGCTTAAGCGTTTCACTGCCGTAGCAGCTTGTATGCCGGCAAAGCCCTGCTGTGGCAATGCTGTTGCAACAGCCAACCCTGTCGCCCGCACTAAAAATTTACGGCGCGTTATATTCTTTACAATTGTATTCATTTTTAATCATTCATTTCTTTTTAATCACAAAACTTATGTATGCACTTGTTTACCGTAGAACAAACAGCCGGCAACTTACTAGCGAACTGATTGTGGTTTCTGAGCACATCATCTTGAAAGCCAAGACGTGTACTATACAGTTATATATTTTAGCTCATGCATTAAAATGACAAGGTATATTTATCAGTCAATAGACATCATCATAATTTTTACCCCTCTTGTCCTGCTTTATAAAATTGCGCTAATTGTAGTGCCGGCACTGGGCGACAAAAATAATAACCTTGATATTTTGTACAGCCTTTTGCCAGCAAAAACTGTAACTGCTCTTCTGTCTCCACACCTTCTGCAATCACATCCAAATTCAACTTATGCGCTAAAACAATAATGGTTTCTACGATAATGGCATCAGACACATCACTATGAATATCACGCACAAAACTCTGATCTATCTTTAACTGCGTTAACGGCATCTGTTTTAAATAGGCTAATGAGGAATACCCCGTACCAAAATCATCTATCGAAATAGCCACTCCCATTGCCTGAATTTCACGCATCTTCGTTACCGTATCGGCAATATCATCAATCACAATAGTTTCTGTTACTTCAAGCATTAAATATTTTGTTGCAATCCCTGCAATGCCGACTGCTTTTTCCACCTGTGCCACAAAATCATCTTGCCTAAATTGGCGTGGGCTAATATTAACCGCAATATGCTCAAAATAAATACCAGCTTGTTGCCAAGCTTTAATTTGCAGGCATACCTCTTGCAGTACCCAAACACCTATTTCCACAATCAAATTGCTTTCTTCGGCAACAGGAATAAATTCAGCAGGTGAAACCAAGCCTTTACCAGGCAACTCCCAACGCAATAAAGCTTCTGCACTCAACAATGTACCGGATGCATCAACTTGCCCCTGATAATAAATCACAAACTGCTGTTGCAAAATGGCGGTGCGTAACTGCTTTTCCAGCGTCATTTTATGATTATATTCAGTTTGCATTTGTTGACTGAAAAAACTAACTTGATTACGCCCTAACTGCTTAGAGCGATACATCGCCGTATCCGCTTGCTCTAAAATTTCTTCTGGTTTTTCGACAACATCAGGAAAAACAGCTACACCAATACTACAAGAAAATGACTGTACACTGCCTTCTAAGTCGATTGGTTTATTAATCGCTTGGCGTATTTTCTCCGCAACCAAAGCCGCATGCTCAATCGCCTCCGATAAACTCTTATCATGCTCAGCAATCAATACAACAAACTCATCCCCTCCCAAGCGACATGCCGTATCTTCTTGCCTAATAATGCCGGTAATTTGCTTGGCAATTTGCACTAATAATGCATCACCAACCTGGTGTCCCTGCGTATCATTAACGTTTTTAAAGCGGTCTAAATCCATAAAAATAAGAATTCCAAATGTCTTATGTCGCTTGGCATTGATGACAGCCTGATTTAAGCGGTCTAATAATAAACGTCTATTAGGTAATTGAGTTAAGGGGTCAAAAAATGCCAATTTTTTAATTTCATCTTCACTCGCTTTCTGCTGACTAATATCTGAAAAAATCCCGACATAATGCGTAAGCTCCGTGCCATCATAAACGGCTGTCACTACCAACCTTTCAGGAAAAATCTCTCCATTCTTTCGCCGATTCCATACCTCTCCCTCCCAACGACCTTGTTGTGCCAACACAGCATACATTGCCGCAAAAAAAACCTTATCATGACGGCCTGAATTAATAATATTAGCATTACGACCCACAACCTCTACTTCGGTATAGCCTGTAATATCAACATAAGCCTGATTAACACGCAATATGATACTGTGAGCATCTGTAATGACCACCGCTTCATGCGATTGAAACGTACTGGCTGCAATTCTTAATTCATCCTCTGTTTGTTTGCGCTCAATTGTAATGGCCGTTAAATCAGCAATACGCTTAATAAACTGCAAATTATCTTTATCCGGCCTTTTAGGTTCGCGATAATACATTGCCAAAGTGCCTAATACTTTTCCACGTGTTGACAAAACAGGCTCAGACCAGCAGGCCAAAACACCCGCTTTACGCGCAATCTCTTGAAAACCAGACCAATAGGGATGGGTCATAATATTTTCAACAATCACACGCTCAGCCTTATAAGCGGCTGTCCCACACGACCCCATACCATTACCGATAGTAACACCATCAACTGCCGCAATATAAAAATCGGGCAAACTAAGCGATGCACCATGTGTTAAATGTTTACCTTCCTCATCTAGCAATAAAATGGAGCAAATAACCTGTTCATCTAAGATCTCAACACTTGCAACAATTTTGGTCAAAATATTACGAAAACTCTCTCCTTTTGCTAACAGCTCCAAAATTTCACCACGCAACACCTGTTCTGCTTGTAATTTTTGCCTTAAAATACCTTCCTGTTGCAAGCGTTCATTAGCAATACTCAAATCTTGGGTTTTTAATGCAACTTGCTCAGCAATATGCGCAGTTCTGCCCGTCAAGACCAGTAAGCCGATAGCCACAAATCCTGTTAAGACAACACCACCTAACACTACCCACCAAGTATGCCACGAAGTTTGACTTGCCATAAATTCTGCTGCTGGCCGATAAGTTATATGCCAATCATTCCCTCCTGCTATCGCAATGTACCGGGTAAGCTGTAAAGACATAAATGAAACCGTATTGGTCACATCTGTAGGAAAATTACTATAAAGGGTATCTTGTGCGTCTTTAATTTCTATCAGCAATTGATTATCAGATAAAGCAACCAATGCATCCGTCTGTTGCGCTTCAAAGCTAAATAGAACCGCAATCACCCCCTCTAAAAAACGCTCACGCTCTGCCACTGTCAGTAAAGGGCTATTTTTAGCATAAACAGGGGCCAAAATAACAACTTTCGGCTCACGTAAATCCATTGCTTCAACAGACCACTGAGGAGTCCACTTAGAAAAAACAATCTCTCCTGAACGTATAGATTGCTCCAAGATTATCATTACCTTATTATCGTTAAGCCAGTCATCGCTTAATGCATGCTCACTCCCTTGATAAGGCGCAATATATTTTATAGAAAAATGAGCCTGCCCCTGAGTAGGTGTATCAGTAGGCTCTACGGTACGTGCCACCCATTCAATGGCAATAATATCAGGATGATATTGCAAACTTAAACGCGCCATAATATTAAATTCAGATGCTAAAACATTATCACTTGCATTGAAATATGCTTGCATATTCTCAGCAATATATTGATGTGCCTGTACTTCTTGTGTTAAAGCATTTTGCACCCGCTCAACTCGTTGCTCAAATGCAGTCTGTATACGTGTCGACTCTTGCAAATTTGAATAAGCAAATATGCCCGACACAACTAATAACAAAAATAATAACGGTGCGGCAATCGTGTGTCGCCTTGGCCGCCAAACAGATTGATTAGATGCAAAAAAGCAAAACATAACGGGCGTAAAAATAAAAATGCCCACAACATCACCAACCCACCAAGTAAACCAACCTAGCAAAACGTCATTTGCGGTGATAATGCCTGTAAAATAAAATAAGCTGATGCATAAACTAGGTGCCAATATGCAACTCAGTAACGCGCCATAAAAAAAGAATAAAATAATTTGAGAGCTGTCCAGCAAGCTATCAAACTGCTTCACTCGCCATTTCACCAAAACAGCACCTAAAACAGCTTGGGCAGTCGAGGCAATGGCTTTATAAATAGAAAGCTCGATAAAATCAACGTTAATCACTAAACCGTAATGCACAAGCCCAATATACAACTGTGCAAAAAAAGCGCCGATAAGTAAGCCGAGAATTACGCGTTTACCGTAAATAAGCACCACAGCTAAAGCAATACCCGCAGCAGGCCATACGGGTGAAGAATTAGTCGGTTCGGTTATCAACGCGCCCCCTATGACTCCTCCGACAAAATAAGCCAGCGCAATAAGCATATTTAATAAAATTTTTTGGACTATCGACATAAGTCACTCTTTAATATCATCTACATAACGATTTATAAGATAGTTTATATAATGTATTAAAACACAGCGCACTCAACTTGATTAAACATTTTAGAAGACCACCATTAACATATAATCTACTGCGCCTGATAATTCTTGTAATTAATCGATATTTTCAAGCCGGCAAACCGCCCTGCCATACGTGTCATTTCTTGAGTCTCTTTAGCAAAACTTAACTTTACGACACTTAAAGTACGATCCTCATAACCTGTTGCAACCGCATACGCTTCCAATTTAAAGTGGTAAGTATAGATTTCTTGTGTCGCTGTATCTGTCACCCATAAAGGTTCTCCTAAATGCGCCAATACAGCAGATTTTAAGGGCAAATCTGCATTAATTTTGCTGATGCTATCGGTATCAACTTTTAGCCGCCGATTGAGCTTATCAATTTTGCCACTGCCTAACGAGCGAAATGAAAGTGCTAAAAATTCAGGCGGGGCAATTTGTAAAAAAAGCGATGAAAAAGCGAGTTCGGTAACTTTATCATCATGATTAAGCGTCAGCTGGCAATAAAACTTGATTTCAGGCTGAAGTATATGGCCGTCTGCATCGACTTTACGAAATATATACTGCCATTTTTGCCCTGTAGGCGTATTTATTTCTCGACTGGGGCGTAGCTTTGCCAAGGCGATAATGTCATCGCCGAATAAAAGCGGGTGTTTAAAGCGTACAATAAAATCATCGCTCTGGCTAATTGCGAAATTATCGTCAAACTCACTCATCTGCAAATACGTTTGATACGCTCGCCACCAGTAAAAACATCCCGTCAGCAGGAGGCATAAACTACCAAGTAGCACGATTCGTAATACCTGTTGATATTGAGGCATAGCAGACGATAGAGCAGCTATTGACGTTCGGTAGCCAATGTTTGTATAACGGCTTTTGTATCCGGGCGCACGCCACGCCAAAGATAAAAGGCTTCTGCCGCCTGCTCCACCAACATGCCTAAACCATCCAAGCTATGTATTGCATGCTGTGACTGTCCCCAGCGTACAAATGCCGTCGGCTCATTGGCATAAGCCAAGTCATAACAACTACCTTGCTCGGCCAAAAGCGTATCCGCTAATGGCGGTAATTCCCCTGTCAAGCTGGCAGAAGTTGCATTTAAAATTAAATCAAAACGCTGTCCCGCCAAATCGGAATAACCACAACCAGTCACAAGACCTTTATGCTTAAACTCATTAGCAATGCTAACGGCTTTGGCAACGGTTCGGTTAGCGACCGTCACAGATAGCGGCATTTGCTCTTGCAATGGCAAAATAATACCGCGCGTTGCACCGCCCGCGCCTAAAATAAGGATTTTTTTATGCTTAAGACAAATATGATGATTTAACATTAAATCCGTGACCAAACCGATGCCATCGGTATTATCCCCCAGAAGGCTCCCATCTACTTGCATAATCAAGGTATTCACCGCTTTCGCCAATTGTGCCCGCTCAGTTTTATGCGGTGCATATTGCCATGCCAATTCTTTAAGCGGTACCGTACAATTCAATCCGCGCCCACCATTGCTAAAAAAATGAGAGACGGCAACTTCAAACTGCTCAGCATCCACTAATTCAGCCGTATATTGCAATACTTGCTCCGTTTGTTCGGCAAAGAGTTGGTGAATACGGGGTGATTTACTATGTTTTATGGGGGAACCAAAAACAGCATATCGATCTAAAGAGTTCATGATGACTCCTTTAGCCAAGCCGCGACCACTTTGGCATAGTATGTCAAAATGGCATCGCTTCCTGCACGCTTAAAAGCTAAGAGTGATTCCAAAACCACTTGCCGCTCATCCAGCCAACCGTTTTGACTCGCCGCTTTTAACATGGCATATTCACCACTAACTTGGTAGGCAAACACGGGGACTTTAAATTCATCTTTAACGCGCCGGATAATATCCAAATACGGCATCCCCGGTTTCACCATAACCATATCAGCGCCTTCCGCTAAGTCTAATTGCACTTCACGTAAGGCTTCATCTGAATTGGCAGGATCCATCTGGTAGCTATACTTATTACCTTTGCCTAAATTACCGGCAGAACCGACAGCATCTCGAAAAGGGCCGTAGAAACTGGAAGCATATTTAGCAGAATAGGCCAAAATTTGTGTATTAACATACGCTTCCGCTTCTAATGCGCTTCTAATGGCGGCAATACGCCCATCCATCATATCAGACGGTGCAACGACATCAGCTCCTGCCTCTGCATGTGATAGCGCCTGTTTTACCAGCACCTCCACTGTCATATCATTGACTATATAGCCTTGCGCATTCATTAAACCATCTTGCCCATGCGAAGTGAATGGGTCTAAAGCTACATCAGTCATCACACCTAATTGCGGACAAGCCGCTTTAATGGCTCGCACAGCGCGTTGCGCTAATCCATCAGGGTTATAAGCTTCTGCTGCATCATCTGATTTTGCCGCAACGGGTGTAACCGGAAATAATGCGATCATAGGAATTCCCAAAGCATGACAGGCAACCGCTTCCTGTACCAATAAATCAATACTTAAGCGTTCTACCCCTGGCATTGAAGCGATTGCTTCGCGACAGTTTTCACCTTCAATCACAAACAGAGGGTAAATCAAGTCGGCACTTGATAATTGGTTTTCCGACATCAAGCGACGAGAAAATTCATGATAACGCATGCGCCGCATACGTGTTTTTGGAAAATTAATGCTATTATTCATTCTGTTTATTTATACAATTTGTTTGCATAGGAACCTATACAAACCTAGCTCCCATTTATTAAAATAGTGTTTTCGGGGTGAGATCTCAATAAACCCCATCCCTTGATAACCATGTGTTATTGTACAGAAAAGTACCACTCATATTAATACAACCTTCATTATGACTACTTTATTATTGCCCCGTTTTATCTTACTGAGCCTGTTGCTTACATTTGCCAATCTTGCAATAGCAAACACTCAACAAGCCTTGCTAGCACCACAACAGGTTATCGAAAATACATCACAAATGCTCTTGGCCAAATTGGCCGATCCTAACTTTGCCAAAAACAAAACCCAAGTGCGGCATTTTGTTGAGCAAAATATTTTCCCTAATGTAGATACAGTGCGCATGTCTGCCTTGGTTTTAGGTAAACATTGGCGGAAAGCCAGCAAACAACAGAAAAAACAGTTTATTGCGGCATTTAAAAACTTACTGATTAATACTTATAGCTCAACCTTTACCGAACAATTCAAAGACTGGACGATTCAATACTCCCCCTTAAAGTTACAACCCGGGGATAAAAAAACCTTAGTTAAAACGACCGTACATCAAGCAGACAAACCCGAATCAAATATTGATTATTCTATGATACTACGCAATGGTCACTGGAAAATCTATGATATTAAAGTCGAAGGAATTAGCTTAGTCATTAGCAATCGTGAATCTTTTAGCCAAATGATAAAAGAAGCAGGATCGTTAGATAAAGTCATTAGCAAGCTAGAAGCGAAAAATAAAAGTTAAGCGGATATTTGTTGTACAAAATGCTAGACCAGTCGCGCAAATACGCACCTGGTCTATGCTTAAAAAACGTTCATTAGGTTCTTAAGTCTATCAATTTAGCCCAGCCAATTATGAGGCTGTAAATACTCATCATACAGCACTGCTTCAGGGCTTCCTTTTTCAGGATGCCAATCATATTGCCAATGCACCACGGGCGGCATTGACATTAAAATAGATTCGGTACGCCCGCCTGACTGCAATCCAAATAAAGTGCCACGGTCATACACTAAATTAAATTCTACATAACGACCACGACGATATAATTGGAAATTTCGTTCCTGCTCTCCGTAAGGTGTCTCTTTACGTTTTTCAACAATGGGTAAATAGCCCTTTAAGAAATGTTCGCCCACACTCTGCATAAACGCAAAACTTTGCTCAAACCCAGGGGCATTCAAGTCATCAAAAAACAAACCGCCCACACCCCGCGTCTCATCTCGATGTTTTAAATAAAAATATTCATCACACCATTTTTTATACTTAGCATAAACTTCTGCACCAAAAGGTTCGCATGCTGCTTTTGCGACGGTATGCCATGCTATCACGTCTGCTTTTACCGGATAAAAAGGCGTTAAATCAAAGCCGCCGCCAAACCACCAGATAGGTTCTTCCCCAGCTTTCTCAGCAATAAAAAAACGCACATTAGCATGTGAAGTAGGAACATGTGGATTGTGCGGATGAATCACTAATGACACGCCCATAGCCTGAAAATCACGCCCTTCCAATTCCGGACGTTTTGCGGTGGCAGAAGGTGGTAATTTTTGCCCAAAAACATGGGAAAAATTAACGCCAGCTTGTTCAAAAACAGCACCATTAGTTAAGACGCGTGAACGCCCACCTCCTCCTTCCGACCTATCCCATGCATCTTCAATAAACCCCCCTCCACCATCAGCCCCTTGTAGTCCAGTACAAATATCATCTTGTAGCTGTAATAAAAACGCTTTGACTTGCTCAATTTGTTGATTGTTTATATCTGCCATAATATTGAAGTTTCCTTAATTAATAATGCTTAACTTAACGATTAATGCGTACAAAAAGCATAATTTTAAGTAAAATTAGCTTTCTATTTTTATGCTGACCAAAATGAACTCACAAAAAGATACTTTATTTGCAAGCCCCCTCGGTGAGGTTGACGGCTTCCAATTTGATAACAGCGTCGTCGATGTCTTTCCCGACATGATACAGCGTTCCGTACCAGGATACAGTGCTATTATCTCGGCTATTGGCTTACTTAGTAGCCGCTTTGCGCAAGCCGACAGCAATTGCTATGACTTAGGTTGCTCATTAGGTGCAGCAACACTATCGATGCGCCATAAAATCACGCAACCGAATTGCACCATTATTGCCGTTGATAATTCATCAGCAATGCTATCACGTTGCGAAAAAATTATTGCTCGTGATACGGCAAGTACACCTGTTAAATTAGTTTATAGCGATATTCAAGACATCATTATCGAAAAGGCATCGGTTGTGGTATTAAATTTTACGCTACAGTTTATTCCGGTCAATGAACGTGATGCCTTCATTAAAAAAATCTATACAGGACTACGTCCAGGTGGTTTGTTAATTCTATCAGAAAAATTAATGTTTAATGACACACGCCAACAAATACTCCAAACAGAAATGCACCATGCTTTTAAAAAAGCCAATGGCTATAGTGATATGGAAATTAGCCAAAAACGCGCTGCATTAGAAAACGTACTGATTCCCGAGTCATTTTCACAACATAAAACACGCTTATTACAATCTGGCTTTGATAATGCCGAAGTCTGGTTCCAGTATTTTAATTTTGCCTCTATGATTGCTTTAAAATGATTGACTATCAACCTCTATATCAAGAACTTATTGAGCGTCATGCCGCACACTGGGCTGCCTTATTACCTAACCAGATTTATCAAAAACTTAACCCTGCCGCACATGGAAATTTTACCTTATGGAATGATGCCGTTAAGCAATTACCTACCCCCAAAAATCACAGCAAACAACTGGACAATAACACCTTCAGTATTGGCAAAACAAATGAGCTGTCCACAAATGAACACCAACAACTCGAACTAGGCTTAAAAGGCCTTTTCCCTTGGCGTAAAGGGCCTTATGATTTATTTGGCCTCCAACTAGACACCGAGTGGCGCTCTGACTGGAAATGGGAACGCATTAAAGACCATATCAGTCCACTCGCTCAGCGTGTCGTGCTAGATGTCGGCTGTGGTAACGGCTATCATTGCTGGCGCATGCATGGCGCAGGTGCCCGAATGGTCGTAGGCATAGACCCGGTACAATTGCATGTATTGCAATTCCAAGCCATCCGACGTTTATACGGCGAAGCCCCCGTCTATGTTTTGCCTCTTGCCTTAGAAGATATTCCGGAAAAAACCAGTCTATTTGATACCGTATTTTCTATGGGAGTACTCTATCATCGACGCTCACCTATCGACCATTTAATAGATTTACGCAATCGCTTACGCAGTGGTGGAGAGTTAGTTCTTGAAACACTGGTTATTGAGGGAGAACTAGGTGAAGTTCTAGTCCCTGAAGGGCGTTATGCACGGATGCGCAATGTATGGTTCTTACCCAGTTGCGCAACACTTATGAGTTGGATGCAACGCTGTGGTTTTAAAAACATGCAAGTAATTGACATCAATCAAACAAGCATTGCAGAACAACGTTCGACCCCTTGGATGACGTTCAATTCACTGCAAGATTTTTTAGACCCCAACGACCCAAATTTAACGATTGAAGGCCACCCTGCGCCAAGACGTGCGACCATTATTGCTACGATTGATTAACCAATAACAAGGGTGAGCAAACTCACCCCTAACTACATAGTGCTGACATTACTGACTACTTGACTAGAAGCCAATTCTAATCCTAACTTATAACACTCACTTGCTCGCTCTTGGTCGCCTTCTTCTGCCAAGAAATTCCCTAATACGCGATAAGCTTCAACCGTTGGCTCAATACCAATACTTTGAGCTAAATATTTTTTTGCTTTCTCAGAAAATTGACACTTGATAGATATCTTACCTAATACACATAATAAAATCGGGTCTCTAGCATGGTCAAGCAACCA
>Ga0256839_1005482_pt1 | contig 11708 bp, 14 predicted proteins | sample 354166metaG_FD_185968 | JGI IMG/M metagenome (GOLD analysis project Ga0256839, IMG submission 185968) | Hydrothermal vent microbial communities from Mid Atlantic Ridge, Atlantic Ocean - 354-166 | ecosystem: Environmental > Aquatic > Marine > Hydrothermal vents | place: Atlantic Ocean: Mid...
TGATAGCCTGCCCTTAACTGAAGGGGCTTACTGATGCAAAATCGTGTGGTGGAAATAATTTCTGACGGCGCACATCTCAGCGTCTCACGCGGGTTTTTGTTTGTCAAAATTAACAGGGAACCCGCCAGGCAGGTGGCTATTGATGATATGTCTGCCCTAATCATTCGCGGTCATGGGGCATCATTTTCGGTTAATATATGTGCGCGGCTGGCCCAGGCAAATATTCCTATTGTCATTTGCAGCAGCAGTCAATCGCCCGCCTCCGTTATCTGGCCGGTGAATGGTCACTTTGCTCAGGGTTTAAACATGCAGGCCCAGGCCGTGGCCAAAAAACCTCTGTTAAAACGCCTGTGGGCGCAATTGGTGGCGGCAAAAATTAGGGCTCAGGCAGAAGTGCTGATAGCTCATAATCTGAACGGTTCTGACATTTCATCAATGGCGGCACGGGTTAAATCCGGTGATAGTGAAAATATTGAGGCTCAGGCCGCCCGCAAATATTGGAAACGCCTCATGGGTGAGGATTTCAAGCGTGGCACTCATCAGGGTGCCATTAACGGAGCTCTCAACTACGGCTATACAATATTAAGGGCCGCCACAGCGCGGTCGATTCTGGCCGCCGGGTTACATCCTTCGCTTTCCATCCATCATCAAAGCAAAGGCGATGCCTTGCGTCTTGCGGATGATCTGATGGAACCTTTTCGCCCCTGGATTGACTATAGAGTGAAAAAAATTGTCCTTGAAATGAAGGAAGATGAGTTTGAATTTAGCCCGGAACATAAAGCAGAAATTGTCAGTGTGTTGAATATGGATTTGCAATCAAATAACGGGGCTAGCCCCATGCAGGTCTGCATGGACAGGATGGCGCAATCTCTGGTTCAGGTTTTTCTGGGCGAGCGTAAAGATATGGAAATAACGGAATCGCCCATGCCATTGATGTTTAGTTCATCGGTCTGAAATGAGCAAACGACAATTTACACACTTAAGTGGATATAAGTTCATGTGGGTTATGGTTTTATTTGATTTACCAACATCAACCAAAAAAGAGCGAAAATCTTATACAAAATTTCGCTCGTTCCTGCTCGATAATGGATTTGAAATGGCGCAATATTCGGTCTATGTGCGCCATACCAGTGGCAAAGAGGCCGTACAGGCAATAATTCGCAAGGTTGAATCAGCTATGCCGCCCGAAGGTAAGGTTGATATTTTGCAGTTTACGGACAAGCAATATGAGAATATAGTGTGCCTGAGAGGCGGCAGAAGACATGATTCGCCTGAAAATCCCGAACAATTGGTGATGTTCTAATGAAAAATTGGATATTTTTATGATTTTACTCACAATAGTACCCAATGTTTTCAATGTCTTACGTGACGGTCAGTTATAGCACTCTGGAAAAGCCGTGCCAACCGCAACTATATATTGTTGTCTATGGTCATTATACCAGTTATAGCACTCTGGAAAAGCCGTGCCAACCGCAACCTAACAGACCTACCAGACCTAACAGACCTAGTTATAGCACTCTGGAAAAGCCGTGCCAACCGCAACCTGTCTTGTGTACTAGGCTTGATAAAAATCGTTATAGCACTCTGGAAAAGCCGTGCCAACCGCAACAATAGCCATAACCAACATTACGGGAAGCAAGTTATAGCACTCTGGAAAAGCCGTGCCAACCGCAACTCAATCATTGGGGCGATGGATTTAATATTAGTTATAGCACTCTGGAAAAGCCGTGCCAACCGCAACCTGATCCAGATAGCGGCCCGCTTTAATATTAGTTATAGCACTCTGGAAAAGCCGTGCCAACCGCAACATATTAAACCGCCGTGAATGTAATTGTTCCGTTATAGCACTCTGGAAAAGCCGTGCCAACCGCAACATGTCTTGTCAGGAGAGCTTGGCGGATGGAGTTATAGCACTCTGGAAAAGCCGTGCCAACCGCAACTGCAGATGAATTGTCAGAGGAGTTTTCTTTGTTATAGCACTCTGGAAAAGCCGTGCCAACCGCAACGCTCAATCGGTTGCTTAACCATATTCTTTCGTTATAGCACTCTGGAAAAGCCGTGCCAACCGCAACTGGCGGACAATGGCTTCGGCCTGCACAAGAGTTATAGCACTCTGGAAAAGCCGTGCCAACCGCAACACACCGGCGGTAACGGTAACGGTAATGGCTGTTATAGCACTCTGGAAAAGCCGTGCCAACCGCAACAAGCCATTCATCGGTAGGAAGTCGGTTTTTGTTATAGCACTCTGGAAAAGCCGTGCCAACCGCAACTGAATAGCCCCTAGATTTCTAGACACCTTGCAGTGTAAAAATGAAGCAAGGAGATTTAAATTTTGTCAGCCATTACATGATTATTTCGTACACACCTGATGCTAGTGGGCTAGAATTGACGGAAAATGGGGCATAATAAGGCTTTCCCGTAATGGCGTCAGGGGTTTGCAACTGACGCCGTTTGACTCCGGAAAGAAGTCAAATAAAACCAATGGGTTACTGTGGCAATCCAGAAATGGTGCCAAAGCCCTACATCTCTATATCCATCTGGTGATCATTATCAACGCTCATTGATACCCCAGCCCCATCTCGTTCAGTATTCTTAAAGTTATGCGCTCAATAGTACGGATATCGCCTTCAAGGCCGATCCGTGACTGAAGCATTCGACAAGCAACGGCTGAATAGATAATCATGCGGGCCAAGCGTTTGTTCACAACATCATGGTCACGGGCAATATCCTTCTGGATCAGACCTCGGACAAAGGTGGCCATGGGCTTTCCTGCAAGCTCTGCATAAAATCTAATGTCACGGTGCATTATAGATGAAAGTCTGAGGTTGATACGGCAATCTTTTATCGTTGCCCAACCTCTCTCAGATTGAGAGAAAGAAGGATAGCTGGAAGCGATGTCATTGAGTTTCTGTGCTACCCTTTCTGTCTGAGCTTTGACTTGTCTATCTAGCTCTTCAAAAGGCATTCCCACGTCTGATGCTAGGGCACGCGATGCTGTAACATGCTCATTGAGGTCATCCACCGTGCCATGTTGCTTAATCAAGTGACGGGTCGCGACTGCACCGTAAATAATATCATGGGCAAGCAGCTCCAGAACGGATTTGCCTTTCCGGTATAATTCATCATCAATGATGGTGCGGAGGTGTGCAGGTACAGATAGCCCTCGGGCCTCTGCAATGGCTTCGAAAGCAAGAAGGTCATGCTGCTCAAGCCGTATGGTCAGGTGAAATCTTTTGGTCATGTAAATCCAATCATGCGGGATGCATGGCAGGTTACATGTTGATAAAAGCCAAGAGAGCAAACAGGTGGTTTCCTGTATGCCAGCTACTGATATTTTCCGTATGTGAAGACAAAGTGTAACATAAAGCCAATTCAACTGCCAACTCCAAAATTTATCAGGATGGTCCCAATATGTGGTCAACGACCTTAATGAAGGTTTTGCAACAATTTCAATAACTTGCAAGAGACTGGTGCCTCTTTGTGAGTCACGCAGATTCAATTGGTGCCTTTTGATATTTCCGTAACATATTGATTTGAAACATGTTTCAGGAAACACCCTAGGTGCATATGGTGTGACATCTTTTTTCGCCGACTGGCGGGCAATATGAGGCTGCGTTTTGTTCATTTGGTGCGGTTGAAGGGAGGTGCAAACTTTGATTTTAGCGGCGGGGAAAAAGTCATTTCTTGGCAGGGTGAGAAGATGATTTTTATCCCGTCACTGAGGAGAAAACCGCGCCAGAATTGTCTCTCATAGTCTGCACTGCCGCCGCCGTCGCAAGCAACGGGAAAAGGGATTCTTCAGTTCAAGAAAATCAGGTTTATTTCGATCAGCAACCCGCAAATAATGCGCGGCGGCGGTATGGCCAGCTGGCAGAAATTCATGCCAGGATTTCAGGATTTTTTGAAAATATTTTGACGGGTTTTCTACTTGGAATTCATCACCGGAAACCGAAATTACTTCCCCTTCACGGCTGAACTTTCTGGCTCCTTCATACGGGCGGTTTGATCATTATCATAGGGGGCATGATAGCCATGACATGGCGTTGCTGGAATGAGTTTCCTTTGACTGTTCGCCACAAAGAAAGGGGCGGCTCTCGCCGTCCCTTGTTGGTGGTTGGAAAAGTTATTGTCTGTTATGATTTCGGTATGGGCCGGTAAACTTTTATGCCCATTTGTCTGGCCTTGTCAGCGAGGTTCTCGGTGATGCCGGAACCGGGAAAGGCAATCACGCCTGTGGGGTTTTCTGCCAGCATTTGGTCATTGCGTTTGAACGGTGCGGCGCGGTTATGTTTCTTCCAGTCCGGGCGGAATATTACGCTGGGGATGACTCTTGCCTTTGCCCATTTCGCCGCAATCAGTTCCGCGCCCTTTGTGCCGCCGCCATGGGCCAATATCATGTCGGTATGCTTGGCTTTTGTCTGATCCAGCACGTCCCATATTTTCTGATAATCCTGATAGTCGGTGCCACCAGTAAAAGCTATTAATGTTCCCTCTGGTATGAAGGCGCGGGCCTCTGTTCTCTGCTTGGCCTTTATATAGTCCCGGCTGTCAATCATGGCGGCGGTCATGGTTCTGTGATTGATCTTTGAACCGGACAGCGGACGCCATAAGCTGCCGGTGATAGCCTCGAACAGTTCGCCGCCATGGTCGCGCATGAGTTCAAATGCTGCTCGCTGTTCTATGAGGGTTTGACCTTCGGTGATCAGGTCTTCAAGTTCGACGGATTTAACTTCTGATCCATCTTGTTCCCGCTGGCTTTTTTGCTGGGCGTCCTCGTTCTGGTCAAGGTCTTTCTGGATACGTTCAACCTTCCGGTGGAAGCTGTTTACAAAGCTCCATAGAATGCCTTGGGTATCGTCTTCCAGTCTGCTGTCGGCAAACATGCCCAGTATGACATCAAAGACATCTGACAGACCATGCCTTAGGGTATCAGCATCCGGTAATGGTCGATAGTCCAGTTGATCGGAGAAGGGCCTTTTGGCATATATTGTTTGTTCAAAAAGGGTATGGGCGGTTGTGGTTTCTATGATGGTATCAAGCATGGTTTATTTCCTGTCAGTTCTATATTGTTGTCTCTTTCTTCCCCAACACGCCTTTGGCGGTGGGGAGGGGGATTAAGGACTGGTTACGTCATTCAATTTGTCCGGCATCCGGCTTTTTTTTAAAAAGAAACCACAGGAATGCGACTTTCGCATTCCTGACCTTAGCAAGTCGGACTTGACCTTAAAATAAAGGATGGTGCGGCCCGCAGCGCAGCGAGGACACGGTCCTTGATTTTAAGGTTGCCGGGCTAATTTAATGATGTATGAAGGGACGCTTGCCCCTCCCCATTGCCACAGGCATCACATCAACAGATTTATTTGCGCAGCAAATCCCGTATCCCCTTCCCTTCTTTTATGGGCATTTTGTTAAAATCAAGCCGGAATTGGCATTTGAATTTGACCCACCTGCAAAAAAATACCGGGCATTTGGCCCGGTATTCTGGTGGTAACGGTTGTGCATATTGTGAAAGGTCAGTCATCATCCTCTATGACATAGAATGTTTTTTCAGCGTAGGATTTTTCTGTAATGGCGTATCCCAGCCGGTTCACGATATGCATGCCTTCCGATACGCAGAAGACCCCGTCACTTTCGATGAATGTCCATATGCGGTTAATATCCTGTGCACGGACAAACTCAAGCTCTTTGCCGTATGTTTCAAACATCAGGCCATCAATGGAAGCGTTCTTGTCAATGTGGTTCTGGACGGGTTTGAATTCTTCAACCCAATCGTCAAAGCTCATGGTTATGGTATTGGTCATTTACTTGTCTCCGTTAAAAAAAATGCCGGACCGATGTGGCCCGGCGAGTTCAGGAAATATTCGTTTTAAAAGCCCTCAGTAGGGAATTTGATCGTCATGGGCCATGCTGGTTCCGTTGCCGGTTGTTCCATCTGTAAAGCTGTTCGACATGCCATTGGTTTGTGAGTTATCAGCATTATCAGACTGGTCAGAGTTGTTATGTCCCTGTCCGCCGCCCAGCAGTGTCAGTACGCCGCGATAGGGCTGGAGGGTTATCTCGGTGCTGTAACGGTCCTGACCATCGTCTGTGGTCCATTTACGGGTTTGCAACTGACCTTCGAGGTAGACCTGTGCGCCTTTCCTGAGATAATCTCTGGCGATTTTGGCTAAGCCCTGGTTGAAGATCACAATCCGATGCCATTCGGTACGCTGACGCTTCTCACCGGTTTGTTTATCGGTCCAGTTGTCTGAGGTGGCGACGCTTAAGCTTACGACGAGAGCGCCGGTGTTTGTTGTCCGTACTTCCGGGTCTTGGCCCAAGTTACCGACGATGGTTACGCGATTGATAGTACCCATGATAATTCCTTTCTCTAATTGGAGTGAATATCACACCATCAGAACTTCTCTCTTGCTCTATGGTTGGCGGATGGTCGCGAGCATTGTCCTGTGAGGGTATGTTTTCTGGCTACAGCCTGGGCTTTTGGCGTTAATAACGACCCGGCAAGGGTTCAGTCATTCCCAAAAGACGTAAGTGGCCCCCATGATATCGATCTCGGTAATATCGCCAGCCAGAAGCATATCACGGGCAAAGGCGTCAACGTCGATATAATATTTCAGGCTTTCCGGCACTTCATCCAGAAGGCCGCTGTCTGTCAGGTAATCTGCTGCGTACGTTTTAGCATGTCCCTCATAAAAAAAAACCCGTCAAGCTTATCCATAATATCAGACATATCCACATTCAGATACTCGGCGAGATAGATCGCGGCCACCACGTCTGTGCCCTGCATATCCTCAAAGTCCTCAAACCAAATTCTCAGATTGGCCTGATTAATGCCAAGGGCGTTGAACATTTGGTAGTTATCACCAGAAACATTTTGGATTTCTCATCAACCACGTCACCATATTCGTTAAGGTGGTTCCGGGCTTTGGCCTCGTAGTCTTCATAATTATGGAAGTAGAATCCCGTTGCTATGGGGTCATACGGCGTCGCGTGGTAATTATTGGCAGTCATGGCATTTCTCCGCGATGGCCGGGAAGAAACTCTCTCTTCCCTGTTAAACCATCACAAAGAAAACACAGCACTTTTGCTCTGCTATCGTATTTAAGTGATATGAATTCAGCTTATTTGGAGAATAGTCGCTGTCGGGATGAACATGCGCAGGCGACGGGAGGGGAAGGATATGAAGCCGAACGCCTCATAGAAACGGTACCGTTTTTCCACGGCTTCCGCATTTCCGTCATCCAGAACATCTAGGATGACCACAGCAAGGCCTATTTCTTCTGATACCTTAGCGGCTCTTTTCAGGGCATCGGCCAGCAGAACACGGCCCAGCCCCCTGCCCTGATATGTCTCATCAACCCCAAACATGGCAAGATAGAGGGCCGGAATGCCACCGTGGTTAGGGGCGTTTCTGGTGAGTTTAGCGGGCAGATCATCGGCCTCTACCGAATGGGCATTCAGGGAATAAAACCCCAGGATTGGTTTCTCATCTTCCTTCACTGCTACCCAGACACGGATAAAATCGCCCTTTTGATGTTTCTTCGCTGTTCTGTGGAGGAAGTTGTCAATCCGGGAAGTCCCGCAAGAAAAAACCGCTCGATCATGATGAGAGGGATCAAACGGTTCTATGCGGATTTTTAACGGGGGTTGTTGTTCAGTCGTCATTCACCACACTCTCCCAATGAAGATTAAAAGCATCCCGCAGAGCCTTTGTTGGTTTGGCGGGGGTATCCAGTGCGGCCAGAAGGACATCCCGGTCTTCTGAGGTCAGCTTCGTCCGTTCATGATCCCGGATAACCGCGCAGGCCTTGTCATAGGCTGTTGTGGTGACAAAAGCTGTTTCGTCAACGCCAAGCAGAGCCGCCGCCGCCTGAATTTCTCTCTTCACATGCGGTTTAATCCGCTGTTCCATACGGGCGGATTTCGGTTCGTCTATGGCTTCTGTCTTATCAATATAGCTTAACATTATGGCTCTCCGTGATTACACCGATATTGTACGGTATATTGCCGGACAAGTCAAGGTGGTAGAGATTCAGGGCTTTGACACCATATTTAAATAACCATAGTGTCCACTGATTTTATTTGACTTCTTTCCTATGTCAAACGGCATCAGTTTCAAACCCCTGACGCCACTTCGGTAAAGCCTTATTATCCCTCAATTTCCACCAACACTAGCCCCCTAACATCAGGTGTGTACGAAATAATCATGTAATGGCTGACTATGGCTGTTAAGCTACTTGTTCCGCGAATGGCTGGACATGAATGTCTTCTTCACGTTGACGCATGTAATATGAATCATAACGGGTTTGCATACGTAGCAAGGTATCCATCCTGACACCGAAAGCTTTTTCAATACGCAGGGCCATTTCCGGCGATAATGACGCTTTCTTATTCAAGAGGTTGGATAGTGCAGGACGACCAACACCAAGGGCCTTGGCTGCATCCGTCACAGACAAATCATCCGGCAAGACAGAGCGTTTGATAAACCCGCCCGGATGCGGTGGTTTCATGCCTATTTTAATTGCCATTGGTCATACTCCTTGGTCGTTAGTGGTAATCTTCATAATCCACATCATAAAGTTCGTTTTCGCCAGCATCGTGACTGAAAGTAATGCGCCAGTTTGCTGTCACATGCAGACTGTAAGCTCCGGCACGGTTCCCTGTTAAACGATGTGGTTTATATTTTTTGAGATACATAACCTCATCAATATCTTCAATCTCGATGAGAAACGCCATAATATCGATGATCTTCTCAATGTAATCCTGTTGCATTCCCTTGGGATTGTTTTTCTCAACAAGATTGCGCAGACCTTTATGGCGTATGTTTCTGATCTCCATGCTTGAGCATAACATATTGTATTGCGTAACGCAACGGGCATCATTTATACGCTGATTCCGAGCTGTTAGCGAGACAGGGCTACCGCTGCCCGAACTAATGTGAGGAAAACCAAACGCGAACGCAGATGATTGAGACAGACAAAAAAGTCTAGGTGCTCTCCCCCATCGTCACTCCCGTGAAAACGGGGGTCTAGTTCAGCAAAGAATCTGAGCCAAAAGCGGACACTTCGTTTTGTATATTTGAAAATCGATTTACACTGATCCAATCAATCCATATCTTTCAATTACGGTTACTGTTGTCTAATTGAATTTATACATTTCCGGTATATTTATGTTCTTTTTCCGCTTTTTATGGTTGTCTACGAGGTCATTGAGTTGGCTTTTCAAGCTTTATGTTCTCTGCCTCAGGATAGCGGTCAAAGTTATGGTGGGGGCCTCTTTGTCACCGACGTTATCAAGCTGTAACTACAGTTACCACGAGGTCACCCTTGCCCGGCAAAAAGCAGAAGCCGACAGATTTTGATTTTCACCAGATAAATTCCTGTTCGCTCACCCACAGCTTGTGCATCAAAATGGCAAGTTTACGGGCCACAGCGACCCGGGCGCGTTTAGCCCCTTTATGTTCGGCCAGCTTCAGGCCCCAGCTTTTAAGGGCGCAGTCTTTTTTAAGGCGGCCCAATATACTGTTGGCCGATTCATAAAGTGCCCGGCGCAGCATGCGGTCACCAAACTTTGAGATATGGCCCGACACATCCCTCTCGCCCGACTGAAAGCGTCTGGGGGTCAGGCCCGCATAAGCACCCACATCGCGCGACTGCCTGAAGCGTGCAGGGTCCTCTATGCTGGCCTTGAACGTCAGCGCAACAACTGGCCCCACCCCCGGAACGCTCATCAGGCGGCGACAGACCGGATCGGCGGCAGTGCGCTCCTTCAGCCGTTGGTTCAACTTGGCAGTTTCCTGCTCCAGGGCAAATAAAGCCTTGATTAGCGGCGCCAGAATCGGCTTCAGGGCCGGTTCCTGCTCAAACAGATGGAATAATCGTTCATTTCTCTTTCCCGGCGTGGTGGCCTGACCGAGCTTCAGACCAAATAATTTTAACAGACCGCGCAGCTGATTCAGCATATCGGTGTGGCTTTTGACCAGCTGATGACGCACCCGCAGCAGGGTCCGGTCAAGATGAGTTTCCTTATCCTTGATATGAACCTGCTTGTACCAGCCGGTACGCGCCAGTTGCGCCAGACCCTCCGCGTCATTGACATCCGATTTGTTGAGCCGGGTCGATAATACACCTTTGGCATGGCGGGCGCAGATACACACAACAGGCAGGCCGCGTTTCAGTAACCCGTGATAGAGAAAACAGGACAACGGCCCGGTCTCGAAAATCACCTTTTCAAGATCAGGCCCATGCCTGTTCAAGGTCCGCTTCAAGGCATCGGGATCGGTGACACAGATGCCCTGCCAATGCAAATCGCCCTTCTCATCAACAATACAGATATTAGTTTTCTTGTCAGACACATCCAGTCCGGCGTATAATAAACTCATGGGTCATTCTCCTATGTTTGAGGCAGCTTTGTCCATCAAAACCGACCTCGTTTCAACATACCGGAGAATGATCCTAATTCAATTACGCTATGTCACCGTAATGCCCCCGTAATGCTCACCGTAATGCTCACCGTAATGCCGTCACCGTAATGCCCGGCTCAAAAGAGGGGTAACTGTCTGTCAAAGCTGGGTTTTTCCATAAGGCACCCAATAGGCGTCCGGCATGGTGCCAAATTAGGGAGAGTGTAAAAACAGTATATCTCCCTAGAATTCATTGATCTCTTTGATCCAATTATACCTGTAAGCTCAAAGAAAAAAAATAAGCCCTACAAATATTATTAAAACCACGAGTAGAATAACAGGAAATGCTGTCATTATTTTATCGAGATTTCTTTTCATTATCCTTCTCTCGATTTAAACGATTTTTCACTAATTCTTTAAGCATTAACGTTATAAAATACAAAAAAATGGCTCCGCCAAAGATCATCGGTAAAATATAATTATACCCGAAAACCCCATCTTGTTTATAGCTTTCAATTACTGAAACTACAAAACCAGCCAGGCTGGCTATCAAAACAGCCAATGAAACTTTTAGAGTCTTATAAAACACTTTAGCATCCATCTTCTTGAGTACATTTCGTCGCGACTACATCAGTAGCTACTTCTGCGGCCCTACCTGCAGCACTACCTATTGCTGCAGCGGTATTGGAGGAGGTTACTTTTTGAACCGTTTGCTGGACTGCTGAGCCAACAAGTTTACCAGCAGCAGAGGCAGAACCACCTGTAACCGCACCTTGTAATCCAGCACCAAGAATCTTCTTTCCGTCTATCCCTTTTCCTTCAACTATCTGCGATCCCGCTTCAGATGCTGCACTACCTGCCATACCTCCAATAGCGTCGCCCGCAATAGCGTTAGCTGTATTCAATGCTTTTCCAACAGTCTCTCCTGTTCGCGCTAAATTTGCAGCCTGCAAAGCCTTAACACCCTTGCTAACAGCACCAGCGATGCCACCGCCTAGCGCACCTAACGCAGCCCCCTTTAAAGTTTGTTTTGAAAATACGGCTTCGCCGATTGACTTACCCGAGGCCACTTGATCAACAACCTCAATAGCCGCACCAATTATCGCACCAATACACCAAGGGCAGTTTCCACTAGGATCGGTCAGGTTAACCGGATCATTCCCGACATAAGCATACCAGTTTAAGCCATCGCCATACCCGATCGGGTCAGTCTGTAAGAATCTCCCTATTGCCGGACTGTAATATCTGGCGCGATAGTAATATAATCCGGTCTCGGCGTCCAGTCTTCTGCCGGTGTATCTGAACG
>Ga0256839_1005483_pt1 | contig 11707 bp, 9 predicted proteins | sample 354166metaG_FD_185968 | JGI IMG/M metagenome (GOLD analysis project Ga0256839, IMG submission 185968) | Hydrothermal vent microbial communities from Mid Atlantic Ridge, Atlantic Ocean - 354-166 | ecosystem: Environmental > Aquatic > Marine > Hydrothermal vents | place: Atlantic Ocean: Mid...
GCGGCTTCGGCGAGCCGCTCGGGGTGCCGGAGCGCGAGGCTCAGGCGGACAGGAGCCGTCTTTGCGCCTTGTGGCGATAGAGATGGCGGTCGGCGTGGTCGACCAGGGCCGCGAGCCCGTCCCCGTGGTCGGGAAACAGGGCGCCGCCCACGCTCGCCGAGGGCACGAGGGTGCCGACCGGCAGCTTGACCGGCTGCGCCACCACCTGTTCGATCTTGAGGGCGAGCCCCTCGAGAACGGCGCGGTCGCCCACCTCCTCGAACAGGATCACGAATTCGTCGCCGCCGAAGCGCGCCACGGTGTCGGAGCGGCGCACCGCCCCGCGCAGCCGCCGCGCCACCGTCTCCAGCATCAGATCGCCGATGTGATGGCCGAACCGGTCGTTCACCCGCTTGAACCCGTCCAGATCCAGCAGCAACAGCCCGCCGCTCACCCGCCGCCGCCGCGCCCGGGCCACCGCATCCTTGAGCTTCTCCTCGAGCAGCCACCGGTTGGCCAGCCCCGTGAGCCGGTCGTGGGTGGCGCGGTGCACAAGCCGCCTTTGATCCACGCGAAAGCGCCACAGTCGCTCGAGGGCCCGCAGCCGCGCCTGCAACCGCCCCTCGTCCCGCCACTCCCCGGCATCGCTCGAGATCGGCAGCACCGTCACATCGGGCGCGATGGCGGCAAGCCGCCACAGATCATCCGCGAGCTCCCCGCCGCGCGCCTCCATGTCCACCAGCAACAGATCCACGGGATGTTCGAGCAGCGCCGCGATGGCCTCGTTGAGGGTGGCCCGATGGTCCAGGAAATAGGACGAAATACCTGCCTCGTCCAGCATCGCCGCCAGCCGCGCGCGCAGCTCGGGGGCGGCGGCGACCAGCAGCACGTGCAGCTCCATGTCCCGAACTCCCGCAGGGAAAGGCCTTTCCCTGCTCGGCTCCTCGCCCGCCACGCTTAACCAGATCGGGCGCGGATCGCAATCGCCATCGCGGAAGGATTACCTAAAATTTGTCCGAAGACCGCGCCTCCGGCGGCTCCACCGGGATCCAGTCGACCCGCCCGTTGGCCGTCCACACCACCGCCGCCCGCACCGCCCGGTCCGGATAGAGCTGCTGGAGCAGCCGGCCGTAGGCGCGGATCTGCGCCACCACCGCCGGCGGCGGCCGGTCGGGCGGGCTCTGGTGGCTTTTGAAGTCCACCAGCACCACGCCGTGGGGGGTGAGCGCGAAGCGATCGATCCGGCCCTGGACGGGTTCGCCGTCCACCTCGCCGACGATCTCCTGTTCGACGAAGGCATCCGCGGCGAACACCGGCCGCAGCTCGGGATGGTCGAGAATCCGGGCGGCCTCCTCGACCAATTCGGCAAGCCGCTCCGGCTCCTCTTCGGGAAACAGGCGCCGGGCCGCCTCCCGCCAGCGCTCGCGGGAAAGGCCTGGGAGATGCTCCAGCAGCCGGTGCAGCATGAGCCCGCGCCGTTGAGCCCGCTCCCCGCCCGCCGCGCGGACGCGAAGGGTGCGGACGGGCTCCCCCTCGTTGTCCTCCCCGGCGGACCCGGCAAGGGTGCTTGGGGCATGAGGCCGTCGTGCCGTTTCCTTCGGTGCCGGGCGCCTGATCCACTCCGGAAGCGGCGCCGACTCAGGAGCCGGCGGGCTGGGGTGCTGCCGCGGCGTGCGCGCGCTTCCGCATCGGTAGATCAGCCATTCGCCGGCAAATCCCTTGCCGAAGGAGTCGGCCTCCCGCACTTCCACCGCCTTGCCTTCGAGGATGGTGTGGAGATGCGCGTACCAGCTGTCCGGAGCGAGCGGCCGGTTTCCGGATGCGGCCTGGGATGCCTGTTGCCGCTCGAGCCATCCGGTGGCGTAGAGCCGGTCCTCGGCGCGGGTGAGGGCCACATAGAGCAGCCTGTTGCGCTCCTCCGCTTCCCGCCGGCGCTCCCGTTCCACGGCGCGGGCCACCTTTTCGGGTCGTTCCTGCTCGCGGCCGCGCCAGAACGGCATGCCGTCGTCGAGCCACACGAGCGGGTCGCTCTCGCGGTGGCGGGGCCGGTCTGTGGCATCGGCGAGAATCACCACCGGCGCCTCCAGCCCCTTGGCGCCGTGGACGGTCACCACCCGCACCGCGTCGCGGTGCTTGTGGGGATCGCGCACGAGCTCGCCGCTCGAGAACTGGAACCAGTGCAGAAACCCCTCGAGACTGGCCGCATGCCCCTCCTCGAAGGCAAGCGCCTGGGCGAGGAAGGCCTCGATGGGCTCGGCCGCATCCTCCCCGAGCCGCGCGCACAGGCGCTCGCGGCCGCCGTCTGCGCCCAACACCTTGAGATAGAACTCGTAGGGGGGTGTGAAGTCCGCGCGCTGCTGCCAGGCGCGAAAGCGTGCAAAGGCCTCCCGAAAGCGTCCGCCATCCGTCTCCGCAAAGCGGGCGAGCCGCTGGATCAGCGACTGGTCGCCGCGGTCGTGGGCGAGCTGGAACAGCTCCTCCTCTTCGAGCCCGATCAGCGGGCTCTTGAGCAGGCAGGCGAGGCTGTAGTCGTCCTCCGGCAACAACACCGCCCGTCCCAGGGCGACCAGATCCTGCACCGCCAGGTGATCGCCAAGACGCATGCGATCCACCCCGGCCACCGGCACGCCTTCGCGTTTGAGGGCGCGGACCAGGAGCTCCTGGAGCGTGCTTCGGGTCTGCAGCAGGATGAGGATGTCTCCCGGGGCAAGCGGCCTGCCGCGCGCTTCCAGGATCTCCCCCTCGGCGAGCCAGCGGGCGATGGTGCGGGCGATGGCCTGGGCGAGCCGCGGCTTGGGATCGGGGTTGGGCTGCGGCTCGGGAAGCGCCCACGGCTCCTGCGGGGCAGTCTGGACCCGCGGCAGGGCGAGCGGCCACAGCTCCACGCGCCCCGCCTCGCCGAGGCGATGCACCTCATGTTCCAACACCGCCTCTTCCGCAACCACGCCCGCCCGCACCTCGGGCACCCGGGCATACAGCTGGTCCACCACCGACAGCACCGCCTCGGTGGAGCGGAAGGATCGGTTCAGGCGAAGGTCCGCGAAGGGGTGGCCGGCGGCTTCCGCCCGGGCGCCCAGGCGCCCTTGGGCCGCCCGGAAATTGTCCACGTCCGCCCCCTGGAAACTGTAGATGCTCTGTTTGTCGTCGCCGACCACGAAGAAGGTGCGAAGCCCCTCGTGCGCTCCCTCGCCGGCGAGGAACTCGCCGAGCAGGGCCTCGATCACCTGCCACTGGCGCGGGCTCGTGTCCTGGGCCTCGTCCACGAGCAGATGTTCCAAGCGCTGATCGAGCTTGAACAGCACCCAGGGCACCCGCTCCTGGGCGAGCAGCTCGGCGGCCCGGGCGACCAGATCCTCGAAGTCGAGGACCGCTTCGCGCGCCTTGAGGGCCTCGTATTGATCGAGGATGGCGTAGCCCAGCCGCAGCAAACAATCGGTGCGGAGAAGCCCCTCTGCCGCCCGCATCCGCTCCCGCACCTCCTGCCAGCGGGCGAGCTCGCGCTCGAGGGCCTCTGCAAGCGCGCCGTCCAGAGCTGGCCGGGATCGGGGACCGAACAGCTCCCTCCTGGGCGTGCCCTCCTTGGTGAACAGCGCGTCCAGGAGCTCGGAGACCCGCCCCGGCCGCTCCTCGGGGGCGGCGCGAAGCCAGGCTTTGAGCCGTTCGCCGGCCCGTCTCCGGCGCTCGGTGGTATCCGCGGCCAACACCTCGGCGATGCGGTCGAGCCTCACGGCGTCGAAGGCGCCGTCGGCGCAGGCCTCCTTGAGCAGCTGTTCCGGCGGCCGGCCGGGTGGGAGATCGAAGCGGCGCGCGAGCTCGGCGCAGAGGACGGCCGTGGATCCGCCACAGGCGGCGCGCAGCTCCAGAAGGCGCAGCCGCTGCGGGCGCAACTCGTCCAACAGGCCGAACAGCCCCTGATCCGCGCGCTCTGCGCCCAGGAACGCGAGGGCGCGGCCGAGCGGTCCGTCGGGCTGGGATGCCGCCTCCTCGAGCACCCGGTCCCGGGCCTCGGCGAACAGCTCCCGCGCCTTGCCCTCGTCCAGGGTGCGGAAGTGGGGCGCCACACCGGCCTCGATGGGAAAGCGGCGCAACAGCCCGGTGCAGAACGCGTGGATGGTGTCGATGCGCAGCCCCTGGGGGAGCTCCAGGATGCGCGCGAACAGGCCGCGCGCGCGCTGCAGCACCGCCGCCTCCGGCGGCCCGCCCACGAGCCCCTCGAGGTCGCGGCGGAGCGCCTCCTCGTCCTCCGTCGCCCAGCTCCGCAAGCGCGCCTCGATGCGCGCGACCATCTCGCGGGCGGCGGCGCGGGTGAAGGTGATGGCGAGGATTCCCTCCGGATCGGCCCCAAAGAGCAACAGCCGCAGGATGCGGTCGGTGAGCACCCGGGTCTTGCCGGTGCCGGCGTTGGCCACCACCCAGCAGGAGCGGCCCGGATCGGCGGCTTGCCGTTGGACCGGTGTCGGAATCACGTCTCGCCGCTCCCCCACCACTCCTGCACCCGGGCGAGATGGGCATAGGGATTGTGGCGCTCCGCCACCCCCGGACGCGGAATCGGCTCGAATGGGCTGGTCTCGCCGAGGAGAAAATGCCCGAGCAAGCGGGCCAGCCCGGTCTCCGCCGCTGCCAGGGTTTCGGCGAGCTCCGCCTCCTCCAACGTCCTCGGCTTGAAGGGCGGATCGCCACCCGAGAGGTGCCAGTACTCCACCGCCACCGGCTCCGCCTTGCCGAGACAAGCAAAGCACCCCGAAGCGGCGGCAAGCGCCTCCAGCAACAGCTGCGGCGCCCGGCCGAGCCGCACCTCCGACTTCTCCGGCAGCCGGCCGGTCTTGTAGTCGACGATGCGGCAGCGCCCCGATTTCAGGCGCTCGATGCGGTCTGCGCGCATGGCGATCTCCACCGCCTCGCCGTCGCCGAGGGGCACGACGAGCTCCGCGGATTGTTCCGCAAAGGCGCCCTCCAGCTCCCCGCCACGGGCCAGCACGAAAGCCACGAGCGCCGGCGCCGCGCGCGCGAATCGCGCATGCCAGATGAGCTGGAGGTGGGGATGGGCGGCAAAGCCGCCAAACTCCTCCTTCGCCCAGGCGAGCAGCCGCTCGAGCGCCTGCTCGGGATGGCCGGGAAGGCCTTCCTCGGTCATGCGCTTTAGGACGGCGTGGACGGTGCGGCCGCGCTCGGCGGCGCCGGGATCGGCGCCGAGCGGCTCCAGAGGTGCAAGCCCCAGGATCCTTCGCGCATAGAACCGGTAGGGATCGTTCACCAGCAGCTCGACGTCGCCGATGGTCAGCCGCGCCGGCCGCGCCTTCCGCGGAGGTGTGGGGCGCGGGCGCGGTACCGGCCGGTAGGCGTCCGGACGGTCGAGCTGCTCCACCCAGGAGCGCCGCTCCCGGTCCTCGAGCTTCGCAGCATCCCAGCCTGCCGCCTGCAGCACCGCCTCGAGCCGCTGCCACCAGCGCGAGGCGACGGTGAGCTGGCCCATCTCGTCCCGGCGGCTTCTCGTCAGCACCACCTCCGGGGCCGATGCGGCCTGGACGAAATCGTGGGCGGCGAAGCCCACCTGCTGGTCCACAGGCGGCAGTCCCAGGGCCGCGCGCATGGCCCGGCTCAGCCACGGACCGGAATCGCGGGGAGCGGGCCAGCTGCCCTCCTCGAGGGCGCCGAGGATCACCAGATCCGCGGACAGAAGCCGGCTTTCCATGGGCCCGAGGATGGCGAGCCGGGGATGAACACCCCAGGCCGGCCGCACCGTCACCTGCGCCATGAGATGGGCGAGCAGGGCGGGGTAGAGGGCGGGCTCGACCGGCTCCGGCAGGGCGCGGGCCGCCTCCTCCAGCTCGCCCACGAGACGCTCCAGCGCCTGGCCGGCGGGCCCCTGCCAGAGCAGGATGCGCCCCTCCTCGTCGCGGCCGAGCCGTTCGGCTGCCTCGAGATGGGCCGCGAGCAGCGCCCCGAGCGGCCGGGCCCCGGAGCTGCAGGCGGCGAGCGGCGCCAGGGCGGTTTGGAGCGTCCGCCACCACGCCTTGAGCTCAGCCGCAACCTCCGGCTGCCCGACCTTCCGCTCCAGCCCCTCGAAACCGCCGGCCGCGCGCACCCCGCGCAACACCCGAAGCTCGAAGCGCCGGGCGAGCCCGCGGAACGTGCCCGCCGCCATACCGCAACGGGCGAAGGGATGTTTGAGCAAGGCGAGCAGCTGGACCGGGGGTGCGCCCTCGAGGACCGCATGGGCGAGGTGGAGCAGGAAGGTGCCCGGCGGCGTCTGGTCGAGCGGCACGCCAGCGCTGTCGTCGACGTTGAGCCCCCAACGCGCGAGCTCGGCGCTCACCCGCCGGGCGAGATGACGGTTGCGGGTGATCAGGATGGCGGTGCGGCCGGGCTGCTCCAGCGCCTCGCGCATGCGCAGGGCGATATAGACGGCCTCCTCCCCCCGGTCGGCGGCCTCGAACAGGGTGAGACCCTGGAGCGTCGCCGCATCGAAGGGGGGCAGCTCGCGCCACTTGCCGGCGGTGGCCGCGGGCCGCATGACCTCCCGCCACAGGCGCTCGCGCGCGGCGCCGGCCGGTTCGCCGGGCGATGGAAAGGTGGGAATATCCCGCCGTTCCAGCCGCAGATGGTCCCGCAACAGTCGGGCGAGCGCCCATTGGGGATGGGACGGGCTTTCCAGCACCGCCCGCCAGCTCTCCTCGTCGAGCTCCCGATCCAGCCCCGGCAGGATGACATAGCCGCGCGGCAGCCGGGCCACGGCGGCCACAAGCCGCGCCACCGCCGGCACCGTGCCGGTGATGCCGGCGGCGATCACCAGATGCTGGGGCGGCGCCTGCTGCCAGTGCCGGATCTGGGCCTCGATCACCAGGCGGCGCCGCTCGGCCGGCTCCACCGCACCGCGCTCGGCGAGCACCTTCGGCCACTGGTCCTTGAGGATGCGCAGGAAGGCGAGCGTCTGCTGCCAATGGACGGCGAGCTCCTCCGGCACCAGCCGCTCCAGCCGGTCCAGCGCCACCTCCTCCGTGGCCAGCTCGTCCAGGAGCGAGGCGAGCGCGCCCGCATAGCGCACCGCCTGCTCCATGCCGAGCCCGGTCGCCGTGACCAGCCGGCTCAACAGCAGCTGGCGCACCAGGGGCGGCACCGCCTCCGGCACGGGCTCGCCCCAGGGTGCCGCGATGCCCTCCTCGGCGGCGAGCTCCCCCACCGGCTCGATGCGGGGCAACAGCAGCGCGCGGCCGTTCGCCTCCGCAGCGAACCGCGCCCGCACCAGGGCGCAGGCGCGCCGCGAGGGCAAGAGCAGGCGCGCCCGGGCGAGCTCCTTTCCCTCCAGGGTCAAAAGCGCCCGGACCAAGGTGTCCAGAAACGGCCGCTCCGCCGGCAGCACGTACACCCCGGGAGGCGGCCAGGGCTGGTCAGAGACGGGCCTCATCGACGAGCCGGGCGATCCGCTCGCCCCAGCTTAGTGCCCCTTGGAGCGTGAGCCAACGCGCATGCTCCCCCTTTTCGGGGGCGAAGGCGAGGGTGAGGTCGAGCCTTTCCGCGGAAAGCCAGGATCCCGCCCGCTCCGGCCATTCCACCAACAGCGCCCCCTCGAAAAGCGCCTCCTCGAAGCCGAGTTCCTCGAGCTCGAGCGGATCGCGGATGCGGTAGAGGTCGGCATGGGTGAGCACGAGGCCCGGCAGCTCGTAGCGCTGCACCAGGGTGAAGGTCGGGCTCGGCACCTCGAGCGGCGCGCCGGCAAGGCTCCGCACCACGGCCCGCACCAGCTCGCTCTTGCCCACCCCGAGCTCGCCGGAGAGCGCCACCAGATCGCCCGGCCGAAGCGCGCGCGCAAGCGCGCCTCCAAAGCGCCGGGTGGCGGCGAGATCGGCGAGCAACAGCCGCATCGGGGCGGCGGCGCTCATCGCCCTCGCGCCGACGGCTCCGGCATCATCGGCCTCAGTAGCGGTAATGATCCGGCTTGTAGGGCCCGTCCACTTCGACGCCGATGTAGGCCGCCTGCTCCGGGGTGAGCCGGGTGAGCTTCACGCCCAGCTTGTCGAGGTGCAGCCGCGCGACATGCTCGTCGAGCTTCTTGGGCAGGGTGTAGACCTTGCGCTGGTAGCGCTCGGGATGGGTCCAGAGCTCGATCTGGGCCAGCACCTGGTTGGTGAAGGAGGCGCTCATGACGAAGCTGGGATGGCCCTTGGCGCAGCCGAGGTTGAGGAGCCGCCCCTTGGCCAGCACGATGATGCGCTTGCCGTCGGGAAACTCCACCTCGTCCACCTGCGGCTTGATCTCGTGCCAGCGGAAGTTGCGCAGCGCCGAGATCTCGATTTCGGCGTCGAAATGGCCGATGTTGCCGACGATGGCGCCGTCCTTCATGGCGCGCATGTGCTCGAGGGTAATCACCTTCACGTTGCCGGTGGCGGTGATGAAGATGTCGCCCCTTGGGGCGAGCTCCTCCATGGTGCTCACTTCGAAACCGTCCATGGCCGCCTGCAGGGCGCAGATGGGATCGATCTCGGTGATCGCCACCCGCGCCCCCTGACCCCTGAGCGCCTGCGCGCAGCCCTTGCCGACGTCGCCGTAGCCGCAGACGACGGCGAGCTTGCCCGCGATCATGGTGCTGGTGGCGCGCATGAGGCCGTCGATCAGGCTCTGGCGGCAACCGTAGAGATTGTCGAACTTGGACTTGGTGACGCTGTCGTTGACGTTGATGGCCGGGATCAGCAGCGTGCCCTTGCGCTCCATCTCGTAGAGGCGATGGACGCCGGTGGTGGTCTCCTCGGAGACCCCGCGCACGTCGGCGAGGAGATCGGGATATTTTTCGTGCATCACCTGGGTGAGATCGCCGCCGTCGTCGAGCAGCAGGTTGGGGCGCCAGCCGTCGGGGCCGAAGATGGTCTGGTCGATGCACCACCAGTACTCCTCCTCGCTCTCCCCCTTCCAGGCGAACACCGGCACCCCTTCCGCGGCCATGGCGGCGGCGGCGTGGTCCTGGGTCGAATAGATGTTGCAGGAGGACCAGCGCACCTCCGCACCGAGCTCGCGCAGGGTGCGGATAAGGGCCGCGGTCTCCACCGTCATGTGCAGGCAGCCGGCGATGCGCGCTCCTTTGAGGGGCTTGGAGGATCCGTACTGGCGGCGCAGCGCCATCAGCCCGGGCATCTCCCGTTCGGCGATGGCGATCTCCCGTTGCCCCCAAGGGGCGAGGTCGATGTCGGCCACCCGGTAATCGTTGAAGGCGCGTTCGCTCATCGTCCGCCAGCTCCTCTCATGGCCTGGTTCCGCACAGCCGATCCCGACCGGCGCCGGCTGCCCCAAAGCGGCCGGGGCGCGCCGCCCCGCCCTCCTATTCGTCGAAGCCGCGCCGCACAAGGGCCGCCAATGCGGCGATCGCCTCTTGTGCCTGGGCGCCGCGGGCGGTGAGACGAAGTTCGCTGCCCGGTGCGGCCGCCAGCATCATGAGGCCGAGGATGGAGGTGCCGGGCACGGTGGTGTCGTCCTTGGTCACCATCACCTCGGCGTCGAAGCGCTCGGCCAGCCGCACGAAACGGGCCGCCGCCCGCGCGTGCAGGCCGCGTTCGTTGACCACCACCACCCGGGCCTCCGCGGCGTTGGCCTCTTCCATGCCGGACGCGTCACTCCCGATCCCGATCGACGGCGAGCAGACGGCTCGCCACCTGGATGTACTTGCGCCCGGCCTTCATCGCCTCCTCCGCCGCAGCGGCCAGATCCAGGCTCTCGCGCACCCGGGCGAGCTTGACCAGCATCGGCAGGTTGACCCCCGCCACCACCTCCACCCCGGGACGCTCCAGCACCGACATGGCGAGGTTGGAGGGGGTGCCGCCGAACATGTCGGTGAGCAGGATCACCCCAGCACCCGCATCCACCTCCTCGACCGCGGCCAGGATTTCCGCCCGCCGGTCCTCGATGTCGTCCTCGGGCCCGATCGCCACCGCCCGCACCCGCTCCTGGGGGCCCACGATGTGCTCGAGGGCTGCGCGCAGCTCGTGGGCGAGCCGACCGTGGGTGACGAGGACCAGGCCGATCATCCCGCACACACCTCCACCGCCGTCTCGCCCGCCGGCAGGTCGCGGTGCCAGACCACCACCCGCCAGCCGCAGCCGTCGAGCCTCCGTGCGAGGCGCTCGACCACGAAGACCGAGCGATGCCGGCCGCCGGTGCATCCCAGAGCCACGGTGAGATGGCTCTTACCCTCCTCTCGGTAGGCCGGCAACAGCAGCTCCAACAGCTCCAACAACCTCCGCTCGAACGGCGCGAAGCGCGGGTCCTCGCGGATGTAGCGGCCCACCTCGGGATCGCGTCCGCTCCGGGCACGCAGCTCCGGCACCCAGTGGGGATTGCGCAAAAACCGCACGTCCACCACCACATCCGCCTCCCGGGGCAGGCCGCCGCGGTAGGCGAAGGAGAGCAGGGTGAGCAGCGGCAGGGGCGCGCGCGCCGGCCTGAGGAGGCCCGCGAGCCGCTCGCGCAGCTGCGGCAGACCCATGCGGCTGGTCTCCACCACCACGTCGGCCGCCTCGCGAAGCGGCGCCATCAGCTGCCGCTCGTGGGCAAGCGCGTCCGCGATCGGACGCTCCCCCGCGAGCGGATGCCGCCTGCGCGTCTCGCTGAAGCGACGGATCAGGGTCTCCTGGTCGGCCTCTATGAACATCAGCAGCAGCTGCGCCTGGCCCCGCCGGAGCTTGCGGCTCAGGCGCACCAGCTCGGTGGCGTCGAAGGCGCGGGAGCGGCTGTCGATGCCCACCGCGAGATCGCGGCTCAAGGTCTCGGGATCCCCCACCAGCCGCTCGAGCAGCCCCATGGGCAGATTGTCCACCGCCTCGAACCCGAGATCCTCGAGGATGCGCAGGGCGGAGCTGCGCCCGGCGCCCGCAAGACCGGTGACGATCACCACCCGCCGCATCAGGCCACCCGTCCGGCCCAGAGCAACGCCCCGATCCGCGCCACCGCCGATGGATGACCGGGGTCGATGCCGGCCTCCACGAGCTCGACCCCGCATATGGCCACCGCCCGGGGCTCGGGCAAGCGGCTGCCCGAGCCCGCAGCGCCGAGCCGCAGCAAGAGGTCCACCCGGGTGCTGGCCAGCGTCGGCAGCCGGTAGATGCCCTGGCCCCTGAGCTCCACCAGGCCGGGCGGATCGAGCGCGCCGGCATAGAGCCGGCCGCCCACCGCCCAAAGCCGCACCAGATCGTCCGCCACCAGCCAGGCACCGGCGGCGATCAGGCGCAGCACGAGGTCCGACTTGCCGGCGCCGGAGGCGCCACGGATCAGCACACCCCGTTCCAGAAAACGCACGCAGGAGCCGTGCAGCCGCACCGTCCCGCGCGCTTGCGCGGGCGCGCTCGGAGCCGGTTCCTCAGGCCGCCTGGTGGTGCGGTCGCTGGGTGAGCAGCCGGTAGATATGCTCCACGTCCTCCTCGCTGCGCAGGCGTGCCCGCACCTCGGGATCCCGCAACAGCCGCGCGAGCCGGGCGAGGGCCTTGAGATGCTCGGCGCTGCTGGTGCTCTCCGGCGCCAACAGCAAGAACACCAGATCCACCGGCACCTCGTCCACCGCCTCGAAATCCACCGCCTCTGCGAGGCGCACGAACGCCCCCACCAGATGGTCGAGATCCTTGATCTTGGCGTGGGGAATGGCGATGCCTTCCCCGATCGCGGTGGTACCCAGCCGCTCCCGCTCCAACAGCGCCTCCAACACCCGATCGGGATCCAGCGCCTCCCCCTTGCTCACCAGCTGGGCGAG
>Ga0256839_1005484_pt1 | contig 11706 bp, 11 predicted proteins | sample 354166metaG_FD_185968 | JGI IMG/M metagenome (GOLD analysis project Ga0256839, IMG submission 185968) | Hydrothermal vent microbial communities from Mid Atlantic Ridge, Atlantic Ocean - 354-166 | ecosystem: Environmental > Aquatic > Marine > Hydrothermal vents | place: Atlantic Ocean: Mid...
CCGCCATGTCCCGATGCCGCAGCACCAGCATCACACGTTGAAGCGGAAGTGCATCACGTCGCCATCCTGCACCACGTAGTCCTTGCCTTCCTGCCGCAGCTTGCCGGCCTCGCGCGCGCCAGCCTCGCCGCCGTGCGCCACGTAATCCTCGTATGAAATCACCTCCGCACGAATGAACCCGCGCTCGAAGTCGGTATGGATGACGCCCGCCGCCTGCGGTGCGGTGGCACCGCGCTTCACCGTCCATGCCCGCGCCTCCTTCGGCCCGGCGGTGAAGAAGGTGATGAGATCCAGCAGCGCATAACCGGCACGGATGAGCCGGTTCAGCCCCGGCTCCTCCAGCCCCAGGCTCTCCAGGTATTCCTGCTGCTCTGCCGCATCGAGCTGCGCCAGCTGCTCCTCCAGCGCCGCGGCAATCACCACCACGCCAGCCCCTTCCGCCTCGGCCCGCGCCCGCACCTTCTCCACGTGCGCATTGCCGCCGGGCAGCGAATCCTCCTCCACGTTGCACACATACAATACCGGCTTGGCCGTGAGCAGCTGCAGGCGGCGGAAGCGTGGCCGCTGCTCTTCGCCGATGTTCGCCAGCCGCGCCGGCCTGCCCTCGCGCAACAGCTCCACCGCCGGCATGATGACGGCAAGCTCCGCCTTCGCCTCCTTGTCGCCGGTGGCTGCCTTCTTCTGAAGCATCGGCAGGCGCTTTTCCAGGCTTTCCAGGTCTGCCAGCATCAGCTCCGTTTCGATGATCTCGGCATCACGCAGCGGATCGACGCTGCCCTCCACGTGGGTGATGTCGCCATCCTCGAAGCAACGCAGCACGTGCACGATGGCATCCACCTCGCGAATGTTGGCCAGGAACTGGTTGCCCAGCCCCTCGCCCTTCGATGCCCCCCGCACCAGCCCGGCGATATCCACGAAGGTGATGCGCGTCGGCACCGTCTGCGCCGATTTCGCGATTTCCGCAATCTTCTCCAGCCGCGCATCAGGCACCGCCACCTCGCCCACATTCGGCTCTATGGTGCAGAAGGGATAGTTGGCGGCCTGCGCCGCCGCCGTCTTCGTCAATGCGTTGAACAGGGTGGACTTGCCCACGTTCGGCAGCCCCACGATGCCACACTTGAAGCCCATGTCCTCCTCACCCCTTGCCTGCCGCCGGCGGCGGCGCATCCATCATCACCTTGCTGGCGAAGTCGTTGAACCGTCCTTCTGCCAGCAACGGCGCATGCCGCGCAATGGCTTCCAGCAACGGCTGCAGCCACTCCTGCTCGCTCTTCGAGAAATCGGACAGCACATGCCCGTGCACGCGGCTCTTGTCTCCGGGATGCCCGATGCCAATGCGCAAGCGATGAAAATCACCCCCGACATGGGCCATGATGCTGCGCAGCCCATTGTGCCCGGCATGCCCGCCGCCGGACTTCATGCGAATGCGCCCGGGTGCCAGGTCCAGCTCGTCATGCACCACGATGACGTCATCAGGCGAAAGCCTGTAGAAGCGCACCACCTCGCCCACCGCGCGGCCCGACTCGTTCATGTAGGTCATGGGCTTCAGCAGCAGCACCTTCATGCCCCCCAGGCGGCCTTCCGCCACCTCGCCCTGAAACCCCTTGCGCCAGCTCCCGAAGTGATGCGCACGGGCAATCTCTTCCACCGCCATGAAGCCGACGTTATGGCGATGCCCGGCATACTTGCTGCCCGGATTGCCCAGCCCGACGATCAGCTTCATGCCAACTGTTCCCATTCATCCCGCCCATGATGAAAGATGCGGCCCGGCATGCCCGGACCGCATCCTCGTGAATCCTGCAAGACGGCCGGAAAGCGGGAATCATTCCTCGGTGCTTTCCTCGCCACCTTCTCCCTCGCCACCTTCTTCCGCTGCCTCGTCGCTGGCCACACGGCCGGTGATGGCGCACAGGGTGAAGTCGCGATCCTGGATCACCGGCTCCACGCCTTCGGGCAGCTCGACGGCGGAGATGTGCAGCGAATCGCCAATTTGCAGCCCGGTCAGATCGGCAACGATCTTCTCCGGAATGTTGTCGGCATCCACATACAGCTCCACTTCATGGCGCACGATGTTCAGCGCACCACCACGCTTCAGGCCGGGCGATTCCTCGTGATTGATGAACTCCACCGGGATCTCCACGGCAATGCGCGCGCCCTTGCCCAGCCGCAGAAAGTCCACGTGGATGGGAAAATCGCGCACCGGGTCGAACTGCACATCACGCGGCAGCACCCGCACGGTCTCGCCCTCGATATCCAGGTCCACCAGCGTGGATTCGAAGGTGCCGGTATTCACCTGCTTCAGCAGATCCACGTAACCGACGTGGATCATTTCCGGCTCCTTCCTGTCGCCATAGACGACACCGGGCACCCGCCCGGCCTTGCGCAAGCGGCGTGCGGCCCCCTTGCCGCCCTTCTCCCGCCGCTCGGCCTTCATCTTGATGATCGTGGCCATGTTTTCAGCTCCTCGCAATGAAACGCAAAAACGATCAACCCCGCGCCAGCATCCTTGCCGGCACGAAGATGACCCGACAGCCGCACATGCGCACCTGAAAACGGCGAGCTTCCTCCAGGGGTGACCGTCCCCGCCGCCTTGCTGAGCAAAAGCCCCGCACCTGGCCCGCATGTCCGGAAGATGCGGGCATATAGCGCAATTCAGCCGGGCCATGCAAGCCACATGACGCCACACCACTACCACGGCACGGCACACGATGCCGAAACGAAGCATTGCAATGCCGTTACGGCATCACTTCACCACGCCCTTGCGCAACAGGCGGGGCAGCATCATCAGCCCGGCCACGACCGGATGCCGCCGCTGCCAGTCCGCGAGCACGATGCGCTCGCCCGTATGCCGCTCTATCTTGAAGGCAAGGTAATCCGCCCCGCCACTGAAGGTGAAGGCCGCCTTCAGCAACCGCAGCACGCTCAGCATCTTGCCCTGCACCACCACCCGCCGCCACCGAAGGTTGCCGCGCATCTCCTCCAGCCATGCAGGAAGGACAATCCCTTCCTCCGCCCCGAACACCGCCCGCACGGTTTCGCGAAACCATTCTTCATCGGCAGCAATGATGACATCCGCACGATTGCCGCTCTCCACCCTCAGCTCCGTGCGGTAGGTGGCACGCAAGAGCGTCTGCCACAGGCCACGCCAGTCGGGTTGCGGTTCCGAACGCAGGATGGCCGCCGTCGTCAGCGCCGTGAACACGGCATCCACGATGACGTCCTCCACTGCCCTCGCCGCTGCTTCATCAGCCTGCCACACAAGGCGGCAGGGCTGCGCAAACCGCGCCCAGAAATACGGATTGTCCACGTCCGCCTGCACCTTGCGGGCAAACTGCGCCAGCGGCAGAACGGCGTATTTCGCCCGCAGCACCGTCCCTTCATGCTCGTGCGCCAGGTAGTGCACATTGGGCGGCACCAGCCGGCAGCCCAGCCGCGCCAGGACATTCCTGCCGACGGCGGCAAAATCCGCCGTCAGCACGTAAAGATCGGCCAGCGTCTCCGCAAACGATGCATCACGCAGCGTCGAGCCATAGGCCAGCACCGCCCGCACGCCTGCCGCATTCCCGTGCCGCCCGCGCGCCGCAGCCGCCAACACCTGCAACTCCTCCGGCACCGCGGCATGCAAGCGCGCGCGAACAAGCCGCCGCAACGCGGCTTCATCCGCCATCTCTGCCGCTTCCGCCATTTTCTCCCTTGCAGGTCGCCACACCATCAGCCGCCTTTCATGCCCGCAGGTCATCACCCGGCCAGATAGCGCATCGCCGCACCGCGCTCGATGATCACCGGCTGCCCCGGTGCGACATGCACCTCCTCGCCATCCATCACCAGGCGGCTGTCCGTTTCCACCTCCAGCCGCCGCACGCAACGGCTCTGCATGCTCTCATGCACCCGCCGCCGCTCGCCCCCATACAGCACCACCGGCAGCCAGCGCGGCAGAAACGGCGGCGGATGACCGAACAACGAGGCCCGCATCACCCCTCCTTCCCCCTCCCCTGCGTCATCACACCCACCCCAGAACGGCCGCGCCCCCAGCACCAGCCTGTGCAGCGTGGTGGCCAACAGCGCCACCTGCCAGCCCTCGCCCATCAGCACGTCATCGGCCATCACCCGCATCCGCCACGGGCGGTCGATGCGCTCCACGTCCTGCGGCCCGGCAGGCCGCAGCAGGGCGCGCGCTCCCACCTTCAGCAAGGTCAGCAACGGCCCCCACTGCCCGCGCACCCCCTTGCGGTTGAACGCCTGCTGGCAATACAGGGTGGCCTCTGCCAGCACCCCGGCACCGACGAACATGCCATGCTGCGCTCCCGGCAGGGCATTCGCCACCCGCACCGTGGGCCGGCTCAGCACGCGGGCATCAGCCCGCCGCCAGCCACGTTCCCTGATGAACGCCACCTGCCGGGCCACGCCCTTCACCTTCAGCCCGATGTCGGCAGCCGTCATGTTGGTGGAACCATGCGGCAGCAACGCCAGCATCGGCCAGCGCTGTTGCGACAGCCCGCTGCGCTCCGCCAGCCACGTCTGCACGAACTGGATGGTGCCATCACCGGAGGAGATGAACAGCACCTCCGGCGGCGCTTCCGTCATTTCGCGCAAGGCCGGCTCCAGGCGCTCGAAGTCATCGAGCACCACCGCGCGCACATGTGCATCCGCGCGCAATGCCTCTGCCAGCGCCACCCCCTGCCGGTTTCCACCACCGGAGGCGGGGTTGACGATAAGCATCGCTTCTGCTGCTGCCACCCCCATTGCCCTGTCGCCGCCGCTGCTCATGCGCCTTCCCGCGCCATCCATGAAACCAGCCGGCCATTGCGGCGCTTTTCGGCAAAGGCCTGCACCAGCTGCACGCCGTGCACGACGAGCGAGATCAGCGTCCATGCCGCCACCGCCAGCAGCCCCCAGTCCGGCCGCCCGACCAGCCAGAAGACCGTCAGCAGAACGAGATTCGGATTGCGCCGCGCGGTAATCTCGCGAAACCAGGTATCGAACGGCCGCCAGATGTGAATCTCCATGCCCAGCAGGGCGATGGAAACTCCCTCCATCAGCCGCTGGATGACATATCCGGCAATGATGACGATGAGCGCCCCCCACCACCATGCATCATCCAGCGGCGTGCCATGTGCGGCAAGCCCCATCGCCCACGCCGCATACCAGAACGGCGGATGCACCAGGTCAATGCCGTGGTCGAAGATGTCGCCAAACCTGCTGGAAGTGAGCGTGGTGCGCGCCAGCTTGCCGTCCACCGTGTCCAGAAACGTCATGCCCCACGCCGCCAGCAGTCCCCAGCCGTAATGCCCGGCGGCAAACAGGCCGAAGGCCAGCACCACCAGCACGGCAGACAGCAGCGTAACCATGTTCGGCGTGATGCGCGTGTGCTCCGCCAGCCAGCGGGTAACGATGAACGCCGGGCGCGGCCACACCCGCTTGGTGATGACATCGGTTGCTCCCTTGTAGGTGCCCATGAACACCCGCCATTCCAGCGCCCGCCGCGCTGCCGCCGACGAATCCCGAAGCAGCAGTGCATAAGGGGCCTCGCGCTTGCGCAGCTTTTCCTGAAAGGCCGCACCCGGCAGCTCGGCCGGAGCCAGGATGCGCCAGCCTGCCGCCTGCGCAGCTTGCACATCGCCGTCCAGCAAGGCCTTCGCCGCCAGCTCCACCTGTTCCGCGGGCACGTGCGCCAGCAGCGGCCGCGCCTCCTCGCTGTCCACCAGCAGCAGGCCGGGCGTTTGCGCCACCGCTCTTGCCAGCGCCGGGTCCAGCACCGCATCCGCCCGCACCACGATGATCGTTTCCCCGGAGCCTGCGTCCCGTGGCAGGGCACTGCCATCGGCTGCCAATGCCAGCACACCTTGCGCATCCATCGTCAGGCGCGGCACGCCAATGCGCGCGAACAGGCGCTCGGTGCGCTGCGGCAATGTCAGTCCGAACAGCCGCACGCCACTCTCGCCGACAATCACCACTCCTGCCGGACCACCATGTTCATGCTGTTGTTCCGCCACCGATATTCCCTGCTCGTCAGTCATCAGCCCTGCGGCATGTCAATGCCACAACTCCCGCAAGCAGGCAGGCAATGCAGGCCCCTGTGGCCGATGCACCCGCCCCTTGCCGCTCTCCGCCACTCCCCGCACCTTATTGCACCGTCTGCGCCCGCAGGTGCAACGCCGCCGCCAGCAGCGCCAGCAATGCCACCGGCAGCCAGGCGGCAAGCCAGCCCGGCACCAACCCCAGCTCGCCAACGGTCAAGGCCAGCCCATCGAACACGAAGAAGCCGAACCCCACCCCCACGCCAGCCAGCAGCAGCGTGGCGGCAATGCCGCCGCGGCGAAAGCGTGCCGCCAGCGGCAGCATGATGGCCAGCAGCAGCAACGGCACCAGCGTATCCGCCAGCCGCCGGTGCCACCACACCTCATACACCTGCACCGGCCGCAGGCCGAAACCCAGGTTGTCGATGAAATACTTGAGCTCGCGCAGCGACATTTCCTCCGGTGCACCGCTGCGCAGGCCTCCCTCCGCCAGCTTCAGCTCGCCGCTATAGACCATGGCCTCCAGGCGCGTCGGCGGCACCGGCTCGCGCCGGTAGATGACCACATCCTGCAGCAGCCACCGCCCACCGGCCCGGCGCGCCTTCGCGGCGTATATCTGCTCCCTCAGCAGGCCGGTGCGATCTCTCCGGAAGATGATGACATCCCGCAGCACCGTTACCTTGTCGTCCTCCCGCACCACCCGCAGGATGTCATCCCCGGCGCGCATCCACACCACGCCCTGCTTGCCGGCATGCAGCTTGCGGTCGGCATATTCCCCCACGCCCCAGGCGGAAAGACGCTGCACCGTGGGGGGTACCACCCTGTCGGCCAGCAGGAAATACGCAACCCCCACCAGCACCCCCAGCGGCAGCAGCATCAGCAGCAGCCGCGCCGGGGAGATGCCCGCCGCCCATATGGGCACGATCTCGTTGCGCTGCCCCAGCTCCAGCAGCGTCAGCACCACCGCCAGCAGAAACGACATCGGCAGGAAGGTGTTCATCACCCCCGGCATGCGCAGCGCGCCATAGCGCAGCAGCGCCAGGTGCCCGTCTGCCGCCTCCTTCATGATGCTGTCCATGCTTGCCACCACCTCCAGCGACACCACGAACAGCGACACGCTGACAAGGATGAGCAGGAAGCGCGCCACCACCATGCGCGCCAGCATGCGCCCCAGCACTCCCATCATCATGCCGCACCTCCCCGCTGGCCTTGCTGCCCGCGTCCGCGCCACGGCACGAGCCTGCCCAGACGCCCGCCAATGGCGGCCAGCAGGCGATATAGCGCCTCGAACATGTCCTCCCGCAGCGTGAAGCACGCCCGGTAATAGCGCGTGATGGAAAATGCCGCCAGCAGCAGCCACGGCCCCCAGATGCCCAGCCATACGGATACCGCACCACTGCGCGCCGCCACTGCCCCCTGCTGCACCGCCTCGTGGTAGGCGATGAGAATGGTCAGCGCCACGGCAAAGCGGTATCCACGCTGCCGCCGGCGCTGGCCGATGGCAAAGGGAATGGCCAGGAACGGCAGCAGCGGCAGCGTGAGAATGGACACCAGCCGCTTGTGAAATTCCGCCTTCAGCTCCGCCACCGAGGCCAGCTCGCGCGGCGTGTTCAGCGTGGCATACAGCTCCGGCAGGGTAAGCTCGCGCTCATCCAGCCCTCGCGGCCTGAATACCCTTGCATCTTTCTTGCCGATGGGCGTTTCCACCTGCTCGAAGAATCCGCTGGAAAACCTTGGCAACGGCACCTGCGGATCAGCCGGTTTCACCGCCCCCTCAATGCGCAGCCGATGCCCGTTGCGCAGGATCAGCAGGGGCCGCGGATCATTCTCCTGCGGCAGCAGCTGCCCCGAGCGGGCAGTGATGGTCTGGCTGCCCCCCTCGCCCTTGTCCTCGAACAGGAAGACCCGGTAGAAGCGCTTGTCCTGCCGGTCGAGATCATCGATGATGAAGGTGCGCCGCCCGCTCTGCATGAACACCCCGGCCTCGGCCAGGTAGAACACCTCCACGTTCTGCACCGCGAACTTCAGCGCCCGATAGGCATAGCGCGTGTAGGGCTGCAGCCAGCCGAAGACGATGAGCGCCACCATTGCCGCCACCAGCGACAGCGCAATCACCGGGCGTGCCAGCCGGTGCAGCGAAATGCCCGCGGCCAGCGCCGCATCCACCTCCGCGTGCCGCGACATCTGGTTGAAGCCGAACAGAAGCCCCAGGAACACCGCCGCCGGAATGGCCAGCCCCAGGTAATGCGGCACCAGGTAGCCCAGCATCTCGAACACCAGGGAGAGCGACCCCTGCTTGCCCAGCGTCAGGTCGAGGATGCGCACGAAACGCTCCGCCAGCAGCATCAGCAGGCTGATGACAAGCGCCACCAGCAGCGGCCTGGCCACCTGTCGCAGCACATACCGGTCAAGGATCGTCATGCCACCACCCGTTGCTTTCCCGCCGCTGCCGGCGCACCGCCCGCACGAGGACGACACGCTGCCCTGCTACGGGCAAGGGCGAGCAGACACCTGCCCCCTGGCACAGGCAGGCCACGCACGCGCTCAGGCCGCGCTCGCCGTTTTCGCCACACCAGCCGTGTGCAACACCAACCGTTCCCGCTCCCGCATGGCACCATCACTGCCCAGCTGCCGCCGCCGCACCTCCAGCCGCCAGCCATCTTCCGCCCGCTGCACCGTGATGTGCTGCCAGCCCGCCGCCGGCGCGTGCTGTCCGGCGCTCATGGATGCGGAAGCGGCAGACAGCACGTGCATCAGCCGGCCATCCGCCCGCTGCCGTTCCACGTGCGCCCAGCGGTGCGTGTGGCCGAACAGCACCAGCTCCGCCCCGGCGTGCAACAATACCTTCTCCAGCGCCGCGGCATCCCGCAACGCCTTGCGCGGCTTCGCCGCACCCAGCGCCACCAGCGGCGGATGATGCACCAGCACCACCCGGCAGCGCCCGGCTGCTCCTTCATCCCTCAGCACCGTTTCCAGGCGTTCCAGCTGCGCCGCGCCAATACGGCCGGAAGCCTCCCGCCACGGTGCGGCAAAGGCCGAGTTCAGCCCCACCAGCGCCACATCCCCCAGTCGCCGCACCACCGGAAACACGGGCAACGTGCCACCATCCGCCATCTCTTGTGCCCCGGTCATCCACGGCACCAGCGCCGAAAGCCCCGCCGTTGCCGCCGCGGCAACGTAGTAGTCATGGTTGCCGGGCACGAACATGGCCTCATCAGGTTCGGCCATCGCACGCAGCCATTCCGCCGCGGCTGCAAACTCCGAGCGGGTGGAAATGTTCACCAGGTCGCCGGTAATCAACAGGAACGGCCTGTTGCCCGCCTCCGTGCTGCTGCGCCGGATGTCATCCACCACCGCCGCCAGCGCTTCCCGCCGATGCGCCCGCCTGCGCCGCAGCCGCCACGACAGCCACCCCAGCACCCGCTTGCACAACAGCTCCCGCGGCTGCACCGCCGGTGTCGGCAGGTGCACATCGGTGATATGGGCAAGCTCCACCGCCAATCATCATCTCCCGTGCAGCAGGCCTCAAGCCACCCCCATCCGGAGCAGGCATGGCCCGACACTGATTCCCTGTCTCGAACAGCAGGTATAGCCCAAGGCGGCATTGACGTCAGGGCCTTGATGATGCCAAAGCTGGCGCCACGCGCTTTCACGCGCACCCCAGGCGCCAAACCCACAGCATGACGGAGATGGCAGCGTGAAGGTCATCATACTCGCCGCCGGGCAGGGCAGCCGCCTGCTGCCGCTGACGCAAGACATGCCCAAGGCCCTGCTCGACATCAACGGCCAGACCCTCATCGGCCGGCAGGTGGATGCCTTCGCCGCCTGTGGCGTACGCCATTTCGTCGTCGTTACCGGCTTTCGCCCGGAGCTGATGGAAGAGGCCCTTCAACGCATCGCCACCCGCAACGAGGTGGATATCCGCATCATTTACAACCCCTTCTACGCGGTGGCAGACAATCTGGCCAGTTGCTGGATGGCACGCCGGGAGATGGACGACGACTTCGTGCAGGTGAATGGCGACAACGTCTTCCGTGCCGACCTTGCTGCCGCCCTGCTTGCGGCATCCGATGCCGAGATCATCGCCGCCACCGCTACCAAGGCCTCGTTCGATGCCGACGACATGAAGGTAGCGCTCGACGGCAACAAGGTGCGGCGCATCGGCAAGGATCTGCCCGCCGCACAGGCCGGTGCCGAAGCGCTGGGCTTCTACGTCTTCCGCGGCGACGGCGTGCGGAAATACCGCCAGACGCTCGAGCAGATGATCCGCACGCCGGAAGGCCTGCACCAATGGTTCCCTGCCGCCATAGACCAGCTGGCGCGGCAAGGCATGGTGCAGGCACTGGACCTTTCCGGCAGGCAGTGGTGCGAGGTGGACTATCCCACCGACCTTGCCCTGGCCCGCGAGCTGGCCGCCCGCTGGGATGCCGAAAGGCACCGCCCCCGCCTGGTGAAGGGCTGAGCCACTCCCGCAGCTTCCTGCCGGTGGGCAAGAGCAGGACAACCAGCTTCTCCCTGCCCTCGCGGCAGGCATTTCGCTGCCACATGCAACGGCTGCAAAAAAAAGCGCCGGCCTTCAGGCTTGCGCCCGAAGAGCCGGCGAAATTCCGGGACGGCCACCTGCCCTCAGGGGCTGGGGGGCTTGCCTGGCAGTGAATGACAGGCGGCCATCCCGCACGCCTTCGCCACTCGAACGTTACACCGGGCGGCGAAGGCCGTGTCAGCGCAATTCACCTCGGCGATGCCCGATCAGTCATCATCGCCATCATCATCGCTGTCGGAACCACCGTAGCCACCGCCATAGCCACCATCATTGCTGCTGGAGCTGCTGGAGCCACCGTAGCCACCGCCATAGCCACCATCATTGCTGCTGGAGCTGCTGGAGCCACCGTAGCCACCGCCATAGCCACCATAATCATCGTCGTCGCGATAATTGCCACCATAGCGGTCGTCATCATTATCGTCGCGATAATTGCGACCATAGCGGTCGTCATCATCACGATCGCGATAGGAGGAACGCGACCCGGCAGTGCCGGAAGACGAACGACCGGAAGAGAAGTTGTAGGTCTTGCCGCTGCTGGAGCTGGTGTAGCGCTCATACGGGGAAGCCTGCGCACCATCCAGCCCGGCCAGCCCGACGCCACCGACCAGCAGCAGCGCCAGCATCGACGGAACGATCAGGGTCTTGCGTTTCATTTTCATCCTCCTTGCTTCACCTTTTATCTGTCAGGCCTTGCAGGCCATTGCTTCCTGCACACACAGGCCAACAAACCTGCTCTGTTCACGGGTAGTGTGGAGGCAATTTCAGGAAAGCTCCACCTCACCGTGTGCCTGCATATTCTCACGCCACGGCTGGCGGATTGCTGACATGACATGTAAGGTGTCTGTAAGCTTGCGGAAGCTTCAATTATGCATCGCGCAGGCTGCAGGATTGCACCTGACGCGGCACCGCCATTCATGTATTCATGCACGCAAGCTCCCTGTCTGCCGCGAACGGAAAGCAGCATGCACAAGCCACGCTCCATCATCGAAAGACTGGCTCTTGCCCTGCTGCTCGCCATGCTGCTGCTGGCGTTGCCGATGACGCATGCTCTCATGCCCGGCACGATGACTCCTGCCTGGGCCGATGATGATGGGGATGATGGCGGCGACGATGGCGGCGACGGTGGCGGCGACGATGGCGGCGACG
>Ga0256839_1005485_pt1 | contig 11703 bp, 11 predicted proteins | sample 354166metaG_FD_185968 | JGI IMG/M metagenome (GOLD analysis project Ga0256839, IMG submission 185968) | Hydrothermal vent microbial communities from Mid Atlantic Ridge, Atlantic Ocean - 354-166 | ecosystem: Environmental > Aquatic > Marine > Hydrothermal vents | place: Atlantic Ocean: Mid...
TATGTGTGACCGGGTTGCGGTTTGGCTCAAGAATACCAGTGGCGATATGGTCGTTGTTTGCCATGGTGGCACCATCAGAGCCTTGCTGGTTTTATTGGCAAAGATGCCGACAAAACTGGCAGCCGAACTAACCATCCCCCAGGACCAGATTTACCAGTGGGATGGCCGCAGGGGCCGTTGGATATAGTATTTGCCTAGAGCACTTCCCGAAAAGTGGTAGCCGGTTTTCGGATAAGAAGTGTGTAGAAACAAATAGTTAGGCTGCTTCACGTTTACATAGAAGCACTCAGTGCCCCGGTGCTAATGCGCCGCCCCCGCGGAGGCTGGGCGTAAGCTCAAGTTGCACGTTGAACAACGCGAAGCGCAAAACTTGAACCAGTAGGAAAGCCCGAATGGCCGTGAGGGAAAGAAAATAGAGTGCTTCCATCAAAGACGGACACGATCTAGTGTGCAAACTTACCGCAAACTCGATAGGTTGGATATCAGCACCGATTTCACCCGCGCAATTTCTTCAGAAACATGTTTGGCCTTTTCGGCATCATCCGCATAACAAATTCGAGCCACATCTGCACATCTGTTACGCTCTTCCACCAGCGCGTGGATGATGGCTTTCTCAATCGCATCTGCCACTTCTTTTGGGTGGTCTTCATTTGAGCGGCCCAGAATATTTTGAACGATATTGGCTGTTTCTTCGGCGCGTTCCCTGAGATTTTTTGACATTATTTCCCCTGTTCCCTCAATAGGCGATTTGCTTAACTGTAAGTTACATAAATTGTGCGATCAAAGATAGCCTGTGATTAGAACTTGTTGATAATTTGGTTTCGGGTACGCGCCGTGCTCCAATTCCAGTTTGCCAGATGGAAGCAGTCAGGCTGCGATTGGAGCCTGACTTGCAAATTGATGAAATTAATTTGAGGGCAGAACCGGCCCGATGCGAATGCATCGCTCCCGCGAAGGCTGGTGCGTAGCATCAAGTTGCACGTTGAGCAACGCGAAGCGCAAAACTTGAGCCACTAGAAAGGCATCAAGTGGCCGTGAGTGAAAGAAAATAGAGTGATTCCGTCAAAAACGGACACGCTCTAGGACTTTTTCAGTAGCCGTTTTATCTTGGAAATGGCAATATCGGTGTTCTCACCATAGGCAATTGTTCCAAAAAAATCGCCGCCTTTTTTCATCAAATACACGGTCGCTGTGTGATCCATTGAATAGGAATCTTCATCATCAGGGTCGGGTACTTTTTTGTAGTAGACCGCGTAGGACTTAAGCATCGCTTTGACTTTGTCGACATCGCCGGTAAGCCCGCGAATGCGTGGGTCAAAAGCGCTGACATAATCACTCATAACTTCTTTGGTATCGCGTTCAGGGTCTACTGTTACAAAATATATGGTGATTTTATCGGCATCATCACCCAGCGCTTTCAGCCAGCCAGCCGCCTCAAAAAGGGTTGTCGGGCAGACATCCGGGCAATTGGTAAATCCAAAGAATATCAGGTGGGGTTTGGCATTGATCGTGTCATGGGTCACCACATCACCCTTGTCAGAGATAAGTTCAAACGGCCCGCCAAGGCTGGATAATGTGGTGCCTTTGGTCTGGGCATCTTGCCATTCGAACGTCGACCAGGCCAGAAAACCACCAACAACCAGTATTACAGCCCACAAAGCTGTGCGAATGACACTTAATCGATTCACTTTGATTCTTCCCGAATTATGCGAGGCGACCGCTTGCCAAATCCGGCTGATCACGACCCAACGCTTCAAACACAGTTGAAATAATGCCGGTTTTATCCAACCCAGCATTGATATACATCATATCAGGTTTAGATTGATCTACATATGCGTCAGGAAGTACCAAGGTGCGAACTTTTAGGCTGGATGCGGAATGACCATCCATCAGGCCGGCCTTTATCATATAGTGCAGCACATGCGCGCCAAATCCGCCTACCGAACCCTCTTCAATGGTGAGCAGAACCTCATGGTTACGTGCCAGCCGGGTTATCAGCGCCTCATCCAGTGGTTTGGCAAATCGTGCATCAGCAACAGTTGTGGAGAGGCCGTAAGATTCCAGCGCTTCAGCAGCTTTCAAGCATTCCTGCAATCTTGTGCCAAACGACAAAAGTGCAATTTTCGTGCCTTCCTGCAGCACTCTGCCACGGCCAATTTCCAACACGGAGCCGCGCTCGGGCAGTTCCAGGCCAACGCCTTCCCCGCGCGGATAGCGAAATGAAATTGGTCCGTCGTCATACTCAACCGAGGTGCGCACCATGTGCATTAACTCGGCCTCATCGCTTGCAGCCATAACAACAAATTTGGGCAATGTGGCAAGGAATGTCGTGTCGAACGAGCCCGCATGGGTAGGGCCATCCGCACCAACAAACCCGGCCCGGTCAATGGGAAAGCGCACCGGCAGGTTTTGGATAGAAACATCATGAACGACCTGGTCGTAGCCGCGTTGCAAAAAGGTTGAGTAAATGGCCGCAAATGGTTTTAACCCTTCACTGGCAAGGCCGGCGGCAAATGTTACCGCATGTTGCTCGGCAATACCCACATCATAGGTGCGCTCAGGGTAAGCCTCACCAAACAGATCAAGGCCGGTTCCATCCGGCATTGCAGCGGTAATCGCAACCACCTTGTCGTCATGGCCGGCTTCCTGAATGAGCGATTGGGCAAATACACGCGTATAGGATGGGGCATTGGTGAGCGGCTTATCATCCTTGCTGGAAATCACATTGAAACGCGGCGATACCGCATGATATTTATCATTGGAGTTTTCCGCAGGCTCATAGCCTTTGCCTTTTTCGGTAACCACGTGGACGAGAATTGGTCCGTCTTCGCTATCACGAACATTGCGTAATACCGGCAACAGATGCTCAAGATTATGCCCATCTATCGGGCCGACATAGTAAAATCCCAATTCCTCAAACATGGTGCCGCCGGTCCAGAATCCACGGGCAAATTCCTCGGTCTTTTTGGCCTTGTCATAGAAGAATTTAGGCAGTTTTTGAGAAAGCTGTTTAGCGGTTTCACGAATAGAGCGATAGGTGCGACCAGAAACCAGACGGGCAAGATAGGCGCTCATTGAGCCAACCGGCGGGGCAATCGACATATCATTATCATTGAGAATGACGATCAGCCGTGCATTCATTGCGCCCGCATTGTTCATCGCCTCATAGGCCATTCCGGCCGACATAGAGCCATCACCAATAACTGCGACAACATCCCTTTTTTCGCCTTTCAGCGATGCGGCTGCCGCCATGCCAAGACCGGCAGATATGGATGTGGATGAGTGGGCCGCGCCAAAGGGGTCATATTCGCTTTCAGCCCTTTTGGTGAAGCCGGAAAGCCCATTTTCCTGCCGAAGTGTGCGAATACGGTCGCGGCGCCCGGTTAAAATCTTGTGCGGATAGCACTGGTGCCCCACATCCCAGATCAGCCGGTCATGCGGAGTTTTGAAAGTGTGGTGAATGGCAATTGTCAACTCAACCACCCCAAGGCCTGCGCCCAGGTGGCCACCGGTAACCGATACCGCATCAATCATTTCCGCCCGCAATTCCTGCGCCAGTGTCGGTAGCTCGGCATCGTCGAGTTTGCGCAAATCTTCAGGCAGGTTGACCAGGTCGAGCAGGGGTGTTTCAGGTCTGGTCAAAATAGTCTCTATTTCAGTTTGAAATTAATAATGGAATTATTGGAATGTCGTAAGTTATGCGAATTCTTGTTTAAAACAAGGTGAAAACCAGCAGCTGCCGTGCTGGCCGAAATTTCGATGTGGGCTATTCCCCATCAAGCGGTTCGCTGCCTTTGGCTTTCCCATCGGCCCCAACCCGGATTTTTTCGACCTTTGCCTCCGCCGCATTAAGAAGTTTTTCGCAGTGCTTTTTTAAAGCCTCACCGCGGCTGTAAATGTCGATTGATTTTTCAAGCGCCACATCACCCTGTTCCAATGCCGATACAATTGTTTCCAACTCGGTCAACGCCTGTTCATAGGATAGGCTGGTGATGTCCCCTTGTTCGCCCGCTACTGCCATCGTTTTCTCCAAGGCACTTAATCTTGTTCAATATTACCCGGTCATCAACCGTCTCACATGAGCACCGGTCGACTGGGCCAATCCCACCAGATCATAACCGCCTTCCAGCAGACTTACCAGCCGCCCGCCACAATATCTCTGGGACAATTCCATTATCCGCCCTGTCGCCCAGCTAAAATCATCTTCCACCAGATTAATCTGTGCCAGCGGATCGCGAAAATGCGCGTCAAATCCAGCAGAAATCAAGATCAGATCCGGTTGAAATTGATCAACCGCCGGCAATATTCGGTCCTTAAAGGCTTCGCGAAAATATTCGCTACCGGTATTGGCGGTCAGCGGCGCGTTGAAGATATTGCCAACACCGGTTTCAGACTTTGCCCCGGTGCCGGGAAAAAGCGGCATCTGATGGGTTGAGGCATAAAGCACGGTTTCATCATTGTAGAAAATATCCTGTGTTCCGTTGCCGTGGTGCACATCCCAGTCGATGATCGCCACACGTTCCGCCCCGTGGGCTTTTTGTGCATGGCGTGCGGCAACCGCCACATTGTTAACCAGGCAAAACCCCATCGCCGCGGTTCTTTCCGCATGGTGGCCGGGCGGCCGGGCGGCGACAAAACAATTATCAGCATCCTTGTTGAATACGGCATCTACTGCAGCATTGGCAGCGCCCACCGCAAGTTCCACACATTCCCAGCTTCTGGGGCTCATGGATGTCTCGCCATCGAGCCGATTGATACCCTCATCAGGAACGGCAGCCTCAAGTTTATCGAGAAAACCTTTCGGGTGAGCATAAAGAAATGTTGCATTATCTGCCTTTGGCGCTTCCCGGCGATCAAGCGTTTTGAAATCGTCAGTTGCTAAAACTTCTGCGATTGCGCGCAACCGATCCGGTCGCTCAGGATGCCCTGCAGGCGTTAAATGTTCGACGAACAGATCGTGGGTATAAAGAGCGGTGGTCAATTGCTATCCTTTTCACCATTTTGGTAATTCAAAAGGTAAAGAGTCAATCATAGAATTAGAATTGTTGAAATTGTTGTGGAATATCAACGGAAAACTGCATGGCTTGTGTCATCGCTCAAGCCAATAGTGAAAATCGGGTATTTTTCCTGACGCGTAACCGCGATGGCCTTGTCGATCTGGCGGGGCAGTTTCAATGAGGCGAGTTGTTTCAATCGCCCTTTGACAAACCCAACCATGCGCAGCACATCGCGCCCCGCCGATGGTAGTGTCAGATCGAGTGTGCCATTTAAATCAACATCGGCAATCGCAGACAGGCGTTGCTCGCGCGAACCAATAAAGTGATTGGAAAAATCGGACATTGAGCCAATATTTTTCAAACTATTGCCGCGCAGGGTCCAGAATTTCAAGGTGCCACCAATATGCGGGGTCCAAACGCCAGCAATGTCCAGTCGGCCATCGCCATTAAAATCTGCAATACCTGCAATATTGAGCCAGCGATTGGAGCGGCCAATAAAAGGTGTCTTTGCTTTTGATACAAGCGCGCCATTTTTAAGCTCATATATGGCGATTGAAGCGCCCTTGGAGATGGAGGAAAGTATGGTGATAATTTCCGCCTTGCCATCACCATCAAGATCAGCAATGCGCGGAATACGGTCTTCGAACACTTGTGTTTTGGGAAGATTGAAGGTGATCACCTTGCCGCTGCCGGTTTTTACCGCAAGACCTCCGGCCTCAATCGTATCGCCCAAAATGCCGTGATCATAACGCTTCGTCGGCAAAATATACCAGGTCTGCGTGATGTTTTTGTATCGGTGGGTTTGAGCAATTTTTCCATCCGGTAAACCGTTGGGTGCGGGCATTCCCTCTTCAAAAAACGGCCTTTCTTTACTTCGAAAACAGGTTGGCCCACTGCAAGAAACCGCCGGGTGCAGCGCGCCGGAGGTTTTAATGCTGCCCTTGCCGGTCAGCCGCTTTATCTTCCATTCTGCTTGCGCGGTAATCGGCAGCGCAAAAATAAGCGCAGTAGCCGCCGCAAATATAGATAATTTAGCCATCAATGATTTCTGTGTTGATAATTTCAATGCCGAACCCTTCAAGCCCAACATAGTGGCGTTCTTTTGATGCGAGTAATGAAATTGTCGTGACCCCGAGATCTTTCAATATTTGTGCGCCAAGGCCAACTTCCAGCCATTCCTCATCGCGGTTTTGCGCCGTGCCATGATCTTCAACCCGCTCGATGCGAACGCTGTTATCGGCAACGCCAACCGAACCTTCGCGAAGATAAACCACAACGCCGCGTCCGTGCCCGCCAATCGTGTTCAGCACAGCGGTCATGCTTTTTGCCCCGCCAAAGGCATCTTCAAGCACTGCTTCTCTTTGCAGGCGCACCGGTACATTTTGCCCGTCACGAATATCCCCGAAGACAACCGCCAAATGCTGCATCGGGTCCCACGGGGTAGTGAAGGTAAAGGCCTTGGCAGGCCCGGCGGGCGTTTCAATATCAAACTCTTCAACCCGGGTGACGATATTTTCGCGCCGTTGACGATAGGCGATGAGATCGGCAACTGATACGGTTTTAAAACCCTTCTCATCAGCAAAAGCATTAACCTGCGGGCCGCGCATAACGGTGCCATCATCATTGACCAATTCGCTGATAACCCCAACTTCCGGCAGGCCCGCCAGGCGGCAAAGGTCAACCGCTGCTTCCGTGTGGCCGGAACGAATGAGCACGCCGCCTTCGCGCGCAACCAGCGGAAAAATATGCCCCGGACGGACAAAGTCGGCAGCTCCTGAGTTTGGATTTGCCAGCCCGCGCACCGTTGAACAGCGGTCTTCGGCAGAAATGCCCGTTGTGGTGTCGTGTTTATAGTCAACCGAAACGGTGAACGCGGTCGCGTGCGGCGCATCATTATCTGAAACCATCATCGAAAGGTTTAGCCGTTTGGCCTCTGCTCCTGTCATCGGCGCACAAACAATGCCGCTTGTATGGCGTATCATCAAAGCCATTTTTTCAGCCGTTGCATGGACAGCTGCAAAAATCATATCGCCTTCGTTTTCACGATCATCATCATCCATGACGACAACAATTTCACCACGTTCAAATGCGCGAATAGCCTCCGCCACCCGTTCCATATCAGAAGTCATTTATGAGTTTCCTATTTTTTCCCGGCATTGCTGCTGGTTTGGCCCCCGGTTTGGCCACGATGTCTTAAATAATGATCCGCAAGCGTACAGGCAAGCATCGCTTCGCCAATTGGCACAGCACGAATGCCCACACAGGGATCATGGCGACCTTTGGTCATTACTTCAACCTCTTCACCGGTTGATGTAATACTTTTGCGGGGTGTGAGAATAGAGGAGGTGGGTTTAACGGCAAAGCGCGCAACAATCGGCTGGCCGGAAGATATGCCACCTAAAATGCCACCGGCATTGTTGGAAAGAAAAATCGGATTGCCATCATTGCCCATGCGAATTTCGTCGGCATTTTCTTCGCCGGTCAGCGTTGCGGCATCAAAACCATTGCCAATCTCAACACCTTTGACCGCGTTGATAGACATCAGGTTAGAGGCAATATCCTGATCGAGTTTGGCATAGACCGGTGCACCCCAGCCGGCAGGAACCCCTTCCGCAATCACTTCGATAACAGCGCCGATGGACGAGCCGCTCTTGCGGATATTGTTTAAATAACCTTCCCATTCGATAGCCATTTCGGCATCCGGGCAGAAGAACGGATTGTTATCAACCTCATTCCAGTTCCAGTTTTCCCGGTTGATTTTGCGATTGCCAATCTGCACAAGGGCAGCGCGAATGGAAACACCTTCAATGACTTTTCGTGCAATGGCACCGGCTGCAACCCGTGCGGCCGTTTCGCGCGCCGACGAGCGCCCGCCACCTCGATAATCACGAATGCCATATTTGGCGTCATAGGTCATATCCGCGTGGCCGGGGCGGTAGCGATTTTTAATCTCGGAATAATCTTTCGAGCGTTGATCAGTATTTTCAATCATCAACGAAATTGGCGTGCCGGTAGTGGTGAGACTATCCGAGCCTTCTTCGGGCAAAACACCAGATAATACCCGTACCCGATCGGCTTCCTGTCTTTGGGTGGTAAACTTCGATTGGCCGGGTTTGCGCTTATCCATAAAGGTTTGAATTTCTGCTTCAGAAATTTTCAAGCCCGGCGGGCAGCCATCAATAACACAGCCAAGGGCAGGCCCGTGACTTTCGCCCCAGGTTGTAACCCGGAATAGATGACCGAAAGTGTTATGAGACATCGTTTAGCGCCATGATATGTGAGAAATCCAGTTATTGGCTTGATATGCGCAAACACTGTTCAGGTCAAATAGGTCTGCAAATTGTCGTTAACAAATTTAACAATTTACTAACCATTTTTATTGGCAACTCCCTAACGATAGCGATGCATAATTCAGGCCGAACAATCAGGGGCCGTATTGCATTGAAAACTCTCATTCCCATAGTCGTGACTTCATTATTTCTGGCCACTTCCTCCACTGTTTTTGCAGAGGAGCAGGTGTCTACCGTGCAACGGGCTGCAGCCGAAAGGCTTATTGGCAAACTTGGTGATTTGCGCGGTTCGGTAAAGCCTGAAGATAAAGCAATCTTCGTAACCCAAGAAATGGTCCGGCCATCGTCTAATTCAAATGGCGCATCAGATGGCATTGGCAGCGTGCCGAAAATGAAGAAGCCAGTGAAGTTGAAACTGCCTCCAATTGTGCTGGAGATGGGCAATGACATTGATGAGTTTTTGGAAAAAATTCTTTCCGGCAAAGTCAGGCAAAAAACTGAAACCGAAAATCTGAATGACGAGCCATTTGATCTGCACGATGCCCTGACAATTGCACGGGCGAGCAATTCAAAATACAGCAATGAAGAAACGCTTGCCTTTGACAATCAGGCTTTTGACAATCTTGAGAATTATCTGGCACCACCTTCGCGCTAAATGGATGAAATTAATGGGTCCTGACCCTAATACCCAACCAAAATTCTAGGGACAGTTTCATGCGCCTTGACCAGATGCTTGTACAGCGCGGATTGGCTCAATCCCGCTCGCGTGCCCGCGATGCAGTCTTGCGAAAATGTGTTCAGGTAAATGGTGCATTGGCCACGCGGCCGGGGCAGGGGGTCGGCGAAAAAGATAAAATTTTGGTTGATGATCCGGCAGCAAAATATGTGTCGCGAGCAGCCCTGAAATTGCTTGCGGCACTAGACCTTTGCAAGTTTGATATTACTGGCAAAACCTGCCTCGATATTGGCGCTTCCACCGGTGGCTTCACGCAAGTATTGTTGGAAAGGGGAGCTGCACAAATATTCGCCATTGATGTTGGCCACGGGCAGATGGTTGAAAAAATAGCCAATGACCGAAGGGTTTATAATCTGGAAGGAATAAATGCCCGTGATCTGGATGAGGCGATGATTGCCATCAATGGCACAACGCCCGATATAGGTATTGTGGTTTCAGATGTGAGTTTTATTTCACTCAAACTGGCACTTCCCTCAGCGCTGGAAATAGCGCGATCGGGTGCTGAATGTATTTTGCTGGTAAAGCCGCAATTTGAGGCGGGAAAAGATAATATTGGCAAAGGTGGATTGTTGAAATTACCGGAGCTTGGCCCCAAGATCGCTCAGGATTTGGCGAATTGGCTTGATCATCAGCCCGGTTGGCACCATACCGATATTTTGCCGTCGCCGGTAATCGGCGGAGACGGCAATCAGGAATTCCTTTTGTGTGGTAGAAAGCAATAATATGACGAAGATCAGGCTCGAAATCGACGCATTGGGCGGAAAAGGCGACGGCATCGCAACCGATGGTACATTTGTGCCATTCACCCTTGCCGGTGATGTGATTGAAGTGGATAGCGAGGAAGAAAACCCTGGCCTGTTACCTCATGTTGTGAAAGCCTCACCTCACCGGATTGAGCCGATATGCCAGCATTTCGGCACCTGTGGTGGTTGCGTTTTGCAGCATTTTGAACAGCAGGAATATTTGAACTGGAAGCGCCAGCTGGTCGTCGATGCCTTTGCAAGTTCGGGAATTGATGCGCCGGTCGAGCCTTGTATTCCAACATCTATTGGCCAGCGCCGCCGCGCCAGTTTCACAGCAATACCCACCGCATCGGGTACTGTATTTGGTTTTCTAGGTCGCCAAAGCCACGGGATTGTCGATCTTGGCGAGTGCCCATTGCTGTTGCCTATGATTACAGAACGCTTTGACGATCTGCGCAATCTGGCCGGTCTTGCAATTGTCCCGTCAGAGCAAATCAAGCTGCATGTTCTGGCCTGCGACAATGGGCTGGATATTGCGTTGGAGGCCGATACACCGCTTTCAGAGCGCCGCCGCAAGGCTATTATCGACTGGGCGGTCAGCGCTGGCAGAGCCCGGGTTTCCTATGGTGATGAGGTGATCATCCAAACCATAATGCCGCAATTTTCTATCGGGCAGGCAATCCTCACACCGCCCCCGGGCAGTTTTGTACAAGCGGTGGCTGAAGCCGAGCAGCACATGGCAGATCTGATTGCAGCGCATTTAAAAAAGTCCAAGAAAATCATTGATATGTTCAGTGGTGTTGGCACATTTGGCCTGCAACTTTTGCACAAAAGCAGCGTTCACGCGGTGGAGTTTGAAAAAGCCGCACTTCTGGCACTTGAGCAATCGCAGAAATCTTTATCGGGCGCCAAAACGCTGACCATTGAAGCACGTGACCTTGAACGTCGTCCGCTGCAGACCCGCGAGCTAGAGGGTTTTTCCGGTGCGATTTTTGACCCGCCACGTGCAGGGGCCGAAGCGCAGACCCGCGAACTGGCAAAGTCAGCTATTCCCAAAATTGCCGCCGTTTCATGCAATCCTACAACCCTTGCTCGTGATGCAAAAATTCTGCTGGATGCGGGCTACAAACTCACGAAGGTAGTGCCGATAGACCAGTTTTTATTCTCTGCCCATGTGGAGGTTGTGGCGCTTTTTGAACGCAAGAAACAGCGGGTAATACGACCCATATTCGGTTAGCTATGCGCGAGGCGAAGAATAGCCGTGAGCGAAAGCAACGCTGATTATTTTCCGCGGCTCATGAAAGCCATAAAGGCATTTTGCGCCTCTTTACTCATCAACCGTTCGGCAAAATAGCTGGATTCTTCTTCCATTCGAGCGACGATTTCATCAACGTCACCGCGCAATAAGTGCCGGGTCAGGGCCATCGCTTCCGGCGGGCGTTCTGCCACCCGGTGTGCGGCTGCAATGGCGGCGGCTTCAAAATCACCATCCTCGATAATTTTGCTCACAAGGCCCGCATCTTTTGCATCATCTGGGCCAAGTTCTTCACCCATCGCCAACAGCGAAAAGGCCGCTTTGTAGCCCATCGCGCGCGGGCCGATGAGGGTGGAACCTGCCTCCGGCAGCAGGCCAAGGTCGAGAAACGGGGTTTTAAACCGCGCATTTTTGGAAGCCAGCACAATATCGCAATGAAGTAGCATGGTGGAGCCAACCCCAATGGCCATACCGTCAACGCCTGCCAGCATTGGCTTGGTAACGGTGATAATGGCGCGCAAAAATGCCTGCACTTCCGCGCCCGTGCCGACACCACCCTGGGCGGCCATCATGAAGTCCATGATGTCGTTGCCTGCGGTAAATACATCGGGCAGACCAAGAAACAGGTGGCAGCGAATATCCTCGTCCTTGTCGCCTGATACCAGCGCATCGGCCATCGCCT
>Ga0256839_1005486_pt1 | contig 11701 bp, 9 predicted proteins | sample 354166metaG_FD_185968 | JGI IMG/M metagenome (GOLD analysis project Ga0256839, IMG submission 185968) | Hydrothermal vent microbial communities from Mid Atlantic Ridge, Atlantic Ocean - 354-166 | ecosystem: Environmental > Aquatic > Marine > Hydrothermal vents | place: Atlantic Ocean: Mid...
TGTAACCAAAACGTAACCATATTGTTCTTTTTTTGTTACAAATATGGGTTAAAGTGTGTTTATCAAAATTATAAAAGGATTTCAATTATGAAAACATCTAACATTTTACTTTCAGTTGCAGCAGTAGCAGCTTTAGCACTTACAGGTTGTGGAAGTGACTCTTCAACACCTGCTCCTGCTGCCTCTGCAACACCTGCTCCTGCTGCCTCTGCAACACCTACTACAGCTTGTACGGTACCAAGTTCAACAACACTTAGTGGTGACATTACAACTTGTACTAAACTTACAGCTGATAAAACTTGGATTTTAGATGGTCTTGTGGCTGTTAAAAATACAACACTTAAGATTGAAGCTGGAACAACGATTGTTGGTAAAGATGGAACAGGAGATAATACCTCTTACATGATTATTGATAAAGGGGCTAAAATTTTGGCTGAAGGAACTGCTGCTAAACCAATTATCTTTACATCAAAAATAGCACATGATGGTGGAAAGGCTGCATGGGGTCAATGGGGTGGTTTAACCATTATTGGTAAAGCTGGTAATCCCCAAGTAAAAGCATACGAAGTAAACTCTGCTTATACTCCTGCTAGTTCAGACATGGCAGATAACTCTGGTGTACTTAAATATGTTGAAATCTTAAACTCTGGTATTACAATGGAAACAGATAAAGAGGTTAATGGTCTTAGTCTTGTGGCTGTTGGTTCAGGTACAACCATTGAAAACATTACAGTAAATAAATCAGATGATGACTGTATTGAACTTTGGGGTGGAACGGTTAATCTTTCTAACATAACACTATCTGAATGTTCAGATGACCACTTTGATATTGACGATGGTTACTCTGGAACAGTTAAAAACCTTAAAATTACTCAAACAACTGGTAACGCAGGTATTGAGATGTCAGGAACAACAGCTGCTACATTTGATGGTCTTGAAATTACACAAACAAAATCAAACAAAGAGGGTGGAATCTACTTCAAAAAAGATGGTATTGGTGGACACTTTAAAAATGCTACAATTATAGATAACTCTTCAGATGGAGCAGGTGCAATTCACTCTAGAGGTAGTGCTGCTGTAGATACTATCTCATTTGAAAATGTAAAACTTGAAGGTACAAGTGGTGACAACAAATTTACAAATGATGATGAGGGTGGCTCTGCTACTGCTATTGAAGCAAAATTTGATGCTGGTCAAGGTAATACAAAATAGTTAAATAACTTAATCACTTTTTTGAGAAGTAGTAAAATGCTACTTCTCTCCCTCTCTTTTTTTATGTAATCAAAATGTAACCGCTATGTTTCCCTCTTGTTATCATTTTCAATTAATATCTAATATTAAATTTTACATTGGAGTACAAATGTTTACAAAACAAAGACATCTCGTTGCATTGAGTTCATTACTTTTAGGGGCTGTAAGTTTTACAGCTTGTATCGATCAAGATAAAAATTCTCCTAATCAAGTCTATATCTATAATGACAATAATTGTAGTACCAATACAACTCAACAGGCTGATACAACTACTAACAATGAGGCGGGAACATTAGAGAAACAGACTCTTTCAGGAGACATCACAAGTGACACAACATTAACAGCCGATAAAGTTTGGATTTTAGATGGCTTGGTTGTGGTTAAAGAGGGTACAACGCTCACAATAGAAGCTGGAACAACCATCGCAGGTAAAGATGGAACAGGAGACAATACTTCATATATTATTGTTGATAAAGGGGCAAAAATTGTAGCAGAGGGGACAGAAACTAAGCCCATTATATTCACTTCTGAAATAGCTTATGATGGAGGAACAAGTGCATTGGGTCAATGGGGAGGTATTACCATTATAGGTAGAGCAGGAAATAATCAAGTTCAAGCCTACGAGGTAAATTCTAATTACGAAGCAGAAAGTACTGACATGACAGACAATTCTGGGGTACTTAAATATGTAAAAATTTTAAACTCTGGAATTACCATGGAGACCGACAAAGAGATTAATGGTCTTAGCCTTGTGGGTGTTGGTTCTGGTACTACTATTGAAAATATTACGGTAAATAAGTCAGATGATGACTGTATCGAGATTTGGGGTGGAACGGTAAACCTTACCAACATAGAGGTATCAGAATGTTCAGATGACCAGTTTGATATAGATGATGGTTATTCGGGTATAGTAAAGAATTTAGTTATTAACCAAACAATAGGGAATGCAGGAATAGAGATGTCAGGAACAACCGCTGCTACTTTTGATGGTTTGACATTAACACAAACTTTCTCAGTTAAAGAGGGTGGTATCTTCTTTAAAAAAGCTGGAATTGGTGGACACTTTAAAAATGCAGTGATTACAGACAACTCTACAGATGGAGCTGGTGCTATTTATTCACTACAAACAGCAGACACTGACAATATTAGCTTTGAAAATGTAAAACTTCAAGGTAGCTCTACAGATGCTAAATTCACAGGTGACTCGGCTGAAGCGATTGAGGCGATATTTGATGGGGGAACAGGTAACACAAAATAACCGTAGGTCGGGATCTCCTCTTCCCGACAATAATACGCATAAAGAATTATTTACACTCCCTTAAACTCATATTTTATATCATACAAATTTGTAACACACTTCTCTCACCCTCTATTTGGTAACCAAAATGTAATCAAAATGTTTCCCTCTTGTTACCACTTAAGATTATTATAAATTATTAAAATTAAAATTAGAGGAGTAGGTATGTTAAAAACATATAAGAGAGTAGTACTATCGTCGATAGTATGTGTAGCATTGGGGGCATCTTCTCTACATGCTAACAATGAGAACATTGTTAAGTCTATCATGAAACTTAGAGCAGATGTTGAGTCGCTCTATACCAAGATAGATGATAACAAAGATGTCTATAAAGCAGCCATGAAATCAAATGCGATGCAGGCTGCTGATAGTGAAGCACAGATTAACCGTCAAGAGACAGCGTTAAAAATGGCTGAAGCAGAGATGCAGAAAGTTCAACAAAAAATCGCTGAAACTTCCAATAAAAATGAGACCATCAAACCAATGCTACTTGGTGCGATTGACGCTCTTAGAACCATTATTAAGGAGGGAATTCCTTTTAAAACCACTGAGCGTTTGGCTGACCTTAAAACACTTCAAATGAATCTTATTGATGGGGTTATTACCGAAGAGAAAGCACTTTTACTTATTTGGGCGAGTTATGATGACACCATTCGTTTAACCAAAGAGATTGGTCGTTTTAAACAAGAGATTACCGTAGATGGTGAGGTGGTTTTAGCCAATATTGCTAAGATTGGTTCAGTAATGATGTTCTTTGCAACCCCTTCTGACAAAGTAGGGTATGTGGTTAAAAAGAATGGGGCGTATAGCTATAAAGTTGTGACCAATAAAGAAGATATAGCCAAGATTGTTAACCTTTTTGATTCACTCAAAAAACAGATTCGTACAGGCTTCTTTAGCCTTCCAAATGCTTTAATTTTATCGGAGAGTAAATAATGAAAAAATTCTACACAGCCCTAGTTGCACTACTACTAATTACAAGTAATATAAATGCAGATGAGTTAAGTGATGCTTATAACAAAGAGTATACTTTTCTAAAAGCACAAAAGACAGAGCTACAAAGCCGATTGGTTAAAGAGAAACATCAACAAGATAAAGATGTGGCTAAAGCCAAAGCTAAAAGTAAAAAGCTTCAAGACAAATATTTGAAGTTAAGTGAAGCTGTTAAGGCAAAACACTCAGCCATAGAAAAACTATCTGAAAAACTTTCAGATAAACAGAGCAATTCAGAGATTACAGGTTCTGTGGTTATTCAAGCCAAAGGGATGCTTGATGAATATGGCATAGCGATGGATGAGGGTAATACCACCACCGATGCACAAAAGATGGAGAAAGCATTTGCTGATGCGGCTAATCTTTATGCGAAACTCTCTTCTATTCAAAGCGAAAAAGGGAAGTTCTATCTTCCAGATGGAACGATTGCTAAGGGTGAGATTGTTAAAGTTGGTAACATTGCCGCTTATGGTGTTTCTGACAAAGCTGCTGGTGCATTAGCTCCTGCTGGAGAGGGAAATTACAAGCTTTGGAATGCTCTTGGTTCATCGGATGATGCAAAAGCACTCTACGCTGGTGAGATGCTACCTCAAATAGATATTTTTACCTATGAAAATATGGAAAAAGAGGTGGAGTACAAAAAAGAGAAAACCATAGATGACATTCTTAAAGGGGGTGGAGTTATTGGTTACATCATTTTAGCACTTGGAGCATTTGGTCTTTTCCTTTTAGTGATTAGAGTATTTATTCTCTTTTGGTCTGGCTCAAACGTTAAGAAAATTTCTAAAATTGTGGCTAAAAAAGTAGAGGCTGGAGAAGGTGATGAGGCGTATGATGCCATTAAAAAGTACAATGGTTCAGCAGCTAGAGTCATTAAATCGACCCTTAGAAACATCAAAAGAGACCGTGACCATATTGAAGATATTGTCATGGAGAACATCTTAAATGAGAGTGGACACATAGATAAGTTTGGTGGTTTTGTAATGGTGATTGCTGCTGTTGCACCACTGCTTGGTCTTTTGGGAACGGTAACAGGTATGATTGCCACATTTGACATGATTACCGAGTTTGGAACAGGTGACCCTAAGATGCTCTCTGGTGGTATCTCTGAAGCCTTGATTACCACGATGTTTGGTCTAATTGTTGCCATTCCTCTTTTGATGCTTGGAAACTTAATGTCTGGTTGGGCACAAGGAATTAAAGACTCTATGGAGCAGAGTGCCTTACACATCGTAAATATTTATGAAAAGTACAATGCAAAATGATAGATAAAATACCGACATACATTGAGATGTTTGTCAATTTTATGAATGCTGGAGGAGCTGTAATGTGGGTGCTTTTTGCACTCAATCTACTCCTTTGGTATGGACTAGGCTTTCGTTACCTTGTCCTAAAAAGAGGAACATTTGGAAATGTTCGTCGCCAAATTGACAAACATATGAAACGTGGAGATAAACAGGCAATGAGGGGTCTTTTAGATTATGCCATTGCGGATGCTTTGGATGCAACACGCGAGGCAAGTAGTTTGGGATTGAAAGTGAAAAATCATATCTATGATGCACTCTCTTCTTATTTTACAGTAATTTCAAAATACTCAACTTTGGTTAAAACTGTGGTTATTTTAGCACCACTTATTGGACTACTTGGAACAGTTATGGGGATGATCGAGACTTTTGATGCTCTAACATCAGGCTCTATGTTTGCACAAGGGGCAAGTATTTCAGGAGGTATCTCTAAAGCACTCTTTACAACAGAACTAGGATTGGTTGTGGCTGTACCAGGGTTGATTTTAGGAAAGATTTTAGACAAAAAAGAGCTACGATTTGCCTTAGAGTTTGAGCAGATTGCAGACACATTAGCAACAAAGGATATGCGACATGAGATTTAAACAAAGAAGAACTGATAACCCAACCGATGTTGATGTATCGCCATTGATTGATATGGTATTTATTTTGCTTATCTTTTTCATGGTAACCACAACATTTGTAAAAGATATGAAGTTGGATTTAAACCGACCCTCTGCCTCTTCTGCAACTAAGTCAGATGATAAAGTAGTGCGTGTTTACATTGACAACATTGGCGATGTTTACATTGACAATCAACCTGTAAAACTTTGGGCAATTCAGAGCAAAGTAAGAGACCTTTTAAGAGCAGCAACAGAAAAAAATGTTTTGGTCATTACCGATGACAATATTCCTGTTAACAAACTCATAGATGTGGTCGATGAGTGTCGTATGTCTGGGGCTAAAGATGTAGCTGTCTCAACTACCAAAGAGATGGGGTAGACCTATGGCTAAAAGAAAATATGGCACAGCTTTTAAGTATGTTGAAGCCTTTTTCTTTATGTTCTTGGGAGGGTTACTTATGATAACTTTAGTTGTATCTTTTAATAAACCTATTAAGAAAAAAGAAGAGAAAATCAAAAAAGAGTCTCGGTATGTCAAGATGGAAAAAACAGCCGTTAAAAAAGCTGCTAAACCAAAGCCAAAACCGAAACCAAAACCGAAAAAAGCACCACCTAAAGCACCCCTACCAAATTTGGGAGCGAGTTTAAGTGGTATTGCCATGGATATTCCTGAGTTTGCTACTGATGACATTGGTGGTGATGCGACCGATTTATTGGATGAAATTTCAGAAGATACGGTGATGACAGGAAACAGTGTTGATGTTAAACCAAAAGTTCTCTCTCGTTCAGCAATGGAGTATCCACCATCGGCGATGAAAAAGAAAATTAAGGGTTATGTGATTGTCAATGTCCTCATAGACAAGATGGGAAGCGTAGAGACAGCACAAGTGCTAGAAGCTTTCCCTCCTGGGGTATTTGATGCAGTGGCACTCAATGGTGTTAGAAGCTGGAGATTTTCTCCTGCGAAATATAAAGGTCAAGCTGTCAAAGTTTGGGCGAAACAAAAAGTTAGATTTGACTTCAACTAAAGGAGGAGTAGAGATGTTTAAAGAATTAAAAATCATACCATTGACCTTGGCATTGACCTTGTCTTTAACGACCATAAATGCCCAAGAGACTGATGCTCCTACCATTGACCATATGTCAGTAGCTACCATGATGATATTTGATGGAAAATTTGATAAAGCCCGTGCAGAGCTTGATGAGGTTGACCAAGAGGCTGAAAATTTTGATGCTGCTAAATATTTTACCATGTTAGGGGTAATGGATGTTAAAGAGAAAAAATATGCCGAGTCGATAGAGCATTTTAATAAAGCAGTTGAGGCAACTACGGTAAAAGTTTATACGCCACCACCATTGCCTAAAGAGAAGCGAGAGTATCTATTTTCTCTTTTTTCAGAGAAAAAAGAGCCTAAAAAACCTAAAAATGTAGAGCCTCCTTTTGATGGTGAAAAGATTCGTGCAGAGAAGTTAAGTAAACTGCATATTAACCTTTCTAAGTCCTATTATAAGTTAAAAGATTATGCCAATACCACAGCAGAACTTGACTTAGCAGGAGAGAAAGGTAGTAATCGTGCAGGACTCTTTACGCTTAGAGCTGAATGTTACTGGAAGATAAAAGATAAAGCAGGAGCATTAGCAGCATTGGAGAGAGGAATAGCACGTTTTCCAGAAGATAAACGACTGCGTAAACAGAAGTTTTACTATTTGGCTGATTTAAAACTCTATCAAGCTGCGATTGATGCTTCTAAATCTTACATGAACGTGGGTGGAGCATCTTCAAAAGAGTATGTGGCATTGGCTCAAATGTTGATGAATGGAGGAGATACGCTCTCTGCCATTAAAATTTTAGAAGAGGCAAAAGTGCTTTTCCCTGAAGAGTCAAAGCTCTCTATGTTACTAGGACATGCCTATTTGAAGAAAGATATGATTCATGTGACAGCACATCTTTTTGAACAAGCTTCATATTATGACCAAAATCGTACCAAAGATGCAGCTGAGATGTACCGACGAGCCAAAGATTTACCTCATGCTATCTATTTAAATGCACAAGTAAGTGACAAAAAAGAGAAGCTCAAACAGAAAGTTGCTATTTTTGTGGATAGAGGTGAGTTTGAAAAGGTGATAGGACTCAAAGATGGACTGGCACGTTATGGACTTTTAGCCGATGACAATTTGCGTTACGCTTTAGCCTATGCTTATTTCATGGTTAAAGATTATGACCAAGCAGAAAAACATTTCAAAAAAATCAATGATAGCTCTCTCTTTTCAAAAGCTACCGTTATTCGTAAGAGTATTGAGAAATGTAAAGAAAATTCTTTGGAGTGTATATAATGAGAAAACATTTAAAAATAGTTACCATTTCACTTTTTGCCGTTATTCCTCCTTTTGCTAATGCTCAAGAGGTGGGAACACTTTCAGTATTTATGCTTAAAAGTGGAAAACCTTTGGCAAACAATGAGATTATTATTGATGCTAAAAAAACGGTACTAACCGATAGAGATGGTTCAATACAAGTAACTTTAACAGTAGGAAAACACCAAATTGAGATTTTTGGTAAATCTAAAAATGGTAAAAACTTAGGCTATTTTAAAAAGCCTGTAACCATTAAAGAGGGGAAAGACACGCAAATTGTCGCCTCGTTTACCATGGGAACACCTGAAGTAGATGAGATTGCTCATAATGAACCAAGGTTTGAAGATTTGCCTTTAGAGATGAATGAAAATCTTGAACCTCATGTTGTCATTGACACCCCTGTTGGAGAGCTTAAGGCAGATAAGAAGAAAAAAGATGAACTTAAAGCCAAAGGGAAGGGTACACTCAATGGTACAGTAATCACTTCGGATAAAAAAGCACCCATTGAGGGGGCTAGGGTTTTTGTAAAGGGAACATCTATTGATACGCGAACTGATGCCAATGGTAACTTTTCGGTAGAAATTCCTGCGAACAGTAAAGTGAGTATCTCGGTGGTTCATTCGGCTTACTCTTCACAAACTATTGCTGATATTAATGTTGAAAAAGATGGAACAATTTCTAAAAGTATTGAGTTAACACCTGCGAGTTTAGAGCTTGAAGAGTTTGTTGTTTTAGCTCCTAAAGTTGAGGGTAGCATTGCTGATATTATGCAAGAGGAGAAAGAGGCTACTTCTATCTCCAATATTTTGGGTGCAGCAGAGATGTCCAAAAAAGGTGATAGTAATGCCGCCGCCGCACTTAAAAGGGTAACTGGAATTACACTTGTTGGAGGAAAAAGCATCTATGTAAGAGGGCTTGGAGAGCGTTACTCAAATATTGAGATGAACTCTCTGCCTCTGCCTTCGCCAGACCCAACCAAAAGAACAGTTCCTTTAGATATTTTCCCTTCATCGGTTATTGGCTCACTTAAAGTTCAAAAGTCGGCTTCGGCTGATATTCCAAGCTCTTTTGGTGGAGGATATATTGACATTAGAACCAAAGATGTGACTGATGATGATTTTATTAAAATCTCTTTAGGAACTAAAGCCAACAGTAACACAGGAAAAACATCTAATGACTATGCAGGGAGTAGTACGGACTTTTTAGGTTATGACAATGGCTACCGAGCCATTACCAATGATATTTTGGAAGCAGGTGAGGTACATGAGGGAGAGCGAATTCAAGGCTTTACCCCTGAATACTTTACAGAAGAGCAACTAGTAGAATTTACCAAAGATTTTGTGGATAGAAATTACAACATTAGCACAAGAAATTTACCTATAGGCTATTCAGGTTCTATGGAAGTGGCAAAAAGTCTTACCCTTGCAGACGACCATAAAGTTTCAGTTTTTGCAAACTATGGGTACTCTCAAAATCATACCCAAGTAGAAGAGAATTTTGCTGGTTTTGACATGGGTTCAGATGGACTTCTTCATACTCAAGCTGATAAATTTGGTACAAATACTAAGACAAGATCATCGTACTATCAAGGGGGAAGTTTCAACCTTGGGTACAACTATCTTGATCTGTTTAAGTTGAAATATACCAAGCTCTATACCCGAAATGCCCTAAAGACAACACGGATTGTTGATGGTATTTATGGTTCTAACTATGACCAATTAACCGACTACTTTTTAGATTGGGAAGAGCGTATTTTAAATGTTGACCAACTCAATGGGGAGTTTGACTATGAGATACTCAATAAAAAATCAAAAGCCTCTTTTGGGCTAGAGTATGCACAAGCCAATCTTTATCAGCCAAATAACTTTAACTATACCTACATAGAGGAGCAAGGGGTAACACATATAGACAATACTTCTTCGCCACACCTTGCGAGTCGCTTAAAGTCTGATGATGAACTCTATGCGATGTACTTTAAAAACAAAACCTTTGTTGATTGGTTTTCTGATGAAGATACTTTAGACTTTGGAATGAACTACTCAACTAAAGAGAGAATTTCACGTCAAAATAAGTTTAACCTTAGACGAATAGGTTCTGTCGAACTTGATGATGCTGATTTAACTTCTGATATTGAATCGTTTTACTATGAGTATGTGCGAAATAACATTCCTTATAACGAAAGAGCTTTTGTTGTGAGCCCAGCTTTTAAAGCAGCTGATTACTTTGATGCAGAGGTTGATGAGTTTGGTCTTTATGAGAATACTCATATTAAATTTAATGATAAAATTGAAACTACATTAGGTTTACGGTTTGTCAATTTGTCTCAAACGGTTTATCAGTATAAACTAGACCGTAACAATCCTGATATGGCTCAACGAAGTCTAATTCAAAGAATTCCAGAGTCTTTAGAGGTTACAGGATTTTATCCTAGTGCTTCACTTAAATATAAATGGGATGAAGACAACCATTTTGACATTGCTGCATCTAAAACCTATATTGTGCCAGACCTTAGAGAGTTTACCGATGGGGAGTATTTTCACCCTTATGATGTGGCAACGGTTATAGGTAATCCCAATTTAGAAAACACCGATATTTATAGTTTAGATTTAAAGTATTCGCACTATATGTCCGATAGCGAGAATATCAAAGCTGGTCTCTTTTTTAAATATTTAGACAAGCCTATTGAAGATGTAATGATTCCCTCTTCATCGCTTCCTATCTACTCTTATGATAATGCTGATTCAGCAATACTTTATGGCTTAGAGGTAGATGGACGTAAAAACTTTGATTTCTTAGGGAAGAAGTATGAAGATTATTATCTCTCTGGAAACTTCTCTTATACGGAGTCCGATGTAAGTTTACGAGATGAGCAGTTAGCTACTTATAGTACCAACCATAGACAGCTACAAGGGCTTTCTAATATTGTTATGAATGCTACGCTTGGCTTTGATAATGATGAACGGAATGTGGCACTATCCTATAACAAAATGGGTGAAAGAATTCGTAAAGTTGGGGTCATAGATGAGTTTGCTTATCCTGATTACTATGAGACACCACCTCAAATGTTGGATTTTGTATGGCAAGAGAAATTTGACAAAGATGACCTTTCTGGATTTGGGATTGATAACTTAAGTGCTAAATTAAAAATTGGAAATATATTGGACGATGCAACGGTATGGCGACAAGGTTCAAACATAACCAAAAGATTTAAAAAAGGTCAAACGATTGTCTTTGGGGTCTCTTCTCAATTTTAGACTTAATATAGGATTTTAATTATGAAAAGTATTGCAACAATAATGATAATAGGAGAAGATGACAAGCTGTTAGAACTCAAACAGCTTCATCTATTAAAAGCTGGATTTGATGTTATAAAATCAGATTCTTTTTATGAAATAGAACAACACTTAGCTGAAGTGCATCTTGTTCTTATTAATAGCATAAATAACTCCATAAATGGTATGGAGTTCATAGAATATATTCGTGATAAAGATTCTAGTATATCTATTATTTTTTTAGCAGAAAATGTTTCAGAAAAAGAGATAGAGCAAGTTTTTGACAAGGGAGCTGACGACTGCTTGGTTAAACCTTTTGGCTTAAGAGAGTTACTTTGTCGTATAAAAGTGCTTTTAAAAAGGACTTACGGCATGAAACAAGAACGACTTGTTCATGAAAATATTGTCATGGACATAAACCAAAGAAGTTGTATGATTGATGAAAAAGAAGTAGAACTTACTAAACTAGAATTTGACCTTTTAAGCTTTTTTATTCAACATAAAAATATGATTTTAGAAAGAGAAGTGATTTTAGAATCAGTATGGCATGATATGAGTACCCAAAAACGTACTATAAATGTTACCGTTAATCGATTGCTTAAAAAAATTGACCCAGATAATAAACAT
>Ga0256839_1005487_pt1 | contig 11699 bp, 10 predicted proteins | sample 354166metaG_FD_185968 | JGI IMG/M metagenome (GOLD analysis project Ga0256839, IMG submission 185968) | Hydrothermal vent microbial communities from Mid Atlantic Ridge, Atlantic Ocean - 354-166 | ecosystem: Environmental > Aquatic > Marine > Hydrothermal vents | place: Atlantic Ocean: Mid...
CCCCAGCCCCCGGCGGCGCCCCGGCCGGCCCCGCCGCCCGGGCCCGCTGTCGCGCCCCAGGCTGCCCCGGCCGCCGCGGCCTGTCCGAGCTGCGGCACCCCGAACCCCCAGGGATTCAACTTTTGCGGTCGCTGCGGTACGCCGCTCGGCGCCGCGCCTGGGCCGGCGCCCGCGCCACGCCCCGCGGCGCCGCCGCCTGGCATCGTCCCTCCGGCGGGCGGTGCCGCCTCCCTGCCCTCGGCCGCCGACGTGGGCTCGGCTCGCACGGTCTTCATGGACGCCTCGGCGACCGCCGCCGCCCCGGGGAAAAAGCTCGCGGCGAGGCTCGTCATGCTCGGTGCCGACGGCAACCCGGTCGGCGAGCGCCTGCTGGAAAACGAGTCCCTGCTGGTGGGGCGCGACGAGGGGCCGCCCTGGAGCGACGACACCTACCTCGACCCGAAGCACGCCACGATAAGCCCGGCCGAAGGGGGGGTACGCGTCGAGGATCATGGCTCGCTCAACGGGATCTTCTTCCGCCTGGTGGGCCGCACCGAGATCCGTGATCGGGACCAGTTCCGGATCGGCCAGGAATTGCTTCGCTTCGAGGAGTTGCCCGAGCCGACGCCGGCCGCGGACGGCACGGAAAAGATGGGAAGCCCGAACCCGGGGTACTGGGGTCGCCTGGTCACCCTGGTAGACCCCGACGTGCCATCATCGGCCTGGCCGTTTTGCGAGGAGAAGGTCGTGCTCGGCCGCGAGGAAGGCGACATCACCTTCCCCCACGACGGCTACGTGTCCGGCACCCACGCACGCATCGAGGGCACCGACGCCGGGATCTTCCTCGAAGACCTCGACAGCTCCAACGGCACCTATGTGCGGGTACGCTCGGGTGATCTCGTCCCCTTCGGGACCACCCTTCTCATCGGCCAGCGCCTCTTCCGCATCGAGGCGCCGTAACGCCCCCCTACGACCCGCCCACCCGAATCGTCCGGCGTCGGTGCACCACCCTGAGGGGCCGTGGGGCGCGATAGGTCGTACCGTCGTCGAAACGGATCTCGACGGGGACCTCGCCCGCCCCTTCGAGCGGCGGCGAAAGGGCCGTGATGAGGCGGTTTCCGTGGACCACGACCGCCCGGGCGTGTTCGGCGCCCACGTACACGACGGGGGCGCCGTGCCCGACGAAGCCGGCGCCTTCGATGCGAAGCGCGTCCCCGCCTTCGGTGCTCAACGCCACGGGCTCGACACGCGCGATGCCGTCGGGCGGCGGCGTGCAGCCGACCGCGACGGACGCAAGCGCCAGCAAGCAGGCGTACGGGGCAGCGGGCCGCATGGCGGCGGCAGGCTACCACGACGGCGGGCCCGCCCGGGCGGTCAGACGGCCTCTTGCCGTTCGAGCTCCCGCCGGAGCTTGCGCAAGGCCTGCTCCTGGATCTGCCGGATGCGCTCGCGGGACAGCTCGTAGTGGCGCCCGATCTCCTTGAGCGTCAACCCTTCCTCCTCGGAGCACAGGCCGAACCGCTTGCGCAGGATGTCGGCCTCGATGGGGCGCAGGTGGCGGATCATCCGACGCACGTGCGCATGCAGGTTCTCCGCCTCGACGCGCTCGCTCGGCAGCGGGTGGCGGTCGTCTTCGAGAAAGTCCGTGACCTTGCGATCGTCCTCCCCGGAGACGGGGCGGTCGAGGCTGATCGGAGGATCGAGCACGGCGGGATCCAGCTTGTCGATCTTCGACTTGGGGATCTTCGCGTGTTCTGCGATCTCGTCCACGCTCGGTTCACGACCGAGGCGGTGCTCGAGCTCCCGGCGCGCGCGCACCAGTCGCTGGTGGGCGTCGAGCATGTGCACGGGCAAGCGGATCTCCCGCCCCTTGTCGGCGATGGCCCGGCTGATCGCGTGCCGGATCCACCAGCTACCGTAGGTCGAGAAGCGAAACCCACGCCGGTGGTCGAAACGGTCCACCGCCTTCATCAGGCCGATGTTCCCCTCCTGGATGAGGTCGGATAGCGGCAGCTTGCCGTGGTTGAACCGCCGCGCGATGCTCACGACCAGCCGCAGGTTCTTGCGCACGAAGGCGTGCTTCTCCGCACGCAGGGCCGCCTGACTCTGCCGGACGCGGGCCACGTACTCCCGAAAGGGCCGACTCCCGCGCGCGGGCGGGCGCACACGCAGGGAGATCCCGTACGGGTAGCCCTCCTGCAGGGTGTCCAGGTCCGCCGCGACCTGGTCCGACACGATGCTGTCCGTGTCCATGTAGCCCACGACCACGGCCACCTTGCTGGCCGCGGTCCCGAACGAGGCCCAGCGCGCCTTCGTGCGGCGGGTCCGCACGGTGCGCGCCGCACGACGAAGCTCCGATACGGCCGCGCGAAGCTCCGGGTCGGCGGCGTCGTCGGGATCGAGGTTCTCGAGCATGAAGTCGAGGACGGCCTCGGTGTACGGGGGGTACATCAGCAGCGCGCGCCAGTACTCCGCGCGGCGGCGCGCGATGGAACGCGCGGCCTGCGCCTCCTCCTCGGCGCTCATCACGTTGGACTCGGCCATCTCACGGAAGTAGGTGCCGAGGGTGGTCTCGCCATCGTCTCCGCGTGCGCGTTTTTCGCCGGAGGCGCCCTTCTGCCCCCCCCATGAGCGCGCGATGCGCGGCGGTGCCCCTCGTGTGACGTTGCGTCGTGCCATGTTCCGTGATCCTTGGGTGAGTAGAGGCCGCCAGGCGGCCGGAAGGTACGTTTCGTACTCGCGCCCGACCGGCTTTATGCCCGCCGCCGGATCGGCCGCGAAGCTGGAGCGTGATGAGCGCGATGTGGGTGCATGTGCGGTAAGGGAGCGGGCCGGCAAGGCGCGACCCCATGAAATGTGATGCAAAAAGGGGGCCGAAGATCCGGAAAGCCGGCCAAGATCAGAACGAAGCATCCTGCGGGAGGTTTCAGATTCGTCTTTCGGATCCCAGCCTCGGACGCACCAGACCTCTGTGGCATTTCCCGTCACGGTCGCAAGGGCCGGCGTGACAGGAATGTCAGGGCTGGCCGCGATCGGGCCGCTGCGTCCCCGAACCCCGGGCTGGCTCCCGTCGATCCGCGGGGGCAGCGCCGAAACGGGGCATGTGCCAGCCGATCTACCCGTCTTCCACGCCCGCGGCAGGGCGTTCGGCGAAGATCCAGATGTCCGGCGAGGTGGCCCCGAAGAAGCGGCCGGGGGTGTGGCGACTGCCGGCCACCTCGCGCACCGACAGACCGGTCGAGGAGACTAGCTTGCCGATGTCGTGCAGGGTATAGGCCCGAATGAACATGTAGTGCTCGTACTGGCGCCCATCCTCGAAGGCGACGGTGCGATGGACGCGCAGGCGGTTGGCGAAGAAGTTCATCTCCGCCTCGTCGAGGACCATGCAGCCGCGCCCCTGCCACCAGGACCGCACGGGCAAGCGGCTGACCAGGTGGTCTCGGTTGATGACCTGCAGCACCAGCCGGCCGCCGGGGCGGACGTGTTCGTACAGGTGCTCGAGGACCTGGCGGTTGACGTCCTCTTCGAAGTAGCCAAACGTGGTCCCGATGCACGTGACCAGGTCGAATTGCTCGTCGGTCGGCAGGGCCCGCATGTCGCCGTGCATGAAGGCCACACGGTCTTGGAGGTCCGGCGCCTCGGCGAGGCGCTCCGAGGCCCGCAACACCTGCGGCAACGCGTTGTCCACGCCCGTGACGTGAAAGCCGAGTTTGCCGAGGGCCACCGCCAGATGCCCGGAGCCCGAGCCGATGTCGAGGATCGTCGCGCCGGGTTCGATCCCGGCGGTTTCGACGATGTACGCGGCGTCCCGCTCGGCCACCCGTCCGATCCCCTCCGGTTCCAGGGAGGGATAGGCGTCCCCGAAGACGGTGTCCGCCCAGTGCTTGCGGCGGCGCCGGGGCTGCGGCGGCGGCGCCGGGGGGGTTCGGACCGCTCCGGGCGGCGCCGGAGGCACGGGTTCGGCCGGTTCGGCCGGTTCGGCCGGCGTGTCCTCCCGCGCCTCGACCACGTCCACCTCCTCGATCACCTCCTCCACCTCCTCGATCTCCGCGCCCTCGTCCCCCGCGGCGGGCACCCCCACCTCGTCCACCACCCGGATCAGGCGGGGGATGAACAGGGAAGGGCCCGTCACGACGACCTCGGTCGCGGCCCCCGCGGCAGCCGACGTGGACTCCCCCGTGGCATCGGGAACATCCCGCGCTGGCTCGGTGGATGCCTCGGCGGCATCGGGAACATCCCGCCCGGGGTCGGCGGCCAGGGTCTCGACGGGCGCGGCCGACTCCGGCGCCATGGGCTCCAACGGGGCCCCCACGAGACCTTCGCCCGGCGCCGGTGAGGCGGGCGCGGCGGGCTCCGGCACCTCGGACGACGGCGTCATGGGCTCCAACGGGGCCCCCGCGAGACCTTCGCCTCGCGCCGGCGCCGCGTCGGCCCGGGTGCCGAGATCCTCGGCGGGGGACGGCGCGAGCGGATCCGGGACGGGCGGCGCGGGGGACGGCGCCGGCGGCGCCAGCGGCGACTCGGCGTGCGACGGCTCCGCGTGCGACGGCCCCGCCCCAGCAGACGGCGAGACGGGGTCGAAGGCGGCCGGCTCGGGCCGGGTCGGCTCGACCACCAGGTGTACGTCCGCCCCCAGGGGGGTCTCGACGGCCGCCCCCTCGGCGAGGGAGAGGTCGGCGGCGTCCGCCGGTGGCGGCGTGTCCGCTCCCTCTCCCACGACGACGAATTCCCCGGAGATCTCCGGGGCACCATACTCCTCGCTCGGGTCGGCCTGCCCGTCCCCGCCGAAGGGCGGCGGCGCGCCCAGGGGCGGCGGCGCAGGCCCCGGTTCGGCAGGCGTCGCAGACGGCGCCGGCGCCAGGCCGAGGCGCTCGACCACCTCGGCGTCGAAGGGGTCGAGCGGTTCGCCGAGGGGCGACGCGACCGGCAGCGCCAGCGCGTCGTCCCAAAGCTCGCTGCCGCCGCTCATCGTCCCGCCTCCCGAAACAGGGGCATCCCGAAGCGGATCCGGCCCGCCGCCGCCACCGCGTCGATGCCCGGCGGGACCGCCACCAGCACGGTGCTGCCCAGGTGGAAGACCCCGATCTCGTCCCCCTTCGCCAGCCGCACCGGCGGGTCGAGGGTGTAGCGCCGCAGCTTGCGGGCGTGTGGCTCGATCCGCGCGTAGCTGCAGGTCATGTGCCCCACCCCGAACGCCGCCACCATGACGACGGCCAGCGGTCCGAGACCGCTTTCGAGGACGTGAACCATGCGCTCGTTTCGGGCGAACAGGTTCGGGACGCGCTCGACCGCGGCGTCGTTGACCGGCAGCAAACGCCCCGGGACCAGCGTCACCTCGTGGCCGAGGGCGTCCGCCGGGCAGTGCACCCGATGGTAGTCGCGCGGGTGGAGGTAGATGCTCGCCAGCTTGCCACCGCGAAAGGCAGCGGCGAGGTCCGGGCTCGCCAGGAGTTCGGCGAGCGTAAAGGTATGTCCCTTGACCGTGACCTCGGGCTCGTCGGCAAGATCCACCACCTCCCGCAGGGTCCCGTCGCTGGGCGAGACCAGGGTGTCCGGACTGCGATCCACCACCCGGATCCCCGACCGCAGCCGCCGCGTGAAGAAGGCGTCGAGGGTCGGGTAGCCGGCGTCGAGGGCGAGCGGGTCCACCTCCCGCAGGTCCACGCCGTAGCGCCGCGCGTACTGGCGCACGACCCAGCGGCCCAGGCGCCCGGGAAGCTGCGCCCGCGCCGCCCGGCCGATGGCGCGTGCGGCCGCCTCCCCCACGGGGTGTGGCAGTCGGTCGAGCAGGGCCGCGGCGACACGCGAAGAACGCGAAACGCGGGAAGGATCGTGCACGTGGCGCCAAGGGTACAAAAGCCCCCCGAGGGCCCGCAAGAACCGCGCACGAGCCCCTCCAGGGACGGGGCCGCCGCCTTCCCTACGCGTCGTAGTAGAGGAAGAACTCGTAGGGATGCGGGCGCCGGCGCAGCTCGTTGACCTCGTTCGTGCGCTTCCAGTCGATCCAGGCCCGCAGGATGTCGTGGTTGAACACGCCGCCTTCGAGGAGGAAGCCGTGGTCGCGTTCGAGGGCGTCGAGGGCCTGTTCGAGGGACGCCGGGGCGCTCGGCACGTCCGCCAGCTCCTCCGCCGACAGGTTGTAGATGTCGCGGTCGAGGGGCTCGCCCGGGTCGAGGCGCCGGGCCACGCCGTCGAGGCCCGCCATGAGCAGGGCCGAGAACGCAAGATAGGGGTTCGCCATGGGATCCGGGGTGCGAAACTCGATCCGCGCCGCCTTCGCGCTGCGGGCGGACTCGGCCGGGATCCGGATCGCCGCCGAGCGGTTGCGGCCACTGTAGGCCAGGCGCACCGGCGCCTCGAAGCCCGGCACCAGGCGCTTGTAGCTGTTCGTCGTGGGGTTCGTGAAGGCGCAAAGCGCCGGGCCGTGCTTCAAGATCCCCGCCAGGAAGTGCAGCCCCGTCTCGGACAGGCCCGCGTAGGCGTCCCCGCCGAACAGCGGCTCGCCGTCCTTCCACAGGCTCATGTGCGTGTGCATGCCGTTGCCGTTGTCCGCGAAGATCGGCTTGGGCATGAACGTGGCCGTCTTGCCCGCCCGGCGCGCCACGTTGCGCACCACGTACTTGAACAGGCTCAGGTTGTCGGCCTGGCGCAGCAGGCGATCGTAGCGAAAGTCGATCTCCGCCTGCCCGCCGGTGGCCACCTCCATGTGGTGGCGCTCCACCACCAGGCCGAGTTGTTCCAGGATCCGGCACATCTCGGTGCGCAGGTCGTGGTGGGCGTCCGTCGGCGGCACCGGGACGTACCCGCCCTTCGGACGCACCTTGTAGCCCAGGTTCGGAAACTCCTCGCGGCCCGAGTTCCAGGCCCCCATCTCGGAGTCCACGGCGTAGGAGGCCGCATGTCCCTCGTTGCCGAAGCGCACGTCTTCGAAGATGAAGAACTCGGCCTCGGGCCCGAAGTACGCCGTGTCGGCGATCCCCGTGCTGCGCAGGTAGGCCTCGGCGCGCCGGGCGAGCGACCGCGGGTCCCGCTCGTAGTCCTGCCCGGTCACCGGGTCGTGCACGTCCCCCACGAGCACGAGCGTGGGCTCCTCCGTGAAGGGGTCGAAAAAGGCCGTCGTGGGATCGGGGATCACCGTCATGTCGGAGGCCTCGATGGACTTCCAGCCGCGCACGGAGGATCCGTCGAAGGCGTAGCCCCGCTCGAAGGCGCCCTCGTCGAGCTGGTGCAACGGCATCGTGAAGTGGTGCCACGTCCCCAGCAGGTCGGTGAACCGGACATCGACCATCACGGCGCCCTGTTCGCGCGCGAAGGCGAGGACGTCGGCGGGGGTCTTCGTGTTGCGTCGGTAGGTGGGGTCGGTCATGACGATTCTGTCGTGGGCTTGGGTGCGTGTTCGTCTCGGTGGAAGAAAGTTCTCGAAAGCGCGTGGCGGGGGGCTACAGGGCCTGTTCGCCCCGCTCCCCCGTCCGGATCCGCACGGCGTCGAGCACGGGCACGAGGAAGATCTTGCCGTCGCCGATGCGCCCGGTGGCCGCGGCCATGCGGATGGCCTCGACCACCTCCTCGGCGCGCGCGGCCGGCACCACCACGTGGACCATCAGCTTCGGGATGAAGTCGAGGACGTAGGCCGAGCCGCCGTGGACCTCGGAACGCCCCCCGGTGCGGCCGAACCCGCGCACCTCGAGGACCGTCATCCCCCCCACCCCGAGCTCCTGCAGGCGGTCCTTGACGTCGTCGAGGACGAACGGGCGGATCACCGCCTCGACCCGGACCAGGTCCGTCGGGATCGTCACGGCGGCGTCTCCTCCCAGGGTGGCTCGGGCGGCCAGGGCTCGAGGCAGCCCACCACCTCGGCGAGGCGGTCGATCCCGAGATCGACGCACAGCGCCGACAACTCGTCCAGCACGCGCAACGCCACCGTGGGCTCGGCGAAGTTCGCCGTCCCGATCTGCACGCACGAGGCCCCGGCCATCAGGAACTCGAGGGCGTCCTCGCCGGACCGGATGCCGCCCATGCCGCAGATCGGAAGGTCCGGCAGCGCCCGGTGCACCTGGTGGACGATCCGCAGGGCCACGGGCTTGATCGCCGGCCCCGAAAGACCGCCGTAGGTGGTGGCAAGGCGCGGTCGCCGGCGGCGCACGTCCACGGCCATCCCCGTGATCGTGTTGACGAGGCTGACCCCCGCCGCCCCGGCCGCCCGCACGGCGTCGGCGATCGCGACGTTGTCGGAGGCGTTCGGCGACAGCTTGACCACGATGGGGATAGCCGTCTGCGCACAGCAGGCCCGTACCAGGTCGTGCGCCACCTCCGGCACCATCCCGAACTCGATCCCGCCCTTTTCGATGTTCGGGCACGACACGTTCATCTCGAGGACGTCGATGTGCGCCCGGCCGCGGTCGAGCGCCCGGGCACAGGCCACGTACCCGTCGAAGTCCTCCCCGAAGAAGTTGACCCACACCCGCACCCCGAGATCGGCCAAAAAAGGCAACTTGTCGCGCAGGAAGGCCTCGACGCCGACGTTTTCGAGGCCGATGCTGTTGAGCATCCCCGCGGGCGTCTCCCAGATCCGCGGTGCCGGGTTGCCGGCGCGCGGCTCGGGCGAGATGCCCTTCGTGGCGATCCCCGCCAGCTTCGACAGGTCGAAGAACGGCGCGAACGGCTCGCCGTAGGCGAAGCACCCCGACGCCACCATCACCGGGTGCGGCATCGCCATGCCGGCGAACGACACGGACAGGTCCGGCCGGGCCGCGGCGTTCACCAGCGCACCTCCCGAGCGTCGAAGACGGGCCCGTCCGTGCAGCAGTACCGGTACGGGCGCGGCCCGTAGACCGGCACCGCACAGCCCAGGCAGGCGCCGAAACCGCAGGCCATGTTGGCCTCGAGGCAAAGCTGGGCCGGCACCCGGCGTGCGAGCGCGAGGCTTCGCACGGCCCGCAGCATCCCCTCCGGCCCGCAGGCGCAGATCTCCACCGGGGTCCGGGCGGCCGCCGCGGCGTCGAGGCGCTCGGCCAGCGGCGCCGTCACCCGCCCACGCACGCCGGCGCTGCCGTCCTCGGTGGCCAGGACGACCTCCACCCCGCATGCGCGCAGGGGCTCGACGAGCACCAGGTCGTCCGCGTCGCGGCCGCCGTAGATCATCGTCACCGCACCGGCCAGCCCTGCCTGCGCCGCCCGGCGCGCGAGCAGGTGCAGCGGCGGAAGCCCCACCCCGCCGGCCACCAGCAACCGCCTGGGGCCGCCCGCGGTCGTCGCCGAGAAGCCACGCCCGAGGGGGGCCGTCAGCGACACCGCGGCGCCGGGGCGCAGGGCGGCCAGCCGGGCCGTCCCCCGGCCGTAGACCTTGAGCAGGATCGTGACGCGCCCCGGTTCGGGGGCGTCGAGGATCGAAAAGGCCCGCGGCCCGGTGGGGTCGGCGTCCCACGACCCCCGCACCATGACGAACGCCCCCGGCACGACGCCCCGCAGGTCCGGCCCTTCGTCGTAAGTGAACGAAAGCTCGAAGTAGCCGCCCGTAAGCTCGCGGTGCGCCGAAAGCCGCGCCGCGAAGAACGCCGGCGGACCACACCGCGGCGGTCGCGACCGGTGGGTCGGCTCGGCGGGCGTGGGCACGGCGCGCTTCATAGGACACCGGGCGGGCCGCGTCGAGGGCCGCCCTCGCCCGCCGCACCGACCAGGTCGAGAGCCATCTGGACGGCGTCGTCCGCCCCCCCCGCGTAGTAGCCGCGCCGCAAGCCCACCTGCACGAACCCCGCGGCCCGGTAGCAGGCCAGCGCCGGCGCGTTTTGCGCCCCCACCTCCAGCAACACGCGCCGGCAGCCTGCGCGGCGCGCCTCGGCGCGGGCGGCGGCCAGCAGGGTGCGGCCGATCCCCCGGCGGCGAGCGGCGGGGACCGTGAAGATCCGCAGGATCTCCGCGTCGGGCGTCAGCACCCACAGGCACACGGCCCCGGCCAAGCGCGTGCCGTCGAAGGCCCCGAGGGCCCGCGCGAAGGGCCGCGCGAGTTCCTCGGCGTAGGCCCCCGGGCCCCACGGGCGGTCGAACGCCAGGGCCTCGGCCCGCGCCAGGGGCTCGGCCCAGTTCGGCCCGAGCGCGCGCACGACCGTCACGGCGTGTGTCCGACCTCCACCTCGACGGCCTCGGAAGCCGGGTCGGCCAGGTCCCACAGGAGCCCGACGAGCCCGTCGGGGCCGGCGATCCCCTCCCGCGTGCGCGCCGAGGTCATGAAGACGGCGCCCGCCGACACCCCGAGGGCCTCGGCCACCGCACGGCGCCGCCCGGCCCGCTGGCTCGGCCGCAGCTTGTCCGCCTTCGTGGCCACCAGGACCAGGCGGTGGCCCGCATCGGCCGCCCGGGCCACGAAGGCGAGGTCTCCCCGCCCCAGGCCATGGCGTGCGTCGGCCAGGACGAACACCGCCCGCGGCGCACGGGTCGCGAGGTACGTCTCGATGCGGCGGGCGAGGGCGGCGCGGGCGCCGGCAGGCAAGGCCGCGTAACCGTAGCCGGGCAGGTCCACCAGGCGCACCGCACGGCGCGCGCCGGCGGGACCGAGCACGTCGGCCTCGAAGACGTTCAGCAGCGTGGTGCAGCCCGGGGTGCGGCTCGTGCGGACGAGCTTGGGACGACCGATCAGGGCGCCCAGCAGGCTCGACTTGCCCGCGTTCGATCGCCCGCAAAACGCCATCTCCGGCAGGTCCGGGGGAGGCAACGCGGCCGGGTCCGGCGCGGAGGTCACGAAGCGGGCCGACACCACCCGCGGGCCCCGGGCGGCCGACACGCGCCGGTCGGGCGTCTTCGAGCGCATCGGCCCGACCCTAGCAAACCCACGGCGCGAGCGCCCGCGGCGCCGGTGCGGTATGGTCGGGTCGGCGCCCGGGGGCGGTGCCTGCGAGAAAGGACCACACACGACCCATGCCACGATCCATGGAAGTCTACGGGCTTACGGGGGGCATCGGTACGGGCAAATCCACCGTCGCCGCCCTCCTGCAGGACTTCGGCGTGCCCGTCGTGTCGGCCGACGAGCTCTCCCGCGTGGTGGTCGCCCCCGGCACCGAGGGGCTCGACCGGGTCGTGGCGGCCTTCGGCCCCGAAATCCTCGACGAGCACGGCCGACTCGACCGCGCCCGCCTCGCGCGCACCGTCTTTCACGACGCCACCTTGCGGCGCAAGCTGGAGTCGATCCTCCACCCGCTCATTCGCGACCGCTACGAGCAGGTCCTCGACGCCCTCGAAAAAGCCGGGCACCCGGTGGTGGTCTACGAGGTGCCGCTGCTGTTCGAGAAAAACCTCCAAGGAGAGATGAAGGGGGTCATCCTCGTCACGGCCGACGAGGACGTCCGCCTGCGCCGGGTGATGGCGCGCGACGGCCTCGACCCGGCCCAGATCCGGGCCCGCATGGCGGCGCAGATGCCCGAGTCGGAAAAACGCCTGCGTGCCGACTACGTGGTGGAGAACAACGGGGACCTCGACGACCTGCGGCGCGAGGTGCAATTCCTGCTCGCCCGGTACCTGCGGGTGGGCGAGGAGCACCCGCGCCCCGTCCTCGACCACGCGGCGGCCCCGGACGCGCCCCCCGCCGCGGGGCAGAACGCCCACGCGCCGGATACCCTCGGCCTCGACGCGGGCTTCGTCCCCGCCGCCCGCCCCGCCGCTTCGCCACCCCCGCCCCCGGATCGCACCGCCGCCACCGCCAAGCCCCCCCTGGCCGCACCGGGCAAGGT
>Ga0256839_1005488_pt1 | contig 11698 bp, 6 predicted proteins | sample 354166metaG_FD_185968 | JGI IMG/M metagenome (GOLD analysis project Ga0256839, IMG submission 185968) | Hydrothermal vent microbial communities from Mid Atlantic Ridge, Atlantic Ocean - 354-166 | ecosystem: Environmental > Aquatic > Marine > Hydrothermal vents | place: Atlantic Ocean: Mid...
CTCGAGCAGGAAGAGATCCCGGTTGAGATCGAGAACTGCCTTTTTCAGATCCTGGATGCGCGCATTGAGGGTGGTCTGTTCGGCGTCTTCGGCCGCGTGCAGCGGAAGACTGCCGGCGGCAAGGCTCAGCAGGGCACTCAGCCAGACAAGAGCGATTTTCTTCACACGGATAACCTGCAGGTTCGGAATGCGAGCAATATCTTGATGTTTTCGCTGGGAAAATTCACGGCGAGGGGGCAACGAAGGACGATACCAGCAAATCTCCTCGACGTCATGTTATCCCTGTCACAAAACACCCTGCCTCAGGGCGCCGCTGGGGGCGGTTCCGGCCGCTGGGGGGGCATCAGGCCTGAGGAGTAGTGCATCCGCCCCCGCGCATCGATGATCACCGCTTCGACACCCGGCAACGCTTCGCACAGGGCCAGCGCCCTTTCAGGGCCGAGCACGAAGAACGCGGTGGACAGCCCGTCCGTGGTGGTGGCATCGGGGCCGAGCACGGTCACGCTCATGGTATGGTGAACCGACCGACCGGTGCGCGGACTGAGAATGTGATGGTAGCGCTTTCCGTCCTCGATGAAATACCGTTCATAGTCGCCGGAAGTGGAGATGGCCGTGTCACTGAGGGGCAGGACCACGGCGATGCCGTCCGCCTGGCGGGGGTTCTTCACGCCCATCATCCAGGGCCGGCCGTGGTGATCGCCCAGGATCCGGCTGTCACCCCCGGCGCTGACCAGCGCCGAGCGGATGCCGCACTTCCGCAGGATGGCGATGCCCCGATCCACCGCATGGCCCTTGGCGATGCCGCCCAGATCGATCCGCATGCCCGGCTGCGGCAGAAACACCGAATGGGCCCGTGCGTCCAGGCGCACCTTGCGCCAGTCCACCGCCGGCAGATGCGTGGCCAGGCTGCGAGCATCGGGATGGCGCCCGGCGCGGAAGTCGTACAAATCGCCGACGCTGGCGAAGGTGATGTCGAAGGCGCCGCCGGTCAGGGCGGAAACGCGCAGGGCACGGCGGATCAGCCCGAAGAGTTCCGCGTTCACCGCCACCGCTTCGCGGCCGGCCGCCGCGTTGATCCGGGCCAGTTCGCTGTCGTCGCGGAACGGGCTCATCAGGGCATCGACGCGGCGCATCTCGCCCATCACCCGGCCAATGCAGGCCCGGGCTTCGGTCTCGTCCTCCGCCCACAGCGACACTACGACCCGGGTGCCCATGATCGCCTGTTCGTCCTGCAGCCAGGCCGCTTCGCTGGAGCAGCAGAAAGCGCTGGACACCATGGCCAGGGCAAAAACGGCCTGCCAGCAGTGGGGGAAAGAAAACACGCGCATACGGCTTTCGCAAGCGGCAATGACACAGGGCGCCACACGACGCCACGCCATTTCAGGGGAAACAGCCCACCCTGTCAAACGATACGACCGAACGCCATCAGGTTGTCGATATTGCCGAGACCGTTGTTGGGAAACGTCGAGGCGAACTGACCTTCGTCGCCGTTGAGGGCCATGTAGTTGAGAATCACCGTATTCACCAGCAGGTTCACGTTGTTGGCAGCGGGGCTGGAGGAGGTGACCACCGAGGCATCCGGGCTGAACCAGCCGATCTGGCGCCCGGCGATGCGTGGCGTCGGCCGGCCATTCGGACTGTAGACGAGAAAGAAGGAGGCAGCCACGGAGGAGTTGTCTCCGGTCCAGACCCCCTTGCCGCGCCCTTCCAGTGAATTGTCGAGAGTTCCGTTACTGGACAGGGATCCGTCGCTGAAGACATAGATCATCAGGGGCATGCCCCGGCGGGCGGCGTATTCCAGGCAGGCGCCGATGCAGCGGCCTGCGCGCAGATCCCGGATCTCGCCCACACGGCGGTCACCGGTATGGTAGTCATAGCCCCCCATGGCGATGGTTCCGGCACCGGCATAGCCGTCGATCACCATCTTCATCACCGAGGCAGTCTTGCGGAATTCGCGATCGTTGTCGAACTCGGCCTGTGTGAAGATGCCACCCGGCCCGACGATGTCGCTATCCCCGGCCGGATCGATGTCCACGCCGGCGAAGCGATCGGCGATGTCGGCGGCACCGATGTAGCCGCAACGGACCAGATCCTTGATCACATCGTCAGCGGTGATGCCGGTGCTGATGGTCCCCAAGCGCAGCTTCTGATCGCTCAGGCGGGCGATGGACTCCATCACCGGCACCACGTCGTCCGGCCCCAGAATCGCCGTCAGATTCCCGGTATCCACCATGCCGGTTACGTCGGAAGGGCGATCCACCTTGGTTGGACGAATTTCCGGATCCACCAGCATGGCCGGCGCGATGGAGTTGCCGCCGGAGTCGGTGCTGCGGGATCCGATGAGGGTGACCACTTCCCCGGCCGCGCCGGCTTTGGCGATGCCGTACATGGGATTGTGCGGGTTGGTGTTGGTGTCGTTGCCGGAACGGGCCGGGATGAGTGCCCCGTCGGTGTTGGCACGCGTGCCCGGCGCGGTGCTGGCCACCATGCCGCGCAGGAAGGCGCTGTCGGAATGGAAGAACAGGCCGAAGCTGGAGTCGGTGAAGTCGCCGTTGCTGGTCCCGGTCTCGCTCGGGGCCGGCTCGGTCTGTCCGGGCAGCATGTCGCCCGGCAGTCCCAGCTTGCTGTAACCGGCGGTGGACAGCAGATCGAGCTGGCCGCCCTGGCCACCGACCAGGACGTTGGAGCCGGCAATGCTGGCCCCGCCTGCCAGATCGAAGGCGATGAAAGGGATCTTGCCACCGGTAAAGGTGTTCACGGGGCAGCCGGCGGCATCGGCCATGGCCTGGATGTCTGCCGACAGGGCGGCCTGGGCGGCGCGGGGATTGGCGAACAGGCTGAAGATGCCGCCGCCGAGCACCATGCCGCTGCCAGTGATGAAACCCTGCCGCAGAAAATCGCGGCGCGTCACCGGACGGGGATGATCCGCGTGCAGCAGGGGCGCATCCGGATCCAGGCTGACGGTTTTCTTCTTGGCCATGATTGGTCTTACCTCGTTGGCATTCGCGTCGGTTGCCAGACTGTTGAAAAACCCTGTTTTTCGACAGCCTGTGGGCGATGCTTCGGATGCATCGCCAGTTCCAATGACACAAGGTCATTGAAAATGTGCGGAACCGGAAAAAAGCCCGGTGATGGGCTTTTCAACGGACCGCTTACTGGATCAGCATGGTGGCGCTGCCCAGAGCCACGGCACAGGCCGCGGTGACCACTTGCCGCGTCCGCCCCCCCGTGGTACAGGCAGAAGACGCGCACAAAGTGTCCATCAGATTGTTCAGTTCGGTGCGCAGAACGGCTTCGGCCGGCTGGCTGGTCAAATCCGGGCCGGTGCCTGTATCGACGTTCAGCATGCGCTCCAGCAAGGGGTCGATAATGCCGGACCGGTCGGCCGGCAACGCCGCATTGAAGTCCACGCCCTGGAAATAGGTGCCGCGGGGAATGGCGCCCCGATCATTGACCAGTTCGTCGCAATAGGTCATGGCCAGTTGGGAAATGGCCATCTGATGCGAGGCCAGGAAGGCGGCGATGTTCTCCACCGTCGGCAGTTGCTGGCGGTACACCGTGTAGGTGCCGCCGGCGCCGCTGATGGCCGGGTTGGTGACAGGCACGCCGGTCAGCTCCGCCATGGTGAGATTGATCTCCTCGAACGTGCGCAGACCGATAGCGGCCGCCGGTTCCGGCTCGCTGCGAACCGGCGCCGGCGGATCGTCCTCCACGTAGGCCGTGCCGGCATTGCCGATGACCTCGAAAGCGAGGAAGAACTCATCGGCATCGGGGCCGTTCTCCACCGGAATGATGGTACCGATGTCACTGAGTACCTGTCCCTCGTTGACCACATACTCTCCGGCGTTCACGGTGGTGTCGAGATAGGCGTAGGCCTGCCCCAGGGGCGCCAGGTGCCCGTTGATACCGAGGCGCATGCCAGCAACCCGGATCGGTGCGGCAGGGGTCCAGCCATCGTCCAGGTTGATGAACACCGGCCGGTTGAATGTGTAGGCGTAACTGTCGATCTGGCTCACTTCGAGCATGATGAAACTGTTATCGGGCACGCCGTCGAGTCCGCCCACGTCGAACAGCAGGAACCGTTTCTCACCCACGCCGCCATCGAAGTTGGTGGCGATCTGTGCGGGCGTCAGCATCCGGTCATGGATGGCCAGCATGCGCAGGCGACCGAACCAGGCCGTGTTGATGTTCCCGCCCGGCACGTTGTCGATGGCGAGGACGTGGTTCTCGCCCCATCTGAGGCCTGCCGGCGCATTGTCCTCCGCCACGCGCGTGCCATTGACGTAAATCTGACGGCCGGCGGTCGGTGAGAAGGTGACCACCACGTGCTGCAGGGTCGCCTGGGCGACCTCGTCGGCATCGGGCGTGGAGAGCGCATCGTTGCCGGTGGGTCCGCTGCCGGTGGACCAGTTGACGAAATCGTAGTTGTACATGGTCTGGCCGAGCATGAGGTTGTGGTTGTCGCTCCCCTGGGTGTAACCGGCGATGAAGCGATCTTCCTGGGTGACGTTGGCCGGGATCACCCAGGCCTCCAGGGAATATTCCCCGCTGCCGTTGGGGCCGGCGATGCGCGCGTGGATCTTGTCGCTGGCAGCGCTGACCGACTGGGCCATGCCGCCGGTGAACTCCAGGCCATAGCCGCCGACCCATTCCACGTTGCCCGGCATGATCTGCAGGGGCACGGGATCACCGACGCCGGAGACATCCGCCACGGTATTGCCCACGCCTTCGCGGAACTCCCATTTGGCGATGAGATTGGCCTCGTAGCGGGTTCCGCTGGTGGCCAGAATCCCCTCACCGAGGGTCAGGGCGCCACTGACGGTCAGGTCGGCGGGATCCAGGCCAGCGGCACTGATGGCAGCGGCAAAACGGATGACCGCGTTGCGCATCGCCAGGGCGTCGTTGCCACAGTTCGCAGTCCAGCAGTTGTGGAACTCGTCGCGCAGGCGCACCACCAGGCGGGAGGTGGCCAGCTTGTCGGTAATGGGGGTGGAGAGGGGAATGTCGCCATCACCCAGATCGATCTTGGTCTTGACCTCGGCATAGGCGGTCTCGACACTGGGCGAGGCGAAGAAGGGCGAGTTGCGGGTGGCCGCCGGCGCCTCCTCGGAGTGGCAACCGGCGCAGTTCGCCCGCAGGAGGGGATAGACAGTCTCGGCAAAGCTTGGCGAAGGCGCGGTGGCGCTGGCCGGGAAGGCGCGGGAGCCGCCGGGTTCCCGGAACGTGGGCGCGCTGAGCACGATGCTGCCGCCACCGCCTCCGCCCAGGCCGGCACCGCCGCCGGCCCAGTTGCTGATCCAGGTAGTCATGTCCGCGGCACACTGGCTGTCGAGCGGCTGCCAGCAGTTGTGCCCGTTGCCGACACGGATGACCATGCGCGAGGCGGCCGGATCGTTGAGGTTGGCGACAGTGATGGCGGCGTTGTAGGCCTGGTTCACGTCGTCATTGCGGGCGAAATAGGGCTCCTGATTGCCGGCAGTGTCCGGCGCATGGCAGTTGCCGCAGTTGCTCTTGAGCTGGGGCCAGATTTCCAGCTGGAAGTTGCGCACGCTGTCATTCTGAGCCACGGGGCCGGCATAGCTGGCCAGGCCCCTGCCGGCGAGGTCGGGATTGGTTTCGGTGGTGGCGCCGCCACCGCAGGCACCGAGCATGCCGAAACCGGCCAGCAGGAGCAGCCCGGCGAGGAGCCGGAAACCCGTGGCCAGGCGCGCCGTCGCGGGCTGCCGGAAATGGCGTTCGTGTTCGTTCATCATCTGTCGATTCCAAACCGTTGGCGGGCTGTGGCTCCTCGGCCAGACGCCTTCAATCACCCATGCAGGCGATGGCGGCGCTGGCGAAGACCGTTTTCAGGCGGTACCCGCTGTTGCGGAATTCCGCGACGGCGGCGGCCAGTTCGGCATTGCCGGGCGGGCGAAAACAGACGGCCTTGTACACCTGCTCGACCTGGCAGGAAGCGAAGGCCTCGCTGTTGGCCAGCTCCTCGCCCAGACTCTTGGCGCCCTGGCCATGGCAGACCCCGTTCTGGTCAAGGGTGCCCGGACAGTTTCCCCAGCCGAAACGGGCCGCGTTCGGCCCCCGTCGCCAGTAGTTCGACCAGCGGTCGTCAGGCGTGTGGTAACCCCATTTGAAGTTGTTTTGGTTGATGTGGTACTTGGGCTGGACGCGGGTCGTCTCACCGGTGTCGGGATTCAGTTCCGGAGTCGCGTTGTAGTCGAGCCGGCCGCTGTCGGCGTCGCCGCCATACTCCCACTCGTAGTACGCATAGGCCTGGGCCATCGGATCCATGCCCGCATGGCAGCCGAGACAGGCATTCATGTAAATCCGGCTGTCGCCACCCGGACTACGGGTCACGTCGCGGCGGATACGATCCGACGGCCGGCTGCTGTCCTTGATGGCATTCATGTCGAGACACAGGTGATTGAGCAAGGTGAAATTGAACATGGCCCGGTTGGTGCCATCGACAAAGAAGGCCCGGGCCGCGGCGCGGGAAGTGAGCACGCCGGCGGTGGCCTCGGCCGGCAGACCGGTGATCTGCGACTGGGCACGCCGCACCAGGTTGGCGGGGTCGCTCATGTCGACCGCCTGCGCCTCCAGGGCTGCGTAGTGATCGTTGTTGCTGTTGGAATAGGCCGGCAGGCCAAGCGAATTCGCCCCGACGTAGATGATGTCGCCGGAGAGGATTTCCCGGAAATCGATGTCGTCCCGAATAATCCCGATAACCGTGGCCGTGTAGTCGTTCAGGGGCACGAAAACGCTCTGCTCCTCGTTGGTCCACGGCGCGACGTAGTTCTTGAGGGTGACGTTGTAGAAGGCCGGATGCGCCATGGCAATGGCGACGGCGTTTTCCGGCCGGTTGGCCACCAGCTCCGCCTCCATCCGATCCAGTGTGGCATTGTCGGGCGGCACCCCGGCTATGCGGTCGTGGATCCGCTTGGCCTGGCGCCGTTCGAGCTCACCGGCTCCAGCGGCGAGACTGGCGAAGGCCAGGCTGGCGGCGCTCAGCAGACAGAGGAAACGGCGGGCGCGGTGACGGGCATTCGAATACGTGACGATAGACATGTCCTGACTCATGGCGTGGAGACGTTCCCCTGCGATTGCATTGGCAGACTGTCGAAAAAACCCGTTTTTTCAACCGCCTGGGGGCGATACACGGATACATCGCCATTTTCGACGGCCTGAGGCCATCGAAATTGCGGGGGAGGCGACTACGCGTTTTGCCGTTTCCCCGGTTGAAAACTCATCCACGGCCTGTTGGACCCGGTGCCGGCGGCCTCGGCGACTCCCGGAAACCGGGAATGGCCACATGGGTTGCGCGATATACCGATGAGTTGACCGCTCAATCGACCTGGATGCAGCGGGTTCTGCTTTCCCGGCGCGGCACATGGCCCTGCCGTCACGGAATGCCCTGCCCGTTGTTTGTAATGATTCTAGCGGCCATGTTGCCCGCATCGCCACCCGGAAGACATGACGGCCTTCACACTTTGGACAATTCGGCGCCACCGGCTGCGCCAGGATCGTTTAGACTTTACCAAGACCGGGACCACGAGCAGGCCGACGCTATTACCCAGGTCATAAACCAAAAGAGCACATTCCCGGGAATTGACAGTTTTCTGGAATCCCCCGCCTGGCCATGACGGGCGGACGTCAGGCCCCGCGCCGGCGTTGCCGATTCCCCACCGCGGTCCAACCCGACACCACGTTGCCAGCGCCATGATCCTTCCCCTGTTCCGACGCCCCCGCTCCCCGGCCTGCCTTGCCGCGCTGTTCGCCCCGCTCCTACTGGCCGGCTGCGGCGGCGGCACCGGGGCGGATGGTCCCGATCCGGGCCTCATCGACTACCCTGTCGCTTACGTGAAACGCCCCATCCCCGTGGACGACAACGGCAATCCCCTGCAACCGGATCTGCGTGATCCCCGCTTCTTCGGGGCAGGTGGCGATCTCTACATTCGCTCCCGGGCCACCGCCTCCGCCTCGGAGACCAACCTCACCCGAATCGTCACCGGCGGCACCGGCGACGTGCGCGACGTGGACGTATCCTTCGATGGCACGAAACTGATCTTCGCCCTGCGCCTCGAGGATCCCGACCCCAACGACAATGTCGTGCCGAGCTGGAACATCTACGAATACGACATTTCCAACAACCTGTTGCGCCGGATCATCGCCAACGGCGTCATCGCCGAACGGGGCGATGACATCGCCCCCCGCTACCTGCCCGACGGACGCATCGTCTTCGCCTCCACCCGCCAAACCGATGCCCGGGTACGCAATCTCGACGAGGGACCCTTCAACGGCACGAGCAAGCCCGCCTTTGCCGCCCTCGACGAGGCACGCAACGGCAAGGCTTTCACGCTACACGTTATGGATGCAGACGGCAGCAACATCCGCCAGATCACTTTCAACCAGAGCCACGACCTGTGGCCGGTGGTCCTCTCCGACGGCCGCATCCTCTACGTGCGCTGGGACAACGCCTCCGGCAACGACACTGGCTTCAGTCTCTATGCCGTCTCCCCCACCGGCGGCGATGCCCGGATTCTCTATGGCGCCCACAGCCACGAGACCGGTACCGGCGGCGCCACCATCCAGTTCACCCGGCCTCGCGAGATGCCCGATGGCAGCGTGCTGGTGGTGGCCCGTCCGCAAACGGGAACCTTCGGCGGCGGCGATCTGTGGCGCATCGACATCCAGGGGCATGTCGATTTCAACCGTGCGATCAGTGGCGTGCTGAGCGGCGGCGGGCAGACCCGCCTGACTTCCGGCGTCATCACTACCGACGGCAGCCCCTCCATCGGCGGGCGCTACCACTCCGCCTACCCGCTGCGAGACGGCAGCGGACGAATCCTGGTCAGCAAGGGTTTCTGTCAACTGGAAGTCAATGGGGAGATCCAGGCCTGCACGCCGGCCAACGTCAACGATCCCGGCGCAGTGGAGCTGCCTCCGGCCTACGGGATCTGGATGTACGATCCGGGGCAGCAGACCGAGAAGTTCGTGATTCCACCCCAGCCGGGCCTGATGTTCACGGACGTGGTGGCCGTGCAGCCACGCGCCCGGCCGGCCATCGACCCCGGCCAGAGCCCGGACGCGGGCCTGGCCGCCGGCAACTGGGGCCTGCTGCACATACGCAGCGTGTACGACATGGATGGCAGCTTCAACGACTTCGGCAGCGGCATCCCGGATCTGGCCACCATGGCCAATGCCAATACTCCGGCCGCCAACCGCCCGGCCCGCTTCCTGCGCCTGATCAAGGCCGTGGGCCTGCCCGACCCCGATGACGACGCCAATTATCCCGATCCGGCCAATACCGCCTTCGGGCCTCGACAGGTGCTCGGCATGCGGGAGATCCTTGGCTATGCCCTGGTGGAACCGGACGGCTCCGTCGTCACCAAAGTGCCGGCCAACCTCCCTTTCACCATCGAAATCCTCGACGCGGCGGGCCGGCGTATCGGCGCCCGCCACCGCAACTGGCTGCAGATTCCGCCCGGCGAGACACTCGAGTGCAACGGCTGCCATCAGCATCCCAACGACGGCCGCCCCCCCCTGCCCCACGGCCGCCCGGGTGCCGGTCCGGCCAGCATCAACCCCGGCAACTGGGATCCGAACACGCTCGACACCACCCCCTTCATCTTCTTCCTGCCCGGCGAAACCATGGCTCAGGCCCGTTACGGCCGCTGTGCAAGCGGCAGCAGCGCCCCCTGCGCCAGCGATCCGGTCGCCAGCCGTTTCGAACCCGACTTCGACCTGACCTATACCGATTACTGGGTCCGCCCCGGCAACACGCCGAATTCCGACATCAACGCGTCCTACGACGACCTGGCGCCACTGACTCCCCCCGTCAGCGACAGGTGCCGAACCGGCATCGGCATGCTGCCCACGGAGCGGCATTTCTGCCGCATCATCATCAACTATGTGCAGCACATCGATCCCATCTGGTCGAAACCGCGGACTGACGCTGGCGGCAACGACATCACCTGCACCCGCTGCCACAACGCCCTTGATGCGGCCGACCAGATCCAGGTTCCTGCCGGCCAGCTCAACCTGACCGACGTCGATCCGGCCGACTATCCACCCCAGTTCATGCCCAATCCGGATCAGGTCCATCCCTACCGCGAACTGCTGTTCGGCGATCTGCAGATGGAACTGGACATGAACGGCGCACTCCAGTACACACTGGTGGATTCCGGCCAGGTGGACGGCAATGGCAATCCGATACTGGTCAATGTGCCGGTCCCCCCCGCCATGTCGGTCAACGGCGCCCGCGCCAGTTATTTCATGGAGAAAATGACCAATACGGAACTGAATGCCAGCCGCCCTCTCACCGGGGCCACGGATCATTCGGGCTGGCTCACCGAGGCAGAGCTGAGGCTCATTGCCGAATGGCTGGATCTGGGTGCCCAGTATTACAACAACCCCTTTGACCCCGGCGTGCCCACCAACTGACCGGCCAGGTAGCCGAGATACGGACTGGTGCACGCTCCGGCCCTGCATTCCCGGTATAATCACCGGGAATCGGAGGTCCGGAAAGCTGGCTCACCGGACGAAAACAGACAACACTGCGATGAAAGGTCGTATTGCCGGCGTCCGCAGAGAACGACGGCAAGCTCATCATGCGAATCCATGTGCTCTGGCTGCTGATCCTCCTGGCGGGGATCCCTACCTTCACGTCCGCTGCCGAGGATCCGGATGGCGAGGTCGTGCGTATCGCCGATCCCTTCATCGAGATTCACACCGGCCCCGGTCAGGGTTATCCCATCTTCACCGTGGCCGAACGTGGCGAGGAAATAACCATCCTGCGCCGCCATACGGACTGGTTCGAGGTGCGTACCCGCAGGGGCCGAAAGGGCTGGGTCCACCGGAAGCAACTGGCGCAAACGCTCGCGCCATCGGGCGAAAAAGTGCAACTGGCCACCACCACCCTGGAAGCCTTCAGCGAGCGGCGCTGGGAAATCGGCGCCACGGGCGGGGACTTCGGCGGCGCCGCCATGCTCGGCCTCTATGGCGGCTATGCCTTCAGCAAGAACCTTTCCGCGGAACTGGGGCTGGCCCAGTCCTTCGGCAACATCTCCAGCACGTATTCGTTCACCGGGCGGCTGGTGGCCCAGCCCTTCCCCGAATGGCGCTACTCGCCCTTCTTCAGCCTCGGCACCGGGTACATCCGGATCAACCCCAAGGCCACCATCGTCTATCCGGAGCGGACCACCAACCAGATGAGCTATATCGCCATCGGCCTGCGCACCTGGCTCACCCGGCGCTTCATCTTTCGCATCGAATACGACTATTACACCATCTTCTCGGCCACCAACGACCGGGACAACAACGAGGAACTCAACGGATGGCAAGCCGGTTTCGCCGTTTTCTTCTGAGCACGCTCCTGCTGGGCGCCGCCCTTCCCCTGCAGGCCGCCGAGCCGCCGGAGGACAAGGCCCTCTCGCCGGTGATCCAGCCGGAGGTGAAGCGCCGCGAGTTCCAGGAGGCGCGCATCGACACCGAGGACTTCGAGGTCACCGCCTTTGCCGGCATCCTGGGCATCGAGGATTTCGGCAGCAGTCCCGTCTACGGCGCCCGCCTGGCCTATCACATCGCTGAATGGCTGTTCGTCGAGGGCAGTCTGGGCATGGCCACTGCCGGCAAGACCAGTTACGAGGCCATCACCGGCACCAACACCCTCAGCGCCGAGGAACGCAGCCTGACGTACTACAACCTC
>Ga0256839_1005489_pt1 | contig 11697 bp, 9 predicted proteins | sample 354166metaG_FD_185968 | JGI IMG/M metagenome (GOLD analysis project Ga0256839, IMG submission 185968) | Hydrothermal vent microbial communities from Mid Atlantic Ridge, Atlantic Ocean - 354-166 | ecosystem: Environmental > Aquatic > Marine > Hydrothermal vents | place: Atlantic Ocean: Mid...
CCGTGAGGCCGCCTGTGAGGCCGCCCGTGAGGCCGCCCGTGAGGCCGCCCGTGAGACCGCCCGTGAGACGATAGGCATTTAGAGAGAAACAAATATTGCAAACGAGGTAACACCCTTAACAGGAGAAGGTATATTCTGTCAAGAGGTGTTACCTCATTGCAGTATAATCATAGTGGACAGTGGAGAAAAATGTCGAATCTGTGCAGACTCATTAGAGAAAAAAACCGGGCACTTAATCGGTGGGAACAGTATTATGGAAAGGATGAATTGAAGTCTTTCCCTCTTCATATTCAGTTTCCGACAGGTACAACTTGCAATCTCAAATGTCTTTTCTGTACGGAACGAGACGGAATAAAAGCCAAAAGGTATGACTATAAAAATCTCAGTTTCGAACAGTTCAGTGCCATACTGAAATATGATGGATGGAGACATGCTTTGAGTTGTGCATACAAGATTGAACTATATGGATGGGGAGAGCCATTATGTAATCCTGATTACGAGAAGATATTTAATTACGTAGCAGCAAATTTTCCGGGAATAGGTATCATTATCAGCACCAATGGAACGATGTTCAATCAAAAATGGTCCGAAAAAATCATCTCTATTGAAATGTCCGAAGTGAACTTTTCCGTTAATAGTGCATCGAAGAAGACTTACCATCGCTTGATGGGAAGCGATTTGTTTGAACGTGTGACCTCCAATATCCGGTACCTGACTGATTTGCGGAATAAATACAACACTAAGAATCCATATATTACACTCTCTTATGTAGCTACCCTGGAGAATATAAAAGAACTGCCGGAATTTGTAGATTTATCCGTTGATTATGGGGCAGATTGTATTATTGTCCAGGATACAATGATATTCAACGAAAAAACAGAGAAACTTTCATTGACTAATGATCCGGTTCTGGCATATAAAATGTGTGAGCGTGCCGTCAAGAAAGCAAAAGAACAAAAGATAATGATAACCTTTATTTCTTTTGAAACTCATAAAGGAAACTACTTCCCTCCCAACCCTGAATATAATGATGATCAGAATATATTCGGAGCGCAAGATATACACTGCGAACATGAGAAGATACCCCGGGCCTTTTTTACCGATACTGATTGTTTTGACCCCTGGGAAAGGTTTATGATTCGCGCTGATGGAGAGGTATTTCCATGTTGCCAGTCACAGACATTTCCGGAATTTACGCTTGGGAGTATTTATGAACAAAACTTTCTGAACATCTGGAATGGCGACGCTTACCGTTATTTCCGGAAAATGATCAACACCAGCACTCCACCTCAGGTTTGTGCCGTCTGCCCGAGGAAAGAGCCTCTTGAATAAACGGAGATTAACCTATGAAGAGAGTTTTACTGATAGCTATGCCTTTCGCTACCACTGTTCATCCCTCGATAGGGATCAGTTTGTTGAAAGCAAGACTTCATGAAGAAGGCATTCCCTGCGATATTAAATATTTCAATTTCGACTTTGCCGAAATGATCGGTAGAAACAAGTATGAAGAGATGTGCCAATCTCAGGGAGATAAAACATTGATAAGAGAGTGGCCTTTCGCTAAACACTATTTTGGAGATCAATTGCCCGAAGAACAAGAATACATTAAATACCTGGAACAGATTTACGGGAAACCGAGAATCCACTTTGACCATTTTCTCGGCATAAAAGAGCATGTAAAACCTTTCATTGATAACTGTATCAACTCCACTCCCTGGGAATTGTATGATGTTATCGGGTTCACGACAATGTTTGAGCAGAACCTGTCCTCGATAGTTCTTGCTCACCGTATTAAACTTTACGATCCGAATAAAACAATTGTATTTGGCGGAGCCAACTGCGATCATGAAATGGGAGTTGAATTGCATCATTGTATCCCTGTAATTGATTATGTATGTTCCGGGGAAGCAGACTTCACTTTTCCCGAGTTGGTAAAGCGGATACGGGAGCAAAGATCCGCACAAGGAATACCAGGCATTATTTATCGCAACGGTAAAGACTCAAAAGTAACAGCCGGAACTGCATCAGTTGAAAATCTTGATTCCCTTCCGTATCCTGATTATGATGACTACTTTCGCCGGACTGCACATGAGACTGTCCATCTTTCAGGCTTTCAAAAAAACTACGGGGTACCTCCGGGTCTGCCTATGGAGAGTTCCCGTGGCTGTTGGTGGGGTCAGAAGTCACAGTGTAAATTTTGCGGACTTAACAGGGGGACAATCGGCTTCCGAAGCAAGAGCGATAATCGGATACTCGATGAATTAGACCATCTTACGAACAAGTATAATGAATCCGACATATTTATGGTTGACAACATATTGGACATGAAATACTTTCATGGATTTCTCCTGGAACTTAAAAAGAGACAAATGCCGATACAATTATTTTTTGAGACGAAAGCCAACTTAAATAAAGAACAGGTACAAATATTGCACGATGCCGGTGTATCCCTGATACAACCCGGCATAGAAAGTCTGAATACCCATGTGCTTAAACTGATGGCCAAAGGGGTCTCATCACTGCAAAACATTCAATTACTGAAATATTGTCAACAATTTGGTGTTTATCCGGGATGGAGCATCATTACAGGATTCCCCGGAGAGAGAGAAGAGGATTACAGGCAGATGATAAATCTGATTTACAGAATCATCCATTTGCCGCCTCCTTATGCGAATGCTTCTTTTTCTCTCCAGCGATTCAGCCCTTACTTTGCTGAACCGGAAAAATATGGAATTACCAGTATACGTCCAGAAAGTGCTTATAAGTTTATTTACCCTTTTGAAGATTCCAAACTTTTTAATTTGGCCTATTTCTTTGAATTTGATTACAAAAACAACGTAGTTCCCCCGGATTACGACAGAGAATTAACCGATGCTGTCAACTACTGGCAGGAGTGCTATGCAAACAATGAATATCTGCATTCGATTAAAACATCCCCTTCGACCCTTCTCATAGAGGACGGGCGCTCGAATGCCCGGATATCCCGGATTGTTCTCGAGTCATTCCAAAAGGATATTTATGAATACTGCGACAGGATCCGCGGTTTTTCGTCGGTTTTTTCCTATATCCGGGAGAAATACGGAAATCTTGCCGTGAGGGAAAGGGACGTCAGGGATTTTCTTGACGAGATGGTGTCGTTGAATCTCATGGTCAGTGAAGACGACAGGTACCTGAGCATAGCCGTTCATGTTGAAAAGGGCCGTACGCGGGGCAGGAAGGTCTTCTGATGAAAATCACTGAGATACCGCAACAGTCGTTGCATAAAAGCCGGGAAAGGGAGGGAGCATGTCTGAAAAGAAAAGATATTTAATCGGCTACAGGGACGGCGCAGTGGTTCCCCGGAACGTGGAGACCGTAATAGACTCTCTTGAAACACGCCTGGAGGGTATCAAAAGAACAAAGAAACTGCGGACGGGACAGAGCGTCATTGAAATGACCGAAGAGCAGGCAATAAGGCTTGCTGAAGAAGAGCCTGATCTGATCATTGAAGAGGACAGGGAGCTTGAGATGTTCCTTGCAATGCCCGGCATTATGCCGGAGGTTCCGGCAGAGGCGGAACTGTCACTGTCCTTCAGGGTGATTGATGAAGAGACGGACAGGCCTGTTGAGAATGTAACAATATACTGTACGGGCTCAGGGGTAACCTACAAAGGCGTAACCGACCGGAAAGGAACCGCGGCGGTCAGGGTGTACGAGACCGCTTTAAGGCATATCATAGCCTCACCGCGGGATACGTACTGGTCAAAACTCCTGCCGTCCCCCCGGCTGAAAGATTCCGCTGAAATAGACATAAGGCTGAAAAAGCTTCCTGTGGACGGGAATCACGGGTGGGGCCGCCGGCTGCCCGGTATGGACAAAACAGGCAACAGGTTTACAGGCCGGGGTGTCAGGATTGCGGTTATTGATTCCGGGACAGCCGGCCGTGAGGACCTGAAGACGGCGGGCGGATGCAATACACTCGACGCCCGGGCACCGGATGCATGGAATGTGGATGAAAAAGGCCACGGCACCCATTGCTGCGGTATTATTGCATCGCAGGACGACAAGGCCGGTGTAAGGGGTATGGCGCCGGACGCCGGGATATATTCCCTGAAGGTATTTCCCGGCGGCAGGTTCAGCGACCTTGTGGAGGCCGTCAACTGGTGCATTGACAATTACATGGATATCATCAGCATGAGCGTGGGCAGCCGTTCACACTCCGCGCAGGTCGAGCAGGCCCTCAGGGAAGCAAATGAAAGAGGCATTACATGCATTGCAGCGGCAGGCAATGACGGCGGACCTGTTTCATATCCCGCGGCGTATGAAAGCGTCATGGCGGTCTCCGCCGTCGGTAAAAGAGGCACTTTCCCGGAAGACAGCGCCCACAAGTTGCAGGAAGGTGATTACCTGAGCGCGGACGGTGAAATCTTTTTCGCCGGTTTTTCCAATTACGGGCCGGAAATAGATGTATGCGCCCCGGGAGTGGCCATACTGTCCACCGTGCCCACCGGTTACGCCGCCTGGGACGGGACGTCCATGGCCTGTGCCGCCGTCGCGGGCCTGGCAGCGCTGATACTTGAGGCCTATCCTGAAATAAGAACAGGAGACGAATGGCAGCCGTATTACGTGCGCAGTATAATAAACGACTCGGCAACGGACACCGGCCTGCCGCAGGAAATGCAGGGGGCGGGGCTGCCGGGAGCTGATCCGGCGCTGGCCGCTGCGCTCAAGCGCCGTGAATATGAAAACGAAATACTGACATCATACCGGCAATACATGGAACAACTGCTCGAGAGGACCGGGGCTGCCGTCAGGGAGATTGAGGAGTCGCTGAAAAAACTCCGGCGCCTGAAACGGAAGTAGGCTTTTCCGGCAGGCTACCGCCACTTTTTCTCCCAGGCGACCGCCCTGTCGTAGTGTTTGAACAATCTCTCGCGTCTCCTGAACTCCTTTGAATGTATTATGCGCCTGCCCTTACCACCCCCGATTCCCATATCGGCATGCAGCATCTCGTGGTAGACGATATACTCCAGGAAATACCGTGGAACCCTCCGGGAGTCGAGAACAGGGCTTATTCTTATAAGGCCGCCCCGGGTGGTATAACTCCCGAGAGTCATTCTCCTTGCCGAGCGGCGCGGGGTCCTGGTTCCCCATGTGATTGATGCCGACACCCTGCCTCCAAAGTATGTATCATTTACTGAACGGTAGATGTCAAGGAGATCGTGGTATCTCCCCTGTGTCCGGATATTAATCCTCCTCGGCGGTTTTTCCTTTAACCTGTGCGTGTTGGAGTTTATAAAGTTTCTGATCAACGGTGTTCTGCTTTTCCTCCCTGTTATGTAATCCGACAATTCGTTTAAAACGTCCATGCCGGCTTCAAGAAAAATCCTGTGGAGCCTGAGCATAACGGATCTCCCGGCATCTCTCATGGACAGCATGGTTGTCGAATTATCGGTTATGACAAGGGACACCCTCCTGCGCGCGGCCTTCTCAAGGCAGTCCCTGATGAAGTGTTTTTTGCTCTCGTGATCAAATGAAAATTCCGGCCGGCGCATTAAAATGACCTTACAGCGGCATAAAAACACCGCCCGCGTGCAGGGGTTTTACGGCGGACTCCCCTGCCGGTTTACGCAACATTAAGGTTTATTCTCCCCATCGGTATTATATAGAGCGGCTGTTCCCTGTCAGACATCTTAAGGACTTCCTTAACCGCCTCATCATGGAACGCCCCTATGACGACCGTTCCCATGTCAAGAGAAACCGCCTGCAAACAGACATTCTGTGCTGCATGACCGGCTTCCATATGCACGTATTGTATCCCTCTGTCACCGTATTTGACGGTTACCCGCTCATACACTGCGGAAAAGACCATGACTGCGGCAGCGTTTTTTACGGAAGACTGGCCCAGGGCCGCCTTACACAACCGGCCCCTTTTGTCACCATTTACCATTCTTATCAAGTCGTTCCCGGAAAGCCTGTAATAATAAACGCCCTGCGGAAGGCCATCCACATTTCCTGCAACAACATAAATTTCAAGTGGGTACAGCGCCCCTGCGGAAGGCGCTGTCCTGAGACCTCCGCGGCCCGTGACTCCCTGAGCGGCCCACAGAAGCTGTGAAACTTGTGAAAGTGTCAGCGGTCCGTCACGATAGGTCCTCGTCGATCTTCTTTTGAGTAAGGCTTGTTCAACGGATGTATTACTGTCCTGTAGAGGTTCGGGCAGCCTGACTGTTTCAGGATTGGATCCCCGCATAAGTTAATCATCCTCCTTTTTTGCCTGCCGTAAAACCTGCATCCCCCCTGCACGTTTATGCCACATTAAAGTTTACGCAATAAAAGAAAACCATTTTTATTCTTAACGCAGTGAGCGAATATCTCCCCGTACTCTTTCTCCTTCTCAACATCCGGTTTCATGCCGTTCAGGGCACGGGGTATATCCCTGCCCAGATAACGCCTTTTTGCAATCCCACCCGGGTTATAGGGCAGCAGTTCATAATATGCGCAGCCTGCGTTTTTAATGAAACAGGCGATGCCGTTGAGGTTCTCCGCTGTTGCCGTAATGCCCGGGACAAGGGGGATCCTCGGGATGACCTGAATGTCCGGCATCGCGGTCAGATTTGCAAAATTATCCAGTATCGTGACGTTATCTCCGCCCGTATATTTTTCATGCCCGTGCCGGTCGATAAACTTAATGTCGTAATATACAAGGTCGATATATGGGAGAAGCCCGGAGCTGAATGCGCTGATATCAAACATCCCCGATGTCTGGATTGCAATGTGAATATTGTTTTTCTTCAGTTCCTTCATTACCGGCTGAAGGTAAGCTACATAAAGCGCGGGCTCACCTCCGGAGAAGGTCACGCCGCCGTTTGAGGTCTCGTAAAAGATGCGGTCTTTCATCAGTATCCCAACGAGTTCTCCGGGCGGATAATACCTGCCGAGCAACTCCACGGCCCCGGCGGGACAGACGTCCGCGCATCTGCCGCAGGCAGAGCATCGGTCCCTGTTTATCCCCCGGATGTTATGCATACCAACCGCCCCTTCACTACATACTATCCGGCAGTCTCCGCACAGGATGCACCTGTCAGGATAAAAGACCACCTCGGGAGCAGGGTCCGTGGATTCGGGATTGTGGCACCAGATACACGAGAGGGGGCATCCCTTGAGAAACACGGTGGTCCTTATGCCGGGCCCGTCGTCAAGGGCAAAACGGCGGATATCGAATATCAGCGGCTGCCTCCGTTCCCTGCTCATACGCTCCCTGTCGCCATCAGCTGGAGACGTTTTGCCATATACGCGAACTTGTACAGGTAGTTGAGATTGCCGCGGGGTGTTACATCCTGCCTGAGCATTGACCCGAGGATATCCGGCCTGGGTGAAATCAGATAGTTCAGGAGCACCCTCCCGTTTCTGAACTCTATTGTGATGTCCGGGTTGTCTATCAATCTTTCGGAGACCGTCATCCTGTTGTCCCTGAAAACCGCCGAAACGGTTATGCTCCTGTCCCTGCTTTTGAAGAGGTACCTGCCGTTGAATCCCTCGATATTCCGCCTGAAGTCCCTGTAATTTACAAGGAAGACGAGACTCATGAGCTTTAACAGCGTCTCCAGGAACTCCTCGGCGAATTCGGACTCCATGCACCTGAGCCATTTCCTCATCAGCCATGCGGTCCTGAGCTTGCGCAGAAGTATAAGGTTCAGGAAATCTTCCATCCGTCGCCTCCCTCCTCATACGGCAGCATCGATTTATGCGTTGCGGGAAACGGGTTCGCCCTGCCAGTCCTTATGTCGTATTCGGTCCTCGTGATGATCTCTTCCTTCATCGCATCGTTCAGGTCATTGAAGTATGCCGAGTAGCCCGATACCCTCACAAGGAGTTCGGGATACTTGTCCGGATTGTTCCTCGCATCAAGAAGGGTTTCGTAAGACATGATATTAAACTGCACATGGAGGCCGCCGCTCCTGAAATACGCCTCCACGGCCGAGGCGAATTTCCTGAGGTCCTCATCATCCGAAACAGAGGGATATTTCAGGTTGAGCGCCTCTCCCATGGGAATGCAGAGGCCGTCGAGGCCGCCAACCGTCCTGAGGCACGCGGCCAGGTCCCGGGCGGCCTGCGATACCGGGGTGATGCCGCTGGCGAACACCTCGTGGGCCCTTCTGCCGTTCGGAAGCGCCCCGGAGAGTTTTCCCTGGCCCGCATGATTGGTTGTCGTCCAGTAAGCCGGCCTGTATCTGCCCCCCCGGTAGTTTGTATGGCCCTGGCATAAGTCGTACAGGAAGCGTATGAGGTTCTGCGAGTTCTTCACCGCAACAGGGTCTTCGGTGCCGTATTTGGGGGTCCTGTTGACAAGGTATGCACGCAGCTTTTCGTGCCCCCTGAAGTCTGTCTTCAGGGCCCGGACGAGCTCGGCGAATGTGCATTTCCCGTCAATGAAGACCGCCTTCTCTATTGCATTGAGGGAGTCGACGGTGTCGGCAAACCCGATATGGGTCACGCCTGACGCATTATACAGCGCCCCTCCGAATATAAGGTCCTTTCCCTTTTCCATGGGCCCCTCGAAAAAGGCCGAAAGCAGGGGCGTGGGGTATATCTCCTGGTGTACGAGGCCGAAGTATTCGTTCAGTTCAATGGCCTTGCCCATGAGCCAGGCAGCCTGTTCTTTAAAGGCCTCCCAGAACGCTTCAAAGCTCCCGAAGTCCTCCGGGTCGCCGGTCCCAGGACCTATCCGTTCATCACCGACGATGGGTCTTTTGCCGTTGTAAAGGGCCAGCTCGAGCGCTGAGACAAGATTGAATATTATGGAACTCGATGCATCATAGCTTCTGCCCGGAATGCCCATCTCCACGCAGCCGATTATACCGTAGTCCCGCGCATGTGCGGTTTTCACACCCTGGTTTTCGAGCGTCGCGATGTCAACCACGTCATTGTGAAATGCGGGCACGGCCCTTGTATTCACTATGACCTCCGCGACCCTGTCGCGGTACTCCCTGGTATTCTTTTCATAATGATACCTCGCGTTCATGCTGGGGTCCCTGAGCTTGAGAAGCTCCGTCACCCTGAGCATGATATAGGTCAGTTCATTGACCGCGTCCTCACCGTTTTCGTCCACCCCGCCCACTGTAACCGCTGGCACGGTGCCCGCCCCGCCCCAGAGCTCTTCAGCGGTCTCGGGCACGAGATTGGTGTTGTCGTTGAGCTTCAGCCACAGACAGCTCATTATTTCAACGGCCTCCCTGTCGCTCAGTGTCCCGCTGTCGATACCGTCCCTGTAGTATTTATACAGCACCTGGTCGAGCCTCCCGGGGCTCATGGCCATATTGATGCTTTCCGCATGGATGCCCACCTGTATAATCCACAGGGAGTTGACGGCCTCACGGAATGTGGTCGCAGGTTTTGCAGGCACCTTTGCGCATATTTCGGACATTGTCAGGAAGTTTTGTCTCCTGAACGGGTCGTCCGTTTTGCCGGCAAGCTCGGCGGCCTTTTTACTCAGGTTCCGTGCGTAAGCCATGATACCTTTCATAGCAATCTGCACGGCCCGGTAAAATTCCGCTTTCTGTTTCCTCCCCCCCGTGACGTCCCCGCTGTCCCGTATCTGTTTCTCCCTCGAGGCCGCCTCTTCAATGATGAATTCCAGCCCCCTGTCCAGTGCAACCCCGTATCCTGGAATGGTATGGGATATGGTGCCGGCCTTGCCGGCTATGAAAAAGACGAACTTTTCAAAAAGACCCATGCACTCGGGGTTGTTATATTTTTTCCTCGTGTATTCAATGATGTTCCGCTCCATCCAGCAGGGGTAAATCTCAAGGTTCAGCTCATCGGCCTCTTCAGGCGACAGCTTCAGCGGGTTCTTTTTCCTCCCGCTGATGGTATCCAGCTCGGGCCATATCGTCATCCCCGTATATTCAGGGTACACGGGTGCGCCGAATGCCTTTGACGTGGTCGTGCCTGCGAGCAGGTTGTCATCAAAAAAAAGCGGCTCTTTGTTGGAAAGAAAATAATTGACCGCCTTTGCATAACGGATTTCCACAGGCTCCTCATCATTGGACATATTCTTCAGATAACGCGTTAAATGCCTTGCGCGTTCAATACAGACCTCTGGCATTATTCCGATCTGTGATTTCCTCAGTCTCCTTATCAGCTCCAGATTGTCGAGCGAATACTCCGTGAGCCGGATATCTTTCAAACGAATGGATGACATACCGCCTCCCCGCACGTTTACGCAACACTTATGCAACATCGAGGATTGTTCAAAGCATATGGAGGTTCACGCCCATTTTCCTGAACAGTTTATCAAGATGTCCCATTGCGAATCTCTGATGCTCTTTCACCGATTCCTGGAAGCGGAACCAGTCCGTCTTTTCCCTGTCCACTCCATCCCTCCAGTAAAACCTGTCACGCAGCATTGTAAACATGGAACGCCATCCCCCGTCGGAATCCTTCAGCCCGCGCACCTCGGTTTCTATTGCATCACTGAACCAGTCGGCCTCATCAAAATCGCCCAGCCACGGCGCTATTTCCTTGTAGCGGCTGATGCGCTCTTCAGCATACCACTTGCTGTTGCCGGAGAATGAAGGGCCCATGGCCCTGAGCAGCCAGTTGCGCAAATCGTCCCAGCCTGCATTGGCGTCTCTGTCGATGCCCTGAAGGTGGCCGCGGTATTTGCCGTAAATCTTCTCCGCGGCGTCAATATAACGCTCCGTATTGTCAATCCCGTCATTGACAAGCCGGCAATCCTCCCACCTGTGGGCCGGCCAGTCGGGATGACGTTCGGCATCGGCATGGCCGATATCGGGCTTGGGGTCCAGTCCCATATTATTGAAGCAGTCATACCAGCCGACGAAGTTCTGATGCGCCCATGTGTCGGCGTAGGCATGTGTCGCAATGCCTATACGGTAGAGCCTCGTATCTTCCGGGGCCCTGAACGCCTCCTCCATCATGCTGCCGGCCGTCTCATTGCCCGGGGTTGTGTTCAGCAGGTGCATCTTGCCGTCACTCCGGCAGGCCCTCTCATCAGCAGGATCGCCCGGGACGAAATGAAACACGGGGTATATCCTCATCAGCTTCCTTTTCGGCTTGAGAATATTCATCGTCTGGGAGATATAGTTTTCATACGGTCTTCCGCCCGAACGGTCTTCGATCCTGAGGCGCACATCGTTTTCATCAACATACTCCGAGGCCGTTGCAATGGTTTTTGCCTCGGCCTCGCTGAAACCAGCGGCCCTGGCGATTATCCCCGTCATGTAATAATGAAATTCAATATCCATCCCGTTTCCTCCTGTTCTTCTGTCGCTCTGCCTTGAAGTTGCATGAAAACATTGCCTGCAGGCAGGGGCGTCCGGCGGAAAAGCTTTACCTGCGATGCATCCAGGGAAGCCTCTCACGGCATGTAACATGCCGCCCGGCATCTCACCCCGGGGGAATTCCTCCCGCAACCGCTTATTTCAAATATCCGGGGCCCTTGCAAAAGTCATCTCCCTGTCACCCCGAACGGAGAGAGAGGTCTCTACCTCATCGCTGCCGGAAGATTTCTCCCTCCGGTCGAACGGAATTCCGTCGGACTTTCCGCACTGTTATCACGAGGTTTACTGAAGTATAGTTTATTCACGGCCGGATGATTTGTAAAGCCTTCTGTTGCATAAACAGGCAGTGGAGTCTGCCCCGCCGGCGGTAGTTTTACGCCACTGTAAGGCAACCCTTGCTCAGCATAAAAAA
>Ga0256839_1005490_pt1 | contig 11691 bp, 7 predicted proteins | sample 354166metaG_FD_185968 | JGI IMG/M metagenome (GOLD analysis project Ga0256839, IMG submission 185968) | Hydrothermal vent microbial communities from Mid Atlantic Ridge, Atlantic Ocean - 354-166 | ecosystem: Environmental > Aquatic > Marine > Hydrothermal vents | place: Atlantic Ocean: Mid...
GAACGTAAATTACACGAGGCATCACAGGCGCAAGAAGCACAAGAGTTAACGACAAAAATCGCCTCGCTGAACAAAAACCTGGCACTAAAACAAAAAGAGCTGACTGCTGCGGATGCACGGCTGGATGCACAAAAGAACATTGCGAAACAAAAAAGCCAGGAGTTACTGGCCTTGCTGACCAAAGTTGAAGGACGTAAACAAGCGTTACGCACAGATTTGGCAAAACTTGAAAAAACACATGCAGATGTTCGTCAACGGAAACAACAAATCGATAAAGAGCAACATCAGCTTGCTGGTAGTTTAGAAGACAACAAGAACAAACTAAAGGCAGAATTGGCTAAACAAAAAATAGTTATCGCACAACTGGAAGCCAAAGAAAAAAATAACAAAGAAAAAATTGTACAGCTTAACCAGCAAAAAAATAGTAAAAAACTTGCATTGTTGGCCCCGCGGATTCAGCTGATCGATCCCACGGTTCCCACGTTTCGTAGTGCAATGAATACTGTTCCGGTAATTCGTGTAAATGCGGGGCTGACAGAGCGAGAGTTGGTCGGGAAAATAGTCTCCGAAAATGACTTGTTACTGGCGACCCTGAATCATAAAAAGTTAAATGTCTCAGAGTATGGGGTGTTCAAGGAAATGGTGGAAATTACCGACAATGGCGCGTTGATTGAAATCGTTGCGGTTGATGCTGCGGGCCATCGCTCGGAAGTTAAGTTTGTATTGGCTCAACAGGCATCTACAAATAAAACACGGTCATTGTCAGGTAATGATGCTGTGAAAAAGGCGATAGAGAAACCAAAACCAATTAATATCGATTTTGGTAATTATTATGCGCTGTTGATTGGCAATAACGAATACGCCAATTTTCCTGATCTAAAAACACCTATTACTGATATAGAAGTGGTGGCGGAGACATTAAAATCAAAATATGGGTTTAAAGAGACCGTTACGCTAAAAAATGCCACGCGCTACGATATTATTACATCACTTAATAAAATGCGTAAAAAATTAACCGATAAAGACAATCTATTAATTTATTATGCTGGGCACGGTGAGTTGGACAAGATCAATATGACTGGGCAGTGGTTGCCGGTTGATGCCGAAGCCGACAGCACCGCTAACTGGATTTCGAACAGTGCGCTAACCGAACTGATAAATACCATGTCAGCCAAGCATATTATGGTTGTTGCGGATTCATGTTATTCAGGGATCATGACACGTTCTGCACTGGCAAATATTGAGTCAGGAAAAAGTGACACTGCACGCGAGACTTGGTTGCGAAAAATGGCAGTAAAACGCTCACGAACTGTGCTGACATCTGGTGGTGTCGCACCTGTGCTGGATGAGGGGGGCGAAGAACATTCAGTATTTGCCCGGGCATTTATTGATGCGTTGCGTGAGAATAATAATGTTTTGGAAGGCCAGCAGTTATATCATCAGGTTTCAGCGGCTGTGGCAGTTGCCGCTGATCGATTTCGTGTTGATCAAGTTCCTGAATATGCCCCAATCCGCCATGCAGGGCACGAGTCGGGTGATTTCTTTTTAGTGCCTACTATTTAATAGCTTGGGGTTTAATTCCCCGCAGCTTGCTGAGTATGCCATCATTCCGGTCTATTTTTAGCCGGAATCTATAGATTGCCTAAAAGCGCGCCTACTTTTGGTGAAACCCCTGGGCTCCGGCCTTCGCCGGAGTGAGGTGATGGTATTGATACTCCGCTTTCGCGTAGCGAAAGTCGAGTGTTAGAGAGGTAGCCAGCTGAGGGGTAATTTATTTTGGTACCTGTTATTTAAGCAAATCATCACTTAGTCAGAGAGAATAATGATGGGCGGCACAAAAAATTTTGGTAAATATAAAATTGAGTCCACCATTGGTCGTGGTGCGACCGGGGTTGTCTATCGCGCTTATGATCCTGATATGTGTCGAAGTGTAGCAATTAAAACATTGCGTGCCGAATTATTAGATGGCCTGGATCATGATGAAAAACAGGATTTGCTTAAACGTTTCCGGAGCGAGGCGAAAGCATATGGACGTCTTCTACACCCTAATATTGTTACCTGTTATAGCTGTGATGAAGCCGGTGATATACTATTTATAGTGATGGAGTATATTGATGGAGTTTCTCTGCAACACCAGTTGAGTTGCGGTACAAAATTCACTGTCGATAAAATAATCGAGATTATGGAGCAGCTGCTTTCTGCATTGGATTATTCTCATTCTCACAGGGTAATACACCGCGATATTAAACCCGCTAATATTATGTTTACCGCGACTGGCCAGGTTAAAGTGGCCGATTTTGGTGTTGCTAAAGTTGATTCAACGCATATGACGCGCAGTGGTTATGTTGTTGGTTCACCTGAATACATGTCTCCTGAGCAATTTACAGGTCAGGATGTAGATAAACGCACGGATATTTTTTCTGCTGGTGTTATTTTTTATCAATTATTAACAGGCAAAAAGCCGTTTACAGGGTCAGACTTGGGGGCGGTATTGCATAATGTGCTGCATGTTGTTCCTGATGTGCCATCTTCTTTGAATTCACAGGCTCCGGTCGAAATTGATGCGGTAGTAATGAAAGCAATTTGTAAAAATTCTGAAGAACGTTATCAGTCTGCACGGGAGTTTGTTGATGCGATAAAAAAGGCAATCGGGATATCTGGACAGAATGAAAATACCTCTGAAGACTGGGAGGAGACTCTTGTTATACAGAGCGATACAACAGATTCTAGTGGGTTCCCGGGTTTGCCGGTTAAAAATAACGAAATAAATAGTGGTATTAATGATCAACACAACGCGAAAAATTCTGCATGGCCCTTCGTTTTAAAAATAGCAGCGAGCGTATTTGTTTTTGGTTTTATTGGGCTTTATTTAATGATGACGTGGCAGCCTGAAAGTGACCCAATATCGGAAAGTGCGCTGCCGGAAACAACACTTCCACTTATCGATGATGCGTTACTTTCTTCTCAAATTAATGCAATAGATGTTGAAGTGATAGTGGCGGCATACGATTGTGCTGATATCGATACAAAAATTAAAAGTGATAATGTTACATTGACCGGTTTCGTGGCTTCAGCGAAAGATTCGCAAGAATTGAAAGAAAGTATTAATGCCCTTCCAGGGTTGCAAGAGTTCATTTATGGCGTGGAAGTTCAGGAATGGCCATATTGTGAATTACTGACTATTGTAAGTCCTTTTATCGATAGGGCATCAGAAGAAGAGGCCGTTTTTTCTAAAAATTCAGTGGCTTTGCGCTTCAAAGAAGGCAGTTATTTACAGTTTGACCTTACTGCACCATCTTTTCCTGCTTATATGTATGTGGATTATTTTCTTCTTGATGGTACCGTCGTGCATTTGTTACCTAATTTAACGGATCAGAATAATATGATGGAGCCACATAAAAAAGTGCGCTTTGGTGATGGAGAGACTAAAAACCGTCAATGGACAATCACGGCACCTTTTGGCCGTGAAATGATTACGGTTATTGTGACTAGGCAACCTTTGTTTAGTGGGCAGCGACCTGAAATTGAGAATGCCAAAGAATATTTGTCTGCACTTAAGTATGCAATGCTGACTCATGATCAATCCACTTTACTGGCGAGTTATACCTATATATATACTGATTCCGCAATGGATGCGATAGCCCACAAAAAGAGTAATAACAATGCCGTTAGTGGACCATGATATAGATGCTGCTGCCATCACTGACCCAGGGCTGAAGCGCACAGTTAATGAAGACTGTTACCAGCTTAATAAATCACTTGGCTTTTTTTTAGTCGCAGATGGCATGGGAGGCCATTCGGCGGGAGCGATGGCTAGCCGCATGGCGGTAACCATTATCAATGATATCTTGAAGGATTGTCTTGTTGGTAACCAGCGTTCCGATTCAAATGCTCAATTAAAAAAATGTCATTCGCTGATTGAATATCCGAATAATCAGAAAGACGTCAAAAATTTCATCGAAAGGGCGGTGAGAGATGCGAATAATACAATCTATGCGCTTAACAGAGAGCATGAGTATCCAGATGGAGCTGGAATGGGTACGACGTTTGCCGGTTTGTGCATGACGGAAAATAATCGTGAATGTACGATTTTTCATGTGGGTGATTGCCGTGTTTATCTTTGCCGTCATGGAGTACTTCGTCAGCTCACCCAAGATCATACGCTGTATCAAATATTGAAAAAATCGGGAAGGCAGGAACCATTGCCCGGGAAAAATATTATTCTGCGTGCCATTGGCCCTTGGCCACATGTTGATGTGGAAATACATGCACTTACAATGCAGGCGAATGATACTTTCCTGATTTGCTCCGATGGTTTGATAGAGATGATGGATGATGCACAAATTTTGGATATTATTCAGGATAGACACTATTCATTAGAAAAACGTTGTAAAAAAATGGTGGCAATGGCAAATGAAGGTGGTGGCCTGGATAATATCACTGTTGCCTTGGTGCAAAGCCCAGCTCGATAACTATACGTGCATCTTGTATGAGATAGGTAAATAAGCATAATTATTTTACATTCCTTGTCTATTTTTCACCTTTTTGCGTTGTTGCTATGGTTACATTGCTCACTATGATCACCTTCGCGGTGCTTTGAGGGGGGGGGTATGATGCCCGCCTATTTAGCAGGGGACGAGGAAAGCGCAAAAAATCACATTCTTACAGTACATTAGTAGGCTGAATGGAGCCTGAAATCCTCGTAACCTAGCTTACATATTCTCTGGCTTGAAAGACGAGTTTTGGTTGTGAATACAGACTGTGTAGGTAATAAGGGGGCTGTGATGAAACAAAAAAATTATTTTTTAGTGTATGGGTTGACCGTAAGCTGCTTAGTAATGAGTGGTCAGTTATTTGGCAGTGATCTTGACGATGGCATCGGTATTGATGAGCCAATATCGGACAGCATTGCTGTGGATCGTAACGTCAATTTCATTGTCGCTGATGCAGTGGCAAAGGCGAAAAAAAAATCCTCAAATGGAAACGTTATTATAAATGACGGTGCCGGCCTGGGGAATATTAATATCGGTGCAGGTACTGACTTGAGTGGCGCAACTATTATCAATTTGTCTGATAATGAAAATGGAACCGTGATTGCTGAATAAGTATTGGAGGAAAAAATGAATATCATTACAAAAAAATTGGATCACGGCAGAAAGTTCAGAGGATTGTCCACTATTGGGTTTTTGCTGGTTGCTGTAACGCTTAATGGATGTGCTTATCACCCGCATAAGGTGGATATTCAATTGGCAGCTGAATTGCCAGAAGCTAAAACAACGCAGCTAAGCAGTGCTCTGCATAAATTTGGTTTAATGACGGAAATATATGCTACTCCAAAAACCCATTTTATGGCGCGTAATATTATGGATAACACAGGAAGTTCCCTGGCTACCAATGCAGAAATACCCAGAGATATATCCGAAATGACGAAAAGCACACTCAATGCGATTGGCGGTAGTGTGGTTTACATTCCGTATGACCCTGATTTCATGGTTAATTCGGCTTCCACGGGTTACTCAGGTTTCAAAACAAAACTGATACCCAATGTTGTTGTGTCTGGTGGTATTACAGAGTTTGATCGTGGTTTGGAAACTCGTGGTAGGAATACAGATGTTGGTGCAGATGGTTCTTATCGTAATAATGCACTTGCGGCGGAGTTTTCCCGTGCGGAAAAAGAGTCAGCTGCGAGCATTACGCTGGATTTCAATTTAATTGATTTTGAGACTCTGGCTGGAATATCTAGAATGCAGGCAGTAAACAGTATCAAGGTACATAAAGCAACGGCGGAAAATAGCATTGGATTCTCTATTGTCGGTAATTCTATAGGGTTTCAGGGCACGGTTAAAAAAATACAGGGACGTCATGCAGCGGTTCGCTTGTTAGTGCAAGTGAATTTAATGCAGGTTATTGGTAAATATTTGAAATTGCCCTATTGGCGGTTGTTGCCGAATATGTCGCCTGACCCGGTAGTTATCAGTAGCATCATTACTGACTATTATGCAATGGAGCAAAGTGAAAGAATCAAGAAAATGCAAGAGTACTTGATTTTGAATGGTTATTCTTTAAAGATTACTGGGGAAATGAATCAAGAGACCCAGGGATATTTGCATCAGTTTAGTAACTCTGAACCAACAGCGACAGGCCGAATTGATAAAGAGACTTATTTGGCCTTATTTAATGCAATCGATATTACCGAAGAAACGTTGGTTAAGCGCAGGTTGTTAAGTAGTAATACGCTGGAAACACAGATCAATTATACCCAAATCAGTAGCGATGGTCTGTTGCGTTTATCGACGAATCAATCCAGTTACCGCATTGGTGATGAAATCAAAATTTTCTTTAAGGTTGCCGAGCCACTTTATGTGAAAATTATCAATATCAACTCTAAAGGTGAAGTTTGGGAATTGTTTCCTGATACAGGTAACGGAGGGCAGTTGCTGAACCCTGGAAGAAATTATCAGCTTCCTTCACAAGAGGCTGGCTATAGTTTGGAAATAACCGGGCCAGCAGGAGAGGATAGAATCATTGCTATTGCGAGCAGAGACCAAATATCCACGGCTCTGGTGGAGCAGATGCTGGATGGTGTTCGATCAAACGCCAGTATATCAAAGCTGGGTTCAAGTAATCTGGATATGCGGATTGCAATTCGCTGACCCAATGTATATTTCCTAGCGATAACAGGAACAGAAAATGAAAATAAGGCTGGCGTTATATTTGTATACGGTCTTTGCATTGTTCATTATTAGTATGATGGGTGCATCGATAGCCAGTATTACATCAACACCAAAGGCACTTTGTGATGGTAAGGAATGCCAGAGCGAAAATAAGTTTGTTGAAAAAAAAGAAATATTTTTTTGCGGAAATTTGGCTGAAGGTGATACCGCGATGGAGTCAAAAATGCTAAAGCCAGAAAAAAATATGAATGAGAGAGACTCTTTTCGCTGGAATAAAAAAGATATTTTTACTGTTGAAGGTTATATGCGATCCAGTTATGTGTTTGGTGAAATGGTTTTTGTTGACAAAACGCAAGTTGAAGGTTTTATTTATTCAAATAATAAAAAAACCTATGTTTTCGGTGTTAAAAGAAATGAAGAAAAGATTAATGCTTATGATTACATGGGTAATTATTTTTCGTTAACTTTGCTTTCAGAGGGGTCGATTGTTTCTTGCTATCCAGATGATTAATATTTTTTACAGTAATGTTAATAATAAGCAGCTGTCTGAATTATGAATAGAAACATACTATTACTGCTATTATTATGTGTATGTGGAATAGCCACATCTGGCGGGATAAATATACAGGTATATAACGAAAGTTATGATAACAGCAATAATACCGGCGGTATTGTTATCGATGGTGTTGATTTGTCTGGAGCTTACTCAGGAGAAAGTATTGTTATTGGATCTGGCGTCAAAGGAAAAGTGATACGGGAAATAAATCATGCGAGGAGATTGAATATTGATCTCAGTGTGGATGTCAGTATATTGATTGGAGCACCTGCAACACTCACTGTTGAAGGCGACAATAATATTGTTGACCTGGTTTTTACCCGGTTTCATGACAAGACATTGATGCTAACCAGCAAAAAAAACTATCGGGCAACCCTTCCCTTAAAGGTGGTTATCACTTTGCCAGAAATTATGGAAATCTCCCATGAAAGCTCTGGAGACATAAAAATTTCAGGGTTAAAAAATGAAACTATTGATTTTCTTCTGGAAGGGTCGGGTGACGTTGCTGCGGAGGGGCAGTCAGATTATTTTGAGGCGACATTGAACGACAGCGGTAATCTTGATCTCACTCAGCTTGTCAGTCGATCAGGAAAAGTATTCATTACGGGGTCTGGTGATGCCGAGGTTTCTGCTATAAAGACGCTCAATGTTATTATTGATGGCTCGGGAGATGTTTATTATTCTGGGCTACTGAAAAAAATATCAAAGCAAATCAATGGCTCTGGTGAGCTGATTGTACGATAAGGCCCTATTACTCCTTGGTGTGTTATTAGTGCAAAATATTCCGGAGTCTGGGCCTTCTCCATTTGGTAGTATTTACCTTGACAATGAGGGTATTAAGAATAGTATTCGCGGATAAATGAATAGCGTTTGGAGCTGTCCATGTTTTTCTGCTTAAACTGGCAATGTACTGCGGGTGAAAATCAATCGATTTTAGTCCAGGATCGTATCTATATCGGGCGCACATGTACCGGTGTGCCTGTAGACAGGCGAATTCTTATTGCAGAACCCAATGTGTCCAGAGACCATGCGGTAATTACCTTTTTTGGTGGAATACTTACGATCAAGGATACAGGTCGAAATGGTACGCGACTTAATGGTGTGAGAATTACATCCAGCGTGGAGCATCCGCTAAAAAATACTGATGTATTGGAAATAGGCACACTGACGTTTCATGTTGCATCAACACCGGGGCATGAGCACTCTTTCAGTGGTGAATCTGCTACCTCTGAAACTCAGACGGTGGCACTGGAGGAATATGTTACGCATTTAGTCGCTGATGTGCGTGGTTTTTCAACGTTTTCCCAGCATAGTCATTCATCTGATGTATACGAGGTAATGTCTGAGATTTTTGCTTTCCTGAGCAAGGCCGTCCATGCCCACCGTGGCACTGTAAAGGATTATGCAGGAGATGCTATTTTCGCTTATTGGGAGCATGGAGACAAAGAAGCTTCGCAGCAAGCGGTATGTGCCTGCCGTGCAGCGCGCAAGCAGTTATTGGATTGTAATCGTTTAATAACGTCGTTGAGCGGTCAAAGTGATACTGGCCCACTTCGCATCGGCTGGGGTATTTCTACTGGCAAAGTGACATTGGCACATTATGGTTTACGCAATGATAATGTCGCTGTGGTCGGGGATTCTACTAATCTGGCTTTCCGGCTTTCCTCACTTGCCAATAAAACACTGACATCCCCCATTATTTTGTGTGAAAACACCGCCCGTTTAGTGACTGATACTTTATCTGTAACCTCTGTAGGTCATGTTCATACCAAAGGGCGTACCGGCAAGGAGCATGTCTATAGTCTTGATGATATGCCGTTGGATATCAATACATCCTCTCATGCTATTGAAGAGGTTCTTTAATCGCCTGGGGGTTTAATTCCCCACAGCTTGCTGTGAATGCCGTCATTCCGGCCTATTTTTAGCCGGAATCCATAGATTACCTAAAAGCGTCTACTTTTGGTGAGCCCTCCGGCCTTCGTCGGAGTGAAGTAATGGTATTGATACCCCCGCTTTTGCGTAGCGAGATGGCTTGCTGAGGAGGTAGTCTATTTAGCGCTAAAACATGTTGCGATAACGATACAAGAATACCTGCATCACTATGTTTTTCAATATGTAATCCGTATGCCCCCGGTAAAGCTGTCTTGCGAAAAATTGTCACGGGCTAACATTGTTTCATAATATAAAAACATGGACATCCCTTTCTGCAAGGTGGCGGCGATACCAATACCTAGATTCAGGAAATCACGATCCGGGTTGTCGGTTGAAATGGTGAATGCTGTAGATGCAGGGTCGTTGAGAAAACGGGCGGTAACGAGGCGTTCATTATTCATAAACTCGTGTTCCCATTCGATTTGCAGATGCGGCATCAGCACACCATAAGAAGTGCTGTAGGCGTAGGATGCCTGGATGCCTACGGATGTTCTTAGGGATTCCACATCTTGAGCGCCGATATCCAACATTAGCCCTGATCCTGCTCCGCCGGGGTCTGACGCTGTTTCACGAAAACCGTCCAGCTCTATGCGGGTATAGCTGATACGTCCTTGGGGAACCAGTGTCATACCGCCTTGCTGGAACTCGTAGCCTGCACCAATATCAATAGCATATTCTAGCCCATCGGAGTCACCAAGCGCGATTTGATCTATGGCACCAAATACGATTCTGCGGCGATTGTCGTAGTTATTGTTGCCGATGCTTACTATGGCATCAATAAATGACACTTCGGACTGGTAGTAAGTGCCATACATTGACAGGCTGTAACTATCAATATCCAGGCTGCCGCTATTGGCGCCGAACTCAGAATCGGTTGCCAGATAATTGAAGGCTCCGCCAACGATTAGTTCATTGGTATAGCGGTAATCCATACCGGTTGTCAGACCGATGGTGTCGTAATTGAAACCGGCTTCATTGCTGGTCGCGTCAGCATCCCCAAAGCTTACGTTACCATTGACGAACACACCCAGACGGTTCATCAATTTTTGTTTGTCAGCAGAGGCAGCTCCACCACGTATTCCCTGAGTCAGGGAGTCAAATATTATCGTGGGTAGTGGTGTACCTTTATAGGCTATAGAGAGCCCTTCCAGGCTGGGCCCTGTCACACCACCTCGTAATTGGTCGAGGCGTAATAAAATATTGTTTGTCCGCATGTGGGACATGGCGAGCTGTGTTTTTCCTTGTGCAGCGATTTCATCCGGTGCAAGTTGTTGCAATAAGTCTTTGATGCTATTTGGATCCTGAGGTAAGGAGTCACAGGTGTTCAAAAGATCTTGTTCGCGGGCGTTTAATTCACGATCTTGTGATTGCAGTGTCAGACAAGCATTATCAAAGCCACGGGCAACCGCACGTTGCATCTCATTGAGGCCAGGGGTGGCTTCGGTACGATTGACTGAAAATGTAATAAAACCTGCATCTTGGGTCGTTGCTTTTACAGTAATGGGGCCGACTCGGTTGGCTGTGAATATGACTTGGGTACGTCCTTTGTCATCAGTAGTCGATGTACTATGGTTTAGTGTACCGGCCTCTTTGGGGGTTACCGACCAATTTACTATTTTGCCTTGTATAGGAGAGCCATTTGCATTAAGTATCCGGACAACAAATGGTTCAGAAGGTTGGTTTATCGGTAAACGTTGATTGTTACCGGATATATGCTCGATATTTGAGACACTGGGTTGTTCTCCAGGTTTTTCCTGTACTTCCACTATCACAAAGTCTTCCGCCATCAGTTGGTCGGTATCAGTTACCTGTAAGGTCAGAGTGTGTTGGCCAACTGGTAAACTAATCGTAGGCTGAGCCTCCTGAGCGAGAGTTATACCACTGCTGCTCAGCCATAGATAGGTGAGGGTTTGTCCATCCGGGTCGCTGGATTGACTGCCATCTAACGTTACGTTTTCTGTTCCGCTGTTATCGGTGTCGGTGACGGTCTGATCCAGCCCTGCATTGGCTATCGGAGCCTGGGGGCCAGGGTTGACGGTGATCACCACGGTGCCTTCTGTTGTTAGTTGATCAGTATCGGTGACTTGAAGGGTCAGGGTGTGTTGGCCGACCGGGAGGCTGATTGTAGGCTGAGCCTCCTGAGCGAGAGTTATACCGCTGCTGTTCAACCATAGATAGGTGAGGGTTTGTCCATCCGGGTCGTTGGATTGACTGCCATCTAACGTTACGTTTTCTGTTCCGCTGTTATCGGTGTCGATAACAACCTGATCGGGACCGGCATTGGCTATCGGAGCCTGGGGGCCTGGGTTGATGGTGATGACCACGGTATCTTCTGCGGTTAGTTGATCAGTATCGGTTACTTGCAGGGTCAGGGTGTGTTGGCCAACTGGCAAACTAATCGTAGGTTGAGCCTCTTGAGAGAGAGCTGTATCGCTGCTGTTCAACCATAGATAGGTGAGGGTCTGTCCATCCGGGTCGCTGGATTGACTGCCATCCAGGGTGACATTTTCTGTTCCGCTGTTATCGGTG
>Ga0256839_1005491_pt1 | contig 11689 bp, 11 predicted proteins | sample 354166metaG_FD_185968 | JGI IMG/M metagenome (GOLD analysis project Ga0256839, IMG submission 185968) | Hydrothermal vent microbial communities from Mid Atlantic Ridge, Atlantic Ocean - 354-166 | ecosystem: Environmental > Aquatic > Marine > Hydrothermal vents | place: Atlantic Ocean: Mid...
GGACCTTTCGAGCTCGAGCCCGAGCGTGATCCAAAGCGCGACCACGCTCTCCGAACGCCTCGGCTGGCCGGTGGCGGTGCTCCACGTGGTCGAGGACGGTTACTTAAAAGCTGCCCCCCGGCGGTTTTCCGCCGTCTGGGAGGAGCGCTACCGCCCGCCCCTGGAGGAAGCGAGCCGGGTGCTCGAGGAGCTCGCCCGCCGGGCGCTTTCTGCCCTCGTCCCCGAAGGAGTCGAGACCCAGATCCTCCACGGCAACCCGGTCCGCGAGGTGGCCGGCGAGGCGATCCAGCGGCGGCTCGCGGTGCTCGCCTCCGAGGGCAGGAGCCCGCTTGAGCGGGTAGCCCGGGGCGGGGTCTCCCACTACCTGCTTCACCGGGGCGAGGTCCCGGTCCTGCTGGTGGACGAGAAGCGCCCCCTCACCCGGCTTGGCCGGATCGCGGCGGCGGTGGACGACTCCTCCGCCGGGCTCTCGGCCTGGAAGTACGCGAGCGCCCTGGCCGAGGCCACCGGTGCCGAGGTGATCGCCTTCCACCTCGTGAGCCTGATGCCCGGCTCCTGCTGCATCCCCACCTACCTTCCCCCGGAGCTGATGCAAGAGGCCGGGCTCCTGGAACACGCCAGGAAGGCACTCCTCGAAAAGCTCGGGATCCCCGAGGAGCGGCTTGTGCTCGAGCGCGGCGAGGAGAGCACCGGGCTTTTGGATCTCGCCGCCGCGCACGACGTGGATCTACTGGTCGTCGGCTCCCGCGCCAAGTCCAGCCAGCGCACCCGGCTCGGCCGGACCGTGGTCGAACTCGTCTACCAGGCCGACCTGCCCTTGCTCATCGTCCCCGAGGCGGCTCACCTCTAGTAGATCTCGACTTCCCAGCCGGTCAGATCGTGGGGCAGGGGCAGCCCGGCGAACGATACCTGAGAAAGGCCCATAAAGGTCCCGCTAAAGGGGTAGTTGCCCGAAACTCAGCCGGATAGGACGTGGTTCGAGTAAAACCCGGGTACCGCGGTCGAGCACCGGTTCCCCCTGCAGCCGTCGATCATGGATATCGTGGTGAGTGCGCGGGGGTCGGCGATGCCGCCCGGCGCAGTCCAGATCGTTACGCGCACCGTATCGTCCTGACCGGTGGCTCCCAGGCAGCCGCCGAATGTGCTGCTGGTGGCGCCGATGCCTGATAACACGCTCTGGGTCGTGTCTACCAGGTTCGCGCTGTAGATCCAGGACGAGCACAGAGCCTCCGGCTCGACGCACGCCTGCAAGCCGATGACCCGCGTGCCCAGCAGGATGAGCATGGCAGCTCGGACGTAGCGAATCCTCATCGGGGCACCTCCACGATCTCGACCGGCCGCCCCTGGAAAACATAGCCGCTCGCGCCAATGCCCGGCCGGACCGCGAAGACCTTCACATGGCCCGCGTGCGCTTCGACGAGCCGCAGGTCCAGCCGTGACGGTACGGCATAGACCGGGACCAGACCGTAGCGGCTTGATCCAAAGTAGTAGAGCTCTACGTCTTCCGCCGACGCGCCGTCCTCCAGCTGCAAGCCCGAGCGCGCCAGGGCCACCCCGGGGCTCATGATCTCGCGGACCTCGGGAAAAACGCGGTAGTAGCTGAGCACGTCGACGTCGTCCTCCGTGGCCTCGCGGAGCCCCCGTACCTCCACCACCTCCCAGGCGGGCGCCCAGACCTCGGCCACCTTTTGGGCGCGGTAGTAGACCGGGAAGATGTAGTGGTCGCCGAGGCTCCTAACAATCGAGAGCTCGGCCCAGCGGGAGAGGGCGTCCATGCCGAGCGCGTGCCGCTGGGCAGGGGGTCTGCTCCGGGCCCAGGCTTCGGCCTGCGTCCGCACGGACGCGGGATCCGCCGCCATCAAACTGCGGGCGAGCAGCGCGGAGCCCAGTTCGAAGGCGCTTGGGTCGGGATTCCTCGGAAGGCGTGCTTGCAGGGATGCGGGGAGTTTACCGTACCACCCGCCGGGGAGGTGCGGACGCGGCTCGGCGAGCAGCAGGGCGCGCACCTTGTCCGCGGAAAGGTGGACCAGCTGAGCGTGCGGCGTGGGGTTCATTTCCTGGAGCGCCGCCGACGGTTCCTCGGCCGCCCGGCGGCAAGCGCCGAAGACGGCCACCAGCACCAGCAACAGAAGAATTCCCCTCAAAACTCGTATTAGTCTGATAAAGCTTCAACACTCTATGAGATGGGTGAGACCATGGCCGGTATACTTGGGTCCAATGCGGCCGCATACGACCCCCTGGTACCTGAGCCTTTCGGCCTACTGGTTCGCCACCAGCTTCAAGTGGTTTTTGGTGCTGCTCGTGCTGCTGCCGGCGCGGGTGGCCGAGCTGGTGGATCCGGCCGAGAGGGCCACGCGGCTTGGCTGGATCTTCGCCGCGGGAGCGGTCATGGCCGTGGTGGGACCGCCGGTCTTCGGCTACCTCTCCGACCGCTTTCCCTCCCGCTGGGGCCGCCGCTTGCCCTACCTGGGCCTGGGCGCCTTGCTCACCGCCGCCGGCCTGCTGGGGATGGCCTACGCCCCCGGCTACTGGAGCCTCTTCGCCGCGTACATCGTCCTGCAACTCGCCGACGACCTGGCCACCGGCCCCTATTCGGCGCTGATTCCCGACCTGGTGCCGCGCGAACGCCGCGGCACCGCCTCGGGTTGGATGGGGGCGCTGCAGGTCTCGGCGCAGATCGCCGCCGGGATGGTGGGCTTTGCGGTCGGCCACCTGCCCACCCTGTTCTGGATCACCGCCGGGCTCAACCTCGCCGCTGCGGCCTGGACGCTGGCCTTCATCCGTGAGGCCAAGGACGTCCCGGGGCGGCGCGAGGGGTTCGTGGAGAGCATGCTAAAGCCGTGGCAAAACCCCGACTTCCGCTGGGTCTGGGGCACGCGCTTTTTGGTGATGTTCGGGCAGTACGTGGTGCAGACCTACCTGCAGTACTACCTGGCCGACGTGGTCCGGGTCTTCACGCTCTGGGGGCGGAGCGTGGCCCGCGAGGCCTTCCAGGCGGTGGCGCTTTTGGGCCTGGTCATCTCCGCCGGAGCGGCGGTGAGCTCGGTGCCCGCGGGGCGCTGGTCGGACCGGACGGGCCGCAAGCGGCCCATCTACCTCGCAGGGGCGGTCATGGCCTCGGCGCTCCTCCCGCTGCTGCTGGCTCCGCGCTACGACGTGCTCGTCCCCGTAGCCCTGCTTTTCGGCCTCGGCTATGGCGTCTACGCCGCGGTGGACTGGGCGCTGGCCACCGACGTGCTCCGAGCGCCTGAGGCCCACGCCACCGACATGGGGATCTGGCAGACCTCGATCGTCCTGCCACAAATCCTGGCCGGGCTCGCCGGGCGCGGGGTGGACGGGCTCAACCGGATCGCCTTTCCCCTCGGCTACGAGGCCGCCTTCGTGGCGGCCGCCCTCGCCTTCCTCGCCGGGACGCTGCTTGTCGCCCGGGTACGGGGCGTCCGGTAGGTTTTTTATGCAGGCAAGACCGGGGAGATGGGGAGTTTTTTACGCCTTCGTTGACGCGGGACCCCCGTCCCGGTACGATTTGCTCGAATATTGCTTCGGGAGGAGCTATGCAAACGCTTCTGCACCTGGCCCGGGGGATCGACACCCTCAACGAGTGGGTGGGGAAGCTCGTATCCTGGCTAACCCTCTTCATGGTCCTCATCGGGGTTTATAACGCGGTCACCCGCAAGCTCTCCCAGAGCATCGGGGTGGACCTCTCCTCCAACGCTTATATCGAGCTCCAGTGGTACATGTTCAGCCTGGTCTTTCTGTGGGGAGGGGCCTACACCTATCTACACAACGAGCACGTCCGGGTCGACGTGATCTACGCCCGGCTCTCGGAGAAGGCCCGGGCCTGGATCGACTTCCTCGGAATCCTCCTCTTCCTCATCCCCTTCTCCCTTCTCATGCTCTACGTCGCCTGGCCCATCGTGGTGGAGTCCTGGAGGACCGCGGAGATGTCCCCCGACCCGGGAGGCCTGCCCCGATATCCGCTCAAGAGCGCGTTGATTCTCGCCTTCGTCCTGCTCCTCCTCCAGGGCATCAGCGAGCTCATCAAGAAACTCGCCCAGATTCAAGCGGGTTCTCCCGGGGAAGGGGGCGCGACGTGATCACCGAGGACCTGCTCGGGCCCCTGATGTTTTTGGGCGCGTTCCTCTTCATCTTCACTGGCTTCCCCGTGGCCTTCGCGCTAGGTGGAACCGCGCTGCTGTTCGCCTTCATCGGTATCGAGCTCGGGTTCTTCGACCTGAACCTGTTGCGCGCCCTACCCGAGCGCGTCTTCGGAATCATGGAGAACTACACCCTGCTGGCGGTGCCGTTTTTCATCTTCATGGGCACGATGCTCGAGCGCTCGGGGCTCGCCGAAAACCTCCTCAAGACGATGGGGATGCTTTTCGGCCCCTTTCGAGGTGGGCTTGCGATCAGCGTGGTGGTGGTGGGCACCTTGCTCGCCGCCGCCACCGGCGTCGTGGGAGCCACGGTGGTCTCGATGGGGCTGATCAGCCTCCCCATCATGCTCAAATACCGCTACTCCAAGGAGCTCGCCACCGGCGTGATCGCCGCCTCCGGCACGCTCGGCCAGGTGATCCCGCCCTCGATCGTGCTGATCGTACTCGCTGACCAACTCGGGGTCTCGGTGGGTGACCTCTTCATCGGCTCGCTGATCCCGGGCCTCACCCTTTCGGCGATGTACATCCTCTACGTGGTGCTGGTGGCGATCTTCAAGCCCGATGCGGCGCCCGCGCTGCCGCCGGAGGAGCGCACCCTTCGGGGCCTTGCGCTCTTTAAGGAAGTCATGCTGGTGATGGTGCCCCCGCTCGCCCTCATCTTGGTGGTGCTCGGGAGCATCTTCACCGGCTGGGCGACCCCCACCGAAGCCGGCGCGTTCGGGGCCGTTGGAGCGATCCTCCTCACCTTCGTCTACCGCAACTTCAGCCTCCGGGCGCTGGTGGAATCGATGACGGCCACCGCCCGGCTCACCTCGATGGTGCTCTTCATCCTGATCGGATCCACCGCCTTTGCCCTCGTTTTCCGTGGGCTTTACGGAGATCTCTGGGTAGAGCACCTGCTCAGCAACCTCCCCGGCGGGGAGATCGGCTTTCTGGTGGTCGTCAACCTCATCATCTTCATCCTCGGATTCTTCATCGATTTCTTCGAGATCGCCTTCATCATCATCCCGCTGGTGGCCCCGGTGGCGGCACAGCTGCTACCGGCGATGTTCCCGGATGCGGCGGAACCCGCGCGGCTTGCCCTGGTCTGGTTCGGGGTCATGGTAGGCATGAACCTCCAGACTTCCTTCCTCACCCCGCCCTTCGGGTTCTCGCTCTTCTACCTCCGCGGGGTTGCACCGCCCGAGGTCACCACCCTAAACCTTTACCGGGGGGCGATCCCCTTTATCGGGATCCAGCTGATCGGGCTGACCTTGCTGATCCTCTTCCCCGAGATCGTCACCTGGCTGATCGAGCTCACCGGCGGGGTGTAAAAAAGGTAACCCCCGGCGGGATAACCCGCCGGGGGCTCGACCGCTTGGGGATTAAAGTCCCGCGAAGAGGTACTGTCCGATGGCGAGCTCGGTGGTACCGAACCAACGGTGAGCGTCTTCCCGGAAGGCCTTCCAATCCTCGTAGACCTTCCGGTAGAACTCGTTCTCGGCGGCGAGCTCGTCGTAGAGGGCGAAGGCCTCCTTCTCGGCGGCTTTGAGCACGTCGAGCGGGAACTTGCGCAGCCGAACCCCGCGCCCGAGCAGGCTCTTCAGCGCGGCCGGGTTCTTGGAGTCGTAATCCACCATCATCTGGAGGTTGGCCTCCGCCGCCACCGTCTTGAGGATGGCCTGATACTCTGCCGGAAGCTTGTTCCAGGCGTCGAGGTTCACGTAGAAGTGCAGGGTGGGTCCGGGCTCCCACCAGCCAGGGTAGTAGTAGTACTTGGCCACCTTGTAGAAGCCCAGCTTCTCGTCGTCGTAGGGCCCCACCCACTCGGTGGCGTCAATGGTACCACGCTCCAGGGCCGGGAAGATCTCCCCGCCCCCGAGCACCTGCACCGTCACCCCAAGCCGGTCCATGACCTTTCCGCCGAGCCCGGGGATGCGCATCTTGAGACCCTTGAGGTCCTCTACCGAGTTGATCTCCTTGCGGAACCAGCCGCCCATCTGGGCCCCGGTGTTGCCGGCGGGGAACCCGATCATGTTGTACTCGGCGAAGAGCTCGTTCATGAGCTTGTTGCCGTTGCCGTTGTAGAGCCAGGCATTCTGCACCCGGTAGGTGAAGCCGAAGGGCAGCGCGGTACCGAAGGCGAAGGCCGGGTGCTTGCCGATGTAGTAATACGAGGCGGTGTGCCCGGCCTCGACCGTACCCTGCTGCACCGCGTCCACGACCTTCAGCGGCGGAACGATCTCGCCACCAGCGTAAACCCGGATCTGGAACTTGCCATCGGTGAGCTCGTTCACCCTTCGGGCGATGAGCTCCGCGCCACCGTAGATCGTGTCCAGGGACTTGGGCCAGCTGGTGGCCATCCGCCAGCGGATCCGCTTTTGGGTCTGGGCGTAGACCGGGCCGAAGACGCTGGAGGCCGCCACGCCGGCCGCGGCCTTCTTAATAAACTCACGCCTCTTCATGTGCCATAACCCCCTTTCCTAGGTCCGTGGCGCTTCGAGTATATGGGCTCCCTTCGCGAAAATGCAAGGGCAGTATGGATTTATGCTCATTCCGTAGCGTCGATCTCGCGGGGGAGCAGCAGGTTGGCCAGGATCCCCACCAGGGCGGCGAGGCTCATCCCCGTCACCTTGAGAGGCACCTCGGCCCCCGCCACCTTGAGCGTGCCGAGATCGGCCACCGCGCCCCCAAGGCCGAGCACCAGGATGAGCGAGACCACGATCAGGTTCCGCGAGTGGGTGAAGTCGATCTTGGCTTCCGCCAGGGTGCGGATCCCGATCGAGGCGATCATCCCGAAGAGCAGGATCGAGATCCCCCCGAGCACCCCCTGGGGCAGGGTTTGAAGAACCGCGGCAAGCTTGGGAGATAGTCCGAGGAGGATGGCAAAAAGCGCCCCGATCCGGAGCACCGAGGGATCGTAGACCCTGGTTACCGCCAGCACGCCGGTGTTCTCCGAATAGGTGGTGTTGGGGGGACCGCCCAGGAACCCGGCGAGGGCGGTGGCCGCCCCGTCGCCGAGCAGGGTGCGGTGCAGGCCCGGGCGCTCGAAGAAGTCCTTGCCCACCACCCGGCCGTTTGTGAGGATGTCGCCGATGTGCTCCATCACGGTGACGATCGCCACCGGGGCGATGAGCAGTACCGCGCCCCATTCCAGGGTGGGGGCGACGAAGGGGGGAAGGCCGAACCAGGCCGCCTCCCGGATGGGCGCGGTGTCCACCCGACCGAGGAGGAGGGCGACCAGGTAGCCGACGGCCACCCCGGTGATCACCGGCAACATCTTGAAAAGCCCGCGGAAGAAGACCGCCGCCACGATCGCCGCGGCCAGGGTGACGAGGGCGAGCAGCCAGTCGTTTTTCGCCATGTCCACCGCCACCGGCGCGAGCGTCAGCCCGATCACCACGATCACCGGCCCGGTGACCACCGGGGGAAAGAGCTCCCGCACGCGCCGGCTGCCCACCGCCATCACGAGCAGGGCGAAAAGGGCGTAGACGAGGCCGGCGGCGACGATTCCACCCCCCACCGCGGCAAGACCGAAGCCCGCCTTCTGGGCGGCGATGATGGGAGCGATGAAGGCGAACGAAGAGCCCAGGAAGACCGGCACCATGCCCCCGGCGATCAGGTGGAAGAGCAGGGTGCCAAGGCCGGCGGTAATGAGCGCAACCGATGGGTGCAGCCCGGTCAGAAGCGGCACCAAGACGGTGGCGCCGAACATCGCGACCGTGTGCTGCAGACCCAGGACGATCTTCTTCTCCCAACCCAGCTGCATGCTTACCTCCCCCCGAGCGAGGCCTAAAAAAAGCGCCCCGAAAAACGGGGCGCCACGCGCGCGTGGTTTTTGAATCCTCCCGGCCTCACTCCGGGACCTTATCGTACCCCGGAACGGCCGCCCTCCGTCAAGCTTGAGATTTTGCCCAATTCGCCAGGAAGCTATACAATGAGAAAGCCATGGAGGTGCGCGAACTGAGAAAACGCCTGGACGCCCTCAGGGGGTATCTTTGACATCCCGGGAAAGAAAGCCCGTCTAAAGGAGCTCGAGCCCAAGCTCGAGGACCCCGCGCTCTGGTCCGACCCGGAGCGGGCGAAAAAGCTCAGCCAGGAGGCCGCCCGGCTCCGGAAGGTGGTGGAGGAGTACGCGGCGCTGGAGGAGGACCTCGAGGGGCTCGCCGAGCTGGTCGAGGAGCTCGGCCCGGAGGCCGAGGACGAACTCGCCGCCGAGTTTACGGAGGCCGAAAAGCGGCTTGAAGCCCTCTACCGCGAAACCCTGCTCGCCTTCCCCCACGCCGAGAAAAACGCGATCCTCACCATCCAGCCCGGTGCCGGCGGCACCGAGGCGATGGACTGGGCTCAGATGCTTTTGCGCATGTACACCAAGTGGGCGGAGAAGAAGGGCTTTTCCCTCGAGCTCGTGGACGTCGTCCCCGGCCCCGAGGCCGGCATCGACTACGCCCAGATGATCGTGCGGGGGGAGAACGCCTACGGCCTGCTCTCGGCGGAGGCCGGGGTGCACCGGCTGGTCCGGCCCTCCCCCTTCGACGCCTCCGGCCGACGCCACACCAGCTTCGCCGGGGTCGAGGTGATCCCCGAGATCGAGGACGAGATCGAGGTCGAGATCCGGCCCGAGGACTTAAGGATCGACGTCTTTCGCAGCCAGGGCGCGGGCGGCCAGCACGTGAACACCACCGACAGCGCGGTGCGGATCGTCCACCTGCCCACCGGGATCACGGTGACCAGCCAGGCGACCCGGAGCCAGCACAAGAACAAGGAGCTCGCGCTCAAGGTGCTGAAGGCGAGGCTCTTTGAGCTCGAGGAGCAGAAGCGAAAGGAGGAGCTGAAAAAGCTGAAGGGGGAAGTTCGCCCGATCGAGTGGGGCAGCCAGATCCGGAGCTACGTCCTCGACAAGCAGTACGTCAAGGACCACCGCACCGGGCTGATGCGGCACGACCCCGACGCGGTGCTCGAGGGCGACCTCGACGCGTTCATCTGGGCCGGCCTGGAGTGGAAGGCGAAAAACCGCGCCCCGGCCTAGCTACCACGGAAGCGGCCGGCCCTCGCCCTCGAAAAAGCCTCCGGTGGGGCCGTCGTCGGGTAGGGTGGCGGCCCAGACCAGGGCCCGCGCCCCCTCTTCCGGGGAAAGCGGCGCCGCCGGCCCGCCCATCCGCGTGCGCACCCAGCCAGGATGGACCGCGTTCACCAGCACCCCGGTGCCCTTTAGCTCGGCGGCGAGCACCCTCGTGATCATGTTGAGGGCCGCCTTCGAGCTCCGGTAGGCGAGGTAGCCGGGCCCGGCGTGGGCGAGCGAGCCCATAATCGAGGAAACGTTTACGATCCGCCCGTAGCGCCGTTCCACCATCATCGGGGCGAAGGCCTGGGCCAGGCGGAGCGCCCCGTAGACGTTCGTCTCGAAGGTCCGCGCCACCGCCTCCAGGGGGACCTCGAGCCCCCGCACCCCCTCGTCGAGGAGAACGCCGGCGTTGTTGATGAGGGCATCCAGCCGGCCAAAGCGCTCCCGAACGAAGGCCAGCGCGGCCTCGGCGTCCTCCGCCCGGGTCACGTCCAGGACTAAAGGCTCGGCACCGATCTCGGCCGCCGCCCGCTCCACCGCCGACCGGTCGCGCCCCGAGAGGATGACCCGGTAGCCCCGGGCAAGGAGCGCTTTTGCCGCCGCAAAACCGATTCCCCGGTTGGCGCCGGTGATCAAAGCAACCCGTGCTTCCACGCCTCTAGCCTACCGGTCCGAAATAACCTTTCCGCGAGCCCGGCACCCCTTAACCTAAAGTCAAACCATGACCGTTACTTCTGGCATTTGAAACCCCGGAGACCAGGTTCGAGAAAGTGGAGGTTTTCGGCGACAGCCCAGGCGTGGAATGAGCTCGTGCCCCGGAGCCGCCGGAGGCTTTTTATTTGGAGGCTGAGACCAACTGTTCGAAGAGTCCCCAGTGATCGGGGAGGAGTTCAGGGTGCCACTGGACGAGGAGGTAAAAGGGGTGACCCACGAGATGGGCGGCTTCGAGCACCCCGTCCGGCGCTTCGGCCAGCGGTTCGAGCCCATCCGGCAGCGCCTTCACCGCCTGATGGTGGTAGGAGTTGACCCGGAAGCGCTCCCCGAAAAGCTCAACCAATACGCCGTTTTTTAGAAGCCGGACCGAGTGCGCAAGCGCGGGCGGCGCCGAGTCCTGATAATGCTCGATGTCCCGGAAACCCGCCCGGCTGAGGTCCTGATAAAGGCTGCCCCCGAGCGCCACCGCCGCCACCTGCATCCCCCGGCAAACGCCGAGCAGAGGAAGGCCGTGCTCCGCCGCCCAGCGGGCGATGAAGACCTCCTGACGGTCGCGTTCTACACTGACCTCGCCAAGCTCGGGGATGGGCTCTTCATTGTAGAGCGCGGGGTCGGGGTCGCCGCCCCCGGTCAGAATCACCCCATCGAGGCGGCGGAGGGCGGCTTCGAGCCGGTCCTCCTCCATGGGCGGGAGGATGACCGGCACTCCTCCGACCGCCCGCACCGCTTTCAAGTAAGGCTCGAGCACCCCCCAGTGCCGCGCCGGCATCCGCCGGGAGTCGTTCCACCGGTACTGGGCCGTTAAGCCAACGAGCCGCATACGCCCCAAGCTAGGCGAACCGGGGCCCGGGCGCAACCCGGGTAGGATGGTCTTCGTGGACGCGATCCGTTCGGCATGGCAAGCGACCGCGGTGGGTTACACCACGAGCCTGGTGGCGGGCTTTCTCTCCGGAGCCTTCCCGAACTCCTCCTTCCTGGGGCTGCTTTCCTTTTTCGGGCTCGCCTACTTCCTCTACGGGCTTTGGCGCGTGGCGAACGCGAGCGGCCGGCGGGAAGTCTTCTCCTTAAACCTCTGGGCCACGGCGATCCAGTTCGCGAGCATCCTCCTCTTGGGCATGGCCTTCCTGGGAAGCGGGATCGAGGCCGGTAAGTTCACCCCGAGCGCGGGTGCCCTTCTCATGGCGCTTTTGGCGTTTTTAGGTTTTGTCTACGGCGCTTATCTGGAGATGAAGGGCCTCGCCGCCCTGGCCGAGGTGGGCGGGGTGCCGCTCATCGCCCGGGGCGGGCGGGTAGTCTTCATCGGTGCCCTTTTGACCCTCGTGCTCGTGGGCCTTTTGGTGATGCTGGTGGGCTATTTGATGGTGGCGGTAGGGCTCTGGCAGGGGCCTAAACTGAAGGCCGATGCTTGATCCCCGGTTTCGCGAAGCCCTGATATCCCTCCTCGCCGAGGCCGAGACCCCCTTTTACGCCTACGACCTCGGCGCGATCGAAGCCCAAGCCGAGCGGCTTCGAAAGGCGTTTCCCGGGGTCCGGTTCTTCTACGCGGTCAAGGCGAACCCCAGGCTCTTTCTGCTCCGCTTTCTACGCGAAAAGGGATTTTTTGCCGAAACCGTTTCGCTTGGCGAGGTCTTCCGGGCGTACCGGGCCGGGTTCTTGCCCGAAGAAGTGCTCTTAAACGGCCCGGTGAAGCCCCCGCGCGTGCTGGCCGCGCTCGCTGGGGCCGGGGTTCCCTACCTCGGGGTGGACTCGATGGGGGAGCTCGAGCGCATCGCCC